>Ga0187781_10000670_pt1 | contig 24821 bp, 21 predicted proteins | sample 0715_SJ02_MP02_2_FD_132447 | JGI IMG/M metagenome (GOLD analysis project Ga0187781, IMG submission 132447) | Tropical peat soil microbial communities from peatlands in Department of Meta, Colombia - 0715_SJ02_MP02_20_MG | ecosystem: Environmental > Terrestrial > Soil > Wetlands > Peat | place... | reverse complement strand
TGATAATTATGAACGGCTCGGCCCGCACGCTGCCTGGACCGGCCCGCTTTCGCGCGGCGATTACGCCGTGGTGAAGAAACACGTCGAAGCTTTGCGCGCCTATCCGCGCGAGTTCGGCGACACCTATCGAGCCCTTGCTCTTTTGTCCGCGCGGGTTCTCTCGAATCGCCCGGGAGCCACGCGCAAGAATCTGGCTCGCGCGCTCGACAAGGCGTAGTGGCACAGGCACTCTTGCCTGTGCGGTTTTCGCACAAATTAGCACCATCTCCATCGGAGGAATTCATTGAACGCTCTTCACATCCCCGTCGAGCATATCACTCTCGCGAATGGCCTGCGCGTGGTGGCCGCGCCCGACCGCACCGCTCCCATCGTCACCGTCGGCGTCTATTATCAAATCGGCTTCCGCCTCGAGCCACGCGGCCGCAGCGGCTTCGCGCACCTTTTCGAGCACATGATGTTTCAGGGCTCCGAAAACGCCGGCAAAATGGAGCACATCCGCCTGATCAATTCCTCCGGCGGCCTCCTCAACGGCACCACGAACTACGACATCACCAACTATTTCGAATCCGTCCCTTCGAACGCGCTCGAACGCGTCCTCTGGCTCGAAGCCGACCGCATGCGCGCTCTCAAAGTGGACGACGAAAATCTCCGCAATCAGCGCGACGTGGTGAAAGAAGAAGTCCGCGTCAATGTGATGAACCAGCCCTACGGCGGATTCCCCTGGCTCGATCTCCCGCCCATTGCTTTCCGCAATTGGCCCAACGCCCACAATTTCTATGGCGATTTCGAAGATCTCGATGCCGCCACGCTCGAGGACGTCCGCAGTTTCTTCCGCACCTACTACGCGCCGAATAACGCCGTTCTCCTGATGGTCGGAGATTTCGAGCCGGCCACGGCGTTTTCTCTGGCCCGCCGCTACTTCGAAGCAATCCCCGCCGGCCCGCCGCCCCCGCGGGCAGATATTTCCGAGCCGCCGCAGGCCGAAGAGCGCCGCGGCGCGGTCGATGAAAAATTCGGGACTTTGCCTGCTATCGCCATCGGCTACACGATGCCGCCGCGCGAGTCACCCGATTGGTACGCCGCCGGCGTTCTCGACCGCGTGCTTCACGGCGGCCGCGCCGGGCGCGTGTACCGTCGCCTCGTTCTCGAAAAGCAAATCGCCGTCGAAGCCGACGGCGGCGCCGATATGCTCGAGACCAACGGTCCCACGCAAATGGTCACGCGCCTGTTCCACAAACCCGAATATTCCGCCGACGACACGATTGCCGCGTTCGACGAAGTGATCGAAGAGCTTCACCAAAAAGAAATCGAGCCGGACGAACTCGAACCTGTAAAAGTGAAATTGCGCTCCGATTTCTATTCCATGCTGGAAGGCGGCATGGGCGCTTACATGCCGCGGTTCGGGCTGATGCACTATCTCGCGTGCTTTACGCTGTTTGATGGCGATCCGAACCGCGTCAATACGATTCTCGATGGTTTTCTCGCGGTCACGCCCGCGCAGGCTCAGGCCGCGGCGCAGAAATATTTTGTCCTGCGGAATCGCGCCATCGTCACGCGTCGGCCCGTGGCCAAAGGAGCCGCCCAGTGAGCACTGCTGCTTCGAACGCGCCGCGCGTCGCGCCTCCTCCGCTCGCCGCCGAAAGCCCCGTCGCCTGGCCGCGCCGGACGGTCCGCATTCTCGCCAATGGATTGCAGGTGGTGCTGGCCGAGTCACGGACGTTTCCGAAAATTTCCGCGCAGCTTTTTTTCCGCAGCGGCAATGCCGCCGTGGCTCATCGCTCGCCCGGCCTCGCCGAAATGACCGCCACGCTCGTCCGGCTGGGCACCGCCTCGCGCACCAGCCGCCAAATTGAAGAAGATCTCCGCCGGATGGGCGCCAATCTTGGGACGAGCGCCGGAGCGGACACCAGCGCGATTTCCGTCTCCGGCCTCGCTGAATTTTCTTCCGGAATTCTCGAGCTCATCGCCGACCTCGCCCGCAACGCTTCGTTTCCCTTCGACGAGCTCGAGCGCGAACGCCGACACCGCATCGAATCGCTCCGCATCGAGCGGACCACTCCTTCCTTTCTCGCCGGAGAGCGGCTGCGCCACGTCCTTTTCGGCGAGCATCCCTACGCCATCGTCGCGCCCACCGAAGCGCAGGTGGAGGCCTACACCCGCGAGGGTCTCGAGGATTTCTACCGGCACAATTACACGCCGCCGAATGCGCTGCTGGTCATGGTGGGAGATTTTTCCAGCGGCTCGATGCTCGAGCAAATCGAGAAGACTTTCGGCGGATGGAACGCTCCGGCTCCGGCGCCGGCCCTCGCCTCCGCGCCGCCCCGCTACACCGGCCGCCGCGTCTATCTCGTTCATTTGCCCGGGACGGTGCAGACGCAGGTGCTGGCGGGAAATATGGCCATCACCCGGCGCGATCCCGGTTGGTTTCGCCTCGCGCTGGCGAATTCGATTTACGGCGGCGCGTTCCACTCGCGGCTCGTCCTCAATATCCGCGAGCAGAAGGGCTACACCTACAGCCCGCGCAGCGGGGCCAATGCGCTGCGCCAGCACGGATATTTCTCGGTTCACGCGGCCGTGCGCAACGAAGTGGCGGCGGCTACGCTCACCGAAATTTTCTATGAGATGGACCGCATGCGCTCGCTGCCCGTCACCCCGGAGGAACTCGATAGCGCGCGCAGCTACATGAGCGGCGTGTTTTCACTCGGTGTGGCCACCCACGATGGCGTTCTCGGCCAGCTTTCCAACGTCTATCTCGAACGCCTCCCCGAGGATTATCTCGAGACGTACCGCGATAAAATCCGCGCGCTCACGGCCGACGACGTTCTCGCCGCCGCCCGCCGCCACTTCGATTCGGCCAACGCGCAGATCGTGCTGGTCGGCGACCGCGACCAAATCGCCGCGCAAGCCGCCCTTTTCGGCCCCGTCGAGATTTTTGACGCGCACGGAAATCGCATCTGACGAGCTGCCCTATGCGCGCCCTTCGACGCTTCGACCGCAGATACGCGCCGTTCGTGTCGTGTGCTTTGCTGCTTGCGTGCACACTCGCGTTCGCGCAGAAGAAGCCGCCCGCCACGCCGCTCGATCTAAACACCGCGACCGTCGAGCAGCTTCAGCAGCTCCCCGGCATCGGCCCAAGCACGGCGCAGGCCATCGTCCGCTTCCGCACAAAAAGCGGCCCCTTCCGCCGCATCGAAGACCTCCGCGCCATCCACGGCATCTCCAAAAAGCGCCTCGATGCGATCCGCCCCTACATCACCGTCACGCCTTCCTCTTCCGGCTATCGCCTTCTCAAAAGAATCGCCCTTGGTGGCGATGGCGGCTGGGACTACCTCGCGTTCGATTCGGCCACGCGGCGCCTTTTCATTTCGCGCGCCACGAAAGTGATCGTCCTCGACGTGGACTCCGAAAAAGTCGTGGGAGAAATTCCGAATACGGATGGAGTGCACGGCATCGCTCTCGCTCCGGATCTCGCCCGCGGCTTCACTTCCAACGGCCGCACCGGCAGCATCACGATCTTCGACCTGAAAACTCTCGCGACCATCGGCACCGTGCCCGCCGGGAAAAATCCCGACGCCATCGTTTACGATCCCGCTTCGAAGCGCGTTTTCGCCATGAACGGCCGCGGCTCGGATTCGACCGCCATCGACGGCGCCACCGGCAAAGTGCTCGCGACAATTCCTCTGGCCGCCAAACCCGAATTTGCAGTCTCCGACGAGGCGGGCCACGTGTACGTCAATATCGAGGACAAGAGCGAACTCTGGCAGATTGATTCTCAGAAGCTGGCCGTCACCGCGCATTGGCCCCTCGCGCCCTGCGTGGAGCCTTCAGGCCTCGCTATCGACGCGGCGCATCGCCGCCTCTTCGCCGGCTGCGACAACAAAATGATGGCCGTGGTGAATGCGGACACAGGAAAAGTGATCGCCACGCCGGCGATCGGCGAAGGCGTGGACGCGAACGCCTACGATCCCGGCACGGCCTTCGCGTTCAGCTCCAATGGAGAAAGCGGCACGCTCACCGTGGTGCACGAAGACTCGCCGGATCAATTCACGGTCGTCGAAGACGTGCCCACCAAGACGCGCGCCCGCACTATGGCGCTCGACCCGAAAACCCACGAAGTGTTTCTCGTGACCGCCGATTTCGGCCCGCGTCCTCCGGCAACGCCGGAGCAGCCTCGCCCGCGCCCGCCGATTCTGCCGGGCACGTTCGTTGTGCTTGTGTTTGGGAAGTAAGCGCGTTAAAGCGCGGAGCTACAACGTCTGATGGCGTGCTCGCTCCGCCTCGATTGCCAGCGGTACTTGCTCAGCAATTTCTAGCCCATAGCCTTCGAGTGCCACGACGCGCCGCGGATGATTCGTCAGCACGCGAATTCGCCGCAGCCCGAGATCGATCAGGATTTGCGCGCCGATGCCGCTTTCGTGCTGCACCAGCCGCTGCCGCCCCGCGTCCAGCTCGAGATCTTCCCGCGCGTGAAAGCGGATCCGCGGCAATCCTTCGCCTGCGCCGGCGCGCGAATCGATGCGGAACCCGCGCCCGGTGTGATGCAGGTAGACGAACACACCGCGCCCCGCCGCCGCAATCGCCTCGAGCGACCGCTCGATGATCGCGTGGCAATCGCACGCCGTCGAACCCAGCACATCGCCCGTCAGGCAATGCGAATGAACGCGCACCAGCGGCGTCTCTCCCTCGCCCGCCCCTCCTTCCGAAGGGGAAGGGAAGCCCGAAGCCTCGCCCACCCCGCCGCGCACGAGCGCGACGTGCAGCTCGTGATCGACGTCGCTCGAATACGCAATCATCCGGAAATCACCGTGCCGCGTCGGCAGCACCGATTCCGCAATCCGCCGCACGTACCGCTCGTGCTTCATGCGGTAGCGGATCAGGTCCGCCACGGTGAGCAGCTTCAATTCATGGGCCCGGCAGAATTCCTTCAGTTCCGGAATCCGCGCCATCGTCCCATCGTCGTTCATGATTTCGCAGATCACGCCCGAAGGATCGAGCCCGGCGATGCGCGCCAAATCAACGGAAGCTTCCGTCTGCCCCGCGCGAACGAGCACACCGCCATTCCGCGCGCGCAGCGTGTACACGTGCCCCGGCCGCGCCAGATCTTCCGGGCGAGTGTTCGCGTCGGTGGCCGTCAAAATCGTGGTCGCGCGGTCGGCCGCGCTCGTCCCGGTCGTGGTCCCGACGCGAGCGTCAATCGGCTCGCAGAACGGCGTCCCGAACAGCGACGTATTGCGTGGCGTGATCGGCAGCAGGTTGAGCGCATCGCAGCGCTGCTCGCTCAGCGCCAGGCAAATCAGCCCGCGGCCATGCTTGGCCATGAAGTTGATGGCTTCCGGCGTCACTTTTTCCGCCGCCATCGTCAAGTCGCCTTCGTTTTCGCGGTCTTCGTCGTCCACCAGGACGATCATCCGCCCCTCGCGAATCTCCGCGACCGCTTCCTCCACTGTTGCGTACAGCGCGTTGTGGCCGCTCATTTCAGTGCACCCGACTCAAAGCTTGAAAATGGAAAATAGAAAAGGGAAATTGGATTTACCGCCCACGGTTATTGTACTCCGCTATGCGCCCCCCCGCGAAGCACTGCACATCTATCAAGCGTGATTACCGGGCCAGCGGCAAGACGCGCCCGGCCAATTCCTCCACGAATTTCTGTGTTCACCGGCTGGCCGCTTTGTTCCTCCAGTGGCACAGGCACTCCTGCCTGTGCTCTGACGAAGGAAGCTCTTGCCAGGATTTCCTCACGTCCTCGCTCCGCAACGTGAATTTGAATCGGCTACTTCGCTTCCGGAATGCTCGTCGCGTCCTCTCCCGCCTGAATCCTCTCGGGCGACGCCGGCGCCGGTGGCGTGGGCGGCTTCCCGCGCTCCACGTGCGTAAACTCGCCCGATTGCAGCATCACTTCTCCCGCCACGCTCGGGTCGGTATTGCGCACGCGCACGGTCCCTTCCTTGCACACCACATCCGCATATTCCTGCTCGACGCGCAGTCCAAGCTTCGTCCCGACCACTCCCGCCACCGCAATCGGCGAGCGCACATCGAATTGTCCGCCGCGTCTCGAAATCTTCGTCGCCGTCACAAGCAGCCGCCCATAAATCAGCTCGAGCACCGTCCGCTGGCGCGCCGGGTCGTGTTGCAGGATGCGCAGTTGCGCATTCGAGCCCACGTTCAACACCGACCCATCCGCCAGCTCGATCCGCACGCGCCCTCCGCTCTCCGTCTTCACTTCGTCGTGCAGCACAATCCCCATATCCTTCGCCGCTACCAGCGTCTCTTCCGCGCGCACCACTCGCGCCTCGGGCACCAGCCCCGTAATATGCCCGGCGATGTTCGCTGCGGGCCCGCCCATCGCACCATCGCGCCCCGTTGCCGACACTCCCACCGCAAGCAGCAGTCCCGCTGCCCAGATAATTCGCCTCGCGCTCATGAGAAAATTTCCTTTCCGTGTGCAGCCGCCGCCGGCCGAATAAGGACTGGGTCCGCGCATTGTATCCCACGCCGCGGCTACGACCCAGCGAACGAATCTGCTGTTGTTCTTCTGGAGTGCGGTGGCTTGACACCGCTTTGTTAGGGCGAGGCTTGACTCGCCCGCCTTTGCGCGTCTGGCGCGCCAGAAACGCATTTACCCGCACTTGCGCTTCCACTTGCCGGTCATCAGAATTGTCAAAAGGGGGGAGCCGAGCCTGTGCTCAAACTAAGAGTCCGCAAAATCAGGAATTCGCTCGGCGTCGTTCTGCCCCAAGAGGCCCTCGCCCGCCTTAACGCCGATGAAGGCGACTCTCTCTTCCTGATCGAGACCCCGGAAGGCGGCTATCAACTCACCTCTTACGATCCGGCATTCGAAAAGAAAATGCAGAAGGCCGAAGACATCTTCCGCCGCTACCGCAACACCCTGCGCGCCCTGGCCAAATGAGGAAACTCGTCTGGATCGACGAGCGCGACGCGCTCGAACACCACGACCTCCCCCTCAGGCGTGTTTCTCAGCCTTGCTCTTCTTGTATTTGTATTTGACATCTGGGTAGCAAGTGGATTTATTTAGATCGCGGCCCCGATGGATCCACGCGCAATTTTTGGAATCAACACCCTCGCGAGCCTGGTCAGCTCAATCGTGGCCGCCGTGCTGTTTGCGTGGCCATGGCTCAGGGATCGCACGCGCGAGGAAGCCCTGACGTGGCTTGTAGCTCCGCACATGTTTCTCCGCTTCCTTGGGCTTAGCTTCTTGGTGCCAGGGGTCGTCGCTGGAGCATTGCCGAGGGCGTGGGCAATGCCCGCTGCCTACGGTGATTTTGTCGCCGCGATACTGGCGATTCTTGCCAGCGTGGGGCTGATGCGTCAGACCACCTGGGCCATCCCGTCGGTGTGGGTATTCAACCTTTGGGGCGCGGCGGATCTTCTGTTCGCCTTCTATCAAGGAGCTCGCGTCCAGTTGCGGCCCATTTCATTGGGCGCTGGATATTATCTCGTCACAGATATCGTCCCGCCGCTGCTGGTCTCGCACGCGCTGATCTTCAGGCTCCTGTTACGCGCAGGTCAGCCATCTCGCGGATCCTGATTCAGGCAATCCGAAACCGAGTCTCCCATCTACACCAACCGACGTGAGCCCTCTGAGGCCCCGTCAAAACACGCATCCGAAATTCAAATTCGAAACCAGAGCCAACCCACGACCCCGCGGGAAAGCGACCGCCCCGCCTTTATTCAGGATCAAACGTTGTTGCGTCGAGGGACCCCGCTACTTTGAGAAGGAACGATCTACGAGCGGGTGGGAAATTATCCGACAAGACCAAGTAGGTTAGCTTGTACTGACTATCGGCTCCTCCTATATTGGGCAGGAAGGGCCACGCATCGCAAAAGGGGGTGTTGAACAGAATCTGAGTGGGGCTCTCGTGCAAAACCCAAAATGCGTCGAAGCGGCGTACGGTCTTCGCATGCACGTGCGCGTTGGGAAGTAGATAGCCTTCCCATTTAAATTCGACTGTAGGGACGGGGATATCGGAGCCCCTATCAAGTGCGCTCAAGTTTTCCAAGTATGCACAGCAGTTGAGGGCAGTCCTGCTCCGATGCCGGTTGCGTACTGCTATGTAGTAAAACCGTCCAGTCTTACCCGTATTCCGTACCACTGGGTCTCTTATGTCCCCTGGTCCGCGCTCAAGAGCAAGCTCGTTTCTCCATCGAGGATCCCATCGGCCTTCCTTCATCCTTTGTTGCACGTTATCGATGACGAGGTCGGGCAAAGTGCTTCTTTCTGAGAAGGCGATTTCATTCGCCTGTATGGACCCCAGTATTCCGTCTCTTTGCTTGATACCACGCTCTTGAAAGGCTAGTACGTCAATTTCCAAAAAAGATGCAAGAGCGAGTTCTTGGTGAGAAAATAATGAACCTCGATGAGCTGATGTCCAGCCCAAACGCTCGCGCTTAAAGTCCACGAACAAGAAGTACTCCGACCGGCTCAGTTGCTCGAAGATATTCTCCTTGAGACCGCGGAGCGATTGATGCGCTACTGCTACGTAAGGGTCGAAGCCAAGAGCTGTCAGTCTCTTGCTAATTTCATCAGCTATCTTCGGCTCGTCAGAGCCTTTGCTCTGACCGCAGCTGATAAATACTCGCGCGCGAAGGTCATTCACATCGAGGCGGGCCCCTCAAGAAGGCGGTATTCTACCGGACATAGTTTACGACGGACGAGTGACGGCCTAAGCCGAAAATCTGTCGGACACAAGGGTCGAGCTTCTTCAGCGCGGGTCTCTGTTGAGAAATCGCGTTATCACATGTGATCCGGTAAGCTGTGAAATCGCCTGTTGCAAACAACTATCCCGCGGGATTGTCCCGTAAGGCGGTTGGCCCACTCTCGCCTTTCCTTTATTTGCATTTCACTTTAGGGTGCCGCGTCCTTTCGCCTTTAGCAAAATTGGTGCGGGCGCTGGGTTTTCATCGTTGGAAACTCTGGCGCTCCACTATTCCGTCGGCCAGGTGTTGGTTTCCTCATCCGGGTCGATGAATCGCATTTCCTTGAAAAATTTTATGATGTCTCCGCCCTTCAGCTTCCGGCAAATGCGGGTGAGCGAGACCTGCTCGCGGCCGTCGAGCGCCTTCATCCACGCCTTCACGACTTTTGCGTGCTTCGGAAAAATGTGTCCGATGAATTTTTCTCCCAGCGGCGTCAGGCGCATCTTGTGCACGTGCACCCCGGTCTGTCTCGGAGTTCCCAGAGATCTCAGCCGGCGGTTCCGCCGGTTGTCTGCGGGCTCGAGTGTCGTCCGCACTCCTTCGACCCATCTCATGTCCTCGAGCTGCCCGACGACTTCCTGCGCGTGCTGCGGCGTCAGCGCGCAGGCCCGCGCCAGCGCGCCCATGTGCGTGGGACCGTCGCGATACAGCATGTCCAACACTCGAAACCCTCGAAGCGTCAGCCCGAAGGCGGCAAGCTGCCCGCGCATCTCTGACCGGATCCACGCCGCCGCGTCCATCAGCGCCAAGAACGCCTGAAACGCCCGGAGTGTCCTGCCCCGGTGCGTCAGCCGCTCCTTTTCAATTGTGAATCTCATTTTTCAATTTCCTTGGAGCTCCTTCTCCGCGCCCGTCATTCTGAGTGGAGGGCCGGCCTTTTTTTCTTCCATCCCTGATTTTGGGATGGCCGGTCCGGAGTCGAAGAATCTCTCTTGGTTTTGAATTTCGTGTCGCTGGCCCTTAACTCCGCATCGCCTGGGCCACGCAACACCCAAGAGAGATTCTTCGCTCCGCTCAGAATGACGACCAAAAACCATGAACCCGCGGACATGTCTCCGGACCCGTCGGTCCCCTCCAAAGCATCCCTCAAAAAAATTCGGGTGGAAGTGTTTTTACAGGCCTAGTACTCGTCGGATTCTCGAGCGGAGGCGATGCTGTCGCCCTCTTTCTGGAGAAATTGGTGGGGACCTGAAGGATTACTTGAAGTCTTGCCAGAGGCACCCGAAATTTTGCCAGTTTTTGGCAGTTTTCACTGTGAACAGCATAACGTTGCTTTATGCCGTTCCCAGCGGAAAATCGGGAGGGGCGAGGCCAAAAACGAAGGGCGCCCCGGCCACTTAGCCGGGACGCCCTCGATTCAATGTAGCTCGGGTCTTCAGACCCGAGGTCTTTTCGGCGCTCGAGTGCCTCGCCTGTGATGAGGCAAGTTCCACGGAGCACTATATTGCGGAATTAGTACATTCCGCCCATGCCGCCGGCACCGGGTGCACCGCCGCCTGCGGCTTTCTTTTCGTCTTCCTTGATGTCGGCCACCAGCGCTTCGGTGGTGAGCATCAAGCCGGCGATCGACGCCGCATTCTGCAACGCGAGGCGAGTCACTTTGGCCGGGTCAATCACGCCTGCCTTGACCAGGTCGCCGTATTCGCCCGTCTCCGCGTTCAAGCCGAAGTTTTCTTCCTTTGAGTCGCGCACGCGGCCCACAACGACGGCGCCTTCATGACCGGCGTTGAGAGCGATCTGCCGCATGGGCTCTTCGAGCGCCCGCTTCACGATGTTCACTCCAATCGCTTCGTCATCATGCAGCTTGAGCTTCTCGAGCGCCGTGATGCAGCGGACCAGCGCCACGCCGCCGCCCGGAACAATCCCTTCCGCGACCGCCGCGCGCGTTGCGTGCAGTGCGTCCTCGACGCGAGCCTTCTTCTCTTTCAGCTCGGTCTCGGTTGCCGCGCCGACTTTGATGACGGCCACTCCGCCGACGAGCTTCGCCAACCGCTCCTCGAGCTTTTCGCGATCGTAGTCGGAGGTCGTTTCTTCTTTCTGGGCGCGGATCTGCCGGACGCGGCCTTCGATCTCCGCCGCTTTTCCGCCGCCTTCGACGATTGTGGTGTTGTCCTTGTCGATGGTGATTTTCTTGGCCTTGCCGAGATCCTCGACCTTCACACTTTCGAGCTTGATGCCGAGGTCCTCGGTGATGGCCTTGCCGCCGGTGAGGATGGCGATATCCTCCAGCATTGCCTTGCGGCGATCGCCGAAGCCCGGAGCCTTTACCGCAGCGCACTGGAGCGTGCCGCGGAGTTTATTCACCACGAGCGTCGCGAGCGCTTCGCCCTCGACTTCCTCGGCGATGATCAAAAGCGGCTTGCCGCCCTTGGCGATGCTTTCGAGCAAGGGAAGCAGGTCCTTCATCGAGCTGATTTTCTTTTCGTGGATCAGGATGCGGACGTCCTCGAGCACGCACTCCATGCGCTCGGGATCGGTGACGAAGTAGGGGGAGAGGTAGCCGCGGTCGAACTGCATTCCTTCGACCACTTCGAGCGTCGTCTCCATCGTCTTGGATTCCTCGGGAGTGATGACGCCGTCCTTGCCCACCTTCTTCATCGCTTCGGCGATGATCGAGCCGATTTGCTTATCGTTGTTCGCGGAGATGGTGCCCACCTGCGCGATCATCTCGCCCTTCACGTCCTTGTGGAGCTTCTTGATTTCCTCGACGGCGATTTCAACCGACTTCTCGATGCCGCGCTTCAGCGCCATCGGGCTTGCGCCGGCAGCGACCGTCTTCACGCCTTCGCGGAAGATGGCCTGGGCCAGCACGGTGGCGGTAGTGGTGCCGTCGCCCGCGACGTCGGACGTCTTCGAAGCAACCTCGCGGACCATCTGGGCGCCCATGTTCTCGAGCGGATCCTGCAGCTCGATTTCCTTCGCCACGGTCACGCCGTCTTTGGTGATGACTGGCGCGCCGAATTTCTTCTCGATCACCGCGTTGCGCCCCTTCGGGCCCAGCGTGATCTTCACGGCGTCGGCCAGCACGTTGACGCCGCGCAGAATGGACTGGCGCGAATTCTCACCAGTCACGATTTGCTTTGCCATGGTTCTCGTTCCTCCTGAAATTTTTCCGAATGGTTATCGGGATGGACGGCGCCGGCCGGAGCCGGATGCGCGCCCGGCCCGGATTTACTTTTTGCCGGCCGCTTTCGCGTGGCCGCCGATCTTGGCGAGGATCTCGTCTTCCTTCACGATGAGATACTCCTCGTCCTCGATCTTTATATCATTACCTGAATACTTGCCGAACAAGATACGGTCTCCGGGCTTTACGTCCAGGGGAATCAACTCTCCCTTTTCCCGGCGTCCGCTGCCGACGGCGATGACTTCGCCCTCTTGCGGTTTTTCTTTAGCCGTGTCGGGGATTATGATGCCCCCCTTGACGACCTCCTTCTCTTCCAGCCGCCGGACCAACACGCGGTCGTGTAGCGGTGTGATGTTCACTGCCATGTTTGCAATGCCTCCGATGGAAAACTTTGAGTTGCCTGCGAGGTAGTGCAGTGGACGGGGCTCTTAGCACTCCTCTCAGCCGAGTGCTAATATAGCATGGCTGGCCTGACTGTCAAGCAGAAATCCGACAAGATCGTACCGTCCTCGGCCCCAGCGAGTAACTACTAAGTCTATTTTTATCAGCGATTTAGAAGATGTCCGATAATTCTGACACTTGGCCATTGAGTTGCCATTTCTGTGAGGCTAGAATCCAACCTCCAGAGGCGCTTGGGTGGCATACCTTTTCTACATTCGTCTGATCGCCCTGACCGGGGGGGCGCTGGTCTACCTGTTCCTCATTGCGCTGATTCTCGGACATCGCCGCCCGCGCCGATTCGAACGCCTGCTGTTTTTTCTCGTGCTCTCGCTTTTTTTGATGTACGCGAGCGCGCTGCTGGAGGCAAACGCAGCGATCCAATACGGGGCGCCGCCAATCTTGACACGTTTGTTTTCGGATGCGCTTTTCGCCTTGGGGATGTTTTTTCTCTGGCCTTTGATTTTTCACGCGCACGTGGAATACATGCGCGCCGTGCAACAAGCGCGAATCAAGCCCGTGCTTTGGGCCAGTGTGTGGTTGATGTACGTGTTCGTCGCGGGCGAACTGGCGGTCCTCGCGGTGCTTTCATACAAATTCAAGATTGGGTTTGGTCCGGAATTGCTCCGATTCGCCAATGTCAATCCGCTGGCCGTCCTGGCAACGAGCGCGATCATGGCCGCTGCGCTTCAATGGTTCGCAACCTCTCGCGAAAAGGACCCGAATGCGAGGCGGCTCGGGCGCGGCCTCACGGCCGTCTCTGTATTCCTTTTCGTAATCCTGGTGATCCGTATTGTCGCCACCTCGGCTTCTCCGTTTCGAGCTGACTTACTGGCAACCGCGACAGTCGTGGGAGCAGTGCTCCCCGGAGCGCTGCTGATTTATTTTGCGCTGAAGCGCAACTTCCTTGAATACGGCGCGCAACGAAATCTCGTCTATGCCCTTTCGGCAACCTTCATCGCTCTGCTCTACCTCGCGCTCGTGCGCCGCGTGAGCGGCTGGCTCGAGCCGGCTCTTCCCCCGGAAGCCACTGCAAGCATTCTTCTCTTCGTCCTCATATTTCTTTTTGAGCCGCTCGAGCGCGCGATTGGTCCGGCGCTGCATCGCACTTTCCAGGCGCGCTTCGGCAAGCTGCAACAATTGGCGGGCGAGCTCAACGAACGGGCGCGATCCGGCGACGTTGCACAATTGCTCGCGCAGGCCGAGCGGCGGATCCGGGAGGAATTCGGGCTGGCGGCGGTGCGAATCTCGATTCCTCGATCGCCCGGGCAAAAGCCGCTCGAAGCGCCGGGAGGTCTCGGCCACACAGCGCAGATTCCGCTCATGAAGGATCGCCAAGATTTCGGACTCCTGGAAGCGGCGACAACCGGCTCGTATTTAACCGGCGAGACCACCGCCGCGCTGGAATTTCTTGGCAAACAGCTTCCCGCGATGGTGGACCTTTGCCGGCTGATCGAAGAGAAGCTGCGGCTCGAGCGCGAACTCGCCGAACGCGAGCGGCTGGCGCTGCTGGGGCAGATGGCCGCAAGCGTGTCGCACAATTTGCGAAATCCGCTGAGCTCGATGAAAACGGTCCTGCAAGTGCAGCTCGAAAATCCGAATCTGCCGCTGGACGTGCGGCACGATTGCGCGCTGGTAGTCGGCGAAATCGACCGCATGAGCGAGAAACTTTCGCAGCTCCTGAAATTTTCCAAGCCGGCAGTGAACGGCCAGCGCGTGGGCGTCGTGGAACTCGCGCGCCAGACGGCGTCGCTTTTCGGGCGCGACGCCGAACGCCGGAACGTCCGCCTGGAATTCGATCAGCCGGCCGGGGAAATTTACGCGCTCGCATCGGAAGACGCGCTCAGCGAAGTGTTTTCGAATTTGATCGTCAACGCGATCGAAGCGCAGCCGGACGGCGGACGAGTGCGGATCGGGCTTTCGCGTCACGAGGACAAGCTGGAAGTGGAAGTGGTGGACGACGGCCCCGGAATTTCTCCGGAATTGCGTGCGAAGATTTTTCAGCCGTTTTTTACCACCAAGGCGAGCGGCACGGGCCTCGGGCTTTCGATCGTGGCGCGGCGGATTGCGGAAATCGGGGGAACGCTAACGTGCGAGAGCCCGGTGAAGGAGGGGAAGGGAACGCGCTTTCACCTGACGCTGCCGGTGGCGGATCGATGAATCCGAAGAGCGGCATGAAAATGATTCTCATCGTGGACGACGAGCCGTCAGCGCGGTACGGCATCCGCCGTGCTCTGGAAGGCGCATACGAGATTCTTGAGGCCGAGTCAGCTACCGCTGCGCGCGAAGCAATATCACGCGCGCACCCGGACTTGATTTTGCTCGACCTGGTTATGCCGGGCGAGGATGGGCTTTCGTTTTTGCGGTGGTTGCGCGCGAGCCGAGACGACACACCAGTGCTCGTTGTTTCCGCGCTCGACACGGCGAAAACTGCGGTGGAAGCTTTGCAATCGGGCGCCTCGGATTACATCGTGAAGGGATTCGATATCGTCGAATTGCGGAAACGTGTGGCCAACCTGCTGAAGCTTCGCGAACTCGGCGCCGAGAACGAGAAGCTGCGCCGGGAGCTCGTGGCCGAAGGACAATTCGGGCGGATGCTGGGCGCGTCGGCGGCGATGCGGCGCATGTTTGAATTGGCGGAGCGCGTGGCGCCGACGGATACGACGGTGCTCATTCTCGGCGAAAGCGGGACGGGCAAAGACTTGCTCGCGCAGGAAATTCATGCGCGATCTCCGCGCGCGGCGAAGCCATTCGTGGCGGTGAATTGCGCGGCGCTGCCGGAAAATTTGATCGAATCGGAATTGTTCGGCTACGAGAAGGGCGCGTTCACCGGCGCCGCTCAGCAACGAAAAGGAAAGTTCGAGCTGGCCTCGGGCGGCACGCTTTTTCTCGATGAAATCGGCGATATGAATCCGGTGACGCAGGCGAAAGTGCTGCGAGCGCTGGAAAATCGCACGATCGAACGGCTCGGCGGCTCGCGACCGATCGATGTGGATGTCCGAGTCGTCAGCGCGACCCATCGCGACCTGCCCGCCGAAATTTCAGCCGGCAGATTTCGCGAGGATTTGTATTACCGTTTGCGCGTGGTGACGCTCGCAGTGCCTCCGCTGCGCGCGCACAGAGAAGATATCCCGCTGCTCGCCGGAGCGCTTCTCGAGCAACTGTCCGCGCGCCACGGACGCCGCGCGCGGCTCGGCCGCGAGGCGATGGATTTGTTGCGGCGCTACGATTGGCCGGGAAATATCCGCGAGCTGCGCAACGCGCTCGAGCGCACGCTGGTGCTTGCGGCCGGCGAAGAAATTTCGGCAAGCGATTTGCCGGAGGAGATTCGCGCGGGAACGAGCCCGCTGGCGGCGTCGCGAAATTCGGATGGGGATTCGCACCTGGCGGAAACCGATTTTCGCGAGGCCAAGCGAAAATTCGAGATTGCTTATTTGCAGCGGAAGCTTGCCGAGCACCATTGGAACGTTTCGAAAACGGCTGCGGAGATCGGGCTGCACCGGCAAAGTTTGCAGGAGAAGTTGCGCGAACTGGGGATTCAGCGGCCGGGAAAATGAAGCAAGGAGGCAAGGAAGCAAGGAGGCAAGGAAGCAAGGAGGCAGGGAAAAATCCAGCCAGCATGAAGGGCCTGAAGACTCAATGAACCCCAATCGAAAAATCGGGGCATTCGTACTTGCGGGAGGGGAAAGCTCGCGGATGGGACGCGATAAAGCCATGCTCGAATTGGATGGCGTGCCGCTCGTTGTGCGCGCGGCGCGGCTGGCCCAGGCGGTTGCTGCGGATGCCACGATTGTCGGAGCGCCGGAGCGGTTTGAAGCTCTCGGGTGGAATGCGATTGCGGACGAATTTCCCGGCGCCGGCCCGCTCGGCGGAATCGCCACGGCGCTCGGGGCTTCGGAGGCGGAGTGGAATCTCGTGATTGCGTGCGACCTGCCGTACCTTGCGAGCGCGTGGCTCGAATTTCTCGCCAAGCGCGCGGTTGCATCGGATGCGGACGTGGTGCTGCCGATGAACACGCGGGGCGCCGAACCGCTTTGTGCCATGTACCGCAAGCGATGTGATCGCCCGATTCGCGCGGCGCTGGCGCGCGGCACGCGAAAAGTGACCGACGGGCTTGCCGGCCTGCGAATCAGCGAGATAGAACCCGCCGAGTGGAAAGCCTTTGATTCCGATGGCCTCCTATTCAAGAATATGAATTCGCCCGCGGATTTTGAAGAAGCGAAGGCGCGCATTGAAGCGCGTGTGAAGCGATGACTGAGCTTCATCCCAAGGTTCTCGCATTCTGCGGCGGTTGGGAACTTCAGGGGCTAAAGAGTCTGTGTGAGAACTCTGAGATCAGCCCCTCAGCGGCTAAAGCCGCACTGAATTTTCGACTCTTACGGCACGGCTGAAGCCCTGCCCTGACGAAAAACGGGAGCCGTCACACAGATTCTAAAGCCCTTTGAGCCCGAGCATCTGAATGTCGCGGTTAAAACCGCGACCCACAAAGCGGATTCGTGAGATGAGTCCGGAACACTATTTCGAATTTCGGGGCGTCTCGAAAGCCTTCGACGAGAATGAAGTGCTGAAGGGTGTGAATTTCTTCGTCGATCAGGGCGAGACCGCCGTAATCATGGGCCGCAGCGGCGTGGGTAAGTCGGTGAGCTTAAAACTGCTGCTGGGATTTCTCGAGCCGGATGCCGGGCGAATCGTTGTCGCCGGGAATGACGTGACCGGCTGGAGCGAAAAACAATTCTCGGAAATTCGCCGCCGGGTGACGATGGTATTTCAATCGGGCGCGCTGTTTGATTCGCTTACGATCGCGGAGAACGTGGCGTTTCCGCTTTTGAGCCGGCCCAGCCATGAACGCGCCTTCGACGTGGATCAGCGCGTCGGCGAACTCATGGAAATGCTGGAAGTCGCGCAATTCGCCGATTATCTCCCGTCCGATTTGAGCACCGGCACGAAGCGGGCAGTAGCCATTGCGCGGGCGCTCGCGGAAGATCCCGACGCGATCCTGTATGATGAGCCCACGACGATGGTGGATCCGCTGATGGCCGGCCACATGAGCGAATTGATCGCGAAGCTGAAAGAAAAGCTGGGAAAAACATCGATCGTCGTCACGCACGACACGCATCTGGCGAAAAGGCTCGCCGACCGCGTCATCTTCCTGCAAGAAGGGCGGGTCACATTTTTCGGCACCTGGACGGATTTCGAAAATACAAAAGACCCCTTTCTGCGGCTATTCCTTGAAGAAGACAAATTGATCCCCGCCCTGGACGCGACTGCGTGAGCGCGCCCTCGCCGAACACCCCAAAGCCCCAGCTCCCGCGCGTGATGGGAGTATGGGATGTGCTGCTCTTCAACATTGCCACGGTGCTGGGTCCGCGCTGGATTGCTTCGGCGGCTCACAACGGGACATCGTCGATCACGCTTTGGATCCTGGCCGCAGCTTTCTTCTTTGTTCCGACCGCCATGGTGATCACGGAGCTTTCCACGCGTTTCCCCGAAGTGGGCGGCCTTTACGCCTGGACGAAGGATGCGTTCGGCGAATTTCACGGATTCGTGGCGGGATGGAATTACTGGGTGTACACGCTTTTTTATTTCCCCGCGCTGCTTTTCGCCAGCGCCTCGATGGCTGCGTACATCGGCGGAATCGGGTATGCGCCGCTGGCGCAAAACCAAAAGTTTCTGCTGGCGGGTTCGTTCGTGCTGCTGACGGTGGCGGTGTACCTGAACATCATCGGGCTGCGAATCGGAAAGTGGCTTCAAAATGTGGGCGGGGTGTCCACGTTCTTGCCGCTGACGGTTCTCGTGCTGGTGGCGGCGTTGATCTGGACCCGGCAAGGCTCGGTGACCCATTTCACATGGACCAACGTGCTGCCGCACTGGGATTGGGACACGGTGAATTACTGGCCGCAGATCGCTTTCGCGTTCGCCGGACTGGAACTGGTTTCGACCATGAGCGAAGAGGTGCGCGACCCGAAGAAGACATTTCCGCGCGCGATTCTGGGCTCCGGAATCGTGATCGCGATTCTCTATATCGCGGGAACCGTGGCGGTGCTCGCGCTGATGAGCGGCGTGGAAGTGGATCCGAAGAGCGGAGTATTCGAGGCGCTGACGATCGCGTCGGGGATCTTGAAATTCAGCGCGCTCGGGATGATCGCGGCGATGCTGGTGACGGTGGGAAACGCGGGCGGAGTCGGCTCGACCGTCGCGGGAATCGCGCGCGTGCCGTTTGCGGTCGGGCTCGACCGCTATCTGCCGCCCGCGTTCGGAAGAATTCACCCGAAATGGGAGACGCCTTATGTTTCGATCCTGACGCAGGCGATCATCTCCGGATTGATTCTGCTGTTGAGCCAGATCAACGAGACCACCGTGAGCGCGTACCAGATTTTGGTCGCCGCGACCAATATCCTCTATTTCATTCCGTTCCTTTATATGTATGCGGCGGCGATCCGGCTCGCCTATCGCGCGGACCGCGAGGCGGCGCCGGGAGCGGTGTTGATTCCGGGAGGAAAGGCGGGAGTTTGGGCCGCAGCCGGCCTCGGATTTGCAGTGTCCGCTGCGGCGATCGCGCTGTCGCTTGTTCCGCCGGGCGACGCGGTGAACAAATTTCAATTCGAATTGAAGCTGGTGGGAGGAACCGGATTCGCGTTTCTGCTGGGGACGGCGCTTTACTATCGCGGAGCGCGGGCGAAGGAGCGCGCGGATTTGCAAATTTCCGCCGGAGCGGCTTCGCGTCAATAGACCGCGCGCTTCTGCACGGCCTGTTTCGTCGCGAGCGAGTAGCGCGGCTCGGCGGGCCCGCCTTTTGTGACGCGCGCGGCGACGTACTCACCCACCGAAGGGCCGTGCTTGAACCCATGGCCCGAGCCGCCGCCGACGAGCCACACGTTTTCGAAATCCGGGTGGCGGTCGATCAAGAAATCGCCCGAGGAAGTGTTTTCGTACTGGCAGACGCGCGTTTCGACAGCGGGCGCGTCCTTCAATGAGGGAAAGCGTTTGGCGAGATAGCGCCGCGCCGCGGCGAGTGCTTCGGGAGTGGCGATGCGCGATTGCGTATCGGGATCGACTGCGGCTCCGTGTTCATCATTGGCCAATTTGAAGCCGCGGCTTTCGATATCGGGCATTCCGTAGAATTGATCTTTTTCGTCGATCCAGGTGGGCATCGCCGGAGGCGAGAAGCGCGCGTTGCCCGCGGGAATGCCGAAGAAAAAGACTTCCTGGCGGGTAGGAAAAATCCGATTGCCGAGCAGGGCGGGAAAAACCTTCGGAAGCCATGGGCCGCACGCGAACACAAAACTGCCGGCGGAAATATTCGCGCCGCCTGCGGTGTTGATTACAGTGAGGCGGCCTTCGCCTGAAGGGGGGAGAACCGCTTCCTCGCGGTAATCCACTCCGATCTCGCGGGCTTGCTCGACGACGGCCTGCACGGCGCGGCGCGCGAGCAGAACGCCGCTATCGGGCTCGAAGATTGCCCACGCGTCGTCATCAAAGACGATTTGCGGATAGCGGCGGACAAGATCGGCGCGCGACATTTTTTCGAATTTCACGCGGGCCTTTTGCAACGTGGCCAGCGTATCGAGCGAATACTGCTCCTTCTCATAGGCGACCCAGAGAACGCCGGTGCGCTGAAAGAGATTGGGCTGGCCGGCCTGCGCGAAGAGTTCCTGCCAGAGAGGAAGCGCGTGCAGGGACGAGCGCGTGTAGATTTCGTCGGCGCCATAGCCCATGCGGATGATGCGCGATTCGCCGCCCGAACTGGCGCGCGCGTTCGCGGGGCCGTAGGAATCAAGCAGCGCGACGCTCGCGCCGGAGTTCCGCAGGAAATACGCGGTCCAGGAGCCGAACGCGCCCGCGCCGATCACGGCGACATCAACCGAAGTGGATAGACTCAACGCGGCTCCTTGCGGCACGGCAATTCAGAAGCCCTCTTCGATCAGCTCGCGAACGGTGAAGCGTGAGGCTGCGGGCGACTGGTGCGCCTGCATGAGGCTCTCGACATATTTCGCGAGAATGTCGGTCTCGATGTTGACGCCGTCGTTGACCGCCATCGCGCGGACATTCGTGTTCGAGTACGTAAACGGAATGATGGCGATGTCCGCGACGCCTTCCTGCCAGCGCGCGACGGTGAGGCTGATGCCGTCGATGGCGATCGAGCCTTTTTCGGCGACGTAGCGCCGCAAATTTTCGGGGACGCGCACGGAGAGCCACCAATTATCGCCTTCGGGAACGAGGCGCGTGACGCGGCCGACGCCGTCAACGTGCCCTTGAACGAAATGTCCGCCGAGGCGCGCGCCGGCCGCGAGCGGGCGCTCGAGATTCACCGGATCGCCGGATTTTTTTTCGCCGAAGGCGGTACGGCGAAGCGTCTCGCCGGAAAGATCGGCGGCGAAGAAATTTTTGTCGAATTCGACGACGGTGAGGCAGCAGCCGTTGACCGAGATGCTGTCGCCGGTTTTGATGTTCGCGGCGATTGCATCCGCTCCAGCGAGGCTGATGCGCAGGCGGCCGCCTTCGGCGCTGCGCTCGAGCGAATCAATTTTTCCGGCGTGCTCGATGATCCCCGTAAACATCGCGAAAATATCCCTGGACGACAAAATCGGGCCCGGACTGATTCAATGTCAGATTTTTGAGCCCAGGCGATTTCGAAAACCAGCGCGACGGAATGCGCGCCATGGGCACGCCGCCCGTCCCCATCACCCTGGGAGCATAAAAGAGAATCATCTTGTCCACAATTCCCGCTTGAAGCGCCGCGCCATTGATTTCTGCGCCGGCTTCGATCAGCAGATTCAAGATTGCGCGCTTGCCGAGCTCGCGCAGGGCTTGCTTTAAATCGATGCGGCCCCATTCTCCGCGAATCTGGCGGACCTCGACGCCTGCGTTTGAAAGCGCGCGGGCGCGAGACGAATCGGGAGATTGGCGGGTGAAGACAAGGACATCGTTTTTTGCGTGCGTGACGAGATTTGAGCGCAACGGAAGGCGCAAATCGGAATCGAGCACAACGCGGAGGAGCCTGCGGCGGCGAGGTTCGCCGGAGCGGTCCGTCAGGCGCGGATCGTCGGCGAGAATCGTGCCGATGCCGGTGAGGAGGGCGTCGGCTTCGTGACGCAGTTTCTGAACCGAGTCGCGCGACCGCTTGCTCGTGATCCAAGTCACGCTCTCGGCGCGTTCAGCGATTTGACCGTCGAGAGTGAGCGCGGTCTTGAGAGTGACGAAAGGCAGGCCGGTGCGAATCCACTTCGCGAAGTCTTCGTTCCACCGGCGCGCCTCCTCCTCCCAAAGCCCGACATCGACGCGAATCCCGGCGCGGCGCAGTTGGCGGAAGCCACGCCCAGCGACGGCATGATTCGGGTCAGGCATTGAGGCAACGACGCGCTTCACCCCCGCTGCAATGATCGCATTCGTGCAGGGCCCTGTGCGGCCGGTGGTGCAGCAGGGCTCGAGCGTGACGTAAAGAGTTGCGCCGCGAGCGTTCTTGCCGGCCCTCTTGAGCGCGACGACTTCTGCGTGGTCGCGCTTGTCGTAATCGTGAAACCCTTCGCCGACAACCCGGCCACTCTTGACGAGGACAGCTCCCACAATTGGATTGGGATGCGCGAGTGCCACACCTCGAAGCGCGCGGATGATCGCGCCCGACATGAAATAGTCGTCGCGTTCGCTACTCGAAGAGCGAGTTGACATAAGTTTGCGCGTCGAAGGGAACGAGGTCGTCGATTTTTTCGCCGGTGCCGACGAAGCGGATGGGGAGATTCAGCTCGCGCGCGATGGCGACCACGATGCCGCCTTTGGCGGTGCCGTCGAGTTTCGTGAGGACGATGCCCGTCACGCCCGCGTGGCTCCAAAATTCGCGCGCCTGATTGAGGCCGTTTTGGCCGGTGGTAGCGTCGAGGACGAGCAGCACGTCGTGCGGCGCGCCGGGAACGATTTTCGAGGCCGTGCGCTTCATTTTTTCTAGCTCGGCCATCAGGTTCGACTTGGTGTGGAGGCGGCCGGCGGTGTCCACAATCACCACGTCGGTCGAGCGGGCGCGCGCGGCGGAGAGCGCGTCGAAAATCACGGCGGAAGGATCGGCGCCGGATTTTTGCTTGATCACTTCGATGCCCGCCCGGCGGCCCCACACTTCAAGCTGCTCGATGGCAGCGGCGCGGAAAGTGTCTGCCGCGCACAGCAGGACGCTCGCGCCTCCTTTTTTCAGGCGATTCGCAAGCTTGCCGATTGTGGTCGTCTTGCCGGTGCCATTTACGCCGACGACGAACAGCACGCGCGGAGCCGCGTCCCCTTGCCCATCCGATTTTGCGGCTGAATTCGAAGCGGGCGCGGCGAGAATTTTCAGCACCTGGTTCTTCAGCTCGCGCCGGAGATCGGCGGCGTCGCTCAGCTTGTGCTGGTTCACTTGCTCGCGCAGCGCAGCGATCACTTCGCGCGTGGTGCGCACGCCGATATCCGCGCTCAGCAGGGCCGATTCGAGCTGCTTGAGCAATTCGGGATCAACGGGGCGGTCGCCCGTGAGAAGCTGCTCGACTTTGGCGGCGAGTTCGGTGCGCGTCTTGCCGACGGATTCTTTCAGCCGCTCGAGCAGCGTGGGTTCGGGTGGTCCAAACAGTGTGATCATGCGAATTCCGCGCCGCACGCGGAATCCTTCATTCTAGCAGAGGAACTCGGGGCGGGCTTGCCAACGGCGTGAGTTCAATCGGCGAAATCGTCTTCCCAGAATTCGCCTTCGCGGCGATTGGCCGAAGAGCGAGCTTCGACTTCGATGGCGCGCAACTGCACGCGGCGGATTTTCCCGGAAATTGTTTTGGGCAAATCGGAAAATTCCAGGCGGCGGATTCGCTTGTAAGGCCCGAGGCGATTGCGGCAGAAGATGAAAATTTCCTGGGCCAGCTCGCGGGAAGGCGTAAATCCCGGCTTGAGAGTGATGAACGCTTTCGGGACGGTCCAGCGGATTTCATCCGGGCTCGGGACGACGGCCGCTTCCGCCACGGCGGCGTGCTCGATGAGCGCGCTTTCGAGTTCGAACGGGCTCAGGCGGTAGTCCGAGCTTTTGAACACGTCATCGGCGCGGCCGACGTAAGTGTAATAGCCGTCCGCATCGCGGCGCGCGACGTCGCCGGTGCGATAGTAGCCGCCCTCCATGGATTTCTGCGTTTTCGCGGGATCGTCCTCGTAGCGCACGAACAGGCTGATCGGACGCGGCTCGAGTTTGACGGAAATTTCGCCGTCGTCCGAGAGATTTCCCGCCGCATCGAGCAGCGCGATTTCGTGTCCGGGCGAGGGCTTGCCCACCGAGCCGGGCTTCACCGTCTGGCCGGGAAAATTTCCGAGGAGGAGAACATTTTCGGTTTGGCCGAAGCCGTCGCGGATGGTGATGTCCCACGCGGCGCGAACTTTTTCGATGATTTCGGGATTGAGCGGCTCGCCGGCGCTGGCGAGGTCGCGCAGCTTCACAGGGAAAGATTTCAGGTCTTCGAGGACGAACATGCGCCAGACGGTGGGCGGCGCGCACATCGTGGTCACACCACAGCGCGCCACTTCGCCGAGAGTTTTGTTTGCGTCGAAGCGCGCGTAATTGTGGATGAAAATCGTAGCGCCTGCGTTCCACGGCGCGAAAAAGCAGCTCCAGGCGTGCTTGGCCCAGCCCGGCGAGCTGATATTGAGATGCACGTCATCCGGGCGCAGGCCGATCCAAAACATCGTGGCGAGATGGCCGACGGGATAACTTTGATGCGTGTGGAGCACGAGCTTCGGCAGCGCGGTCGTCCCAGAGGTGAAATAGAGAAGAAACGGATCGTCGGCGTGCGTCACGCGATCGGGATGGAAAATCAGTGACTCGTTGTACGCGTCGGCGTAGGAAATCCAGCCGGGCTGCGGCGGGCCGGCTGCGATTCGAGTGTAGGCGCCTTCGACGCCGGCAAATTTTGCGGTGCTCGCGGAAATGGCGATCACGTGCCGGGCTTTGCCGCGGTCGAGGCGGTCGCGGAGGTCGGCTTCGGTGAGGAGCGTGGCGGCGGGGATGACGATGGCGCCGAGCTTCATCGCTGCAAGCATCACTTCCCAGATAGCGACGACATTCGGGAGCATGACGACGATGCGGTCGCCGCGGCAGACGCCGTGCCGGCGGAGAAAATTCGCCACCTGGTTCGAGCGCCGCGACAGCTCCGCAAAGCTGGGCTTCAGCTCGCTGCCGTCGTCTTCGATGATCCAGAGCGCGGGCTTCGAGTTTTCGCGGGCGTAGCCATCGAAATAATCGAGCGCCCAATTGAATTCCGTGAGCTCGGGCCAGCGAAATTCGCGGCGGACTCTGTCGTAATCTTCGCGGTTTTGGAGCAGATAATCGCGAGCTGCTAGAAATGCTTTCAGCCCATCAGAACGCGTAGCGGTACCCGCGTCAGAGGCCATGGACACCTCCCCTGCGCTGCATCGGGCGCATTTTAGCAGGGATTTTCATCCGTGGCAGAGCCGCGGCAAAAAACCGGGCAGGCCTGAAGGCCTGTCCTACTCAGACTTCGACGAGGGTGGCGGTGAGGCGGAGGCGGCCGGCTTTGACGGCGGACTCGAG
>Ga0187781_10000669_pt1 | contig 24830 bp, 22 predicted proteins | sample 0715_SJ02_MP02_2_FD_132447 | JGI IMG/M metagenome (GOLD analysis project Ga0187781, IMG submission 132447) | Tropical peat soil microbial communities from peatlands in Department of Meta, Colombia - 0715_SJ02_MP02_20_MG | ecosystem: Environmental > Terrestrial > Soil > Wetlands > Peat | place... | reverse complement strand
GCTGTCGCGTAACCATCCGTGTTCGCTTTTGTGAGTGATTGTTCACTCGCCCACACCAAGACACGCATGCCGAAGGCTCTCCCGTAGCCTGCAACCACCTGTCCGATCCTGCCATATCCAAAGATTCCCAGTGTTTTGCCTCGTAGTGTGTCTCCTATTCCAACCTGCCATGACCCAGTCTTGAGTGCATCGACTTGTTGGGGGATTCGCCTCGCGGATGAGAGTATCAACCCCCACGTCAACTCCGCGGCTGCATAGGAGGGCGTCCCGCCGTGGAGGTTGGACGAGACCACTATTCCCAACCGACTACATGCGTCTATGTCGATGTGAGGGTAAACGCTGCGTTGGCTGATTAGCCGAAGTTTCGGCAACCGCACCAACAATGGTGCTTGGATTCGAGTTCTCTCACGAATGAGGACGAGCACTTCCGTGTCACGAAGTCTTTCTGCCAAAATACCGTCATCCTGGATGTGGTCCCTCCACACGTCAACCTGATGCCCTGCGATCTTCTTGAAGCAGTCAAGCGTTTTGAGCGTGTCGCCATAATCATCGAGAATCTAAATTTTCATTCTTTCCCTCATTCGTTCATCTGGCTATGAAAGCTTTCGGGAAGCGAGTTCATGTGAATCGAACCAATGAATCAATTTTAGTCGCCACCCAGGTGCAGGCAAGAGGGACGGTACATGTAAATCAGTCGACCAGTGTAGAGAGAGGGGGATGAATCCGAAACAGGTGAAGTTGTTGCAAAACCTCCTCATTCTCGCGGCTCTGGTCTTCGTGGTTCTTTTCCTCTACGCCATATACTCCTCTGCTTTTTCTCTCCAATTGGTGAGCGGGTCGGTAGCTTTCGTAGTCGGGGTTGCCGCCATGATTCTGTTTTTCGTTGAGTCGCCTCAGAAAAGGCCCGGCGAGCAAGTAAGATACTGAACCAAAGTTCCGTTTGACGTCAGTGTAGCCTTGCTAGCTGGGTCCAGGATGCCACGACAGGGAAGAATTCCCGAGCCGTGGGCTCGACGCGATAGATCGGTCGAATACGGGCGACCCCATTTCTATACAGCTCGGAATGGACTCTGTTTGACTAACAGGGTCTGACTCTGGCTTTTTGGAACTTGTGCTTTAACGGTAAGAGTGTGATTCTGGAGTCAAACACCCCACAATGGATTTATCGCCTGGTGAAACGGAACCTGCCCAGCAGAGCTTGTCCCAGGGGAAGAGACGACTCGCAGCGATCATGTTTACTGACATGGTAGGATACACGGCCCTGACTCAGTCTAACGAGGCCCAAGCTATGGACGTTCTCGACAGACACAATCGACTTCTGAGGCCGTTCTTTCCAAAGTTCTACGGAAGGGAGGTCAAGTCCATCGGGGATTCATTCTTAGTGGAGTTCGACAGCGCCCTCGAAGCAATAAAGTGCGCAGTTGCAATGCAATCATACCTTCACGACTACAATCTCTCATCAAAAGAAGAGTGGAAAATCAACCTCAGGATTGGGATACACCTTGGGGATGTGATACACCAGGACGGGGATGTCTTCGGAGACGCTGTCAATATTGCCTCCAGGATAGAGCCCTTGGCCCGTCCCGAGGGTGTGGTCGTTTCGGAGCAGGTCTACGACCAAGTCCAGAACAAGTCTGAGCTCCCCTTGGTTTCCCTGGGGGAGAAGTCCCTGAACGTGAGCAGGTCGTTGCAAGTGTATGCACTTCAGATGCCATGGGAGGGTGTCGGTGTACTTCCTCGCTCGCCAATCCGTGGGGAAAAAACCCGAATTGCCGTCCTCCCCTTCACCAACATGAGTTCAGACCCCGAGGAGGGATACTTCGCCGACGGCGTCACAGAGGAATTGATCACCTCGCTGTCCGGGGTCAAGCAGCTGACGGTCATTGCAAGAACATCTGTTATGAAGTACAAGGGCTCGCCAAAAGGAGCCCTGGAAGTCGGTAGAGAACTGAATGTGGGGAGCCTGATAGAAGGAAGTGTCAGAAAGGCAGGGAACAGGGTCAGGATTACAGCGCAGCTCATAGATGCCGCGACCGAAGGCCATCTGTGGGCTCAGAACTACGATAGGCAACTGGAAGACATCTTCGCCATACAAACAGAGATTGCCGAGAAGGTGGCTGACGAGCTCAGGGTTCGACTGGTCGACTCCGATAGGAGAGCGATAGAGGAGAAGGCCACCTCCAACTTAGAGGCATACACCTTGTATCTGCGGGCCATGCAGCTCCATCACGAAGGCGGAAAGCATAACCTGGGGGAAGCTGTGAACCTTTTCGAGGCGGCTGTCGCTAAAGATCCTGCATTCGTCCGGGCGTATGCCGGTCTTGCCCATGCAAGGCGTGCTGTCGCGCACTATGAAGACTACGCCACCGGTATTGATAAGGCGGAAGCTGCCGCAACGAAGGCAATAGAATTAGGACCTGAGACCGCCGAAGCCCACGCCGCCATGGCTACCGTTTCACTGGCTAGAGACAGATTCGAACTTGCGCGACAGGAAATGGAGAAGGCGATTCAAATCAACCCGAACCTTTCAGAAGTGTATCATCTGCTAGGTGAGGAGCACCTCACCTTCGGCAGGTTCAAAGAAGGCGTAGCCTGCGCAAGGAAAGCCTATGGCCTCGATCCCCTGTCTTACGGAGCAGGAACAACTCTGGCTAACGGATTGCGCATCGCAGGAATGGTTGATGAGGCAATCGAGGTACTCCACACGCTGAAAGAACTGCATCCCAGCAACCCGGGCGTCTACGATTGGTTGAGTGTCTGTTACTTCCACAAGAAAGAATTGGTTATGGCTGGCGAATGCCTAGACATAGGCTTGAGAATGAGTCCAAAAAATACCTATCTGAGAATCGATCGCGGCTGCCTCTGGGGTCTTCTGGGGAAGAGAAAGGAGGCGGAAGACGAGCTGAACGCGCTGCTTGCAGAAGAAGCAAGCCCGACTGGTAGACTCAATGCCATATTCTTCATCAGGACGTTCCTTGGGGACATGAACGAGGCATTCGAGACACTCAACCAACTGGCGGACCTTCATGCATGGTATTTCGCACTCAAGTTTGACCCCCTCTTCGAAAAGTTACGGAAGGACCCACGCTTCGCCGAGTTCTGCAAGAAAGTGGGAATGCCTCCTTAGAAGCGTCTCCTAGTTAGACTGCTCGCTGCGAGAAGAACCTGTCTGGTAACGGGTCCCGGCCAAGCCCGAACCCCACGATGCGCTCCTGCCAGCGTACCATTGGAATCAGACTTGCAACAAACTGCGCGGGTCTCACGAGAGGCGAACCTTGAGCCGTGTCCAAGACAGAAGAAGGTTTGGCTTTCTACCGAGGGGGATTTACACGGTAAACCGTGCGGGTCCGGGCGATCCCAGCTCTGGACAGCTCGGAATGGTATTCAGTCTCTAGGAGAGTCTGATTCTCGCTATTCCGATCCTGGTGGGAGCGGCGGTCAGAGTGAATCAGAACAGACCTGAGCCATCTGCCTTTAGACACTATCAGCACAGCATCCAACGGTCAGAGTTCACTCAGCAAACTCGCCAGCAGTCTTCTTTCGGCCTTCCTAACATGCGCCGAGAAAGTCGACTTCACCAGATTGAGCTTCTTCGCCAGCTCTTCGCTCGTTATTCTTCGGGGGACATCGTAGTATCCTAGTCTGTAAGCAGTTACCAGAACTCTTCGCTGTTTGTCCGTCAGACGACCTATTGGTGAGTTCGGAGGGAACCTGGCGTCCGTAAGCGAAGCGATTCTGTACTTAACTAGTGTCTGCTTGGACAGGTCAGCAAGATATCGTCTTATCTGGGACGAACTGCCAAGAAGAGTTACTCGCAACTTTCCGTCCTTGAGCTCAAAAGGAGTCGAGAGATAGGGCATCGATCCTCCCTGCCCGACAAGTTCGGGCCCTTGCGCGCTCGTTTTGCTCCGTATGAAGTAGGTGAAAACCGCATCTGACTCTCTCTCCAAGAGTTCATGCTCCAGCTTGGAACCTTGGAGCCCCTCCCAGGCCCAGATTGCGTCGACATCGAACTTGGGGTCTTTGAGCTCAACTCTAACAATCGCCGCGAGCTCCCCCGGGACCATCCTGAGGATATGTAGCATCTCGATAGACTTGATTTTCGCCAAAGCGTTAGCCGCCGTTACTGGCACCTTCTGGCGGCTATTCTCGAATTGTTCGAGCGAGATTTCAATCACGAGTCTGCGCAAACTAGCTCCGCTCATCCCATACCGGGGCGCCTTTTTCTCCGTTATGGCGAACATGTTCGCTACAAAGCTAATCCGAGTGTCCCTGCAGGCATCACTGGAGGCACAGGGAAGAATGCAGGAGAATCAAGAGACTCGGGTGGAGGAGAAACACTCCTCCGATTCTCGCAATCAGAACGCGAGAACGGCCTTGGCCGCGCCATCCGAATCCGGACAGGAGTTCGACGTGGGCTATGCGGACAGAGCCCTGGTGCTGTTGTCTGTCGTGGCCGGGCTGATTTTCTACGTGGACACCATGCTGACTCCGGCGCTGCCGAAGCTAGTGGCCGACTACGGCATAAGCATAGACCATGCGAGCCTGATAATCTCGCTCTACACGGTCTTCGGGGTCGCGGTCATCCCCATATTCGGCAAGCTCGGAGACATCTATGGCAAGAAGCGCGTCATGATGTACATCCTTGCAATCTATCTAATCGCAGCAACCGCGACCTCACTGGCACCGAACTTCAACCTCATCCTGATCTTCAGGTTCATCCAGGGCGTTGGGCTCGGAGTCTTCGCGCTGGCCTTCAGCCTGGCAAGAGAGCAGTTCCCTCGTAATCTGGTACCGAGGGCCCAGGGAGTGATCAGCGCTGTTCAGGTGGCTGGCGGGGCGTTAGGCCTCGTCGGCGGCGCTGTGATTACTAACCAATTCGGCTGGCAGGGCAACTACTGGATCGCAATACCTATCATAGCAGTCCTCGCAGCGCTGATCTTCCTGTTTGTCCGAGAGTCGACGGAAAGGAAGCCGGGAGTCAAACTCGACTTTGTCGGCGCTGCCTGGCTTGCTGCCTCGTTGACTGCGATTGTGCTAGCGCTGTCGGAGGGCCCCACGTGGGGCTGGACTTCGGCCCCAACTCTTGGCTTGCTAGTGATTGGCCCGGTGCTGCTGGTCTCGCTCCCCTTCTACGAGAGGAGAGTCGCCGAGCCCGTCCTGAATCTGAAGCTCCTGAGCCAGAGGAACATGATGGCAGCCGACCTGCTCATCATCTGTTACGGACTGTCGCTGGGCATAGCCTTTCAGGCGGTGGTGTACGCCTTGGAGCTCCCTCCTCCCAGCGGATTCGGGATTGGCATCACCTCCGTAGGAGCATACCTTCTACCGCTAGCATTCGTGGTACTCCCTGTGGCTCTAATCGTAGGTAGAGCAGTTCCGAAATTTGGAGTCAAACCGTTCCTCTATCTGGGCTCCGCCATAGCGGCTGCCGCATTCTTCCTGCTTTCGACATTCACGGACCCGGGCCAGATTGAGGTGTACTTGATTGTGTATGCTTTCGGCTCAGGTATGCTTACTGTTTCCATCCAGAGCCTGTTGGTCCTTTCCATCGCCAAGAGCGAGATGGCCCTCGGGACCTCCCTCAACACCGCCTTCAGATACGTTGGGCAGACCCTGGGAGCCCCTGTGGCAGGGGCTATCCTGTCGACATATGTGACTAGTGCGACGATGCTTCCGACCAGGGCAGCATTCCAATACTGCTTCTATGTCCCGGTGGTTGCATTCGTCATAGTTCTTCTGATTTCGACATTTGCAAGAGAAGTCATTGGCAGGCATTCCTTGGCCGAGAGTCATTAGAAGTCGAATCGCATTTCGTTCACCAGCGTACGCATAGTGGCAAACGGTCCATGTCAGACTCACGCGAGCTTTGGTTTACACGGTAAACCATGTGGGTCCGGGCGACCCCATTCTCTACACGCTAGCAACGAGCCTCGCGGTGAGGCTCTTGAAGAGCGGCAAAGAAAATGGGAGCTAACGGTCTAGCTCCCTTCTAGGACTTCGAAAGTCTCTGAAGGTAGAAGTCCGTGAGCCTCTTTGTGCGCCTTCGCTATGGCTTCCTTGTTTGGTGCGTCTGAAAGGCAGAATATGGTTCCTTGCTTTTCATCCAGCCAGTATTTCTGGAAGGCGACGCCATACTTGCTTTGCACTCTGAGGTCCTTTGCGTGGGCTTCGGCCACATCCTTCAGTTTGACTCCCTTCACGTTCTTGTGTACGTCGAGATACCGTGGCACGATTTGCACCTCCTGACCAACATAATATGACTTGCGGTTGGAATAGGAATGCCTAGAGCCCTCAGTTCAGGGATGCGACGAGTGGACAAGTTTCTCTTGTTCCCGGGCACCTGGAGCCCAAGGAGAACTTCTTTTGACCAACAGTGCACATAGCTTGATATAGTTTCCTCGAGGAAGCCCCCGCCGCGTTGCAGGCAGCTCCTCGCAGAGTCAAGACGATCTACAGTGTAATTGCTTCTCCGCAGAGGCTGGAGATCCTCAGGATTCTGAACATAAAGGGTCCTCTCACTTACAGCGCCCTAAAGACCCTGGCTGGGTTCAAGTCGAAGAAGGAGTCCGGGAAGTTCGCCTACCATCTTAGGAAGTTGGTCAAGCAGCTGCTCATACAGCTTAACAGGCAGGAGAGAAAGTACACCGTCACCAACCTTGGCAGGCTGGTGCTGAACCTTACCCGCCAGATCGAAGAGCAATCTCTGGTCGAGAGCGGGAAGCTGTACGTGAGGACGTCTCATCAGACGATGGAGGAGTTCAACGCCAACAAGATTCTCCAGTCGCTCGTGAAAGAGGCGGGGATGCCTGTCGAACTTGCCCAGAAGATTACAAGCGAGACCGAGTCGAGACTCTACAAGTTCCAGACACAGTATCTCACAGCCCCTCTCATCCGCGAGATTGTGAACGCGCTGCTGGTGGAGCACAGCATGGAGGAGTACAGGCACAAGCTCACGAGGTTGGGGATGCCCATCTACGATGTGACGCAGCTACTCGGGAAGGCGGGGGACGACGGGGGGAGCGTCGAGTCGCTCATTCACCAGACGGGGAAGCAGGTCTTCTCGGAGTACCTCCTGCTCGAGCAGCTCCCGAGGGACGTCGCCGACGCGCACCTCTCGGGAGACATTCACATCACCAACGCCGGGTCCTGGGGGCTCACGCCAGACACGGTGTTTGTTGACCTCCTATCGGTAAGAAGCGCAGGTCTCAACCCCAGGGGAAAAATACCGAACACCTCGATGGTCCCGAGCCCGGAGAACGCTGAGAGAGCACTGAACATAGTGCTGAACATGGCATCCATGATGACACGTGAGGTGTCAGACGAGGTTGCATTCAGGAACTTCCTCCAGTTCATCGGCCCCTATTGCAAGTCGAGAGGCAAGAGGGAGTTGGAGTCCGTCCTGCTGAGGTTCTTCGAGACCATCGGGGCCCCTGTCGCAGGCTCGGTGGGCCCGGCCATCAGCCTAGACCTGAACCCCTACAGGCACGACGACGTGCCTCGGGAGGTGATGGACAAGACCCTTGACGCCACTCTGGGAGCCTACAGGAGCTACGTCCAGGAAACGCCAAGGCCTGACGTGCGCCTCCTTCTCGCCAAGCCAAACAGGGTGGATGACACGAGGGTGCTGAAGGATGCGGCTTCGATCATCTTCAATGGCGGAAGGATAGCGTTCTTCTCGTCGGACCAGCGGAGGAGCTTTCTCGGATTGAACGCCAACGTGCTCTCCCCTGAATCCCAGGCAGACAACGTGAGCGTACTCCACGGGCTTAGCCTCAACCTCCCCAGGCTCGCCTACGACTCCAACCAGGACGAGACATACTTCAGGGCGAAGCTCGCCCTCCTCATCGGGGTCGCTGCGGATGCGCTTTCGACCCGAAGGAGACTTATAGAAAGGACACTGAAACGGGGTCTCCTCCCCTCTCTCGCCGCCGGTTCAGACGGGGTCACATCTGATACTATGCCTTTGATCATGAACATGGTGGGTCTGGACGAGACCCTAGCGAGCCTCATCAGGGACCCCACCACTGCTTCAAGATACGACCTGGCCGACAAGATAGTGGGTACAGCCACTCAGGTTGCGGAAGACAAGTCCACCAAGATAGACAGGCTGGGGGTGGCCATGCTGGAACTCGACGGAGCCCTGAGGCTAGCGACCCTCGACTCTGAGAAGTATGGGAAAGCGAACCTTCAGCCCTTGCTGAAGGGAGCCTACACCCAGGCGCCGAGGCTGCAGCTGGCGGACTTGGAGAATCCCGAGAAGATGGACTACCTCTCGAAGCTTTCGGTGGGGCTCCACGGCGGGGTGTCGATGACGCTCGACGGCTCGTCGGACGAGGTGAGGGGCATCTACAATCTGATCCTTAACGCGACGCCGAAGGTTCCCTACTTCAAGGTGGACAGAACGATATCTGTGTGCAGGAACTGTGGTGCAAAGCTCCCTCAAAATTCCGCCCGGTGTCCCCGATGCAAATCGGTGGCAATGACGCAGTACTCGACAGCGACCTAGATCCAAGAACACGCTCGACTTCTTGTCAAGAAGAGTTTACAGCACGCCGCTTCATGTTGAGCCTTGGCTTTCCGCTACCCTAGTGTGGTGGTTAACTTGCGATGAGCCTAGGTTGAAATATATGTGTGGGGGGATGGGGTAAAGGTCAAGGTTATGACGTCAATCGTTGAACAACCACGTGACTCTCCGGATGCCGGAGAGCGCAAGGGAGAGGTAGTGCTCCCATCAGAGACTCTCGAGGCGTTCGGCGGGGATGAACTGCGGGCCAGGGTCTTCTACGAGAAGTACGCCCTCAGAGACGGCCAAGGTAAGCAAGTTGAGAAGCGCCCCGAGGACATGTGGCGCAGGGTCGCCAGGGAGCTCGCCTCGCCGGAGATGGACGACGAACAGAGGAAGGAGTGGACCTCCAAGTTCTACTGGCTCCTGGAGGACTACCGGTTCGTTCCTGGAGGGAGGATACTCTTTGGGGCAGGCCAGACAAGGAAGTCGACTCTGCTTAACTGCTACTTTTTCAAGATCAAAGAGGACTCCATAGAGGCAATATTCGACTGGTGCAAGGAAGCCGCGAGGACCTACAGCTTCGGAGGAGGGGTGGGGACTGACATCTCGGTCCTCAGACCTCGTGGTGCGCCCGTGAACAACTCGGCCATCTACAGTTCCGGTTCAGTTTCCTTCATGGAACTCCTCTCGACCACCACTGGGACAATCGGCCAGGCAGGGAGGAGAGGGGCCCTGATGATCACCATACGGGTGGACCATCCGGATGTCATTGAGTTCATCAACGTCAAGAAGGATCTCAAGAAGGTGAACTTCGCCAACATATCGGTGAAGATTTCTGACGACTTCATGAGGGCCGTCGAAACAGACAACGACTTCACGCTCCATTTCAAGAACGAGAAGGTCGAAGTGAACAGGACGGTCAGGGCGAGGGACGTCTGGAACTCTCTAATCAAAGGTGCCTGGCAGTCGGCTGAGCCCGGGGTCCTCTTCTGGGACACCATCAAGAGAGACTCGACGACCGAGTACAATGGCATGGAGGTCCAGGGCGTAAACCCCTGCAGCGAGCAGACCCTCGAGAGCTACGGGTGTTGCTGCCTCGGTTCGGTCAACCTCAGCGCCTTTGTCAAGGAACCCTTCAGTGAAAGGGCAAGCATCGATTGGGATGGGCTCACGAGGGCGACTCAGTACGGGGTCCGCTTCCTCGACAACGTGCTCGACTACAACGCCGACCGGCACCCACTCCCCAAGCAGAAGGAAGCATCGCTCCATAGCAGAAGGGTGGGGGTCGGTATCACCGGGCTGGGCGACATGCTAATCAAACTGGGTCTGAAGTACGACGAGGACTCGACCATCGAGTTCGTCGACCACCTCTTTGAGAGAATCAAGAATGTCATCTACGACTACTCCACCGAGCTGGCGAAGGAGAAGGGGAGCTTCCCTGCCTTCGACGCCCAGAAGCACCTCGCCCAGCCCTTCGTCTCAAGGCTTGACGAGAAGGTCAAGGAGAAAATCAGGACACAGGGCATAAGGAACGCCGCAGTCACCACGGTCCCGCCAGTCGGGTCTGGTTCCATCCTAGCCGGGACGAGCAGCGGAGTGGAGCCTGTCTTCGCCCTCTTCTACACGAGACGGAGCAAGTCCCTGAGCGAGGGGGAGTTCAAGGTCTTCCATCCGCTCGTCAAAGAGTACATGAGCACGACGGGGGCTGGGGACGAGAAGGAGCTCCCCAACTACTTCGTCACCGCCCACGATATCAAGCCAGAAATGAGGGTGAAGATGCAAGCCACGATCCAGAAGCACATAGACACCGCGATATCGAGCACGGTCAACCTCCCGCAGGACATAACCCCCGAGGAGGTGGAGAAGATCTACCTGCTCGCATGGAGGATGGGGTGCAAGGGCATTACGGTCTACAGAGAAGGGAGCAGGGAGGGCATCCTGGAGACAGAGAAGGTGGGAAAGAAGGTCGAAGCCCCGAAGGCGGAGTTCGAGCGCCCCAAGATGATGGAGGGGAAGACCATCAAGCTGAGGCTCCCACAGGGAGGGCTCTACGTGACCGCCAACATTGACAATGGTGAGCTGAAGGAGGTCTTTGTGACCCTGGGCAAGTCAGGCGGAGACGAGAAGGCCGACGCCGAGGCCCTGGGGAGACTGATCAGTCTCTACCTACAACACGGAGGGGACATCCAGAGCGTCATTTCCACACTCAAAGGAATCAAGGGGAAGTACGTCTCTTGGGACGAGGGGACCCAGCTACAGTCCATCCCAGACGCCATCGCAAAAGCCCTGGAACTGCTGACTCTGAACCACGTGGTGAAGGAGTCTGGGTTCCCTTCCGAGGGGAATCCGGAGTCGCTTGGGGGGACCTGTCCTGACTGCCATGAGAACGCCCTGGTGTTCGAGAACGGGTGCTATCATTGCGGCTCCTGCGGCTATTCGAAGTGCGAATAGCCCCGACCGCTCCATAACGAATTTACACGCGCGCCCAGAGGCGAGGCTCGTTGACCAGAGGCAACAGAGCCCTACTCATCGTTGTGGTGACCACCGCCCTGGTGCTCACGCCTCTCATACTAGGAGGGGTCCTCCTGGGATTCTACGTCGGAGGCCAGGTGGGGTACTCCGGAAGCGTTCTCGCCATAGCCTTCTCAACGGTTGGCTTCGTGGCAGGGATGGCGGTGATATGGAGGGTGATAAAGGCGGTAGTGAGCCGGATGAGTCGGCCTACTGGCTGACCTTCTTCAGCGCCTCTGACTTCGCCTTCTCCACGTTGGCCTTCAGGTCGGCAGCGGCCTTGTCGTAGGCCTCCTCGACCCTCTTTGCCGCGGCCTTGAACGGCTCCTCGACCAGGTCTTCGTTCATTGGGTTTCCTTCCTCTCCAGCACCTTTTTCACGTGTTTCAGTCTCGTGAACTCCTCCCTCTCCCTCTCCTCGAGGGTGGCTTGGATGTATCGGATGGAGTCCTCGTAGCGCGGGATTATCATGTATTCGAGGGCGTTGAGCAGCCTCTGGGTCTTCTCGAGCTCCTTCGCGAGACGAAAGATGGCGTTCTCGTACTCGGCAGCCCGGAAGATGGAGGGGAGGACCTTCCTCATGTGCCTGGCTGCTCTGTCGACCGCGACGTTACTGTCTGCAAACCCATAGGTCATCCCAGCCTCCTTCTCGGAGAGGGTGATCGAGGGGACGTCGACGTCGACTATTCTGCGGACATGGACGTCCGCCTCCACCATGGGTGGGGTGTTGGCGGCTATGCCTTCGAGCCTGAGCGGCCCGAGTTTCAGGTAGGCGTCATAGAGGGCAAGATAGGCGTCCGACAGGGGCTGCGAAATCTCGTCTCGGGCCGTCGTGGCCTGGTCGATCATCTCGTCCAGCCGTTTCAGGAGGACGTCTCGCTTGTCGTCCAGTACCTTCTTGACCCTGACGGCCGTCTGGAGCCGCTTTCGGGTGCCGATGAGCTCTATCTTCGTCGGGAGAACGTTTCCGCCTGACGCTACTGACATGGCCTAAGCAGCCGACTTCCCTTTAATGTAGTGCTGCTTGATGAACTCTTCCTTGATGTTCGTCAATTCGCTCTCTGGGAGGACTGAGAGCACTTCCCAGGCGATGCGGTGTGTGTCCTCGAATGTCCTGTTCTCGTCGTACCCCTGGTTGAGGAACTTCTGCTCGAAGTCGTCCCCGAACTGCAGGTACTTCAGGTCTGAGCCAGTGAGCCCGGACTTGCCCACGATTTCTGCTAGCGCCCTCAGCTCGACCGCCCTTGCATAGGCGTTGTACAACTGGTTCCCGACCTGGTGATGGTCGGGGCTCGCCCTCCCCTGTTTGATGACGTAACCGAGGGCCGGGCCCATGAGCCTGCTGAGGCTCGAGAGGACATAGACGGGAGGATAGATTCCCTTCCTGAAGAGCTCCCTCCCAAGGAAGATCTGCCCTTCAGTGATGTACCCCGTTAGGTCGGGGATTGGATGGGTGACGTCGTCGCTTGGCATCGAAAGGATGGGCATCTGGGTGATGCTCCCCTTCCTCCCCTTGATCCTCCCTGCCCTTTCGTAGTTGGTGGCGAGGTCTGTGTAGAGGTAGCCGGGGAACCCCTTCCTTCCCGGAACCTCTTCCCTCGCTGCTGAGATCTCTCTGAGCGCCTCGGCATAGTTGGTTATGTCGGTGATAATCACGAGGACGTGCATCCCAAGCTCGAAGGCCAGGTATTCCGCTGCTGTCAGTGCGACTCTCGGAGTGATGATCCTCTCGATGGCGGGATCGTCCGCCAGGTTCAGGTAGAGGATGCTTCTGCGGATGGCGCCAGACTCGGCCAGAGTCCTCTGGAAGAACGAAGCCTCGCTGTGGGAGACGCCGACCGCGGCGAAGACTACAGCGAACTCCTCCCCTTCCCCCACCACCGTTGCCTGGCGCGCAATCTGCGCAGCCAGCATGTTGTGGGGCATCCCTGCACCCGAGAAGATCGGGAGCTTCTGCCCCCTTACGAGTGTAAGCATGCCGTCTATGACAGACACCCCGGTCTGGATCAGGTCGGTCGGGTACTCACGCCTCTCCGGGTTGATCGGCGCCCCGTTGACGTCGAGAAACGTTTTCGCTACCGGTTCCGGGAGCCCGTCCTGGGGCCTGCCGAGCCCATCGAACACTCTGCCAAGGAGCTGGTCTGAGACGGGGAGCTCCATGGTCTTCCCCAGGAAACGAGCCCTGGTCCCGCTGACCGAAAGCCCTGATGTCCCCTCGAAGACCTGGACCACGGCCTTTCCGAAGCCCGTCTCAAGGACCCGTGCCAGCCTCCTGTTCCCTGTGTTGTCCTCTATCTCCACTAGCTCGTCGAAGGCTGCCCTGTCCACTCCGTCTACGACTATGAGCGGCCCCCTGATCTCTGCTATCTTGCTGTACTCCAGCCCCGATGAGGACCTGCTCATGTGGCCTTTACCTCCTGGACGCCAGAGATGGACGAGAACTCGTCGAACATCTGCCTGGAGAGCGATTCCAGCTTGTCGAGGTCCTCGCTCCTAATGGCGAACTTGGCCCTGAGCATGGGCGCAATCACCTGCATCCCCCTGATCTTGGCAAGGGAGGTTCCGTTCCTGAGCGCCTTGAGGGCCTCCTGGTGGTACTGGACGAACATCTTCATCATGATGAACTGTTTCTGCGGGCTGCAGTAGGCGTCAACGTCGTCGTAGGCGTTCTGTTGCAGGAACCCTATCTGGATCATGCGGGCGACGTCAAGGATCAGCTTCTCCTCGTCTGGGAGCGCCTCTGGCCCTAGCAGGCGGACGATCTCCTTGAGGGCGTCCTCTCGCTGGAGGATGCCGTATGCATCGGCCCTTACCTTTGCCCATTCCTTGTCGACCTTCTCCGACCACCACTTGCTGACCGAGTCAACGTACCCGGAGTACGAACTCATCCAGTTGATGGATGGGTAGTGCCTGGAATAGGCGAGCCTGGCATCCAGGGCCCAGAAGTTCTTGACGAATCGGATCGTCTGCGACGTGACGGGCTCTGTGAAGTCGCCGCCGGCGGGGGAGACCGCCCCGATAAGTGTGATTGATCCAGTCCTTTGGGGGGTCCCGAGTATATCGGCGCGCCCTGCCCTTTCATAGAACTCGGCGAGTCTAGACGCGAGGTAGGACGGATAGCCTTCCTCCGCGGGCATCTCCTCCAGCCTGCCGCTGATTTCTCGAAGCGCTTCGGCCCACCTGCTCGTGGAGTCGGCCACCAGGACAGTGTCGTATCCCATATCCCTATAGTACTCGGCCATGGTTACCCCCGTGTAGATGCTTGCCTCTCTCGCAGCGACAGGCATGTTGCTTACGTTCGCGATCAGTATAGTCCTCTCCATGAGCGGGCGGCCGCTCTGTGGGTCTATGAGCTCCGGGAATTCCACGAGCACTTCTGTCATTTCGTTGCCGCGCTCGCCGCACCCGATGTGGAAGACCACTTTGGCATCAGCCCACTTGGCTACGCTGTGTAGAGTGACCGTTTTCCCCGTTCCGAAGGCACCCGGGATTGCGCCGGTCCCCCCCTTGGACATCGGAAAGAAGGAGTCCAGAACCCGCTGCCCCGTCAGGAGTGGGATTTCCGGGTCGAGCCTCTCCCTGATTGGCCTCGGAGTCCTGACGGGCCACCTGTGGTAAAGCATCAGTTCCTGCCTCTTCCCCGACTTCGCCTCCGCTGTGACCACAACTTCATCCACTCTGTACTTCCCTTCCTTGGAGGCATCCGTGACCTTGGACTTCGGTGTTGTGGGGGGGGCAAGAATCCTGTGCTCGATGAGGGGGGTCTCCCGGACGGTCCCCAGAATCGTTCCCGCTTCGATGTCGTCCCCAGTCTTCACTGCAGGGACGAAGTCCCACTGCTTGTCAAAGGGGATCGAATTCGCCGAGACCCCTCTCGTAATGAAAGCGCCAGCCTTGTTCGCTATTACGTCCAAGGGTCTCTGAAGGCCGTCGTAGATAGTTCCTATCATGCCTGGGCCCAGGCTTGTCGACAGAGGCTGGCCGGTTCCAGTGACCGGCTCGCCCGGCCTCAGGCCACTTGTTGACTCGTAGACCTGAACGAATGCGACGTCGCCAGTAAGCTTGATGACCTCGCCGACCAGCTTCTCTTCTCCGACCTGGGTCACCTCGTACATCTTTGAGGTGGCCATGCCAGAGGCCTTTACGGCCGGGCCTGAAATCCACTCGATTTTACCCCTGGCTGGCAAAACAGAACCTGCTCGAGCGCCAAATTTGGCGGCCTTATAACGTTTAGAGAGAAGCGATTGCTTTTACTTCTGCGACTCGACACCAGTCAGTATCGCTGCGACCGCCTTCCTCAGGGTGGGCCTCATCCTTTCGAGCCTTGCCTCGAATGTGTTGTCGAACCTCACGGTCCCGTCGGGGGTGGTCAGGACTACGCCTCCGATGGTGTCGATATCCCCCTCGTCAAGGGAAAGCTTGGCCTTGCTCCCGAGCTTCTTGATGACGGCTGAGACAGCCTTCCTGTCCTTCGAGGCGCACGACACCGTGGCTCGAGGACCGATTACATCGAGCCCTTCCTGAATCAGAGAGGTCAGTGCCTTCTCCTGAGAGGCACCGGCAACATCTGAGATTTGCCTTGCGGCTATGTCGAATGCCTCGTTGACGGCCTTTTCAAGCGACCGAAGCTGCGCGTTCCTAGCATCCAGTTCGGCCGCCCCGATTATCTGCCTCTTAACGGACTCCGCTTGCTTCTCGCTCGTTTCGAGAATTTTCCCGACCGCTTCGGCGGTTTCTTTCCTCACCGCTTCTATCCTGGCGAGGGTCTCGGAGCGCCCCGCCTCAAGGTCTGCCAGCACTTCGGTTACAAACTCTCCTGAGACTTTCTCGAGGGTGTCGGAGGCTGCTTTGCTCAATCCTTCAGACTCCGAGAATCGCTCTCAGCATCGCCCTGTACTGCACCTTCTCTTTCTTGCTCCCTGGGCCGGGGACCTCGTAGATGAGTGGAATCGCTCTCTTCGTCCTCAGTTGGGTGAGCTTGTCAGCGATGGGCTTTGCTACGTCGTCGCTCACCATTATCAGCCCTACGGTGGGGTCCTCGGAGAGGTTCTCGATCTTCTCGAGCGCTGCAGGTGCGCTAGACACGTATTCCCCGCTCACGCCCGAAAGGACGAACCCGGTGACGAATGCCTTTCCTCCGACCGCGACTACTTTCACCTTGATTCACCCAACAATCTGGACGCTGCGAACTCTGCGGCCTCCCCCTCGTGTCTGGAGATGGAGACCTCGAAATCCTTCAGCTCCGATTCCCCTTCTTCCCTGATGCCCTTCGCCTGTGCTTCGGCCTCGGCCTTCGCCTCTGCCACACGACGGGCAGCAATATCCGTCGCCTGTGCGATGGCAGAGCTTCCTGCGGCCTCTGCCCAGTCCGAAGCGTCTTTCATGGCCCTCCTCTTCGCCTCTGAGACCTCTACCTTCGCTGCATCGAGAGCGGATTCGAATTCGACTAGCGCCTTCACGGTTTGTTCGATGGCGGAGGGCAAGACTGACTTTTTCGTCTGCCTCGGATTTGTGTAATTAAACGTTAGGCGGGCGAGCGGCGATTTGTAGGGAAGGTGCGTTTTCCTGTGGAGCGTCTCCGTTCGCAAGCCTCAGCCTGTTTACCTCGCTCAGCTCGAACGGGAAGACGACCCACCTGTCCACGACCTCCAGGTAGTAATCAGGCTCGAATTTGGTCCAGGGCTTCTTGAACAGAACGGCCACTTCCAGAAGGTTGGGGCTCTGCCGTGACAGGTACTCCTCTACCACCTTCATGGTATCACCCTGATCTACCAGATCGTCCACGATCAATACGTTCTTGCCCGTAATATCCTCTGTCAGAGTTGAGAGGATCCTGGGGGTCCCCCGTTCGCCGATTCCAACGTACGATTTCACATTGATGAAATCGATCCTGACGTCCAGGTGGTCAGAGACCACCATTGCCACCGGCATGCCTCCGCGTGCTATCCCAACGACCAGGTCGAACTTGTTTCCGCAGGAGTGCACCTTCTCGGCCAGGGCTTCGGCCAAGTTCCCGTACTCAGGCCAGCTAACGTACCTGTACTCGGCCATTGACATTTCGGTAGTCCTTTCGTAGATAACTGTTCGAAGGTTGTTTCACACCCGAGTGTGAATTGAACGCGTCCGTGCAACCCCTGAGCCGTCGAAACGCGAGTCCCCTCGGTAGACGTCGGTTAGGGACAATCGACATGAATAGGAGTTATAGGCGGGGTCTCGGAGAGGTTGACTTCGATTCTTGCCAGACAAACTCGTAGTAATCGCGCTGGGAGGCAACGCGCTCCTTCAGAGGACGCAGAAGGGGACGTTCGAAGACCAGTATAGCAACGTCGAGAAGACAGCGACCAAAATAGCGGACCTCATAGAGCAGGGGTACAGGGTCGTCCTGACCCATGGTAATGGGCCCCAGGTCGGCGCCACTCTTCTGAGACATGATGCGGCGAAGAACATCGTGCCGCCGTTTCCCCTCGACGCCTGTGGAGCTGAGACGCAGGGCTTCATCGGCTACATGATCCAGCAGGCCCTGAGGAACGAGTTGAAGTCGAGGGGCATAGACAAGTATGTCGTGACGGTGGTCACGAGGGTGACCGTGGACAAGAACGACCCCGCCTTCGAGCATCCGACCAAGCCGGTCGGCCCGTTCTACACGAAGCAGGACGCGGACGATTTGGAGAAGCGGATCCCGGGCATCACGATCAAGGAAGACGCAGGCCGCGGGTACCGACGCGTGGTCCCCTCCCCCGACCCGAAGGTGATAGCCGAGAGATTCGCTATTCGGACGCTGGTCGACGCGGGTTTCGTTGTGGTCTCGACAGGAGGTGGAGGCATCCCCATAGTGGAGGAAGGCACGAAGGCGAGAGGAGTCGAAGCAGTCATCGACAAGGACCTGGCGGGGCAGCGGCTGGCGACACTGATAGGCGCCAACGTATTCGTGATACTTACCGACGTGGATGGCGCCTACGTCCACTACGGGACTCCGGAGCAGGAACTGCTCTCAGAAGTGACTACTGGGAAGCTGCTGAACTATCTCAACGAAGGTCAATTCAAGGAGGGGAGCATGGCCCCAAAGGTGACCGCCGCCATCCGTTTCGTAGAGAGTGGAGGAGAGGAGGCCATCATCGCAGCACTTGACAAGCTGATCGAGGCCCTGAAGGGCGAGACCGGGACCCACGTCGTCGGTCCGAGGGCTTGAGCAGTCAGTTGGCCAATCCTCGATCCATCCTCTTCGATGACGCCATCATCGTGACAATGGACCCTCGCCGGAGGGTGATAGAGGGGGGTTCGATTCTGGTGGAGGGAGACAGAATCACCGAGATCAGGGGGCCGGCGGGCGGGCGACCTCAGAGAGCCGAGCAGAGAATCTCAGCAAAGGGGATGGCCGTGATACCCGGGCTTGTCGACACGCACCTCCACCTCGCTCAGAGTCTCCTGAGGGGGTGTGCCGACGACCTTTCCTTGGTCGAGTGGCTCAGGCAGAGGGTCTGGCCCATCCAAGGGTCCTTCACGGAAGAGGATGGCAGGGTGAGCGCGGAACTTTCTATGCTCGAGATGATAACGAGTGGGACCACCTCATTTGTCGGGGTGGATGTGGTCTCTCGTTACGGGTTCGATGGTATTGCGAAATCTGTGGTGAAGGCAGGGATGAGGGGGGCACTTGCCAAGACCATCATGGATAGCCCGGGCTACGGCAGGAAGGGGGCCATTATGCCGGCTGGGTTGGTCGAAGAAAAGCAAGCTTGCATCAGAGAGGCAAAGTCGATGGCCAAGAAGTGGAATGGAATCAGGGGAGGGCTGGTAGAGACCTGGCTAGCCCCGAGGTCGCTCGGGGGGTGCAGCCAAGAGCTGTACAAGGATGTCGCAGGCCTGTCAGAGGAGCTAGAGATGAGGGTGACAATGCACCTGGCGGAGGTCGAAGAAGATGTCAGGTACGCCAAGCAGAACTTCGGGACGACTCCCTTCGGGCTCATCAAGAAGGTGGGACTGGCGGGGCCGAGGTCTCTCTTTGCCCACATGGTCTGGCTCACAGACAGCGATGTCAGTAGGGTGGCGGAATCGAACTCGAACGTGGTCCACTGCCCCTCCTCCAACCTGAAACTCGCGTCCGGCATCCCCAGGGTGCCTGAGTTACTCGAAGCCGGAGCGAACGTCGGGCTCGGATGCGACGGGGCCCCCTGCAACAACTCCTATGACATGATCCGGGAGATGAAGATAGCCGCTGTGATTCAGAAGGGGCGACTGCTCGACCCCCTGACCATGCCGGCCACAACGGTCCTGGAGATGGCAACGGTCAGGGGCGCCAAGGCGATGGGCATGGAGTCGGAGATAGGGTCTATCGAGGTGGGCAAGAAAGCGGACCTGGCGTTCATAGACCTGAAGAAACCGCACCTCACCCCCTTTCGGAGCATAGTATCGAACATTGTCTATTCCGCCATGGGGAGCGACGTGGACACCGTGATGGTTGATGGGAGGCTCCTGCTCCGGCATGGTAAAGCCCTCACCCTCGACCATGAGAGAATAGTGGGCGAAGCGCAGCGGCGCCAGGACGAGCTTATCTCCAGGTCTGGAGTCAGGGCCTAGGGAGCCTCCGCCGTTGGATCTCCTCGTAAAGAACGCCAGAATCATCACCGGCTCAGAATCATTTGAGTCCAACATAGGAGTGGAGGGCGGGAAAATAGCGTCGCTCTCGCCAATTCTCGAGCCGTCTGGGGAGCGAGTCTACGACGCGAAGGGTAAGATCGTCATACCAGGGGGAATCGACGCACACACGCACATGGAGCTCCAGGTCACCGGCACCAAGTCGGCCGACGACTTCTACTCCGGTACGGTGGCCGCTGCCTGTGGCGGAATCTCCACCATAATCGATTTCGTGGACGCCCTGCCGGGCCAGTCCCTCCTGGGGGCGCTGGCGGAATACCGGCGCAAGGCCGATCGAAAGGTTGCGGTCGACTACGGGCTCCACATGATGCTCAAGGGACAGAATCTACCCGAGATTAGTAAGATACCGGAAGTGATCAGTAAGGGGGTGCCGAGCTTCAAGGTCTACACGGCCTACAGGAAGAGGGGGCTGATGCTCGAAGACACCGACATCTCGAGGGTGATGGAGAAAGTGGCCGGTGCTGGGGGGCTCGTCGCCGTTCACGCCGAGAGCGAATCGATCATCCAGAGCCTGATCGAGAAGAACCTGGCGGCAGGCAACACGGACGCGAGGTACCACGCCCTCAGCAGGCCCGCTTCGGCCGAAGCCGAAGCAATTTCCAGGGTCGCGCGCTTGGCCAAGGCCGCTTCCGCCAGGATCTACATCGTCCACCTTTCGAGCAGGGCTGGGAAGGAGGAGGTCGAGGATGCTCGGCGCAGAGGAACCAATGTGTTTGCGGAGACCTGTCCTCACTACCTCGTTCTGACAGATAAGGTCTACGAGAGGGAGGACGGGAGGAACTTCGTCATGTCGCCCGCCCTTAAGACGCCCGAAGACCAGGCAGCTCTGTGGGAGGGTCTAGCTCCAGGGGGGGTCATTGAAACAGTGGGGAGCGACCACTGCCCGTTCACGGGCGCCGAGAAGGACTGGGGGGAGGGAGACTTCACGAAGATTCCAAACGGCGTCCCAGGCACCGAAGCGATTATCCCCCTGCTCTACTCTGAAGGGGTAAGGAAGGGGAGGATTTCGATGCTCGACCTAGTCAGAGTCACGTCGGGGGCCCCCGCGATGCGCTTCGGACTGACCCCATCAAAGGGGTCCATCTCGGTCGGCTCGGACGCTGACTTGGTCGTCATCGACCCCTCCAAGCGGGTGAGGATGACCGCCGATGCGATGCACTCGAAGATTGACTATAGCATATACGACCGCATCACGACCGAGGGGTACCCGGTCCTGACCGTGAGCAGGGGGGAGATAGTGATGGAAGATGGGGAATTCGTTGGGAGCAGGGGTCGGGGCAGGTTCGTGCCGAGGCGGGCAGCCTCCTAAGTCAGGAATTCCTGCCTTTCCTGTGGTGCGGGCGGGGGTAGTCCAGCCCCAGGGGTTCTACGGCCTCAGGGGGCGAGGAACCGAGACGCTGCCAGAGGCGGTCCATGGTCTTCAGGACCTTCACTTCCGACTTCTGGACGTCGAGAGTGAGCACCTGCCTATTCTTCATTATGACTTGGCCATCTACTACCGCGTCCCTAACTTCGGGCCCCCGTAGGCTGTTTACGATGTAACCGTAGACCGAGCCCGAAAAGGGGGTGGCGGTGAAGGTAGGTCGTACCACTATGATGTCCGCTCTCTTCCCAACCTCAATCGACCCCAGAGAAGACAGGCCGTACGCCCTGGCGGCGTTGACAGTGCACATCTCCACCACTTCCTGCGGTGAAGGCATGTTTGGGTTCCTGCGGGCAACCCTCTGAAGCAGGAAGCCTGCCCTCATGTTCTCGAACATGTCGAAGACGTACCCATCGTTGCCGAGACCCACGTTGACCCCACGGTCCAACATCTCGGTCAGGGAGGCGACGCCCACGGCGTTCAGCATGTTGCTCATTGGGTTGTGGGCAATGCTGGCAGAGCTCTTTGCGACAAGCTCAATCTCCCTCTCGTTGAGGTGGACGCAGTGAGCCAAGACCGCCCTGGGGGATAGAAGCCCCCCTTTCTGCAACCTTTCGACGCTCCCCCTCCCGTATCTCTCCATGTTATGGTATCCGTCGTTGGGCCCCTCGGAGACGTGAATCGTGAGGGGGACCCGGTGCTCCCGGCTTATCTCCACCCCACGCGAGATCAGGTCGTCTGAAACGGTGAAGGATGCGTGGAGGCTTATCATGCCCATTGTCCTCCCTTTGTCCTTCTTCTGAATGAACCTCAGATTCTCCTTCAGCCCTCTTGTCCCTTCTTCACTGCTCCTCCTCTCCGTCGCTTCGAAGGAGATGATTCCTCTGAGGCCAACTTCATTGGACGCCTTCGCGATCTGGTCAAGAGACCCCTCGATGGCATTGGGCGCAGAGTGCGTGTCTGCGTAGCAAGTCGTCCCGTTCATCAGCGATTCTATGCCAGCTGCCAGCGTCGTCGCATAGGCGTCTTCGTTGGTGAGCGTTTCGTCGACGGGCCACCACACTCGCTGCAGGATCTGTAGAAAGTCTGATGGCTGCTCTATGTTCAGGGCTGAGCCCCTCAGAGCGATGCCGTACAGGTGGGTGTGACTGCAGATAAGACCGGGCATCACGATGCACCCCCTGGCGTCGACCACCTCGTCCGCACCGAACCCCTTTGACACGTCCTGGAGCGTACCGACTGCCACTATCTTGCCGTCAAGCACAGCCACTCCGGCGTCCTCGATGACCCTGCGCTTCCGGTCCATTGTGACGGCCACTCCCCCTTTCACCAGGAGTTTCGTCGACAACTTGCTTACGCCAGGGATTCGACGGCGTACTCGATGTTATGGCTCAGAAGGAGAAGGAGCGGGGAACTGCAACCGGCAGCCATGTATTCTTTGATCTTCCTCTCGCAGTCGGCGGGGGAGCCCGAGGCAGTTATGAGCTGAACCACTTCGTCAGGGACGATCTCTGCTGCCTTCTCGATTCCCCCCGGCTTGGCAGGCCACCCCCCCATGCGTTCCTGAACCTCCTGTATGAGGTCCTCGCTGACTCCGCTCGCTTTCGCTATATGCGGCTGCTGCCCGATTGTCATCGTGACGTGGCTCTTGGCCAGCTCCACCGCCTTGTCGGCATCCTCGTCCATCGAACACGCAATGAGCTGGGGAGAGTCGATCTCCTTTGGGTTCCTGTGCGCCTTTTCGGCCCCCCTCCTGATGCTATCCCACGCCTTTTCGTTGTACTTCGGTGAGACGAGATAGTTCAGCAGGACGCCGTCTGCTATCTCCCCGGCAAGCTCGAGCATCTGGAATCCTGTACCTCCGACGTAGATTGGCACGTTCCTGGGTCTGGCCCCGGTACCGTGAAGCGTATCGAGCTTGACCCCGTCCATTCTTACGAATTCCCCTTGGAACGTTACCTCTTCAGCCCTGAAGAGGCTCCTTATCACCTGGACGTACTCCCTCATGCACTGCAGAGGTTTCGTCCTCTCTATGCCCACCTTCTTGGCGAGAGGGTCCCACCAGGCGCCGAGTCCCAGGATTACACGTCCCGCGGAGAGCTCGTCGAGCGTGGCAAAGGTCTGGGCGATGAGGGCGGCGTTGCGGGTCCAGGTGTTAATCACCCCCGCCCCGATCCTGATCCTGCTCGTGTCGGTAGCTATCGCCGTCACTGGGACGATGGCGTCCCTCGCGAGCCTCGACTCTGCAATCCAGACGGACTCGAACCCGTGCGCTTCTGCAATCTGGGAATACTTCACCATCTCGCGGACGTGCATGTCCTGAAGGTAGAGTCCCAGCCTACTCAGGGAGCCCGAGGTCTTGGACAAGTTGGTTCGCCACAATCGTCCGTTTGCTTATTCGATTTAAAGGCTCCAGCACACCTCCACCCTTAGGACTACGAGCCGGGCACAGCCGAGTCCACGACTTCCTGGTCTGCCTCGGGGAGCTCGTACCACTTCTTCCGCTCTCCCACTCTGGCCCTCATTTTCCATCCCATTGACTTGGGTGCTGCTTCGATGAATCCTTTCAGCTTCCCGACCTGGTCCACGATCCGCCTGTTCTGTTCCTGATCGAGTCCAATGCGTTCCGCATAGGAGGCGAGTCTATCCAGGTTCATGCTGAACGTCTTGTAGACTCCCCAGTCCTCGGCACAGAGTTTCGAAATATAACTCGCGTCTATCACATCCAACCCTTCGCCTTCTGAGACTTCGTGGTCCAAGAGTATCGCGAAGATGTCCTTGACGTCTTTCTCGTTTATCTCCACTATCTGGAGTTTGGTGCAGAGCAGGTCAGAAAGCGGGATGGTCTTCGGTTCCAGCGCCAGGCGGTCCCTGAAGTCGAACTTGTGACACATCTGAAAAACGTCGAGAAACACGTCGACCCTCCTCTGGTTCATTATGTCGTTGAAGATGAGCCTGGATCCGTGGAGCGCGTTGAATCTCTCCCTCGGCCTGTATCCCAGTTCCTTGAAGAGTTGGTTGATCTTGGCCGTGTCCCTCCTTCGGCCCACAACATCTATGTCGACGCGTCGCCTTGACAGCGGGGGCTTGGACGCGGAGGGACACTTGATGCTGACTGCCATCCCTCCCAGAAGACGCAGGGTAATCCCCTTCGCCCCTGCACCCTGAAGTATCCTCTCTGCTTCCTCATCCAGGGATTCGCGAGGAAGTGCGGAATCGCTCAACCAGTCTTCACAACCTGACGAGAAGGAGCGTCTGGCCGACGTCTAAGAAGCTTTCCACTGCTGGAGGTGTGGAAGGATGAGGGGCGGTGCCCCCACGTAGGGATAATATAGAGACGCACATATTATTGATGCTAACCTTAGCAGGACAGCCCACCGTCAAATTGGCAAGCTTAGGGCTGCTCCTTAAATAAGCGACTGGGGCAAGTCCTGGCGAGCAAAGCCACCCTTGAGCGATCAGGAGAGGCAAGCTGAAACAGCGCCGGCGCCTGCGCCTGGCGTCTTCGTCCGCGAAGCTACGGGTCTCGTCAAGAACGTTTCTTTCTTCGACAGCATCGCCATGAACATGAGCAACATGTCCGTGGGCGCCCTTCTGGGAGTCATCGGAATCTCGGGACTCGTCCCGATGTTCTTTTCCGGTCACGACATGACAGGAGTGAACCTTGTATGGCTCTCGGTGATCGGGTTTGTAGTTTCTTTTCCTCAGATCGCGGTGTACACCATCATGTCCAGGAGAATGCCGAGGACAGGCGGGGATTACGTCTGGGTGTCAAGAACGCTTGGGGGGCCCGCTG
>Ga0187781_10000668_pt1 | contig 24852 bp, 19 predicted proteins | sample 0715_SJ02_MP02_2_FD_132447 | JGI IMG/M metagenome (GOLD analysis project Ga0187781, IMG submission 132447) | Tropical peat soil microbial communities from peatlands in Department of Meta, Colombia - 0715_SJ02_MP02_20_MG | ecosystem: Environmental > Terrestrial > Soil > Wetlands > Peat | place... | reverse complement strand
GGCGCGGCCGTGCGTGGTATGGAAGGAATCGAGCTTCACGTAGCCAGCGACGCGGCCTGTGCAACCGATGCCGGAAACCAGGGCGAGCGAATCGAGATCGACTTTCGACTCGATCAGCGCGCGAGCGAAACAATTTACCGTGGTACCGATGCCGCATCCCGGGCACCAGATGTGGGGCATGCGGTCGCTGCGCAGAAAAGGTTCAACGGGATTGACTACATCATCGATCGGGTCCGAGCTCATCGGCTTGCCTCCACGATTACCTCGAGGATCTCTTCGGGATTGTGCACGCCGCCGCCGGCGTGGGTTATGCAGAAGGTTTTCGCCTGGCCGTTTGCCGCACGCTCCACTTCCAGCGCCATCTGCCCGAGATTGAGTTCGGGGACGACGAAGGCTTTCACTCGTTTCGCCAGTTCGCGAATCTTGTTCTCCGGAAATGGCCAGACTGTGATGAGGCGCACCTTGCCGACGCGGAGGCCGCGCTGGCGGGCAGCGTCGATGGCGCGCTGCGCCACGCGAGAGGTGATGCCGTAGGAGAGCACGACTACATCGGCGTCTGCCAAGTTCTCTTCTTCGAACAGGGCGATGCGTTCGGCGGCGCTGCTAATTTTATTTTGCAGGCGGCGCACCAACTTGTCTTGCGTCTGTGGCGTCATGTTCGGATAGCCGCGCTCGTCGTGGGTCAAGCCGGTGACGTGAAACTTGTAACCTTCGCCCGCATGGGCGATTTCAGGCACCATGTCGCCGTTGGTGCCATAGGGCCGGTATTCTTCCACGGACTTTTTTGTGTGCTTGCGGGGCACAACTTCGATTTGATCGGCGGGCGGGATCACGACCTTCTCCGTCATGTGGCCGACAACTTCGTCCATCATGAACATAACGGGCACGCGGAATTCTTCGGAGAGATTGAAGGCTTTAATCGTGAGATCGAAACACTCCTGCGGAGAATTCGGGCACAGCGCAATCACGGAGTAATCACCGTGCGAGCCCCAGCGGGCCTGCATCATATCGGCTTGTGCTGGAAGCGTGGGTAGGCCGGTTGAAGGACCGCCGCGCTGGACGTCGACGAACACGCATGGAGTTTCGGTCATTGCGGCGTAGCCGATATGCTCCATCATTAAGGAGAAGCCCGGGCCCGAGGTTACGGTGAAGGCTTTGGCGCCGCCCCAGACTGCGCCTTGCAAAGTGATGGAGGCGGCGAGTTCGTCTTCCATCTGGATGAAAGTTCCGCCGACCGTGGGCACGCGCGAGGCGAAGCGCTCCACGACTTCGGTCGAAGGCGTGATGGGATATCCCGCCGCGAAGCGGGCTCCGGCGGCTAATGCACCTTCGCAGCAGGCATGGTCGCCGTCAATGAAGTGCTCGCCGGTTAGGACGCCGCGAGGATCGGCTTTCATTCGTTACCTCCGGCCTTGTTGTTAGCCGTATTGCCTCTTGTGCCGTAGATAGCGAAATCGGGGCAGTACATGCCGCACAAATCGCATCCGCTGCATTTTTCCGGATGCACGACGTGGGGTACGTGATACCCCTTGTCATTGAAAGCGGAAGAAAAGGCCAGCACATGAGTGGGACAAAATTCGATGCAGAAGCCGCAAGACTTGCAGCGTTCGACCACAATGGAAACTCGTCCTTTTGCCACGGTTCCCCCACGCAACGGAGTGTTGGAGCACGCCTGAAATTCGAGTGTGATTATGCCGTGCAGGTGTACACAAGGATGTGATGAGAGTCACCGTTGTTCGTGAGCGTTAACCCAGGCGCTTGCCGCCGGCAACCTCCGATCGATTTCCAAAGGGGACAATCCCTTGGTGTTGCGAAATACAGCAGTTAGTGACCGCCATCACCGCATCGGCTTAGAAAGGTGCGTTAGAAAAGGCTGTTGTGAAAGGAGACCACGATGTCCAGAAAGGGATTAGGTTCATTGTTTGTCGCAATGATCATACTCACCTGTGCGGCCTTTGCGCAGGATCAAACGCAAGGCCAGGGGAAAGTGATCGAGCACGTTCCGATCAAAGCCACTTCGGCCGCGTCGGGAGTGGAAATGTATAAGTCTTATTGCGCGGTGTGCCATGGCGTCGACGGCAAAGGCAATGGTCCAGCAGCCAACGCGCTGAAAGCTGTTCCTATCGACCTGACAACGCTCAGCGAGAACAATGGGGGGAAATTTCCCAGCATGAAAGTTTCCGCGTCGATTCGCGGTGACGCTAACGTACCGGCGCACGGTTCAAAAGATATGCCGGTGTGGGGACCTCTATTTTGGGGGATGAGCCAGGGCCATGAGGGCGAGGTGCAGCAACGCGTGGCGAACCTCACAAAATATGTTGAGTCGTTGCAGGTGAAGTAGCGGCGAGTATTGCGAATGTGATCGGGGGCCACCGGTGGTGGTTTGGCCCTCGTTTTTTTCACAACTAAACCCTGTTCCTTTGTTCGGACTTGACGCGGCGCTCCGGCAGGCTGAAGACAGGGCTTGCAGCGCCGCTCCTCACCATGAGGCCGATTCCTTGCCGAAGCCTCCGGCTCTTAAATCCCCGATAGAACCTTCCAGGCTTCACGGCTCGATAGCTTGACGTGCTGCGCGCTCTTCACCGCTCTCATATACTGCGCGCGTTCGAAAGCGGCGGGATCGGGGCAGCGCAACTGGCTCATGCTGCCTTTCATCTGCCGCACCGACTCGTACTCGTTGGTCTCCATCCACTCGCGCACGCCGGTTTCGACTTGCTGGAGATAAGCGATGCCATTGCGCAGCAAGGCGGAGCATAGCATGGTGACGTCTGCGCCAACCATCAGCAACTTGATCACATCCCGCGGGCCGTGCACGCCGCTGGTAGCGGCCAGATTGGGACGAATGCGGCCAAAAAGGATGCCGATCCAGGTGAGGGGAAGTCGAAGAGCCTGCGGGGTGCTGAGCAGCACGTTCGGTTCGATTTCCAGTTCTTCGAGGTTGATATCCGGCTGGTAAAAGCGATTGAAGAGCACGAGGGCGTCAGCACCGGTTTCGTCGAACCGCCTGGCCATGTTGGCCATGTTGCTAAAGAACGGACTGATCTTTAGGGCCACCGGAATTGTGACTGCGGACTTGACGGCCTTGAGAATATCCAGATAGCGCTGTTCGATCTCGGCGGATGAGACTTCGGGATCTAGGGCGAGAAAGTAAATGTTGCATTCGAGAGCGTCGGCGCCCGCCTGCTGAATCCGCTTCGCATATTCAATCCAGCCGCCGACCGACGAACAGTTCAGGCTGGCGATAATCGGAATGGAGACCGCTTGCTTGGCGCGAACGATGTGGTTCAAATATTCGTCGGGACCGGTGCGGAACTCGCTGGGATCGGGAAAAAACGACGTGGCCTCGAAGAAGCTGTCCGTCCCCGTCGAGAGGCGGTCGTCGAGCTCGATCTGCTCCTGCCGCAACTGCTCTTCGAACAGAGAATAAAGGACCACGGCCGAAGCTCCGCAATCCTCAAGCCGCTGGATGCTGTCAAGGTCGTGGGACAGCGGCGAAGCCGAGGCCACCAGCGGTGAGCGAAGCTGCAATCCCATGTAGCTTGTGCTGAGATCGATCATATGATTCCTCGTGGTTCGGCAGGCATACTGGCTGCCACCGATCGGTGCGTGTTTTGGAGAAGCATACCGGGTTTCAATCCGCCTGCGCCGCTTCTTTTTCCTCTTCTTTCGATTCGTTGCGCTGCGCCAGATATTCGTACAGCCGGAAGCGCGACTCGACATCGCGCTGCGCCTCTGCCCATAACCGCCTGGCATCGTCCGGATGCATTTTGGTCAGCATCTTGAAACGCGTTTCCATCTGCATAAAATCCTGCACCCTGCGGGTGGGAGCGCGCGAGTCGAGAATCAGCGGATTCTCGGCTGCCGCGACCCGATCGGGATTGTAACGATAAAGCAGCCATTGGCCCGATTCGACAGCCGCCTTCTGATCGGACATACCGGTCGTCATGTTGATGCCGTGAGCAATGCAGTGCGAGTAGGCGATGATGAGGCTGGGACCATCGTAGGCCTCCGCTTCCAGAAAGGCTTTGAGCGTGTGCTCGTCTTTTGCGCCCATGGCTACGCTCGCGACGTAGACGTTGCCGTAACTCATGGCGATGAGCCCAAGATCTTTCTTCGGCGCGGGCTTGCCTCCGGCAGCGAACTTTGCGACCGCCGCTCGGGGCGTGGACTTCGAAGCCTGCCCTCCGGTGTTGGAGTAAACCTCGGTATCGAGCACCAGTATGTTGACATTGCGGCCACTGGCGAGCACGTGATCGAGCCCGCCGTAGCCGATGTCATAAGCCCAGCCGTCGCCGCCGACGATCCACACGCTCTTCTTGACCAGCAGGTCGGCGAGCGAGAGCAACTGCCTGGCCTCGGGGGAAGAATTCCCTTTTAGTTTTTCCTTCAGCAGTTCGACTCGCTGCCGCTGCTCGTAAATATCGGCTTCATCTTTTTGGGGCGATGTGACCAGCGCACGGGTCAGTTCTTCCCCGATCGCCGCCGACATTCGTTTGACCAGTTCACGCGCGAATTCGGTCTGCTTATCGATTGAGAGCCGGAATCCGAGGCCGAACTCGGCGTTGTCTTCGAAGAGAGAATTTGACCATGCCGGCCCGCGGCCTTGGGCGTTTTTGGCCCAGGGCGTGGTCGGAAGATTTCCACCGTAAATAGAGGAGCAGCCGGTGGCGTTTGCGATGACTGCTCGATCGCCAAACAATTGCGACATGAGTTTTAAGTACGGAGTCTCGCCGCATCCGGCGCAGGCGCCCGAGAATTCGAACAGGGGCTCCTGAATCTGTTGCTGCCGGATGGTGGTGAGCTTGATGTTGCGGCGGTCAAGCTCGGGAAGCTTGAGGAAGAAATCCCAATTCTCGCGCTCGGGCACGCGTAGGGGAGGCTGCGGCACCATGTTGATGGCCTTGAGCCGAGTTTCCATTTTGTTCTTGACCGGACAGATTTCGACGCAAATGCCGCAGCCGGTGCAATCTTCCGGCGCCACCTGCAGGGTGAACTTCAGGTTTTGATATTCCTTGTCGCGCGCCGCCGTGGATTTGAAGGTCGCGGGAGCGTTGGAGAGTTGCTTCGAGTCATAAACCTTCATACGGATCACGGCGTGCGGGCAAACCATGGCGCACTTGCCGCACTGGATGCAAATCTTCTCATCCCACGTGGGAATTTCTAAGGCGAGATTGCGCTTCTCCCACTTGGCGGTGCCGGTGGGGAAGGTGCCGTCGATGGGGAAGGCGCTGACGGGCAGTTCGTCGCCGCGTCCGGCATAAATCATCCCGAGGACGTCGCTTTCGAATGCGGGAGCATCGCCGGAGAAGGGCGCGGGCATCTCGATGGCGCTGGTAACTTGACCGGGAACTTTCACTTCGAACAGATGCGAAAGCGTCTCATCCACCGCTTTCATGTTTTTCTGGACGATTTCTTCGCCCTTCTTGCCGTAGGTGTCGCGAATCGATTTGCGGATGGCTTCGATCGCCTGATCGCCTGGCAGAATGGCGGAGATGGCGAAGAAACAGACTTGCAGAATCGTGTTCATGCGGCTGCCCATGCCGGTGTCGCGGGCAACCTGATAGGCGTCGATGACGAAGAACTTTGCCTTCTTCGCGATGATTTGTTCTTGCACGGCACGCGGCAGATGATCCCAGACTTCATCCGGCCCGAATGGGCTGTTCAAAAGGAAAGTTCCGCCGGGGACCAATGCGCTGAGCATGTCGTAGCGCTCGAGGAATATCCACTGATGACAGGCAACGAAATTGGCTCTCGAGACCAGATAGCTGGAGCGAATGGGTTGCGGTCCGAAGCGCAGGTGGGAGACGGTCATCGCTCCGGATTTTTTCGAGTCGTAGACGAAATATCCTTGCGCGTAGTTGTCGGTGTTTTCGCCGATGATCTTGATGGAGTTTTTGTTGGCGCCGACGGTGCCGTCTGCGCCCAGGCCGTAGAACATGGCGCGCACCACGCTCTCCGGTTCGGTGGAGAACTCCGGGTCGTAAGACAGGCTCGAGTGATTAACGTCGTCCTGGATGCCGATGGTGAAATGGTTCTTGGGGTGTTCGGCCTTCAGATTGTCGTAAACCGCTTTCACCATCGCGGGGGTAAATTCTTTGGAAGATAAACCGTAGCGCCCGCCAACGATAGTGGGTTGGGCTTTCACACTGCCATAGCCGATCTTCAATCCTTCGTGGAAGGCGTTTACCACATCGATGTAAAGCGGCTCGCCCACGGCTCCCGGCTCTTTGGTGCGGTCTAGAACGGCAATCTTTTTTACGCTGGCGGGCAACGCCTCAAGGAAATGTTTGGTGGAGAACGGCCGGTAGAGGCGGATTTTCAAAAGCCCAACTTTTTCACCGCGGGCATTCATGGCCTCGACGGTTTCATGCGCCACTTCGGCGCCCGAGCCCATCGCGATAATGACGCGCTCGGCATCGGGAGCGCCTACGTAATCGAACAAGTGGTACGAACGCCCGATGGCCTTTTCGAACTTTGCCATCGCCGCTTGAACCTTCTCCGGACATTCGTCATAAAACGAATTCGCGCGCTCGCGCATTTGGAAGAAAACGTCGGGATTCTGTGCGGTTCCACGCAGTACAGGATGATCGGGCGAGAGAGCTCTTTGGCGATGCTCGAAGACGCGATCCATGTCGATCAACGCGCGCATATCGTCGTCACTCAGCATTTCAATTTTGCTGACTTCGTGCGAAGTGCGGAAGCCATCGAAGAAATGAAGGAAAGGAATGCGGGATTCGAGCGATGCGGCCTGAGCAATGAGGGCCATGTCCATGGCTTCCTGCACGGAGTTGGAGCACAGCATGGCCCAGCCGGTGGTACGGCAGAACATCACGTCGCTGTGGTCGCCGAAGATCGAAAGAGCATGGGTAGCGACGGTTCGCGCGGAAACGTGAAAAACCGCGGGCGTCAGCTCGCCCGCGATCTTATTCATGTTGGGAATCATGAGCAGCAGCCCCTGCGAAGCGGTGAACGTTGTCGCCAGCGAGCCGGTTTGCAGGGCGCCATGCACGGCTCCGGCGGCTCCGCCTTCGCTCTGCATTTCGATCACATGCGGGACCGTAGCCCAAATATTGGGAATGTGCTGGGACGCCCACTCGTCCGCCCACTCACCCATCGCGGAAGAAGGAGTAATGGGGTAAATGGCGATCACTTCATTGACGCGATAGGCAACATGGGCAACAGCTTCGTTCGCGTCCATAGTCTTGACTTTACGTTTAGCAGTCATCTTTCCCCCATCGGATGTGACAGCCGGATTCTAATGATTCGGCTGACTGTTGCAATCATCAACGATTGCGCCTGCCGGCGTCAGCCAAAGAGATCACAGCGAGTTGTGACCACGGTCACATCTAGAACCAAGCAGCAAATTGGGAATGAATTTGGTCGATTTCCACGCCGCCAAACCCGTGCAGGGACATGTGAGCCAAATCACACTTTACTGTGCCTTGTGACACAGCAAAGATTCTCATGCGGACCGACACTAGCCTCAGAAAATGAGACTGGACCGGCGATATCGCGCGCAATACCGTGCAGATAGACGCTCTTCGGTTTCGCTTTTTCGCGTTTTTCAAGGAAGGTGACCCATGATCTCACCCTATGGAATGGAGATTGTAGAAAGCTGTCTGACGTGCAAGTTGCGTGCCGAACGGGTCTTCTGCGACCTGCCGCAGTCCGCGCTGCAAGCTTTCGAGGAAATCAAGTATACGACGGCTTATCCCGAGGGAGCCGTTTTATTCGTGGAACACCAGGAACCGCGTGGGATTTTCCTCATCTGCAAAGGGAGCGTAAAGCTCTCCGTAAGCGCCGCCAACGGCAAGACCATGATAGTGAAGATCGCCGAGGCGGGCGAGGTGCTGGGCTTGAGCGCTACCGTTTCTGGCCGACCCTACGAGGTGACAGCGGTCACGATCGACCCCTGCCAGATCAACTTCGTGAAGCGCGAAGATTTCCTGCGCTTTTTGAAGAATGACGTGCAGGTCTGTTTCAAAGTAGCCGAGCAGTTGAGTGAGAAGTATCACACGGTTTGCAACGAGGTGCGCTCGCTCGGCCTGTCGCACTCGGCCGCCGAAAAGTTAGCCAAGCTACTGCTGGAGTGGAGTTCAAAGAATGGAGAATCCGGCAGGCCCGAACCGCGGGTCAAGCTAAGGCTGACGCACGAAGAGATTGCGCAGATGATCGGAACTTCGCGGGAAACCGTGACCCGTCTTCTGGCTGATCTGAAGAGGCATCAGATCGTGAACTCGCGGGGTTCAACTCTGGTGATTCGCAACCAGAGCGCATTGCGTGACCTGGCGAACCATAATAACTGACGCCGCGAATTGACTTTTCTGTGGCAACGGATGCCGGCGGCCCTAAAGTCTTCCCGCCGGAGCGCCGATATGCTTCCCTGCGGGCGTATTTCAAACGCCTGCCTCAACTTCTGGGAGGCAGCCATGTCTTTGGTCAACTGGGATCAAACCTACAGCGTCAAGGTCAACCGTCTGGACGACGATCACAAGAAATTGTTTGCGATGATTAATGATCTGCACGAATCCATGCTCGCGGGGCACGGATCGGAAAAAGTGCAGGAAATTGTGAAGAAACTGGCGGACTACGCCAAGTTTCACTTCGCGGCAGAGGAAGCATTCTTCGAGAAGACGAAGTATCCGGCGCTGGCTTCGCATCGCGCCGAGCATCAGGCGTTCGTCAAGAAGGTGGAACAATTTCAGCAGGACATGGCATCGGGGAAGGGCGGGCAGTCCATCTCCGTGAGCCAGTTCCTTAACGACTGGTTGACCGGCCACATCAAGAATACCGACCAGAAGTATTCTGCGCACCTGAACGAAAACGGCGTGCATTAGCCATTTCTTACCGAATCTGAAGGGTGGCGCAGCTCTTCAGATCTCGCAATCTCATACACAACACCAGACTTATCCTTTCGTGACGGCAATCACAATTTCTCGTGACTGTAGTCACCGCTGGGCGATTAGTTCTCCTTTATTGTTGCCGCGTGGGTAGGGCCGTAGCGCCCTTGTTCCAGTGGGAGACACGCACATGACAACGACAAATGGTGATGGGCAGCACTCGATTCATGCTGGTCAAAATAAGCCTCGGCTGATCTTCTGGGAGCTGACGAAAGGCTGCAATCTTCGTTGCATTCATTGCCGGGCTAGCGCGACGGAGCTGAGTTCTCCGAACGATCTTTCCACGCAGACGGCGAAAAATATCATCGACCAGATTGCCGAAATCTCTCATCCGATCCTGGTCCTGAGCGGCGGCGAGCCGCTGTTCCGATCGGACATTTTCGAGTTGGCTCGTTATGGCACGGAGAAAGCCCTGCGGGTCGCGCTGGCGACCAATGGCACGCTGGTGACCAAAGCGGTCGCGCGCAAGATCGTAGACGCCGGCGTGCAACGCGTGGCGATCAGCCTGGATGGCGCGGATGCCGCGACGCATGACGCGTTCCGTGGCATTCCCGGGGCCTTCGACGCGGCTATCACAGGCTTCCGCAATCTGAAAGAGCTCGGCATGTCAGTGCAGATCAATACCACCATTGCGCGGCACAACGCCCATCAGCTTCCGGCCGTGCTTGATCTGGCGAGATCGATTGGCGCCGATGCCCTGCATACCTTCCTACTGGTGCCGGTGGGCTGCGGAGTAGACATCGCCAGCGAGCAGATGGTGCCACCGGAAGAATACGAGAGGATGCTGAACTGGTTTTACGATCAGTCGCTCGAGGGCGGCATTGAGTTGAAGGCCACTTGCGCGCCGCATTATTTCCGGGTGGTGCGACAGCGCCGCGTGGCGGAGCATCGTTCCGCAGCGGCGGCAGAAGCAGCGCATGCTATCCAACCGGCGCAGAGCGCTCCGGATCGCGGACCGTTGGGGGTTACTACGCCACGCCCGGAATTTATTGGGCCGACGGAGATGACGATGCCGGGATCGACCGGGATCGAGATTAAGTCGCATGGCATCGGCAAGGCCGTTGGGCATCCGGGAGGCCACCCTTCCGAGATGAACGCCATGACCAAAGGCTGCCTGGCGGGCACTGCGGTTTGCTTCATATCCCATCAAGGCGAGGTGTATCCCTGCGGCTACTTGCCGGCGCTGGCGGGAGATTTGAAGAAGCAGCCTTTCGCCGAGATTTGGGCAAATTCGGTTGTATTTAATCAATTGCGCGACGTCAACAATCTGAAGGGCAAATGCGGTTGCTGCGAGTTCCGCAACGTTTGCATGGGATGCCGGGCACGCGCCTTCGCCGCGACTGGAGACTATCTCGACGAGGAGCCGTTCTGCGTTTACGAGCCCAAGATGAAGATGAATGCTCCCGCGCGGAATGGTGCGAAGTCTGCGGTACAGAATCCTGCCCTGGTGGAAATCGAAGGGTAGGCGCGTGGCGGAGCATCTCAGCCAACTTACGGGATCCAATCGGCGGTTGAGCGCGCTGATCGCTCCGCGGGAGCATGGAGCCTGGGGACTTCTGCTGGTTCCTCTCCTTACCGGTGGAATCGTCGGAATTCTGGATGGGGGCAGTGGCCTGCCCTTAGCGGCTTTCACGCTGGCGGCGCTGGCGCTTTTCTGGCTGAGAACTCCGCTTGAAAGCTGGCTGTGCACCGGCATTGTGCGGGCGGAGACGCCGCAGGAGCGCCAGAGCGTGGCGGTTACGTGCGTGGTTCTCGCGGGCGTGGCCGCGTCGGCTTTGGCTTTCCTATTCGCGCGCGGCAGTCGCGATCTGCTGTGGCTGGGTTCGATGGCTGCCTTCGCGTTTGTTATGCAAGCTCTGCTGCGGAAGCTCAGCCGCAAGACGCGGATGGTGTCGCAGATTGTGGGAGCGGTAGGTTTGACGATTACGGCGCCGTCTGCGTATTACGTGGTCGCCGGACGTATCGATCGCGATGCATGGGCATTATGGATTGCCAACATTCTTTTCGCGGGCGATCAGATCCACTTCGTGCACTTGCGGATTCACCCGGCCCGGTTGAGCGGATGGGCGCAGAAGCTTGAAAACGGGCGCGATTTCCTCATCGGCGAAGTCTTGCTGATGGTAGCTCTGTTCGCCGGTTGGCGCCTGCATGTGCTGCCGGGTCCAGTGATGTTTGCGTTTCTGCCGCTGCTCATTCGCGGCAGCGCCTGGTTCTTTGAAGGACAGAAACCCTTGGCGGTGCGGCGTTTGGGATGGACGGAACTGGCTCATGCCCTTGTTTTTGGAATTATCCTCATCACTGCGTTCGAGTTGAGGCACTGAGAGCAAAAACTTAAACACCGAGGACACAGAGGAACACTGGGTAAGCGTAAGCGGTTCTACTCCCTGTTCCTGGGTTCCCTTCGTGTTTAAGGCTTTTCGTGCGGTCACAATTTCATGTGACCACACTCACTGCCGTGAGCGACTGCAACGCCTATTCTGAGATCAGGTAAAAGGCGGTTCTTATGCCCTCTTCCCGATGGCAGCTCAATGGTTTCGAGCGGATTCTATTCACACTTTCTCTGACGGTAGCAGCCCTTATCATTCTCGTTCGGCTGGGAGCCGTAGGTGCGATCTGGTATATGCACCACATACGATAGACTTCCGCTTTTGAAAAATCCGACGGGCCTGAGATCTCCGCAATCGACCACTTCTCGTACGTTAACAAGTAAAATACCGACGACAATTCTGTAGCCAATAAATCGCTTTCTTCCCCGTTGAAGGAGCCTGCGAATGTCCTTTCGATCGGTTTTCATCGCAGTGGTAATTGCGTTTGCCCTGATTCTCTCCGCATTCCTGATCAACCGTGCGCGGCCTACCGTTGAGACCGAGCAGCCCACCGCCGACCTGGTGCGGGCCACGGGAAAGTGCGCGGAGTGCCATGCGCGCGTTCAATATTCCGTGGTGCACGAGTATGAGATGAGCCTGCACGCGCGCAAGGGCGTGAACTGTCTTGACTGCCACCAGCCTGCCGCGGGACAGGACAAGAAAGATCATCACGGCTTTGTTATTTCGACCAAGCTTACGGCGGGAAATTGCCGGAGCTGTCACGAGAACATTTATCAGCAGTTCTTGCACAGCCGTCATGCAGCGCCGGCGTGGGCGGCGATCTATGGGGAAAAAGGACTTACGCCGGAACAGGTGAATTTTTCAGAAACCTATCAGCCGGGAGGAACGCGCCGCCCGCCTCATCCGTTTGTGCAAGCGGAGGGCGGATCGGCGATGACCAGCGGCTGCGAGCAGTGCCACAGCGTGGGCCGACCGAATAGCGATGGCACGATCGGAACCTGCACTGCCTGTCATACTCGGCATACCAGTTCGGTGCGCATTGCGCGGCTGCCGAGCACTTGCGCACAATGCCACATGGGGCCGGATCACTCGCAGATCGAAATCTATGAAGAATCGAAACATGGCGTGATGTTCCAGGCCCAGGAGCGGCTGCAGAATCTGGACGCGCCGCCAAAATCGCTAACTACACGCGATATGTTTGTCCCGACCTGCGCCACCTGCCATATGAGCGGAATCAACGGCGTGGGTGTCACGCATGATCCCTCGGAGCGGCTGTCTTACTATCTGGCCAACGCGATCAGCGACAAACGGCCGAACTACGCTGCGGCACAAGCCAAGATGAAGCAGATCTGTCTGCAATGCCACACGCCGGCGTTGATCGACCGCGTTTATACGCAAGCGGAACAGGTGGTTCAAAACACGAATGAGAAGGTTCACGCGGCACAGGACATTGTGAACAGCTTGCGCAAGGAAGGCGTGCTGAGCGGTCCCCCATTTTCGCAGCCGATCGATTTCGTTTACTTCGATCTCTGGCACTACGACGGTCGCACCAGCAAACACGGGGCATTCATGGGCGGAGCCGACTTCGTGCAGTGGCACGGCAACTATCCCATGATGCAGAAGACGGTGGAACTTCAATCTATGGCCGCCCAGCTCAGGAGAGAGCATGGCAAGGCTAAGTGAGCGCTGGTGGGCGCGTCCGCAGATTTGGGTTGAGTTGTTTGCGATTCTGAATGTCGGATTTCTCACCTTCGATATTTTTCTTGCCCACTCGGTGAACCAGTTTCGCAACCAGGCAGAATACATTCCGCTGTTTTTCTCGGCCACCGCGCCGGCAGTTTTGATCTTTGCTCTGGCTGTGCGCTATCGGTGGCCGGCGGTTTGGAAGGATCTTGGCTATCTGGTGGGCTGGGCTGCGGTCGTTGTCGGACTAACTGGGGTGGTTCTTCATCTCGAGAGCCATTTCTTTTATGAGCGCACGCTGCGCAGTTTGACTTACTCCGCACCGTTCGCCGCGCCGCTGGCTTATACCGGACTCGGGTTTTTGATGGTCATGAACCGGATGGTGGATCCGGAGTCGGTCGAGTGGGCGCACTGGGTGCTGTTTCTTACTTTGGGGGGTTTCATTGGAAATTTCGTATTCAGTCTGGCCGACCACGCCGGCAATGGATTCTTCAATCCTCTCGAATGGGTGCCTGTGGTGGCGAGCGCGCTGGCTATTGGCTTTCTTGCGGTGCCGCTGATCGTGAAAGTCTCGCGGCAATACATCGATCTGTGTGCAGCGGTTCTTTTGGTAGAAGCGGGCGTGGGTCTTTGGGGATTCGTGTTGCACGCTTCCGGAAACCTGAGTGGGCCATCCATTCACGCTTTCGATAATTTCATCTACGGCGCGCCGCCCATGGCGCCGCTGTTGTTTCCCAACCTGATGGTGCTGGGCATCATCGCGCTCTGGCAGCTTCGCGCGAACCTCTGTGATGGATCAATAAAGTCGATCAAGCTGATCGAAAAACTTGCGAAGGGTGGGGAAATGACACTGTAATCCGCTGCCGAACGAGAGTTATCCCGCAACGAACTGATGTAACCGGTGTGTTCAAAAAATGAACACATCGTAAACATTTGATAATAAGAGAGAACCTTTGTCCGGTAACATGCCCCTCTTTGGCCCCTGGAGTGCTTTTTAGAGATGCTGTGCACGGGGATAAAGTCGTGGAACCCAGTCTCATGGTCATCGGTATGGACCGCCGTTCGGCCCCAGTGGAACTGCGGGAGCGCTATTGGATTGCCGAGAGTCAGCGATTTGAGATTCTTGGGCAGCTAGCGAAGGCAGAGGGAATCGACGAAGTTATTGTCCTGGCGACATGCAACTGCACTGAGTTCATCCTTTGGGCAAACGATGTAACGCTTGCGGCGAACTCCATAATGCGCCTGCTGGCAGCCAGATACGGATTAAAGCTCGACGAGTGGATGCGCTTTTACCGGCTGCTGGATGGACCCGCCCTTTTTCACATCTTCCGGGTGGTTGCCGGTCTGGATTTCCTGGCGTTGGGCGAGCCGGAAATCGTGTCTCAGTTTCAAGCGGCATGGCAGCAGGCACAGGAAGCTGGGGCGTGCGGCCGCTGCCTCGACGCGGTGATGCAGAAAGCGCTGATGGTTTCGAAGCGTGTCCGCAGCGAAACGGAGATGGGGAGGGCCGCAGCCGAAGTGGAAAAAATCGTGCACGCCGAAGCGCACAATTTTTGGCGCGAGCTTGCGGCGCAGCGTGTGGTGCCGACGATTATCGCCCTACGCACGCGCCTAGACGAGATATGCCGGCAAGAACTGGAAACTTTCCGACAAGAAAACGGTCCGTTCACGCAAGACCAGGACGAGATGTTGACCGCAGTTATGTCCCGGATGACTCAAAGGATTACAGGGTCGCTGGCGCGTGAACTCAAAAAGCTTCCAGAGCAGATGGAGCAGGAACAAATGGCCGCGATTGTGCAGCGGCTGTTCCACTTGCAGACGCCAGAAAAGGCGCTTGCCGGCACCACATCATAGCAGCCCTGCGGCCGTGGCAGGCCTGCCGGGAAATTGGAAACTGGGGTGAACGACATGTCCACGAACAACGCTGCAAAACAGGATGCCTGGACGAATGCTCAGGCCTACATATTGGCGACCTTCTGCCTGGTCTTGGGAATCGCACTTGGTTATCTCTTCCACGGCTCGGCATCCCAGTCCGTGACTAGCGCCGCCGCGCCAGTGTCCGCAGGCACGCCCCAATCACAGCCGCAAATCACTCCTGAACAACAGAAAGCCATGGTGGATCAGGCTGCCGCGCCGTTGCTGGAGTCACTGGAGCAGAATCCGAACGACTTTGCCACGCTTACGAAGGCGGGAAACGTCTACTACGACGGACAGGAATTTTCGGAGGCGACGAAATACTATGAGCGCGCTCTGAAACTCCAGCCGCAAAACGCCGATGTGCTTACCGATTACGGCACGTCGCTCTGGTATACGGGAAATGCCGATGACGCCATTAAAGCGTTCGACCTGGCGTTGAAATATCAGCCGGGTCGAGCTTCGACTCTATTCAATCTAGGGATCGTGCGCTGGCAAGGGAAGAAAGATCCCAAGGGTGCGGTGCAGGCGTGGGAACAGCTTCTGCAAAGTAATCCAAACTATCCCGAAAAAGAGAAACTGCAGGAGTTCATCGATCGCGCCAAGCAGCACGCGAAGGGTTAAACCGATTCGCGCCACGGGTCTGAAGCCTTGTGTATTTTGAGGATTTGAGTGGCACAACTCAAGTCATGATTATTTACTTGACTACATTATAACTTCGTGCCATCATGCTTCCATGATGGTGGTAAGCCTCATTTCCTCTTGGGTTTCTCAGCAGATGCAGAAGCCCGGAGTTCTTTTCGAAGGTTGCGTTTTATACTCGCCAGCAATTTGCGGGTCGGCACTCTCTCAAGCATTTCTTTCTTCTCTTTTTCAGACGGAGTACGCACAATGACTCTCCCTGAATTGAATCAGATGTTCTCGAATGACGAACAGTGCCGCGAACTTTTGGAACGCCTGCGCTGGCCGAATGGCCCTGAGTGCCCGCGCTGCAAGACTCAGAAAGTTCAGCGCCTCTCTACGAACGTCAAATTGCTTTGGTGTCCCGATTGTGACTATCAATTCTCTGTCACTGCCGGAACGATCTTCAATGACTCTCACCTTGCGCTGACGAAATGGTTCATGGTTACATTGTTGCTCTGCGAGGCCCGAAAGGGAATCTCTGCGAATCAGATCAAGCGCACGGTCGGGATGAGCTACAAAACGGCGTGGTATCTCTGCCATCGCATTCGCGCCGCAATGCAGGAAATGGAAAAACCTGCCCTCAACGGCACCGTTGAAATCGACGAAACGTATATCGGGGCAAGGCAGCGCGGGCATCAGCATAAGCCCGGACATCCTGAGTGCAAAAAGCAGATCGTGCTCGGAATCCGGCAGCGTGGCGGTGACGTGCGATTCTTTCATGCTGGGGATGTGCGCGTGGGAACACTCGCTGCCTTCATCAAAGACAACGTTGCGGAAGATGTTGATGTGATCGTGACGGATGAGTACGGGGCCTACCCGCCAGCAATGGGAGAGTTCAAATCGAAACATAAAACGATCCGCCACAAAGACGGCATCTATGTTGATGGGGACATTCACACAAACACCGTGGAATCTGCTTTCTCGCTGCTGAAGCGCGGCATTATTGGAACGTGGCATCGCATCAGCTCTAAACATCTCGCGGCCTACCTCGCAGAGATGGAGTTTCGCTTCAATCGGCGAAAACGTTCCGATCTGTTCATAGATACTCTGCGTCATATGGTTACTGCTCCGGTGTTGACTTTTGAGAAGCTGACGGCGTAGGAAACCCGTACTCATCTTCATCGCCAGTCTCGCGCTCTCCGTAAAACGCCTTCAGCATATTCACGTGGAACTGGATGTCTTGCTTACTCCTGTCCCGAAGGCTCTCAAGTTCCGCTACAACCCCGTCCAGCAACTGGCGAAAATCTTCCTTGCTGGATCGCAAATCTGCGACGTGAAATAGCATATTGCCTGCCGTTGTATCGGATACTTTCAGCAGTTCTGTGAGTGCTTCAATTCGATACCAATTCACACTTCCACTAAGACCGTCATTGCGAAGTATTGCAATATGACTCTCTCCGCCACAGCCCTCAACGTGCTCCTTTGCTTGAAATAGCGTATATGCGGCCAAGATCACGCACTCTCGCAGTCCCAGCACATTGCTGTACATTCGGCTTGCGAGAAAATCGGCCATGTATCCGCCTACGCCCCCGGAACTATACGTGTCCCTCTCAGTTACAGCCGGACCTAGGGAATAGAAGAGCCGTGATGCGCGGTGCATTTTCACTCCAAAAATCAGTTCTGTTCTTGGGACATACCCCGGTTGATATAAGCCAGTCGCTTCTCTGTAGTAGCCCTTGATGGTCTGCCGGATTGAATCGCAGGCTTCATCAAGCGAAGTGGCGTCCTGAACTTCAATCCAAGCTCGATCCACCATTTCGTCTAGAAAAACCCCGTCGTTAGTAGCGCCGCAGAACACTACAGCAAGCTCATCCGGGGCGACCCCATCCCCTGCCTTTTCGCGTGGCTCGAATCGCAACTTTGGAACATGACGTTTCGCATCCCCGATAGTCTCCTGAGTATCGGCGCAAAGAACCAACCCTTCCCACGATTTGAAGCCTGCTACAATTGTCACGGCTTTCCTCTGGGGCCATTCTTTAATCGGCTTATCGGCAATCATGTGGCACGACTCCTATTTAGTCAAGTGAATAATCTTGACTCAAGTCGTGCCCTTCCCAACGTCGTTGGCAAGGCTACCGTCTACGTGTCACCTGCAACGCTCGTCGGAGCGTTTTCTTCATCCCCGCGAATCAAGCCGAACTTCTTCAGCTTATAGCGCAAGGCATCGCGGCTGATATCCAGAAGCTTGGCGGCGTGGGTCTGATTGCCGTTGGCCTGGCGCATTGCGAGCTCAACCAGCACATGCTCGACTTCCTCCAGCGAGGTTCCGCCTTCCGGAATGTAGAGTCTTGGAAGGGAGCGGCCATCGGGCAGTTGCTGTCCTCCGTCAGCGCCGGGAGAAGTTCTTTCGAATAAGGTCGGCCCACCGGATTCGCCCACGGAAAATGGCAGGTACACTGGACGCAGAAACGGCTCGTCCTCGAGAATCATCCCGCGCTCGATCGTGTTTCTCAGTTCGCGAACATTGCCCGGCCAGTTGTGGTTCATCAGAAGCTTGCGCGTGGAGTCGGTGATGCCGCGAATCGATTTCTTAAAGGTGCGGTTGTAGCGTTCGATGAAGAAATCCACCAGCGGAATGATATCTTCCTTGCGATCACGCAGCGGCGGAATGAAAATGGCGATGATCGCGAGGCGATAGTACAAATCCTGGCGGAACTCGGCTTCGCGCACGGCTTTTTCGAGGTCGCGATTCGAGGCGGCGATTACTCGGACGTTTACCTGCATGTCGCGAATGCCACCTACGCGGCGGATTACCTGATCCTCCAACACGCGCAGAAGCTTGGCTTGAAGCAGAGGGGAAAGCTCGCCGATTTCATCGAGGAAGAGCGTTCCGCCGTCGGCAGCCTCGAACAGGCCTTTCTTCATCTGCTTGGCGTCAGTGAAGGCGCCTTTTTCGTGGCCGAAAAGTTCGGCCTCCATCAGGGTTTCGGGAATCGCGGAGCAGTTGATGGCGACGAACGGCTTGTCCTGGCGATGGCTTTCGTAGTGGATCGATTTCGCGATGAGATCTTTACCGGTGCCGCTTTCGCCTTGAATTAGAATGGTGGTCGCTTCGCTGGCTGCAACCTTGCGCACGAAGTTCATCAACTCGATCATCTTGGGCGAGAACGCGACTACATTGCTGTAGCCCGCGCCGCGCCGCACTTCCCCGCGCAGGGTCTGCACTTCGGTGCGCAGGCTGGTGGTTTCGAGCGCATTCTTCATAGTGACGCGAAGCTCGTCGAAATCGAGCGGCTTGCCGACGAAGTCGTATGCGCCCAGCTTGAGCGCGGCCTTCACGTCGTCCAGTTGGGGATCGGCGGTGATCATGATGACGGGCGGGGCTTCGCCACTTTTCTTAAGCTGATCGAGAACTTCCAGGCCGGTGAGATCCGGCATGCGCACGTCGAGCAGGATGAGATCGGGAGAGTCGCGTTGCGCCAGCTTCAGCCCCGGATCGCCCGCCTCGGCTTCGATTACGTGATAACCCCACTCCTCGCATTTTTGGCGCAGCGACCAGCGCACCAGGCGTTCATCATCAACGATGAGGATTTTCGGCGCAGGCATGAACCTCTTTAGATTACTACGAAACGCCTGTAAAACCCGGCGTTCTGCGAAAATCGCCATCGCCATCTGTTAGCCGCCTGCCCCTACCAGAACTGCCGAGGCGCGGCTACCGCCCAATTCAGCCACGCCAGAACGACCGTCGCACAGAGAATCAGGGACTGGCCGAAATCCACGCGCGTCACCAGAACCAGGCAGAGAATCACGCCCAGAGCCGCAAGAAAGCTCCCCATCGGCAACCGGAACATGGCACCCTCCGGCTGCCTCCGCCGCAACACGGGCAACGCTGCGCAACTGACTACGTAATAAAGCAGCCGCGCCACTGCCGAGAGGGTCACATTCCACTTGAATTCTCCTATCAAGGCAAACACCCACACCAGGGCGGCAAAAGCGAGGATCGAAACATAAGGAGTGTGAAAGCGCGGGTGAACGGCGGAGAAAACTCGCGGGAAATCCCCCTGCTCGGCGAGAGCGAATGGTACGCGCGGCATGGCCAGAATTTTTGCGCCGAGATACCCATAAAACGAAATCAGCGCGCCGATGGCAACCAGCGCCGCGCCGAATCGGCCAACCGCGAAACGCGCCACATCGGCGAGTGGCCGCGAGCTGTGTGCCGCGTCCGGCAGTACTCCGACCACCGCCCACTGGATAAGCGCATAGATCGCGGTGCAGACCGCCAACGCCGTAAATAAAGCAAATGGCGCATCCTGCTTCGGATTTTTCGCCTCGCTCATCGGAGCCAGCGCAGTCTCAAAACCTCCGTAAGCGAATACCAGAAGCAGCACGGCGTTCATCCATGTTCCGGCGGAAGAGGAGGCTGCTGGAGTTGCAATCGTCCAATTGTGCTTGGCGATGACGACCCCACCCAGCACAATGACGGCAAACAAGGGAATCAGCTTGGCCGCCGTAAATAAATCGCTAACCCGAGTTCCGCCCCGCACGCCCCGAACATTAACAAGCGTCAGAAGACCGATGAGAAGGGTCAGAATCAGGGCCCGCGGAACCGTTTCCTTCGCATGCGGAAAAAACTCGCCCAGATAAATCACGAACAGATTGGCGTTGGCCGCGGGCGCGGCCACCTGTCCCAGACAAAGCATCCACGCGGTCTGAATTCCCATGAACCGCCCGAAAGCGGCCCGCGCGTACAAATAGGGACCGCCGGCCTGGTGAAATCGCGAGGCGACCTCGGCGAAGCAGCCCATGATCACGCACATGCCCGCTCCGGCCGCCACTACCGCCCAAATGCTCGACCGGCCGATTAGTCCTGCGACTGTGGAAGGCAGCCCGAAGACGCCGCTGCCGATGATGGAGTTGACCACTAGCGCAACCAGGCTCCAGCGGCCGATAGCCCGCACCAGACCCATTCGTGACTCGATCGCGGTCGACGATGCCATGCGCGTTTGTATCATACTTCGCGCGTTGTTCGCTGCGGAGAACGTGTTTGACGGTTGGTGACTTTGGAGCAAATAGTAATGGCACCGCTGGGAGCGGGAAGTTCAAACATCTAATAAGGCTCTGCAAGTCGGAGTTGACGCTTCCCTCACAAACATGCGAAAAGCCGCGCCAATAGGGACATCTCGTACATTCGCGTTTGCCTCACGCAATTCTTAGACCAAGGTAATCGCAGAATTACGAAAGCGCATGATCGTGGGACATCTATTCGCTATGCGCCGCCGATGAGATGTTCAAACAACGCGATTCGACCGACATGGGAAACGCAATCGATTCACAAACGGACGACCTTCACAAGCGAATGATGCGCGTAACCGAGGATCTGCGTGTCATCCAACGCGAACTGAACTGCGCCGCCATGCAGGCGCCCAGCGATCCTGAACTGATGGAAGCCATGACCGCCCTGCCGGAGACGGAAGCGATTCACGTGCTGTGCAAGTCGCTCGACCAAATGCGCCATTTTCTCTGGTTCTATACGCAGGTGATGAGCAACGATCCTGAACTCGGCGATAAGCTACGCCAATCGGGCGACTCGAAAGCGACACCCACCGCGCAGGGTAAAACGGCGTTTCTCGATCAACTGAGCCGCGCCGATGAAGCTCTCCTTCTGCGTTACATGGCGGAAGCCAAAGAGCGCAAGCCAAACTAACTTACCGACGCTTGTCTCCAAGAACACCGATACGGGAGCCTCGCGCGGCCACGCTCAAGCGGCGTGCCCGCGGACAATCGTCTGCAACACCTCTCCCGCTTTGTTTAACAAAACAAGATTCGCCTCCGTACCCGCCACGACTTGCCCTTGAGCCAAAAGATTCACCGCTCGCGCCGGGTTCAACGTAGCCGCCTGCACCGCATTCTGCAAACTCCATCCCGCGAACTCAGTTACATTGCGCACCGCGCGGTCCATCGTCAAAACGCTGCCAGCGAGCCGACCGTGGCTCTCGCATCGGCCATCCTTGACTTGCACTTCGATGGGCCCAAGCTGGTAGGTACCGTCGGGCATGCCAGTCGCCGAAATTGCGTCTGTAATGAGCGCCGAATGCTCCCTTCCCTTCACCTGCAAAAAAAGCTTCACTACTTCCGGGGCCAGGTGAATTCCATCGGCAATAATATCGGCGCTCAGTTCCTCGTTCGTGAGTGCTTCACCGACAATGCCGGGATCGCGATGATCGAACGGGCGCATGGCGTTGAACGTGTGCGTAGCATGGCGCGCACCCGCCCGCACGGCAGCGCGAGCGGTTTGCACATCGGCATCGGAGTGGCCAATGCTCACGCAGACATTGCGCCGCGCCGCTGCCGCAATCACTTCCAGCGCACCCGGCAGCTCGGGAGCAATCGTCATCATGCGAACCTGACCGCGCCCGGCCTGCCACAGTCGCTCGAAGATCTCCAGCGTGGGAGTCACAAGATTTTCCGGCGGATGCACGCCGCGCCGCTTGTGGCTGAGAAAAGGGCCCTCAAGGTGAATGCCGAGGGGCCGGGCGCCGATTTCGTCGTGCCATTCGGACCGCCCCCTCTCAATCGCGTCCGCCAATCGTTCGAGCGCTCGATAAGTCTCATCCAGCGGCGCCGCCACGGTGGTTGGAAAGTAACCAGTGACTCCCCGGCCGGCCAAGAATTTGTTGAGATGGAGGAATTCGGCAGGAGCCGCTCGCATAACATCGACGCCCGCTCCGCCGTGAATGTGAATATCGACAAAACCAGGCGCCAAAGCGCTCTCCGGGAATTGCGCTGCGAAATCGGTCAGGCTCGCGTTGCGGGGAATCTCTTGCTGAACTCGCGAGCGGACGGCAGTAACGATGCCGTCCTCGACAAACACAAGCGGGTTGCGTATTTCCTCGACAGGCGTGTACAGCCGATCTGCGCAGAGGACGATCATAAAGGGAAAGGTCGCCGCGGTTGCTCGTCGCGAACGGAACCCAACAGCGTCCTAACAATATAGCGCGAATGGAAATTTGCGATGCAAATAAGCGTGCGGAAAGAGAAATGATGAAACGAGGAGGTGCGAAGGCCGCCCCGGAACAGAGCATGAAGATAATGACATCTTCGAAGCCGCATATTCGGGTGGTGCCAAGTCCTAAGACGCGAGCGACAGTCGTTTAGGCACTCCCGAGCCAGCCAGTGCAAGCGATGCTATAATCGATGTACTCGTCTCAGACACGCAGACCGTATCTCGGCTGCGCCAACGACGCCGTCGGGGAGTGGCTCAGCCTGGTAGAGCACCTGGTTCGGGACACAGTGGAAGCTCAAACCAAATCATTGATTCGGCGTCGCTTACGTGCCGAGCATTCGACAAAAACTCACTGAGGCTAGTCCCAATACTTAGTCCCAAAATAAAGTACGCACAAATCGGCCAAGAAATTACAAGCGTGTTTCGTTTTAAGTGGTGCGCTATTGGGTGATCGTGATCTTGGAGCCGGGTGTCGCGTCAAGAGTTCGTCGGGTATCTCCGTCTCGGGCAACGCCCACGTAGATTCCGACATAGACCGTCCCCGTTGGACCTGTGGCACTGTCAACCGTCGAAGTCAAGAGTCCTGTTTGCTCCGCTCGACTTGAACTATCAAACGCCATAGTTGATCCTTTTTCCCAACTGTTCGTCGTTTCAAGAAGCGGCGTTATGAGATATGGTGCAACTGAGGCTCGGGTTCCTCCAGGGGGACTAAACGCGAACTTGATGTCGGCCTCGGCATGGACCTTTGCAAACGGCCTGAATCCCGAACACACCGGGGTTGTCCAAATTGTCGGAGGATAGTTCTCGGGCACTCCTGAAAAGTGACTTACGAGGGCATCGGCTCCCGCCTCGCCCCCCTGCAGCGAAATAACACACCGGGTCCTGTACGCCGGAGGCTTTGGCTCGGGCGGAACAGATATCACATAGCTTGCGTTACCGAATGCCATTGTGAGGCGAAACTCCTCGTTCTTGCGCCTGGTGTACGTGGGCAGGAATATCTTAGTTGCGTCTCTCGTTGTAGCTGGCAGCCCAAGAGGAGGCGTTTCGAGAATTCCGCCGAGGACTCGTGGTGCCGGTAAATGCACCGTTGGGACTGGGGAGACAGAGCGGGGTGCGTCCCATTGTATCCTCACCGTAAGCCGATCTGGAGTCAGCTTTTCCACCGATACTTTTAGACCACCTGCGTCGGCTTGAACCTGCATACATTCCAGCCATGCCGGGTAGGCTGCCGTTGGTATGAAAGACGTAATTAGCCTATGCGCCTCATCCAAGTTCATCTTGAATTGGACTTCCTCTAGATAGCTGTTTCGCCAGCGAGTAAACATACTAAAGTCAGACTTGGCCTCGACTGGGACGAGATCAACAAGGGCGTCTAAACTCCCACCCCCACTCTTGGCGTCGTTGAACTCAGCTTCGGTCTGGATCGACCGCAAGTAGGCCAATTGCTGGGAAAATGTATCGGTCCGGCTTATCGTGGTCTGCTTGAGCACATCACGGCATTGATCGCCCCCACCAGGGGTCATTTGAGTAAAGGTAAGGCTAGGACAAAAGCAGAAGATGACAAGCGAAAACAATTGTACTTTCCGTTCAAAGGCTGTGGATGTGTAGGGCATCGTCGTCCTCGCCAGCATTGCATCTGCAATTGTTTCCGGGAGTCAGAAATTCGGTGGCCCAGATGATGCACGACGATAGCTCCGACCGTTGTTGATGTCAAGCATCACCAAGGAGTTCAAAGATCGGCCCATTCGCACTCGTCTCCACTTCAGCGTGAAGTACTATATAAGCTAAGATGGCTCGCCGAGAAAGATTCTTGCTACTGCGTCCGAATCGCGGCCTTCTGCCCGCCTCCAAACGAAGCTACAAACTTTGCCCAATCCTGAAGGAAAAGCTGAAGCCGCTCGGGATTCGAGAACTGAAATTCCTCCCACAGGCCCGTGTCGCTCTTCAAGCTTAGCGACGCGTAGAGCACAACCGGAATCTGATAGTTGTTAGCGAATCGCTTGTCCCGGCTCCCGTCTTTGTTCGCTTTCGCCCATGTCTGCCCAATGACTTTGGAGTCCTGGGGTACGCCTTGCTCTTCCTGAAACTTGACCAGAGCCGCGTTGCTTTTCACGTCGTGGAAGTCAATCACCGAGAACGCTTCTTTTGCGGCTCTATATACGATGAATCCGGGATAGAGGAAGAGGTCTCCGCCTTTGGCATTTTGGATGTGAGGGATTTTATGATCCCATTGAATCAGATCGCAGCTTCCGAGCACGAATGTTACCTTCTGCCGGTCAACACGTGTTTCTGCCGTGGTGCGTTCATGGAACTTGTCGGTTGCCTGATACGACTTGATGTCCCAAACCGCAGCCGACTCCGACAGCGACGCGAACGTGTCCCGCATTTTGAAATAAGGTTC
>Ga0187781_10000667_pt1 | contig 24867 bp, 24 predicted proteins | sample 0715_SJ02_MP02_2_FD_132447 | JGI IMG/M metagenome (GOLD analysis project Ga0187781, IMG submission 132447) | Tropical peat soil microbial communities from peatlands in Department of Meta, Colombia - 0715_SJ02_MP02_20_MG | ecosystem: Environmental > Terrestrial > Soil > Wetlands > Peat | place... | reverse complement strand
GGCGCCAGCCTTGTTCCACAAGGCGCTTTTCGACCTTCTCGGAAAGTGACGGCTCAGGCGTGCCGAAGCACGATAAGATCGATTTCCGGTCGCAAAAATTCGCCGCCATTTAGAACCCGGTCCTGTGGTTCTGTTAACGGCGGCTCAGGGCGGCGTCCGCAATATTATGACTACGGGTGGCACACGGTAATGGAATGCTTTCGTTGCCGATAAGCTGCGGCACGAAACGCCGCGCGACCAATCAACACGACGCTCGGCCCAGCCGCTCAGCGGCGCAACACCCGACCGGCCACGGCGTCAAGCTTCTTCAGAAGCTCCGGATCGCGCGCTTCCGGGGCTGTGATCAACGCGTTGTCGAGGGCGCGATCAGAACCGATCGGGCATGGTTCATGCTCGCGAGGAAAATCCCGAGCAAGGCGCCCGACCAAGCGTTTGGCCTTCTCGGCGTTGGCGGTTAGCACCCTGATGATGTCTTGCACCGTCACCGCGTCATGGTCGGGATGCCAACAATCGAAATCGGTGACCATGGCGACGGTGGCGTAGCAGATTTCCGCCTCGCGCGCGAGCTTGGCTTCGGGCATGTTGGTCATGCCGATGACTGAATAGCCGAGGTTTTTGTAGGTGAGGCTTTCTGCCAAGCTGGAAAATTGCGGGCCTTCCATGCAGACATAGGTGCCGTCGCGCACAACGCTGATATTTTCAGCCATCGCCGCCTCGGCCAGATGGATACGAAGCCGCGGTGATACCGGATGCGCCATAGAAACATGCGCGACGCAACCGGTGCCGAAGAACGAAGTGGCTCGCGCATGGGTGCGATCGACGAATTGATCGATGAGCACGAAAGTACCCGGCGGCAATTCCTCCTTGAACGACCCGCAAGCCGACAGTGAAATAAGATCGGTCACGCCGGCGCGCTTGAGTGCATCGATGTTAGCGCGGTAATTGATGTCGGTCGGCGATAGTCTGTGGCCTTTGTCGTGCCGCGACAAAAATACGACCGGCAATCCTGCGATCTCGCCTGATAGCAATGCAGCGGAAGGCTTTCCCCAGGGAGTGTCGACGACCTTGCTTTGCACGTTCGTCAGCCCCGGCAAGTCGTAGATGCCGGAGCCGCCGATGATTCCCAGGACTGCCCTTGCCATGATGCCAGTGCCGGCAAATAGCCCTAATCGGTTGTCAACTATCACTCGGCTGCACGGGGCGAGACCACGGGCAAACTCAGCCCCGCTGCAATGGCATCGTCGCGGAATGCTTTGACCGCATCCAGAGAAAGCTGCGCGGCGGTTTTGCTTCCGATCGATGGAAGCTTTTTCAGTATGGCGGCGGGCGCGGTGATGATGTGGCACCGCATTTCGTCGGCTTCGATCACGTTGAAGACTTCCCGCGTCGAGGCCCAGATAATCTCCACGTTCGGAGTCTGGCGCGCACGCGTCACCGCGTCGCGCATGATCGGACGATAATCGATGCCGGCATCGGCAAGCCGACCGGCGAATACGGACACGCAAGCCGGAGCGCCGCCGGCCAATGCCCGCACTCCCTTCTCCACCTGCTCTCCGGTGAACACAGCAGTCAAATTTATTTTGATCCCCTCGTGCGACAAAGCGCGAATCGCTCCGAACAATGATTCGCCGCGCGTCGTGGTCACCGGCAGCTTCACGTAGACGTTTGCCCCCCACGTGGCGATCAGTCGAGCCTGCGCAATCATTTCCGGAATGTCGTCGGAAAAAACCTCAAAAGAAATGTGCCGGTCGGGTACCGCGGTCACGAGCTCGCGCGCGTAAGAGGAGTATTCCGCGACATGCGCCGTTTTCATCAACGAGGGATTCGTTGTGAAGCCCCTAATCCACGGCTCCTTGGCCATTTCGCGGATTTGCGCCTTGTCGGCGCCGTCCGTGAACAGTTTGACGTTAATGTCTTTGAGAAAGAGAGCCATCGCGCTCGATGTCTTGCCCGTTGGCAATCGAGAAGTCAAACACCAGCGCGTCGAGCCGGCCGCGCGCGGCGAAAGGTCCGGTACCAGTCGACGAATAATCGGATGCCTTCCTTTAGGGGCGTATTTGGTCGAAAGCCGACGGCGCGTTCCAAGTCGGTACAGTCGGCACAAGTTTCAAGGACGTCACCGGGTTGCAGCGGCAGGTACTCGCGAATCGCCCGCCGGTCAGTGGCCTCCTCGATTAAGCCGACCACGTCGTTCACTTCTACGGGCTGACTGTTACCGACATTGTAGAGGCGCCACGGCGCTTGGCTGCTGGCCGGATCGGGTGGGCCGTCGAATGTTACCGAAGCACGCAGTGGTGGTTGCATCAGGAGGCGACTTACAGCCTCGGTCACGTCGTCGATGTAGGTGAAGTCGCGGCGCATGCGGCCGTTGTTGAATAGTTTGACGGGCGTACCTTCCAGAATTGCCGTGGTAAAGAGCCACACCGCCATATCGGGGCGCCCCCACGGCCCGTAGACCGTGAAAAAACGCAAGCCAGTCGCAGGGATGCCGAACAGCGAGGCGTAGCTATGCGCCATTGCCTCGTTGGCCTTTTTGCTCGCGCCGTAAAGGCTAAGGGGATGATCGGTATTATCCGACGTTCGCAGCGGCATGCGCTTGTTGGCGCCATAGACCGACGATGAGGAGGCATAAATCAGATGCTGGCAGCCCCGGTGACGACAGCCTTCCAATACATTTAGGAAGCCAATGAGGTTGGAGTCCGCATAAGCATACGGATGTTCCAGTGAGTAGCGAACCCCCGCTTGCGCCGCCAAATGCACGACCAAATCGAACCGGTGCCCAGCAAATAATTTCGTCGTGGCCGGACGGTTGGCGATGTCGCATCTCTGGAAAAGGAATCTCGGCTGATCCTTTAGTTCTCTCACGCGCGCGCGCTTCAAGTGCGGATCGTAATAGTCGTTGAGATTGTCGATGCCGAGAACATGGTAACCGTCGGCCAGGAATCGGCGCGCTAGGTAGAAGCCGATGAACCCGGCGACGCCGGTGACGAGAATGGGCTCGCGCATGTCGGGCGCCTATTGCTGCTCGCTGTTTTTAGACTCGCCGCTTCTCGCTATGCGCTTGCAACGTGACGGTCGAACTTCCTTAGTTTGCCCCGACAGCAATCAACGTCATGACCCGCATCAGTAGCGCACGGCGTCGGCGCTACAATATGCGTCACTGTCCGGTGACGATTGGACTGCCGGTCGCTGATGAAGCGTTGGGCGGAGGAGCCATGAGTTGTCCGTCGCCGTCACGTCCCGTCGCAGCCTGCGGGGGCGGCGCCGCCGCTGCATTCCTCGACGTAGCGACGTTCGCTGCCGACGCAGCGGTCGTCGTTCGGCTCGGCACGTCGCGCGCGGGGAGACCCAGTGTCGCCTCCCGGTCTCCTCTTTCGAACGTCGCCTCGCGTCCAAATATGGCGCGCAAAGTCCAACCGGCGTGATCCTGCCCAGTCTTCAGACGAATGAAGTTCTTCGTGACCTGGTCGGCGAATATTGCGATACTTTCCGCGTCGCCGACAATCGTGCCGACCAGGGTCAGCGGCGGACGGTCTGCATCCGGCGGCTTGGACCGGAGCGCTGAAACCACAACCGGCGCTGCGGCAACTGCCGGCGCGACAGGCCGACGCGACGGCGAGAATAGCGGCCGCTCTCGCGTGATAGACAATACACTGAGCGGAACCGCCCAAAGCGGATTGCCGGCAAGAATGCCCGCCCCCGGTTTGTCGGGATTAATCGTACCCGATGAAGTCGAGCCAAAAGCTGGAATGCTCGCGGGAGCAGCGTCCAGCGGGCCGGTGGCAGCCCACGTCGACCCTCCTACCAAGCCGCCCAACGCGGCGACCGCGACCAATCCGAGAAGACCGCGGCCCCGAAGGCGAGATGCCTGCCACTGCGTCAACATTTCCGCATCGCCGTCATCACCAAATGTCTCTGGCCCTACAGACTACAATCGCCCGATGATCCCGCAAAGCCCGCTTTTTCCAACTTTCAAGCCGGCGACCCCGGTCGGTGAATCCTTCGCAAACCTACCTCGCGGCTTGCGCCTGCAGCATCACGACTTCCCCTGCCATTGACCCGAAACTGTTATCAAAACGCGCATGATCGCGTCTTCTTGGCCGGTTGCTTGCGGCGCCTGGACTTCGAGTTGATCGACAAACAAAAATGGCATCCCGGCCTCAAGATCGTACAGAAGCTGCTGCAACGCCGGCTGCTTGACCTCGCAACTGACAATTAAACTGATGAATCCATTTTTCGCTTGCGTGCTATTCAGGTCGATTTGCGTCGACAACACGTTGCCGCCGGTTTTGGTGACCGCGCCCGTCACCCGCTGCTGTAGTGCGGCGCCGGCGATCGTTACCGAACGGCCTTCGAGGAAAGGCGAGCCGGAGGGGGCATTGCCGAGAGCGACATGGCCAGTCGCGCCTTTACGTCCTTCGATCTGATCGAGCATGTCCGTGGCAGCGGCGAGCGCCCCATAACGGTCATGCAGGTCCGCCAGCGCTCCCCAGATCGCCAAAACGCAGATCGCGACTACGCCGATGTAACTGGCCACAGCGACGGCTGGATAACGATTAAGATAACGAAGCAGCGCTTGCATGATGATCACGTCGGCGGAGCGTAAACTGGTTGGATTTGCGCTTCGATATGAAAATTGTCGCCCGACTGCGACGGCGATCGGGTGGTCGGCGCAAAAAAGGTCGCGCGGGTGAAGTACGCCGATTGTTCGATCAGACGGATCAATGACGGCGCGTCACGCGTCACTCCCGCCACTTGCACTTTGTCGCCGACGATGCGCAGCTCGGTCACATAGGTATGATCGGGAAATATCCGCGACAGCGCTTCAAGCACGATGACGCTCGATGGCGTCTCGTGCTTGCGCCGCTCCAAAGCTGCCAGTTCCGAATCGCCCCCGGAATCGAGCCTCGCTCGCAACATCGCCCTATGGGCCGCGATTCTATTGACCACGTCGTCCTGGCGCGCCTGAAGACTCTCGCTGATAATCGCGTCGGCAACGATGGCAGCTCCGGCCAGCAGGCTCGCGGCGACCAGTATGGTTGCGAGCGTCCGCCGCAGGCGCCGCACCGACAGCCCGTCGCTGCCTTTTTGCTCCAGAACTTTAATCGCTGCCGTACCGCCACCTGTTTCAGCCACGGTCGAGACGGCAATGCGGTCCACGCCGAGGCAGGCCAGCGCATGCAGCAATGGCGCGATGAATCCCCGCGCCGTTGCCGCCACCGTCACCATCAACCGGTCATTGCCCAGGTCCGTCGGTGTGCTGTAGCCGAACGCGGCGTCTTCGGCCGACCACGGCGTCAGCCGATCGATTTGGGCGCGGACAATGCCGTCGAGAAATTCGCCGGCGCGCCGCGGCAATTCGAGCGGGCGAAACATAAAGCGCCCCGATTGCAGAACAAGCTCGACGCGGCTCGACCGCAGCCGCGATTCCGCAGTCCCGGCCGGCAGCCCTATCAACTCGCCGTCAACGATGTGGACGCGGTCAGTACGTGAAGGGTCGGCATCTGCCGAAAACAAAGTGAATGCGCCATCTGTGTTTTCGACTAAGCGGACGACGCGCGCGGAGGTCAAACGCGATCGCACGCTCAGGATGCCGCCGGCAACACAATCGATCCAGCGCGAAAACGCCTCGGCAACTTGACTGATCCACTGCATCACAAATGTCTTCCGCCGATGCGATTAGGCCGGCCCGTCAAAGTCGTCCCGCCAGTATAATATACGGAACGGCTTATCGCCGTCCGCTTGTGGGAGAATTACCGCTTCGGCGGTGACGCGCCGGCCATTGTCAAAGCCGACGGCGACCGACACCCTGCTCGCCTTGCCGCCTTCAGCTGTGGCGCTTGTCCGCGCCGGACCCGCGAGACTAAGCACAAATTCCGCATTCTGCGCGCCGCTGGCGCGCTGGCTGAGGATGGCATACAGGCGGTCGGCTGACATGCCAGGAAGCGCGGCAACCACTTCGGGCGAAGCATCCATGATGTTAACGGTCGGCAGGCCGCTGAAGACGGTGACAAACGGCAGCGCACGTTCAACCAATGCCGGCGGCAGACCCAGCACCAGCCATAATTCGCCGACACTCGCGAACGGTCCTTGTCGCGGCGCGTAGCTTAAGCCGGCAGTCCGATAGGCATCGGCTTCGTCATTGAGCGCCGCATTTTGAGACTTGCCGCGCCAGCCAACGATCCGGTCGGCGTAGTATTCGGCCTGCGAATAGTCGGCGCCGAGCGCCGCGAACAATCCGGCCAGCAACGGCTTCGGCGCCGCATTCAGATCGATCCGCGCTGCCTCTGATCGGAACCCGACCGCGAGGCCGGCGCGGCCCATCCGCAATGTGAAATCGCCATGTGTCGCGCGCGATTTTTCGTCCGCTGCGGTCAATTGGTAGGCGACCAATTCGAGAGCGGCCGAAGTCAGCGCTTCGGCTTGAAGTCGGTCATCGTTGACACCGAGGCTGAGCGCCGCGTTGGCGACGTAAACCGCGTATATCGAGACCAGCGCGGCGAGCAATCCGAGGATCCAAAGGACGGCGACGATGATAAAGCCGCGATCCTCGGCGGCGCCTCGGCACGCTTCTGCCAATGGCCGACGCAGGGACGCTAAACCGCCCCCGCCCTTGCACATCTTAATTGCCCGCATTGGCTCGCTCGGTTGTCGCAGGTTTGTCGGTGTCGCAGTCCTTTTGGTCGCTGGCGCGCACGCAAGCGGCAGGAGCATCGACGTGAACGATCGCCGCTGTCGACATAGCAAGAAGTTGCGCAGTCGCTGCATCGCGCACGGTCACGCGGATAGCCGTGGGCAGCTGCCGTGCACCGCGCCAGTTCTGCTGCCAAACCCGGTCTGCGCCGGCATAGGCGAACGACACACGGTAGGGGGCGCGCACTAGGACGACAGGATCAACAAATTTGAGCTGGCCGAGCCCCGCCGCGGAAAGGGGAACGAATGGAGCGCGCGTCCGCACGACGGCAAGCCCTCGCGCGTCGGCGGTCTCACCGATATGCACGAATTCGAGGCCGGGCCGAGCATTAGGGCCGAGCGCCGAACGCACCAACGTCACCGACAAGGTTCCGCCATCGAATAGCGGGCCTTTGGCATCGTCGGTTGGAGGAATGAAATCGGCAGCTGCCAAATCGGCGACGATCCGCTCAAGCCCCAGCGACGCCAGCTCGTCTTGTTGCACGCGCGCGAAACCGCGATTCCAGTTCGGCATCCACTGTGCGGTGATGACGGCGAGCGCGCTCAGAATAGAAGCCATGAGCACGGTAGAAATCAGCGCTTCGATCAGCGTGAAGCCGGCAATGCCCGGCCGACTTCGCCGCCGTGGTTTCACTCGCATCATCCGCTCGCGTTTCGGCGCAATCGAACAGTGTTGATGCGCAGGATTTGGCCGGCGGGCGATTGCACCGTTATGCGGACGGCTTGCGGCAGCCAAGGACTCGCTACTCGGGGATCAACGAACGTTGCTTGAAACGGCAGCACGTCCACCTGCCAGTGATAGCCGCCCATTTCTCCGGTAATAGAGTTGCCGACACTGAGTTCGCCACGACCGGGAAGACCGGTCTCGATAGCGCGGGCGGTTTCAACCAGTCCCAAATGCTGATCGAGCGCATACGTCCCGCGGACGGAAGCAGCCATCAACGAACCGATGGCGGTCAGTGACACAGCCACGATGGCAAGCGCGATCAACACTTCCAGGAGGGTAAACCCGGCGACAGCTTGCCTGTTTTCAGAGCGCGTCGGCGCGGACAACTTCTATACCTCCCGTCAGCCAATTTGCACGAATGTCGTAGGCGAGGCCCGGCCGGGCGAGCCGGATCGTACCGCCGCATGACATGCCCGAGGCGAAAAACTCTATGGTGTGCCCCGACGCATGCTGGTTGCACCGCGCCGCGAGTATGGCCTCGAAATGCACATCCTCGGGCATCCTCACCATCTCGCCAGTCGCACCCGAGCGCACCGAGCGTGTCGGAGCGTCGATTGCGGTCGCCACCGCGCGCCGCCGCCACATGGCGGCATCACGATCGGCGCGCAACAGCGTGGCGATCTCGATTGCGTAGCCTTCCAGCCTCGCCCGCGAAGTCCCGTGCGGTATCGACGGCAGCAAGATCGCCGCGAGAATGGCGATTATGGCGAGCACACAAACGATCTCGAGGAGGGTAAAGCCGTCTTCCGTCCGGCGATGATCAGTGCGCCCAGCTGGTAACGTCAGCCGCGGTGCCAGTGCCGCCCTCCTGCCCATCAGAACCATAGGAAATGATGTCATAGGGCCCGTGCTCACCCGGCCCACGGTAGACGTAGGGATGACCCCAAGGGTCGTTGGGCACGGTCGCGCCCTTCAAATATGGCCCGTTCCATCCTTGGACGTTGCCTGGGCGCTCTACCAGCGCGGCAAGGCCTTCCGAGCTCGACGGATAGCGCCCAGTATCGAGGTAAAACAGGTCGAGCGTGCTGGCGAAGCTTTCAATTTGTATTCTTGCCGCTTTGGCCTTGGCCTCGCTGAGATAGTTGAGCACGCGCGGTCCCACCAACGCCATGATCAGACCGATAATGGTGATGACGACCAAGATCTCGACCAGCGTAAAGCCGTGTTCGCCGCGCCTGCTAGGGCGCCGGCGCAGCTTCCGGTGAATGAAGGCGAACGTCATGATGAACCCTCACCCGTATCATCCAATCACTTGACTGACCGACAGTAACGCCGTCATCACCGATACTATCAGCCCTCCAACCACGAGGCTGATCGAAATAATGGCCAACGGCCCGGCTATTCCGACGATGCGGTCCAGACTGCGCTGCAGCTTGGCTTCGTAAAATTCCGCGACGCGCCCGGCAAGCATCGGCAACTGACCGGTCTCTTCGCCCAACCTTAGCATGCGCACCGCCATAGGTGGAAGCGCAGCTCCATCGGCCAGCGAATCCGATAGCTTGCCGCCATGGCGGACGCGGTCCGCAGCTTTGCTCCATGGCCTGGCGTCGCCGGTCGTCGTCGCCATCATATCAGTGAGGATTCGCAGTGTGGTCGTCAGCGGCACGCCGCTGGTCAGCAGAACGCCGAGATTGCGGCAAAACAGGGCGGTGCGATGAAAGCCCAACATCGGGCGAATGAGCGGCAAGCGTGATGCAAAACGGATAAAAAAGTTACGGAAAGCGGGGCGTCGCAACAGTAACCAGCCGCCAATGAGCACCAGCAGCAGCACCACACCGACGGCACTCGTATGCGCTCTCAGGATCGCCGAAAGCCCCATGAAGGTTCGTAAGAACGGATCGATCTTGGCGTTGAAATCCCGCAAGACCGAAGCAAATTGCGGTAAGACGAACAGAAGAAAAAAGACCAGCACCGCGCTGGCCGCAAAAAGCACGAAAGCCGGATAACGCAGCGCGTCGGCGATCCGACGTCGGAGCGCCTCACCGCGGACACGCTCCGCGCCGATGACTTCCAGAATATGATCGAGGGTCCCCGAGGCTTCTCCAACCCGCACCATCGCTACATATAACGGCGGGAAGAGCGATGGATACCGGGCTATCACCTCGGCAAAGCTTTCGCCGGAGACCACGGCGGCCCTGATCCTGGCGACGGTCGTGCGCAGCCGTCCGATGTCTACATCCGTCGATAGAAGTTCGAGCGCGTCATTGATGCGCGCACCAGCTTTCAGCAAGAGCGCCAAGTCCCGGGTAAAGACGGTAACATCCTCCGAACGAGGCGAAGACAAAATCGAAAAATTGAACCTTGATATAGCTGCGGAACGTTCTTCGATGGTGTCGATCGGAACGAGACCGAGATATTCGATGCGATGTGCAACTTCGGCCATGTTCGGAGCCGAGATCGAGCCGCCGACCAATTCGCCGCTTTGCGTGAGGGCTCGATAACGAAAGTTGGGCATGGAACTAGCGTACCGTCGTCACTCGCAAGACTTCGGCGACCGAGGTTACGCCCTCTCGGCACTTGGCAACCCCGTCATCAAACATCGTAGTCATTCCGGCGCGGATTGCCGCTGCGTCGATGCTGCCGGAATCGGTATTCGCGGCGACGGCGGCGCGCACTTCGCCGGTCATTTCCAGCACCTCGAACACGCCGCTACGGCCGCGATAGCCGGTTCCGCCGCAGCGCTCACAACCTCCAGGCTGATAAATGATCTCGCCGGTCTTAAGGCCCAGCGCCTCGTAACGCGGATCGCTCGCCAAGTCGGCGGCCTTAAGCGCGTGTCTGGTTTTGCAGCGATCGCATAACACGCGGACCAACCGCTGTGCGATCACTGACCGCAAGGTCGACTTCAGCAAAAAATGTTCGACGCCGAGGTCGAGCAAACGCGGCACGGCGGCCGCCGCCGTTTCAGTGTGGAGCGTCGTCAGGACCAAATGACCGGTCAAAGCCGCGTGGATCGCGATATTAGCGGTTTCGGCGTCGCGCACTTCGCCGACCATGATGACGTCCGGGTCCTGGCGAACGAAAGAGCGCAGCGCAGCGGCGAATGTGAGCCCGATTCCCGGCTTGACCTGCGATTGATTGATACCGTGGATCTCGTACTCGACGGGATCTTCAATGGTCAGGATTTTGCGCGTCGGCTCGTTCAAAATCGAGAGCATTGTTGCCAAGGTCGTCGTTTTGCCGCTGCCCGTGGGGCCGGTGATCACCACCATGCCGTGCGGCATCGCCAGCAAGCGCACGACCTTTGCTTCGTCCACCGCCGATAACCCAAGCTTGCTTACTTCGAGCAAACCACGATCACGCGGCAACAAACGGATGACCGCGGTTTCGCCGTGCTGGGTCGGCATGGTCGCAACGCGAACATCGATCTCCGCCCTGCCCGCGCGCAAGCGAGCTGCGCCGTCCTGCGGTAGCCGCCGCTCGGCGATGTTCAGTCCGGAGAGAATTTTGACCCGCGAGATCACCGCTTGCGGCAGCGCTCCGGCGGGCAGGGGAACCGGCCGCAGCAAGCCGTCAACTCGCATACGTATGACGAGGCTGTTGCGGAATGGTTCGATGTGAATATCGCTTGCCCGCAGTTCCATTGCCTTTTCGAGCAAATCATTCACCGCGCGAACAACCGGGGCGCCGCTGGCCAAATCGCGCAAGCTCTCAATGTCGTTTTCGGCTTCCGCAGCTCCCGGCTCCGCAGCAGCGGGGGGCGTTGCCCCATCCTCGCCAAGGCGCTCGGCTAAGACGGTTGCGATGTCCTCGAACGACGCGACGGCCAATTCGACGGGCTTACCGAGGACGATTTCAGCCGCGCGAAGTGCTGCAGCATCGTTGGGATCGGCTATGGCGAGTACCTTGCTGTTACCCACCTGATAGGGAAAAACGGTGGTCTCGCGCAGGAAGCGTGGCGAGAATTGTCCGGCCAGCGAGGTCGCCGCCATTAGCTCGGGCAGCGAGCGCCGCTTCAGTCCATAGTAATTGGCAACCTCGTCGGCGAAGTCATTGGCCGACAATTCCGTTAAGCTCCATAGCTTTCGTAAGCTCAGCTCTCCAAACGCCGATCCTTTGGAGGAACCGTCGACCTTCGCATCGGCAATAGTATAATTCTTGCTTGAAAGAAATTTGACGAATTCCGCGGAACCGTTCGCATTCATCGCGGCGTTTGCCGGAATTGCATCGCTAAAACCAACATTCGGATGCAAATAACTGCTTGTTGACGCAAGCAAATAATTAGCGGTACTTTGCTGCAGAGTCAATTTGACTTGGGCCCTGGCGCGACGGTTGGGGGCGCCTTTGCGTTTCGTCAGTAACGCGCTATTCACTCGTAGTTTTGCGCGGCGCGGAATCGCGGCGATTGGTTTTGCCGTCACCGGCGCCTCGCTGGCGGCATGCAATCTAATGTCGCTTGGACAGTCGGGAACGCAGCCGCCCTACGTCGCAAATGAACCGCCCGATGCCGCCGATCAGGTACGGGCGGCAGATTTGCAGCCCCGCTTTCCCGTTTCAACAGCAACGATCAACACCGGGGCTAGTAGCGGGCCGCGGCCATTCGTTTCCTACGGCACTGCGGCCGAACGGTCTCAAGTTACGGGCATGACTAGCACGGCCGACGGGAGCGGTTACGAATTGAATTTTGAAAATACCCCGATCGCAACAGTCACCAAGGTCATTCTCGGCGATATTCTCGGCGTCGGATACACGATAGATCCGCGCGTTCAAGGAACGATCACGCTCGCCTCCGGCCGCCCGATTGCCAAGAACGACGTGCTCTTTGCCCTTGAAAGCGCGCTGCGCACGTCGAACGCGGTTTTAGTGCGCGACCAATCCGGCTATCGGCTGTTGCCCGCGACCGAGGCGCTGGGCAGCGGGGCCGCGGATCGCGCGGCTGCCGGAAAATCGCCGGAGCCCGGCTACGGCATCACGCTCATACCGCTGCAATATGTCTCAGTGCAGACCGTGAGCAAGCTATTGGACAGCTTTGCAACCAGACCGGGCTCCATTCGCGCCGACCCGGCGCGCAACATGCTGATCGTCCAAGGCAGCGGCGCCGAACGGCGTGCGGCCCTCGAAACCGTGTTGAACTTCGACGCCGATTGGATGCTCGGCCAATCCGTCGGCATTTATCCGGTAAAGAATACAACGCCGGAGCCGCTGATCACGGAGCTCGAAAAGATCATGGACAGTGGCGACGGCGGGCTCAGTCAAAACCTGGTAAAATTGCAAGCGATAACGCGCTTGAACGCGGTCCTCGTGGTCACGCGCAAGCCGGAATTGCTGCGCACCGCCGAAGCCTGGATCAAGCGGCTCGATAACTCGGAAACCACCAGCACTGGCGTAAAGGTTTATCGCGTTCGCTATGGAGACGCGCGACAAATAGCGAAGATTCTGAACGAACTTTTTCTTGGCGCGCAAGCGAGTTCGGGAGAGGCGGCGACCAATCAAATCGCTCCGGGGGCGGGAACGACGGCGCTCTCCAGCACTGAGAAGCTGACCGGCGGCCCGTCGGCTCCGACGGTTTCCGGAGTACCGCCGCCGGGAATACAAACGTTGAGGCCCGCCGCTCCGCCGGCCGCCGAAAACATCCCAAGCGCGGGTCCGCTAGGTCCCAGCCCCGTCGGCGGCGGCCGGCCGGGAACAATACCCGGAATTTTGTCGGACGTGCGCATTACGGCGGACATCGCCAATAACGCACTCCTAATTTATGCCAGCCAGGAAAACTACCGCATCATCGAGCGCGCGCTCGATCAAATCGATCGCCCGCAGCTGCAAGTCGCGATCGAAGCGACAATCGCCGAAGTAACCCTGAACGACAGCTTGAACTACGGGGTGCAGTTCTTCATTCAAAATAACAATATCGGATTTAATGCACCCGTTGGATCGGCAATCAACAGTGCGGCAACCACCCCGCTCGCCCCGATCCTGCCTGGATTCAACTTCCTCGTCGGCGCCGCGGCTTCGCCACAAGTGGTCATCAATGCACTGCACAACTATACCGACGTGAAAGTCCTATCCAATCCGTCGCTGGTCGTCGTCGACAATCAGCCGGCAACGCTCGAAGTCGGCGATCAAGTGCCGGTAACCACGGGCTCCGCAACCGTACTCAGTGCCAGCAACACCGTCGTCAATACAATCGATTACCACGACACGGGCATCATCCTGCGTATCATGCCGCGAGTAAGTCCAAACGGCTCGATCATGCTCAACGTCGAGCAAGAGATCAGCGAGGTTTCCACGACAAGCAATACCGGCACGCTGACGCCGACGTTTTCGACGCGCAAGGTCAAGAGCGCGATTTCAGTCGTATCCGGTCAGGCCGTTCTGCTCGCCGGATTGATCAGCGATAGGCAATCGCGAACAAAAAACGGAATTCCGCTTCTCGATGAAATCCCTGGCCTCGACTTTTTGGGCTCGCAAACGCAAAAGTCGCTGCAGCGAACCGAACTGATTATTTTCATTCGCCCGCAAATCATTCGCGACAGCGTCGATGCCTCGGTCGTGGCCGAAGAACTGCGCGCCAAGCTTAGAGGCAGCAAAGTCGGCTCGGTACGCCCGCCGGGGGCGGTTACGCCGGAAGGCCCGCACCCATTGACTAGCGTTCCTTAGAATGGTCCGCAGCCTAGGGGCCAGGATGGCGGACGCCACGGCTCCGATTTGAGCGGGCGCGCAGGTTCGAATTGTACCAGGACGAACATAAGTTTGCCGCGGGGCCGTGGTGGCAGTCGGCCGATTCGAAGTGGCGCACCATCGCCCATTTTTTTGGTCTTAGCATCCTGGCGGCGGTTGTGGTTGTCGGGAGCGTTCTAGCGGCTCCGGGATGGCCGGGAGTTTTCGGCGCTTTCCTCGGACTCCTGATGGTCGCCGTCGCTATGATTGACGGACGGCACTTCATCATTCCCAATTCGCTGACCATGACGACGCTGGCGCTCGGCTTGTTCGATGCCGCGCTCGCTGATGGATACATGGGTGTTGCCGCTGGTTTGCTGCGCGGCGGGGTTTTGGCGTTTGCCTTCTTAGCTCTGCGCACCGGCTATCAATGGTTTCGCGGCCGAGCCGGTATTGGCCTCGGCGACGTCAAGCTTGCCGGCGCCGGCGGCGTATGGCTGGGATGGACGATGTTGCCGCTTGCCGTCGAGATAGCGGCCTTGGCAGCGCTCGCAGCCTACGCGCTGCGTTGGCTCGCCGGTCGGCGGGTGCGACGACTAACACGAGTGCCTTTCGGGCTGTTTTTCGCCCCCGCGATTTGGCTCGCTTGGCTGATCCAGGCGGCGCTAAGTATTGGCTGACCGCGACTCATCGTGCTCGCCGGGCGAGCCACGCCATCACCAGTGCCTGGGCTCGGGTTCGCTCCGCGAGGCTAAGTTTTGTCGCAATTGCATTGCGTATGCGCACCCAATCGTCACGTTGCCGCCCGCGGGCCTGCGCGACAGCGAGGTCGAGCCACTTGTAGGCTTCCACGTAATCCTGCGGAACGCCCTGCCCTTTGTTGTACATCAAGCCAAGAAAATACTGCGCTTCAGGATCGCCCTGCTCGCTTGCGAGGCGAAGCCAAGTGGTGGCCTCAATGTAATTTTGCGGCAGCCCATAGCCATTTGCATACATGTAACCGAGATAGGCCTGCGCCGTGGCATTGCCGCTCCGCCCCAAAGGACCGAGAATTGCCAGCGCTTTCGCGTACTCCTGGCGGCGCAAAGCCGCGACGCCATCTTGTGCTGATGCGGCAATCGCCGAGCCACCGGCCACTAGCACCAAGGCGAAAGCGGCGAGGCCGCGCCACCCAATCATTCTGAACCTCTCGGGCCCACGTCGAATAGCATAGCGGCTTGCCAACCGTTTATCGAGCCGTGGCATTGCGCTGTACAAACCATCCCCGCTCGATCAACCCAGCGACGGCCGCCGCAAGATTGGACGCGCTCTCCACCACGAAGCGGTCGTTCGACAATAGTTGCGCCTCGGGCACCGACACATCCGCGCCCGCGAGCAATATACCTCCAGCAAGACCGGCGGCCGCGCCCGCCGCAATGTCTGACACGCTGTCGCCGATAATCCAAGAGCGCGGCAAATCAAGGTCCATGCGGTTGGCGGCAGCGAGGATCATTCCCGGATTGGGTTTGCGCCAAGGATGACTGACGCTGCGCAATGGCGATTTGCCCTCGGCGTGGTAAGCGCACGCTAGCACCGCGTCGAGGTGAGCGCCGGCTTCGGCAAGCGCCGCGGACAGCGCCGCCTGCACGGCCTGAAACCCGTCCCAATCGTAGTAGCCGCGGGCAATCCCGGATTGATTGGTCACGAGAACGACGGGAATGTTCAGAGCATTGCAGCGCGCAATTGCCGACGCCGCCCCCTCGATCAAGCGCAGATTTTTGGGATGCCCAAGGTAGCGGGTATCGGCGACGATGACTCCGTCGCGATCGAGAAAAAGCGCTGGACAACTGCGCGCCGGCGCGCCCTCGATCTGGCACCACAAGCCCGCGTCGTCATCGATCATGTTGCGCAACATTTTTGCGCTGCTCATTATATCAGGCGCGAATGGCGCTTTCCTACGACTCTATCAATCCGGTAGCGGATACCCATAATCGCGCAACGGCAGCCCAAACTGTCTCATCACAAACGCATTGCCCCACATTGAGCGTCGCCGGATGATCGCCCGCTGTTCCGCGTTGAGCATGATGTCATGTGATGGCGAGGCGTTGCGCGGTGTATATTGCTTTGCTTCGGCGCCAGAAATCTCAAGTCCAGTGATCTCGCCCAAACGATCTAGATACGCCTTGGTTCCTTCCGTGAGCAGGAGTTCGAGGGGCAGGACGTGGACCGCCTCCGTGCCGAACACGCTTTGATAAATTTTGATCGCGTTGGAAGGATCAAGGTTGCGCAAAAATAGATTCCGCACCTGGTCGTGATTGCCAGCGAACCAAGCATCAAACGGCTCAATGGTCCGATTTGCCAGGGTAGCGTAGTTCTTCTTCAGCGTGAGATAATTCGAGATCACATACCGCAATTGGTTGCGCAGCGTGAACAGGACAATGCCCCTGCCGAACAAAGCGTAGAGACGTTCGGCAATTGTGCGCATCGGCATCATGGCCGGTGTGTAGTAAATCTCAGGCTGTTCGATAAGCGTTTCGTCGGAGATGATGAGCCGCTGGTGAGCTTGCATCTTGTCGAGGATCAACTCGTTCTTTAGCCTCGTCGTCTCAGCAAAGTCGTACTGTTCAGTATCTTGATATTTGATGTAGGAGAAAATTCCACCAAGCTCTCGGTATGGGACGCCGGCGTAAAAGAGATCTGACCTACGTGAAAAAAGGTTCTCTTGTAACGAAGTGGTCCCGCTGTGACAGAATCCAACGTGGATGATTGGCACCGCCGTCAGCATTTCCGCCTAAAGATCAAGGCAACACCGCGTTCAGTCCCATGAGGTTGGGTCGACCACCTATGGCCAATAGCAGAACCTCACCACGGGGATTTCGATCATACACCGGCGGTAAGGTGTGTAGCGCACAAATCGGATATCGGCCAGCCGGGACTGCTGCAAGGATTTTGACCCCAAACGTCGGCTCACGTTCGTTTACGCCGCACCTGTCGAACTTGACGAGAACAGCAACGCGCGACACGGCTTGTCAAAAGTTTGTTTGCTTATTAACTAACGCACGCGGTCCGATGCTGCGATCTTCGGCATTATCAACCATGGCTGCTTGTCATGCCACTCAGACGAATTTTCAGCGTGAGGCTTTGATTATGGGGCGGCTGCTCGAAATCGTCACACCGCTGCACAAAGCGACTAAACGCGACTATCTCGCGCGCATGAATGACGACAAAGTCCATTGCATGCTCAAGGCAAAGGAGTACGAGTTCGATTACTGGGATGGCGATCGCCGTTATGGCTATGGCGGCTATAAATTCATCGAAGGCCGCTGGAAGCCCGTAGCACAGACGCTGATCGACGTTTACGGGCTCGAAAGCGGCTCAAGCGTACTCGATGTCGGTTGCGGCAAGGCTTTTCTTCTTTATGAGATGAGGAAGATTTTGCCGGACCTGAAGATCGCCGGCTTCGATATATCCAGACACGGGCTCGCCAACGCCCGCGACAATATCAAGCCTCATCTTTTTCGCCATCGAGCACAAGATCGTTACCCGTACGGCGACGGCGCCTTTGACCTAGTGATTTCACTGGGTTGCCTACACAACCTGCGACTGTTCGAGCTGGAAACCGCGGTACAGGAGATCGAACGCGTCGGCAAAAACAAGTACATCATGGTTGAGAGTTACCGCAACGAGCAGGAACAGTTCAATCTCGAATGCTGGGCGCTGACCGCGGAGTCGATTCTGCATACGTCGGAATGGATTTGGCTCTATAACCATTTCGGATATACCGGCGATTACGAATTCATCTATTTCGAATAGGCGTCGTGCATGCAGGTGAGGACGGCGAAGGCTGCGATTCTGGCGCAGTCGCGGCAACCGCTCGTAGTCGACGAAATCGCGTTGCCGGACGCGCTCGGCGTGGGCCAGATACTAGTCAAGGTGCTTTACTCGACCATTTGCGGGGCGCAACTCAACGAAATCGCCGCCGCCAAGGGACCCGACAGATTCCTTCCGCACCTCCTCGGCCATGAGGCTTCGGCGCGCGTGCTCGAAACCGGACCAGGCGTGACCACAGTCAAGCAAGGCGACATCGTCGTGCTGCATTGGCGGCCGAGCCAGGGCATCCAGTGCCAGCCGCCGGCTTATACATGGCGGGGTGCAAAGCTCAACGCCGGCTGGGTTACGACCTTCAACGAGTATGCGGTGATTTCGGAAAATCGCATGACCGTCATCGCTCCCGACTACGATCTGCGCAACGCTCCCCTGCTCGGCTGCGCTGTGACAACGGCCGCCGGCGTGATCAACAACGACGCCAAGGTGAAGGTCGGCGAATCTGTCGTCGTATTCGGCGTGGGCGGGGTCGGCCTCAACGTCGTGCAGTTTGCGCAGCTTGCCGGCGCATATCCGATCGTCGCCGTGGATCTTGTGGACAGCAAGCTTGCGATGGCGAAAGACCGGGGGGCAACAATCTGCTTCAACGCGGCGAACACAGCAGATCTCGAGGGCGATATCAAAAAAGTCGTCGGTCAAGAGGGGCCGGACAAGGTGATCGAGACGACCGGCGTGAAATCGGTTATCGAACTCGCCTACAACCTCACGCACGCGGACGGTACTTGCGTATTGGTCGGAGTACCCCACGAAAAGGTCACAATCTACACGCTGCCTATTCACTTCAATAAGGTGCTGACCGGCTCCCACGGCGGAAACGCGGTTCCGCACCTCGACATTCCGCGATTGATCCGCCTCAATCGCGCCGAACGGCTGTCGTTCGATGGCATTATCACTCACGAATTTCCGCTAGATCAAATCAATGAGGCGCTCGAGCTAATACGCAGCGGCGCGGCCGGCAGAGTAGTGCTTAACATAAGCGCGCATTGATGCATTTTGGCCGCGTTGCGGCGCGGCCTGGGACTTTAGAGCGACGAATTTTGCGCGCTCATCGGCACCGCGAGTGCCGGCCGCTCGACCCAGAATTGGCGAAGCCATCGGCGCGCGGGCGCTTCATAGTACCGATAAACCATGATCGAGATCACGATGATTAAGGCCAGAGCGATCACAAGCTTGCACGTATCGAATAAAATCCCATGACCAGACAATGCAGGAACCCCGGCGATCGCCGTTAAGATGCCGAAATGCAGCAGATAAATCGAGTAGCTCGCGTCGCCCAGCATAATCGCTATGCCGGAATTTAATACTGCCACTGCCGGGTTGCGATACCGTGCGGCGCAAAGGAGCAAGACCGCCGCGGATGGCGCCAAAGCGAAATTCATGTTCGTTTCGCGAAAGATATTCATGCCGACGTCGGGGCTGTATTCCAGATAATTGATCAAGAAAACGCTGGCTGCCGCCGTAAAAAACATCGCCGTGCCGAATGCGTTCTCAGCCGCGGTGACTTTCCGGTCGCGAAGCTGACGATAAAGCTGGGCCATCAAAGTTCCCAGGATGAATTCGCCGATTCGCAGATAAGGCGAGAAATACAACAGCCAGCGCACAAAAGAGTCCTGCAGATTATCATGCATTCCGGCAACGGGACCGAACCGCGCCACCGCCCAGGCGTCGATCTGCGGAGCCCGGTCGTACAAGCTGATCGATATGCACATCCAAACGACGCACCAGACCAGCGCAAGAACGACTATCAGCCGAGCGCTGCGAGGTTTCGTCACGAGCCACGCGATGCCAGGAAAGACCAAATAGAAGAACCACTCCGTGCTGATGGACCAGCTCAGCGATGCAAAACCGCCAGCAGCGTAGATCAGCGCCGCATTCCCTATAGGGATATAAAGCCAGCTCTGAATCGAGAGCAGAAAGTAGGGCAACGCCTCGATGACCTCATGGAACGGCTTGAACTCTCCCGCCAGCATGTGGAAAGGCTTGCTGTCCTTGAGCACCCCGATAAAGAGGACCAGAAGAAAGAGGGGATAGAGACGGGCGAAACGGGCCCATAAAAACGCGCCAATCGCCGGCGCAGCGCGGGTGCCCGTTACGGCGGCCGCATAATTGTAATGAATGACGAAACCGCTGAGAACAAAAAACAATGTCATACCGAAGCCGGTTGCCCGCTCCAGCCACGTGATGATCCCTTCTGGCGTCTGGTGGCTGTTAAATAGCAGGGTCAGACTGTGCCCAAGCAACACGGAAAGTGCGGCGACAAAGCGCAGGCCGGTCAACCCCGGCACGTCCTGGGAACGTGTCTTGCTCACGACGGAAGATGTCTCGTTCGCCGCTTTGCGAAACTTTAGCATCGCGAGTGATAATAAGCTAATCACGTGCAGCGCGACTTAGCGCCTTTCGTCCGGCTTCAACGTTGCCGCAGTGCCGGGAAATCGCCAATATCGGCCACGGTTGCCGGCGATTATCCGCAAGCTCGCATTGACAGGCTGATCGATCGAATTGGGGAGCCGACTGTGGGACTGCTGCGCACTATCTTAGCGCTCCTCGTCGTGGGCTCTCATCTGCACGCCTTCGGTGGCGCCACGTTCGCAGTAAAGAGCTTTTTTATCATCTCTGGATTCTACATGGCGCTGGTGATCGATACCCGTTACTACGCCTTACCGGTCTCGAGCTTCTATACTTCGCGGCTATTGCGGCTACTACCACTCTATTGGGTCGTCGGGCTGCTAACACTTCTCGCCGAAATCGTGCTTGTGCCTCGCGGGCAATACTTCGACAAGCTGGCTAGCCCCCTCGCCTATAACGGCGGTCTGGATATTTCTTCACTGCCGTTTCCGCTCATTCTTTATATCGGCGTATCGCTCGCGACGATGCTAGGTCTAGATACCGGACTTTGGCTTGGCTTCGATCGCGTGGGCGGGGCACTGAGTCTCGCTCCGGATTTCGCCCCCGGTGCCACCAGCGTCATGGCGCTCAACCCGGTACCGCAAGGCTGGACGATTGGGCTTGAGCTTTTGTTCTATGCACTGGCGCCCTTCATTGTTCGCCGCTCGATTTGGCTGATCGGAACGCTTTGCCTTTTCTCGCTTGCGTTTCGCCTGGCGCTAATGGCTTTGGGGTTTTCCGGCGAGCCGTGGAATCGCACTCTATTCCCGTCCGAGCTGATCTACTTTTTGCTTGGCGTCCTCGGCTACCGTCTTTACGTCGTTCTGCCACGGCTAAAGCTGCCGCAACACGCGCAAAGCACGTTGGCGCTCGCAGTTCTGGCGATTTCGATTATTTACTGGCCGGTGGAGCATTTCATTCGTGGCAGTCTGATCTGGCAGGTCTGGAACACAGTCCCGTACCTTCTGATCGCCGCAGGTATTCCATTTCTGTTCAAGCTGACCAAGGACAACGCTCTCGATGCGAATATCGGCGAATTGTCGTACCCGATCTACATGTGTCATGTCCTCATTATCGGCCTGATCGGCTGGTCGCCGTTAAACGATGCGCCATTTATCGGCTCCGGATGGCCGCGCTATATTTTCACTATCGCGCTGGTGATCGCCGCAGCGTTTGTCCTTGATCGATTGATCGTACTGCCGATCGACAAACTGCGCGTACGGTTCGGCGCAAAAAACCGAATCGAGCCTAAGGCTGCCTTTGGGGATGCGAATTCGGATTTACCGGCCGAGACGACGGCAGGTTAAGACTGCCCAAAGAGCCGTGTACGCCCTCAGGACATCAGCGGCCGGCTTGGTGCGGCTGAGCGCGCCGGCAGTTGCTGCCGGCGCCACATTCCGCGCAGGATCCTTCGGGCAGGCGCTTCATAATAAGCATAGAGCGCCGTCGCGATGAGCAAAATTACAAAAATGAGAAGGAGCAGTTCGGCGAGATCATATAAAATGCCGTGCCCGGCCGGGGCAGACAATCTGGCTGCAACCGTCAACACCACCAGGTGCACGAGATACATCGAGTAACTTGCTTCGCCGAATAAGATGGCCGGCCGGCAGGTCAGCAGCCGGAATAAGGCGCCGCGGTAGCGGGCGGCGCAGAAAATAAGCAGGGCCGCGGAAGGCGCGAGTGCGAAGTTCATATTCGTTTCGCGCAGAATAGTCGTACCCACGTCCGGCGAATATTCCATGTAGGTGATCCACACCACACTGGCCGCTGCAGCAACAAAGGCGGCCGTCCCCGCTGAATTCTCCAGCGTGCTGACTTTCTCCTTGCGAATTTGCACGTAAAGGTGAGCGACCAGACTACCGAGCACGAACTCCCCGAGGCGAAGGTAAGGCGAAAAATACAGGAGCCATCTGACGAAACTGTCCTGCTGGCGTTGGCCGACATCGGCGACGGGCCCGAAATGCGCGACCGCCCAGGCATTGATTGGCGCAGTTCGGTTATACAAGGCGGCTGCGATCACAGTCCAAACGAAGCACCAAAGTACAATGACGAAGAGAGTGACAAGCGGCGTACGCGACCGCAAAACGAACCAGACAAGGGCGAGATAAAAGAAATAAAAAAACCACTCGGTGCTGATTGACCAGGTGATCGGGGACGCGCCGCCGATGGCGTCAAGCAGCGGATTGTCGTCAATGACGACGTAAAACCAGCTCTGCATCGACAACAGGAAATACGGCAGCGCCCGCAAGGTGCTGTTCATTCGTTCCGGATGCCCGTTCCAATAATCGATGTGGCGACTGCTGACCAAAACGTAGACGAGCATCATCAGCAAAAAGAGTGGATAGAGCCGGGCGAAACGAGCCCATAAATAGGAGACAACACCCCTTGGTCCTGCGACTGATACGAGATGGGCGTAATTGTAATGAATGACAAAGCCGCTGAGCACAAAGAAAAGCGTCATGCCAAAGCCGGACGCCTGCCTTACCCAATAGATGGCGCCATACGGCGTTTCGTGGTCCGCCAGGATCGCGGCAAAGCCGTGCGCAATCAGAACGGAGAAGGCAGCGACAAAGCGAAGACCGGTGAGCGCCGGAATGTCCGGCCGATTGACAGGACGGGCGTGATCTACGCTCGTTAGCTCATCCGGCATTTTGCATCTTGCGGCTTTGGCTGACATCGGAATCTATCACGCTCTCGATGACCTGCCAGACATCGGGCACCTCCAGACCGAAGCGATCGCGCAACGCAGTCGAATCGAGCGTCGTGTGCAGCGGAGTTGCGCCTTCAGGTAGCCCCGCGGCGCGGGCGCTCGTTGTCTGAACGAGCGAAGACTCCACACCCAGCTCCATCGCGAGAAAGCAGCCGACGTCGGCATAGGTGACATCGCGAGGACCGGTAAGTTGAAAAATTCCACTCGCCCGCTCGCTCAGCAAGGAGCTTATGGCGCTGCAGACTAACTCGATGTGGGTCGGTGCCAGCTTCATATCGCTAAAGGCGCTGATCGATTTGCCGCGCGCCAGATCGGCGATCCAGCGTTGCAACAGCGGCATGCCTGGCGATACCACTTTGGCGAGACGCAATATGCCGATCGGCGCCCCACGCACCATGTAATCGTGCAAGACCGATTCAGTCCGAGCCTTTTGCCGCCCATATTCGCTGACTGGCGAATGCGTCGCGCCGGGCGGCACCTGCGGCACGCGGCCATCGAATACCTGATTGCTTGACAGGAACAACACGTAGATGCCGCGCCTTACGAGCTTGTCGACTAGCGCCAATGTCTGGATGACATTGATACGCGCGCTTGCCTGTGGATCGGCGGCACAATCGGCAAGCCGCGCGACCGCGGCGCACACGCACGCCGACGCGGCGCCCTGCGGCGGTTCCCACTTGTCCAAAGAGGCGGCAAGGTCGAGAAATAGGCGATCCTGACCGACGAGGTCGCGGCGGCGGGTAGTCGCCACGACAACTCGGCCTTGCGTTTTGAGGGCCGCAAACGCGGCCGCGCCGATTTCGGAATCTCCGCCGATTATGAGGAACATGTGAAACATCCCGGCCACACCTGTGGCCGCGCAGCCCGGCTGCGCTGACGCACTAGCGGCCCGATTCCAACATTCGCATCCCAATTCGGCAGACTATCATGCGAATGTCGGAATCAAAGGACCACTGGTAAATACTCGGTATTAGTGGAGCTTTGGGTTTGACAGTCAGTTCACGACTTCGCGGCCCGGTCGGTGCAAATGTCAAATCCGCGCCAATATAGCGTCAAGCAACTTTGTCTTTGACCTTAAGCGACTTGACTGTGCGGGCGGCGATTTGAGCCGGCGTTAAGCCGTAGAGCTCAAACAACTCTTCTTGCAGGCCGTACTTTTGCGGGAAAGCGTCCGCTAGTCCGATCCGCAAGACCGGAGGAAGCGCCACGCCGAGTTTTTCGACCAGCAGGTCGGTCACGGCACTTCCAAAGCCGCCGATCCGCGTTCCCTCCTCGACGGTCACGACTAGTTCGGCGCCGCGAGCAAATTCGAGCACAGTCTCCTCGTCAAGCGGCTTGATGGTGTGGACATGCACAACCGAAACGTCATGCCCGTCTTTGGCCAGCAAATCCGCCGCCGCAAGGCAGTTGGTAGTCATTATTCCAGTCGCGATAAGTACGACGGAGCGTCGCGCACGGGCCCGCAACATTGGAATAGCTTTGCCGATGGTAAACCCATTCTCCTCACGACTGACGATCGGATCGCCGCCCTTTGCGAGCCGGATATAGATGGGCTGCGGCCAGTCGAGCGTGCAGTTCATCAACCGCACCATCTCCTTGGCATCACATACTGCCGTCACCGTCATGTTCGGCAAAGCGCGCATGATAGCGATATCTTCGATGGCAAGATGGGTAGGCCCGAGCGGGGCGTAAACCAAGCCGCCGCCATTGCCGATCAGCCGCACCGGCAAGTCATGCAAACAAAGATCCACCGCCACTTGCTCGTAGCAGCGCCGGGTGATGAAGGTCGCAATGGTGTTAACGTAGGGAATGTATCCTTCCATGGCCAAGCCGGCCGCCATGCCGATGACATTCGCCTCGCTGACGCCCTCCATGTACCAGCGCTCGGGCATTT
>Ga0187781_10000666_pt1 | contig 24869 bp, 19 predicted proteins | sample 0715_SJ02_MP02_2_FD_132447 | JGI IMG/M metagenome (GOLD analysis project Ga0187781, IMG submission 132447) | Tropical peat soil microbial communities from peatlands in Department of Meta, Colombia - 0715_SJ02_MP02_20_MG | ecosystem: Environmental > Terrestrial > Soil > Wetlands > Peat | place... | reverse complement strand
GTCATGCTGCGGCGATCATCGAATGGGCGTTTCTTTCGTCTCATCCGCGTGGCAGCCGTACTCCGCTCGCGACTGCACAGCTATCGTCCCCTGGGTTGTCGGAACCGCATATGCAAAGAAGCTACTACGACATACAAGGGCAAGAATCTTAGCGGAAAAGCAGTCGTTCCTATGACGGCTTTAGCGTAACCCACGTTGCTTCGGCCAGCGGCGGCTCCTGGCCGAGTGCAGAAGTACGGTGGCGCGGCCGCGGCACCTTTGTCACTCGTGGACATCCGCGTTGTGGATCACGTGATCGTCGCCGGCGGCAACGTCGTCAGCCTGCTCGAGCGAAAACTTTTCTTGTGGCGACAGATCGTGCGCGGTGGCCCGCAGGCAGCAGTAATCGGGATCAGCATCCCGACAAAGTGCCATACTGATCGCGGCTTATGTGCAAGCCGTTTGCCGCGATCTGCCCGACACAGGGAGCATTCATATGGCCGAGACCCTCCGTGAGGAAATCACTCAGCTGGCCGCAGCAATTCGCACCCTGGAACGACAGCTCGAAGCGGCAATTGCCAAGCGACGCATCGAGCTCAATTATGAAGTGCACGGGGGCATCGTCCGCTTTGAGCAGGCAGTGCTTGCTAGGCATCGGCTTCTGAAGGTGCGGTTGTCGAGTTACATTCTCGGCGCACGTCCAGCCATCATCCTGACTGCACCAGCGATCTATGCGCTCATCATTCCGCTGCTTCTGCTTGACCTGTTTGTTGCGGTCTATCAGGCCGTGTGCTTTCCGGTATACGGGATTCCACGCGTACGCCGGAGGGACTATCTGGCCTTCGACCGAGGGCAGCTCGTCTATCTCAACGCCATTGAAAAGCTCAACTGCGAGTACTGCGCCTATGCGAACGGGCTGCTGGCGTATGTGCGCGAGGTCGCCTCCCGCACGGAGGAGTACTGGTGCCCCATCAAGCACGCCCGGCGTGTGCTTGGGGTGCACTCCCGCTATGGCAGCTTCGTCGACTACGGTGACGCCGACGCCTACCGGCATGACCTGGAGCGTCTGCGGGCGGAGGCAAGATCCGGGGAGCCGACCTGATCCTGCGCAAACGCACAGGCCATCTGCATGATGGCTTCAGGCACGGCGCCAATGGCTTGAACGCCTGCTTTTTGCGAATGTGCGAGCGTCAGGGCGAGGGCCGCTGCTGGCCGGTCTGCGACGGAAAGCCTTTCTATCGGGGCAACGGACCAGTCAGCCAGGCGAAGGTCACCCCCGTCAGTCGTGGGGGTAATGATCGGCCGGGTACAGCCGGCGAAGCGACAAGGACATCGCCAACAGCAAAAGTGGCACCAGCCAGCTTGCCTCCAGACCTTGCGGGCCACCCGTGAGCCAGGCAGGGCCGGCGATGTGCGTATCCAGCAGGTGGTGCTCGAGGGGCATCCCGCCGTTACCGGTGTTCGGCGAGCCGTAGAATGATATGGCGAAGAAATCAAAGGACGCGTGAAAACCGATCGCGAACCAGAGGCTGCCGGTGCGGAGGACGCTGTAACACGTAAACAGGCCGAACAGCACGAGGTTGAGGACGTCCGGCACGTTTTCCATGGGCTTGTTCAGAAGATGATCGCCAGCGAAGGCGAGCGACAGGATTATGGCGGCCGGCCAGAAACCGATACCCCGGGTGAGACTCGCAAGGGCGTAACCGCGGAATTGCAGTTCCTCGTCTATGCCGACCAGCAACATACCGGCCAGCCACATCCAGATGTATTTCCATAGATCTGGGCCGTGCTCGGCGAAGCCTGCATAACTCGCGTAACCGAACGCCCAGCAAACGACCAGCAGTAACGTGACCAAGGCGAAACCCCAAAGGCATCCAGCGCCAAAGAGTTTGAGGGAGTTCACTTGGAGACCGAAGCCAAACCATGACACGCGGTGCTTTTCCAACCGCACTAGCAGCGCGCTGCCGGCGATCATGTAGAGAGCATCAGCCAACTTATAGGCGAGGATGTCTGCCGGTGTGAAACCCGACTTCGAGAAACTGTGTACGAGCCCTACCAGCGGGAACAGAATGTAGCCCGACGCATACCAGAAGACCGCAAACAAGGCAAAGCGCCAGCCTGCGCGCAGACCGTGCGTGCCAACGAATATCGGTGTCAATCGACTAGTCGATATCCTGGCATCCTTCACACCGCGAGTGTCCGCTATCGGAAAAACCGGATGCAAGCGTGGGTGACAGCTTCTGCCGATCAGCGTCGGCTAGCGCGAATCGACGGGCCTGATCGGCTAAACCTGGCCGCTTGAGCTAAGCTGCTGCGATGGAGGCGTTGAGAAGACCTCCATCGGATTGGTCAGGGGTGCTCCCCGTCGTGGTTGAAACATTGCGGGCAGTGTTCTTAAGCCACGCCTCGGAAGATGCCGAGGCGGCGGCGCGGATCTGCGCGGCGCTCCGCTCGGCCGGCATCGAGGTCTGGTTCGACCAGAGCGAGTTGCGAGGCGGGGATGCCTGGGACCGCCAGATTCGCGAGCGGATTCACGACTGCAGGCTGTTCATAGCACTGATCTCAGCCCACACTGAAGTCCGCGATGAGGGCTATTTCCGGCGCGAGTGGAAACTCGCGGTCGATCGCACGCATGACATGCTGGAGAAGAAGGCTTTTCTTCTTCCAGTCGTCATCGACGCAACGGCCGAGCGGGGCGCCGCGGTGCCGGAAAAGTTCCATGAAGTGCAGTGGACTCGGCTCGCGGGCGGGGAGACACCGCCCGAGTTCGTCGCGCGCGTCGCACGGCTGCTGACGCCGGAATCGTCCCCGCCCGTGACTCGGCCGCCTGCAGGTCCGGCAGCTGCGACGATGGCGGCTCAGGCGGTGCTGGCTCACTCCAGGCGAGCGACCCTGGCATGGCCCGTGATCGTTGCTGTATTGGTTGCGGCCGCACTCGCCTACGTACTCATCGACAAACCCTGGGTTTCGACGCACGCAACGCTCTCCCAGCCGGTGACCTCCGCGGCGCCGGCTGTGCCGCCTCTCAACAATGCCGCCGCCTTTGCGCCGCCGCCGCACTCCATCGCCGTGCTGCCCTTCGTGAACATGAGCGGGGACAAGGAGCAGGAGTATTTCTCGGACGGTCTGACAGAGGAAATCCTCAATTCCCTGGCGCGCATCAACGAGCTGCAGGTCGTCGCCCGCACGTCGTCGTTCTACTTCAAGGGCGAACACGCGGACCTTTCCACCATCGCGCACAGGTTGAATGTTGCCTCGGTCCTCGAGGGGAGCGTGCGCCGATCAGGTCATACCATCCGCGTGACGGCACAGCTCAACAATGCGGTCACGGGATTTCACCTTTGGTCACAGACCTATGACCGCAACCTCACCGATGTGCTGGCGATTCAGACCGAGATCGCCAGCGCGGTGGCGAGTGCACTCAAGGTCGCGATTCTCGGCGACACGGCCGCCCGGATCGAACTGGGTGGGACGCGCAATCCGGCCGCGCTTGATGCTTACCTGCGGGGCTCGCAAATCAATAGGAACTATCGCAACGGTGAGGAGGCGCAGTCCGCCATCGCGGCTTATTCGCAAGCCATTCGCCTGGATCCAAACTATGCCCTGGCTTTTGCCGCTCGCACAATCGCTCTCGAGGTCCTCGCCTGGCAATGGGCAGCGGGAACGGCTGCTACTGACAGCCTGGCAAAAGGCCTAGCGGATGCGAACAAGGCGGTCGCCCTGGCACCTGATCTCGCCGAGAGCCATTTGGCGCTCGCCGTTATTCTAGAAGGGCTGTCTGACTTACAGCGCGCCGGTAAGGAATACGAGCGCGCGCTGGCGCTGGCGCCGGGCAACGCCAGAATACTGATGAACTCCGGAAATTATTCTGTCCTGATGGGACGAATTGAACCCGGCATCGATGCAGTCAGGCGGGCGATCGCTCTGGATCCACTGAATCACAACATCCGGGACTGGCTCGCGTACAACCTCGTCGTCGCACGCCGCTATTCCCAAGCCATTGCCGCCTCTCAGGAGAGCCTGGCTGTCAGCCCTGATAATCCCTACGCCCTGGGCCTAGGTGGATGGGCTCACTACCTGCTGGGCGACTACCCGAGCGCACGCTCGTCGTGCGAACCAGCTCCGGACAATCTGTATTCCCAGTTATGTCTGGCAATCACCTATGACAAACTCGGACGGCGCGCCGAGGCACAATCCATGCTCGCAAAGTTGCGAGCTTCTCGGGGTGATGCTGCGGCTTATAACTGCGCCCAGGTCTACGCCCAATGGGGCAATGTAGCTGCGGCGCTCGAGTGGCTGAGCACAGCGATGCGTCTGCGCAGCCCCTGGATGGAGTTCCTGAAGACTGACCCGTTCCTTGATCCCTTGCGCAAGGAGCCTCGTTTTCAGGCGATCGAGCGGGAATTGAGGTTTCCCGAGTAAGCGGAGCTGTCGGGTGCGAACGTCCGGTTTCCGGATATCTACGTAGTCGCGCTGTGTGACCGCTTGTGGCCGATCTGGGACCAAGTGCAGGTCCAGCCATTCAACGGGAATGGGCGGACGCTGACTGCACCGCTGCGCGATCTCGGCGAAGCTTAGCCGCTTGAGCTAAGCTGCCGCCCACGGAGGCTGTGAGAAGACCTCCGGTGACCAGTCAGGGGTGGTCCCGTCTGTGACTGAATCGTCGCACGCGGTGTTTCTAAGCTACGCCTCGCAGGATTCCGAGGCCGCTCAAAGGATTTGCCAGGCGCTCCGGGCAGCCGGCGTTGAGGTCTGGTTTGATCAGAGCGCGCTTCGCGGTGGGGATGTCTGGGATCAGACCATTCGCAGACAGATCAAGAGCTGCGTCCTCTTTATCCCGGTCATCTCGAGGCACACGCACGAGCGGGACGAGGGGTACTTCCGTCTTGAATGGAAGCTCGCGGTCGATCGATCTCACCTGATGACGGCCGACAGGGCATTCCTGCTTCCTGTGGTGATCGACGACACACGCGAGAGTGACGAGAGGGTTCCCGACAGATTCAAGGAAATCCACTGGACGCGCCTGCCGGGGGGTGAGACGCCGCCTGGCTTCGTCGAGCGCGTGCAGCGCCTGGTGTCACCACAACCATCGTCCGGGTCGACGTCCACCGCGTCGACTCCCGGCCCGGTATCGACTGCGGCGTTAGCAATCGGGACCAGATTCTCGCGGCCGAAGGCTGCGGTTCAGGCAATCGTGGCCGTTGTCGTCTTCGGTGCTCTGGCTTACTTTGCCGTCGATAGGTTCTCGAAGCACTCGGTATCACCGCCCACGCCATTAGCTGCCCCGGCGATCGCGACCCGGGCTGCGTTCGCTCCGCCGCCCCACTCGCTCGCCGTGCTGCCGTTCGTGAACATGAGCGGAGACCCGAAGCAGGAGTATTTCTCGGACGGGTTAACGGAGGAAATACTCAATTCCCTCGCGCGCATCAACGAGCTGCAAGTCTCTGCGCGCACGTCGTCGTTCTCATTTAAGGGCAAGGACGTCGACATCAGCACAATCGCACACAAACTCAACACGGCTTCCATCCTCGAAGGCAGCGTGCGGCGATCGGGCCATACCGTCCGCATCACCGCGCAACTCAATAACGCAGTCACGGGGTTTCACATCTGGTCGCAGACGTATGACCGGGAGCTCAGTGATGTGTTGAAGCTACAGACCGAGATCGCGAACGCGGTAGCCAACGCCCTCAAGGTCACGCTGCTCGGTGACGTCGCCGCGAGGATCGAGCTCGGCGGCACGCACAACCCGGCTGCCTTCGATGCCTATCTGCGGGGCTCAAAGGTCTTGAATAATTCCGCGCCCAACGCCAAGCTCTTGCAAACCGCGCTGGCTTCGTTCACCGAAGCGATCGACCTGGACCCGAATTACGCCCTTGCCTTCGGCGGTCGATCATTGACTCTCATCGACCAGACTGCGTATTTCGCGACGGGAGCGGAGTTCCGCGAAGGGTTTCACAAAGCGGTCGCCGATGCGCGGCATGCGCTGGCCCTTGCCCCTGAGCTGCCCGAAGGCCAGATGGCGCTCGCGCAGTTTTTCGAATACGGGGCTCTCGATTTCACCCAGGCAAATGAGGCTTGGGAGCGCGCGATGGCGCTCGCGCCGGGTGATGCGCGGATACTGCGAGAGTACGGCCTATTTGCCGCGCTCATGGGCCGACCCGACGCGGGTCTGGCGGCGGCTCGCCGCGCGGTCGTGTTGGACCCGCTTGGCGCGCGCAGCCACTTTACGCTCGGCCTAACGCTATGGTCTGCCCATCATTATCCGGAGTCGGTGACAGCCTTCAACGATGCACTGGCGCTCGAGCCTGACACTGCGGAGACCTACGCCTTTCGCGGCCTTGCGTATTACACACTCGGTGATTTTGACCGCGCGCTCTCATCGTGCAAGGCAAAGCCCGATGACATGTTCATTGAATGGTGCGTGTCGGTCATCTACGACAAGCTCGGGCGGCACGCCGACGCGGAAGCCGAACTAGCGAAAATGACGGCACGATTCGGCGGCGCCGCCACGTACAACTACGCCCAGATATATGCCCAGTGGGGCAATCGTGCGAAAGCGCTCGAATGGCTCGAAAAGGCCCTCCAGGTAGGTGACCCAGGTCTGGCGTTTCTGAGAGTAGACCCATTTCTCGATCCGCTGCGCAATGAGCCGCGCTTCCAGGCTATTGAGCGTGAATTGAAGTTTCCGTCAATCGTCGGGGAAACGCAGTGATGAGCTATATGCAAACACTCAAGGAGTCCCTGAAACGATGGGCAACGGGCTCCGCGCTGATTCAACGCAGCAAAGATTTCATAAAGCGTTGGGCACGGGAGATCTCGATTGCCGGTGTTCTGGCCCTTGCCGCGGCCGTCGCACTTGATTGGTACTCAGAAAAAAACACTAGCGCTATCCTCGATGCAAATTCAAAGGCGACCGTCGTAATAACCGCTATATCCGGCGACGAGGAACGGCAGGGAAGCGGCTTCTTCATTAGCAACGATGGTCTGCTTGCGACGAACTACCACGTCATTAAGGGAGCTGACGTGGAGCATATAGCCGCACAGGTACCTGCCACTAGAGCGATCTTCAGAGCAACAGCAATCGTGGGAGCAGATGCGAAGAGAGATATTGCCCTTGTGCAGTTTGATGCGCGAGACACACCGTATGTGCGTCTGGGCGACTCCACCAAAATCAAAGCCGGCCAGAGAGTGATTGCTATCGGAGCGCCGCTTGGACTCGAGAACAGTGTTTCTGACGGTATAGTCAGCAATCCGGAGCGCAGGATCGGGGATGCAAAATTCATTCAGTTCACCGCGCCCATTTCTCCAGGTAACAGCGGCGGTGGACTCTTTGAGAAGCGCGGAACAGTAATCGGGGTGACTACCGGCACGATGCAAGGCACGGAAGAAGAGCCGAGTCAAAATATCAATCTTGCCGTACCGATCAACGTAGTTCGCGACAGCTTAGCAGGCACAGAGAGTGATCTAACGACTGACAGCCCCACGTACTGGTATTCCCGCGCTGTGTTAGAGGAGGACAAACACAACTTTGACAGAGCGCTGGCGTATTACACGAAAGCTATCAGCCTAGACGAGAGATATGCTGACGCTTACCTCGGTGCCGGTGGCATCTACTATGAGAAGGGTGATTACGAGTCGGAGCTAAAGTATTACGAGGAAGCAGTAGAGCTTGCCCCAGATGACTATGACGCCGTGAGTACTCTCGGATCGGCCTACGAGGACAACGCCAGATATGGCGACGCGATCAAGATGTTCAGAAAAACCATCGAGCTAAAACCGGATGACAAGGATTCTATGTATACCCTGGGGGTGCTTTCGGTTCTCAGCGGAGATCTTCAAACAGCTCGCGAGCTATTACCACAGCTAATGAAATTGAACAGAGGATTAGGGACTGAACTAGGGGAGCTGACAGAGATCGCGGCAACCAGCGAGGTTTTCAAGAAACTCGCCCGGAGGCCGCCCATGGACTCCGGCGACCGCAATGAGAACTGATTTGCTTGGAGCAGACCAGAGGTGATTCTGCCTTCCGACTGCCACCGCGAATGACCGTTATCCGGACGATTGTGCCGTCGAGTCCACCGGCCGGTTTTGGCCGGCAGCAGTCAATGAGCTCACACGCAGATCACACGCAGCAGTGCGGTTTGCAGGCTAAGGCCTTGAGCCGCACATGAAAGTAGGGAGCGCTGACGTGGGTTCGATTCCCATCACCCGCTCCGATCTCAGTCAACCACGGCCAGCGCCAGGGAGGAAGATTTGCTCGGCGATGGAGCGGAGCTCTTCGCCAACTTTGGTTGGTGTTGGCGGATTTTCACACGCACGTGGGGATTCCGCTCGATGGCCGGAGTCACCGAGGACTTCTGGTGACTCTCGGCGCTGAAACGATTTATCGCGCGGAAGTCACGGCGTTATCTCGCCACGGTCCGTCACCGATAGACTTCCGATCGACGTTGAGGTCGATCCGGCGTCTTTTCCTCAGCGGTTGATTGCGCGCCGCAGGCCTTCGGGCGGCTGATAGCCGCCCGTGCCCCCATGGCCCGGTCTATGGAGAACTAAAACTGACTGCGCAAGTACTCCGCAAAATTCGCGACATCGAGGGTGCCAAATCCGGCCGCGGGATTGTAGCCATTGCTGCCGTAGTAGAACCAGTTGTCGCCATATCTGATCGCGTGCAACGGCGCACGCGGGCCCTGGTAGGCCAGACCGCTTTGCCCGAGACCGTAGAACGCATAGTTCAGCAATCCGACCCGGCCATTCGTGTATTGGCCCAACAAAGCCGCGACGCCGTTGAGCTGCGGCCCAACAAAGCTGGTACCGCCGTAAAACGTTTGGATGCCGAATCCCGTCACGCTGGAGGTGTAGTAGATTTCGTATCCGGTATTGGGGTCGGCGTTGAAGGAGACGTCGGGGAGATTGCGGCCCGGATAGAACGCAGGCAGAGCGTAAATCAGTCCGGGCGGAAGTCCGATCTGTGCAGCTACGTTCGAGGCGGCATAGAAGGCCTGACCCGGCTGGCTCAACTGGGTCCCAAAAAGACCGTACTGGTACGGAGGCACGCCGAAAATGATGCTGACGCCGCCGCCGCCGCCGGCACCCCAAATTCCGCAGGTGACGGGGTTAGGAGTGCCCAGAGCCGCGCACAGCCCTTCGAGATAATCCCATCCCCACACCCTTTCATTCGGGATATCGATGCTGTAGATCTGCGTGCATTCCTCATTGAGACAGTATTGCTGGAGCCCCGCAAGCGTGGTGCCACCTCCGGCGGTGATCAGCGTATCGCTTGCGGGATAATCGACGTCGAGCGTAGCGCTGCAACTGTCAGGCGAGGATGGGGAATAAGGAGGGTTGCAGCCGTAATCGTTGTTGGTGTCGTAGGCGCCGCCGTCGCCCGCGGCCGCGAATGTGGCCTCACCCTGGATCGACGCGCGGAGCAGAAGTTCGTGAATCGCAGTGTAAGACGCGACGGTTTTGCCCGTGGCAGGGTCGGCAACCGGAGAGTTCTCTAGATTGAAGAGCCACTCCCAGTTGCCCCAACTGGTGGAGAGGCTGTCAGCCGAGTTGGTGTCGATCGCGGTCGCGAACATATCGACAAAGCCCTGATTGGTGTTAGGCGCCTGGTAGACGATGATTTTCGCGCCGGGAGCGACTCCGCCGGACTGCTCGACATCGAGTGTTGTTTCGAGTGATCCCGATGCGTCGCTCGGTGCGCCGGAACCGCCGTCGATGTTGACGATCGTGATGCGGTTGGAGGAAACGTTGAGGCCGATGGCTTCCCAGTACTTGTACGCATCGGTCGGTGTGAAGGACGCAAGCGTCATTATGCCGATGGTCCGGCCGGCACCGGTCACGCCGCTTTGATACAAAGGATTGACGTCGTAATGGTTGGCGAAATCGAGGACGGTGAGAGAGCCGAACGCATCGCCTGTGCCGGCCCTGGGCTGGGACGGCAGTCCGCCGCCAGCGGCCACGGAAATCCTGCGAACATGCGGATGCGCGACGGGACTGGTATCGAGCCCCACGACGGCCGAGACCGCCGCGGCAATTGCCGCGGGAATAACCGGACGGCTCAGCGGAGCGCGATAGCTATAGCCGGGAGCGCTGTCGTGCGCGTCGACGTCGAAACGATGCAGGTTCACCGAGAACGCCCTTTCGAATTGAGCCGGCAGCCCAGTGACTTTGAGTGTGGTCGCCGTAGTTTTTTCGGCGGTCAACCCATATGGGGCGACAGCCGCCGTGATTTTCGCGATGTCGGCGCTCGAAGGCGCGAAGCGCGCCACGAACTCCTCAGCGGTCAGAAAGTGATGGAATTGCGGATCGCCGGGCGTGTAGATCGCCTGCTGAAGTCTCTCAGCTTCGCTTAGATTGGGCAGCGAGAGTGCGATGGTGATGGACATCGGCGTCTCGGGATCGACCGGACCGCGGTCGACAGCACCCGGAACGGCCGCGCGCGCTGAAATCGCTAAAGACAGCAAGCAGATGGCTCGGAAATGGTGACACGTTGACTTAATCATGCGATCCCCCTCGTTTCATTTTTTTGGGGCTTCCCAGATGTCACGCAGTATAAGCCCGCCATCATTTGGTCGCCACGTGCTCCACTTCCAGATCCGCGCCGGCGATGCTGAGTTGGTTGTCGCGCAGTGAACATCAGCTCGTACAATTTCGTCGCCGTCTTCTTGTTTTCGCGCTTGGCCGTTCAGCGACCGGGCGTCAGGTGCGAGGAATCGTCTGCTTCTGGCCGCAAGGAGCCGGTTAGTCGGCTAGACCCATAACGAACGCCAAGGCGATGTTGAGTCGTGCAATGTCTGTGTTATCAAGATGACCAATCGCCCGCCCAACACGCTCGCGCCGAATCGTCACAGGCTTATCCGCCATCACTTGCGAGCGCGCCCGTAGTCCGTTCCCCTCGGTTGGTTCGATTGTCACCCGAAAATCGGGGGCGTTGCTGAGATCTGAGGTCATCTGACAGACCACGACCGACGCATGCTGCGCCGGCAAAGCGTCGGTTTGCACGATCACAGCGGGTCGCGGTTTACCGTAGTCGCCTGTGGCGGCTACCGTGACTACGTCGCCGCGCTTCATCTCGAGTCAAACTCCGCGACGGCCTCAATCCACCTCATTGCGTCGATCTCGTTGTCGTGATCGAGCGTTGCGACTGCCTTTGCGACGCGCCGCCTGACGGCCTTTGAGCGCGGATCAGGCACGACTAGGCGCAGTTCACGCAAACCGCGCGCGCGTCGCCGCTCACGCATGGCTCGCATCCGTTCAGCTGCCAAAGCCATGAATAATTCTCCTTCTGTAACGCGTTACACTGTAACGCGTTACGCCCATCAATGCAACCGGGGGAATCGGGGCCGAACTCGCAATAAGGCACTCTTATTGCCCCGTCGCAACCTCACACGCGAGTCACACGCAGCACGTGAGCGAAGGGGAAACAGGTTCCGGGTCAGCGTATTGGCGGAGCACGATGTGGGTTCGATTCCCATCACCCGCTCCAATCTCAGCGAGCGCCAGCCAAGACGAACCGCCACGCCCGGAGCATCGGGAAGCATTCCTGCCGGTGAGGAGCTCAGAGTTCGAGTGGCGTCACTGCTTTTCAACCTTAACGTTAAAGCGATCGTTACGGATCGCATCCAGCATGGCGATCGCCTTCTCGTCGCTGGGAACGCGGCTGGTGTAGCGCTCGAGACTCTCGATCGCCTTGGCCTTGTTGCCGGCCACCGCATAGCTCAATCCCAGCCAGTAATCTGCTCCCGCCACATCAAGGCTTCGAGCCTTCTCGAGGTAGGGGATTGCTCTGCCATCCTTAGTGGTCGCCGCCAGAAAGGAGCCGTAGCGATAGTTCGCTTGCGGGTCGTTGGGAGTCAGGCTCAGCAGTTTGTCGAATGCTGCGACTGCTTTCGGCATAGAGTCCGGGACATCAAGGTTGAAGCCGATCGCGTGCAGGATCGCCAAGCGCAGGAGCATCGGCGGGTTTTTCGAGAAATTGTCAGTCAATGGATCCAGCATATCCGAGATCGCCGTGACATCCTTTTCCGCCCTCTGCCGGTCATCCGCAAACTCGAAGCGTGGTGGATAGCTTCCCGCATGACGCCCCAAGTCATCGAGGATCTGGCTGAGGGGGACTAAGTTGACTGACACGGTGTGGTTTCCGGGATCTGCTCCGAGGGAAACGATCTTCCCTAGCGGGTGGTGGCCGTACTCATTGGCGAGCGCCAGCAGCGCCTTCGACGCCGGCTCGCTCGGACGCGCCGCGACGTACTCATTCACCATGGCCTGCACGAAGGGGTGCTGTTGCGCATTGGAGTGAAGCCCCCAGAGAGCCGTGGATACGGCCATCAACTCGCGCGCCCGGTCCTTACCTCGCTTCTCGACGATCCACTGTTGATCGCTGTCGTTCTCCAGAGCCCTGACCAAATGCACCAGGTCGTCCGCGTTGTCGCCGGTGTTGGCGACCACAGCGAAGCGGCTCAATATCTTGGAGCAGTAGCGTGGGTCCCCCGTTGCGAAGCTGGCTCCCCACAGAAGGTCGAACTCCTTCGGCCCAACGGCTTCGACAGCCTCAAGGTTCGTGGGGATAGTCGCAAGATCCGGAGCCACGGCATTCCAGGACTTGAGTTTCTCGACCAACTGCTCCGCCCTTACCTGCTGGCCGGCCAGTCTCAGTGACACCGCTATTAGTCCCAACATCTGCGGGGAAACCGGCTTGGGGATCATCTTGTCGATGTCGGTCGGGTAGCGCTGAAATGCAGCCGCCAGGAATCCCATCAACGGCGGCCGGGCGCCGGGCTTCTCTGCTGCTCTGAGTGCGTCGAAATGCACGATGAGACGCGGCACGCGCGCGGGGTCCGGCGCCTTGTAAAAGTAAGTGAGATCGGCCTCCGAGACGGCCGCAGGCTCCTCGCCCCGCGCCGGAACCCCAAAAAACGGCCCGAGCAGCAGCGCCACGATCAGTAACGCCGCCGGCGGAACCAGGGCACAGGACAGCGTGCGCATGATGCTTCTTTATCCCTGAGGCCCAGGCCTGAGTGCTGATGCTAGCGCGGCAGCAAATTGCTCAGGCTCTTCGAACTGCGGCCCGTGACCGGCCCGCGGAATTACCAGCAGACGAGATCCCGGAATCAGCTGCTGCAGATGTGTTCCCTGCGATAGCGGGGTAATCGTGTCGGTCTCGCCCCAGATCAGGGTGACCGGAAACCTCAAACCCGCATAGGCGTCGCGATCGTCGCTCCTGTCGTGTCCCCTTCCCGCGAGAACTTCCGGCAGCCACTTGGAAATGGCGGCCGATGAATCGCGGTTCGACAATGGGCGCCGATAGATCGCGACCAGTTCTGGGGTCGCACGGTCCTTCTCCGAGAGTACCCGCCGCAGCAGCGACGGGGTCAGCCACGGATGAGTCAAGACCTGGCAGATCGGCTGTGCGATCCAGATATGGCGCAGCAACTGCTGTAAGTGCGAGTCGCGACCATCGGTTTGCGGGCTGTCCAGTCCGAGTGCCGGATCAATCAGCACTAGAGCGGCGAAGCGCTGTGGTTGACTGAAGACGCTCTCCATCACCGGCGCCGCACCGATTGAATGCGCAACGACGATCACTTTCTGGAGATTGAGCGCGTCCATCACCGCTAGCAGTCGCCTCCCCTGTTCGGATTTTTCATAGCTTCCTGGCGCCGGATACGAATAGCCGAACGGGGGCATGTCGACAGCGACGGCCTGATACCCCAAGGCGTTTACTTCCCGCACGGAGCTGTGCCACAAGTCGCTCCATCCGGCGGTGCCGGCAATGAAAACCACGACTGGTAGCCCGCGATCCCCGCTACGTTGAACGAAGACTCGAGTGTCATAGGCGTTGACGAATATGCCGCCGGCGGGGTGGTGTTGGGCGCGATCGTCCCGTTCGCGATAGCGGGCGCTGAGGACCACCAGCATCAGGGCGGCCAGCAGGGCGCAGATGACGAGCACTGCAGCGCGTAACGCAATGCGCCCCATAATGCTGACCTAGTAGTCGAACACGTGCTTGAGGGTAAGGCCTGAGGCGGTGGACAGCAAAGGTCAGTGATTGGCCGCAGTGGCCTCACGCTTTCTCGGGGAACAGATGCCAAGTGTCACGGGTTTGCCGCTTCGATTGCCGCTTTCCTCGAAGTGGCTTTCGTGCAGTACCGAGGCGCGCAGAAACCCTTTGCGGCAGGGCCTGATTGAGGGGTAGAGGGTGCGGCGAGCTCTGGGCTTTGACTTTGAGCGTTTCTTTGTGATCTTCATATGAATCGGTTTTCACATGAGCGGAGAGACAGACAGTGGCGAGAGTTGCGTTCGTTGGACTCGGAAAGATGGGCCTCGGAATGGCACGGCGACTGCTGGATGGCGGTCATCATGTCAGCGTCTATAACCGCACTGCATCGAAGGCCAAAGCGCTTGCCGGCACGGGAGCCCGCATCGGTGCGACTCCGCGAGAGGCGTGCGCGGGTGCAGAAGCCGTCATCGCAATGGTTGCCGATGATACTGCTTCACGTTCCGTGTGGCTGGGGTCTGACGGCATCCTGGCGGCGAACTTTGCGCCGGGCAGTCTCGCGATTGAATGCTCGACGCTGTCACACGGATGGGTGACCGAGTTGGCCGCGCAAGCTATCACGCGGGGCCTTCGCTACATCGATGCGCCGGTTACAGGACTTCCTGAGCAGGCGGCGGCCGGAACGCTCACGTTACTGGTCGGGGCCGCCTTGTCCGACTTGGATTCGGCTCGCCCGCTGCTCAGTTCAATATCGCAGCGCATCGTGCGATTCGGCGGAGTTGGAGCCGGTACCGCCTATAAGCTGATAATTAACATGGTCGGCGCCGTACAGATCGCATCGATCGCAGAGGCTGTGGCAATCGCAGACCGAGCCGGTCTTGATCTCGCTGCGGTCGCGGACGCGATCGGCACTGGCCAAGCGGCAAGCCCGCAGGTCGTGCGCAACTCGCGCCGGATGATCGCCAACGATCACGAAAGGAACATCGTGTTCACTCCGACGCTGCGTATGAAGGATGTCGAGTACGCCTTGCAGTTCGCAAAGAACCTAGAGATCGGCTGTCCATTCGGACAGCTTGCGCGCGACCAATTCAGGCAGCTGTGCGATCTTGGCTACGCAGATACAAATGAAAGCAAGATCATTGAGGTCGCGAGGCTCCAGAGGCCCTCATCCTGACCGGAGACGAGCGGCTACGATTGAGCCCCACACATTGCGTGCAAGCTATCAGCAACCTTGAGCCAACCGACCGTTCCGCCCGATGGCGTAGACCGGTCGGTTGTTCTTTGGCCTCCTAGCTCGAGGACTTCTGGCTCGCCGCCTTCTTGGCTGAATCAATCAGCTCAAGCGCCTTCGGCATCGCTCGATCGACCGCAGCCTTCGCACATGCTTTATCGCTCGGCCACGAGTTTGGATATTGACGGCCGATCTCTTTGCAAACGGCGTCCGCAGCATTGTGCATACGCTGCTCGAGTGCCTGCGCCCCCGAATCCGTAGCCAAGTCGAGATCCGAGGCGCTCACAACGTAGCTCAATGAGATCTCGATAACATGGTTTTCCTTGGACTTTACCGTCGGAAGAGCCTTCGCCGTGATGGTAATTCCCTCGGGGCTGTCGGAACTCGCGATCGAACTGATACCGGTCGCCAGAATTGCCAGGAGGAGAGCAAGATGCTTCGTTTTCATAACCAGATCCCCCTTGGAAGGACACGGCTTAAAAGCTTGCTGTTGGTCTCGCGTCAGGGCCATTCGTAGTTTCCGAGCGTCCAACCCACGCCTCTTCAAGCAGGAATCCTGGGGCTGCCAGGAACGAGATGCAAAACGCATAACTACGGATGCCGGACGCCCGAGACGGCGGACATTGGCCACCAAGCATATCGGCGACGACATGCTTCGCTGCTCGGAATGCCGTCTTGGTCAAAGAAGGGAGAGGACGCCCGAGGTACGAAGGCCGAACTCCTGGCTCGGGCGTCTGCGTTCACTTGGTCAACTTGGCGGCGAGGGTCGCTGGGAGCAGCTTCTGCTTGTGCTCCTCGTTGTACTGGGCGGTGACCCCGGCGTTGCCCAAGTCGCCAACGGCCTGGGCCAAAGCGTTGTGGTAGCAATGCAGAAATACCCCCGCATCGCCAAACCCGCCGTCGGGTCTCTTGCAGACCTTCCAGGCGGCATGTTTGATGCGCTGGTACAGTGTCGCCGCGCCTTCGGCAGTGCTCAGATTGAGGTCGGCGACGAGAACTTTGACCTGGCGACGGGAATCATCGATCTGATCACCGGCCTGGGCGAGTTGTGCGGTGGCGGCCAGCACGGTGATCAGGATAGTTGTCGTGATACGGTTCATAGCTGTCTCCCGGTGTTAAGTGCTGTCATTACTGATACCCTTCAGGGGATTGCTCAGGGCGCGCTTCTTGCTATAGCGCGCGTCTTCCTGGCCACGGCAACGGCGTCAGCCTGTGCCAGCGCTCCGGCCAACGTGTCCTGCACACAGGCAGCGTAGTTCGGCTGATACGAACTGTCTGGCAGTCTGGCCAGTTCGCCGCAAACGCGCTGCGCCATCGCCTCCAGCCGCTCGCGCGCCATGCGCGCTCCCTCCGGCGTCGAGAGATCGAGATCGGCAAGTGACACGGTTGCAGTGCGTGTTGCCAAACTCCGGGCTGTCGTTTTGACCTGCTTGAGTGCCTCGATCTGGTGAAGCGCATTTGCCGCCGTGCCATCCACGCACGCACCGAAGGCCGGCTCCGTGGAGGGATCGGGTCCGCTGGCACGTTCGACGCACATACGCTCTGCCCAAGCGTGCAGCCGATCCCGCGCCAGGCGCATACCATCTGGGGTCGAGAGATCGAGGTCTGCAACCGGTACGCCTGCCACGCTGCTGACGGTACTCGCTACGGCAGGCTGATCCGCAAGCGTGGTGACGGGCAAGAATCCAACCAGAATCATCAGTGATGCTGTTCGCACGATGAAGCGTTTCATAAACTTCTCCTCTTGCAGTTGTGGTACCCCGTCCGCGGACAAAGTTACTCATCTGCAGTCGAAGGACGAGGCACGCGAGGACACTTCTTCAGCAAACAAAAGTCATTTGATGTGAGCGCCGGAAAACGCCCACAAATCAGATAGATATTGTGATGTGTCATTTGGGGGGGATCCCAAATTCACACCTCTCCGCACGAGTGCTACTCTGAAAATGAGTAGACGGGGCTACAAAGACTCCGATGGCAGCTGACTTACACCCGGCGCGAGTTTTTCGATTCGGGCCGTTCCAACTCGACCTGGCGAACCACCAGCTCTTCAAGAACGGCGTATCAGTCAGCCTGACGGGGCAGCCCTTCGAGATTCTGGCGCTGCTGCTTGAATGCCCCGGGCAGCTTGTCACGCGTGATCAGCTGCGCGCTCGGTTATGGCCCTCGGGCACTGTCGTTGAGTTCGAGCACAGCATCACGGTGGCCATCACCAAGCTCCGCGAGGTACTGGGCGACGACCCTCAGCATCCGCGATTCATTGCAACCGTACCCCGGCACGGATACCGCTTCGTCGCATCGGTCTCGACACCGGATGGGACTGCGCCGCCCGCGCACCCGCCTGCGGCACGGCAGCATCGGCATCGGCGCGAGTGGATCACCATCACGATGCTTGCAGTGCTGGCCGTCGGACTCGCGTACGTTGTCGTCAGCAGGTTCTGGATCTCAAGGCACCCGGCAGTGATTCACTCAGCGGTCTCAGGCAGCCAGGAGCTGACCGCGCGCCCCGCCAGTTCCACCACCGGCGTCGCCTTCAACCCGCCGCCGCACTCGATCGCGGTGCTGCCCTTCGTGAACTTGAGCGGCGACAAGGAGCAGGAATACTTCTCCGACGGCCTGTCGGACGAGTTGCTCAACTCACTCTCGCGAATCGACGAGCTGCAGGTCGCAGCGCGCACCTCATCCTTCTACTTCAAGGGCGAGCACGCGGATCTGGCAACCATCTCGCACAAGTTGAATGTCGCCTCGGTTCTCGAGGGGAGCGTGCGACGCTCGGGTCACACGATCCGCGTGACCGCACAGCTCAACAATGCGCTCACTGGTTATCACCTTTGGTCGCAGACCTATGACCGCGACCTCGGAGACGTGCTGAAGCTGCAAACCGACATCGCCACTGCGGTGGCCAGTGCCCTCAAGGTCGCGCTCCTGAGTGACGTTGCGACAAGGATTGAGGTCGGCGGGACGCATAACCCGGCCGCCTTCGATGCATACCTTCGTGGCCGGAAGATTGCGGTTGTGGCGGACAGTGAGAAGGATTGGCGAGCCGCAATCGCCGCCTACACCGAAGCGCTTAGGCTGGATCCAAACTATGCGCTCGCGTTCGCCGAGCGATCGATCGTACTTAGGACCTTTGCCGGTTCAGAGCTGGCGTCGGCGCCGGCTGCCCGCGAGAGCTTCGACAAGGCGAAGGAGGATGCGGAAAAGGCGGTTGCGCTGGCGCCTGATCTGGGAGAGGGTCACCTGGCGCAAGCGTTAATCACACAGGCGAATGAGGAGTACGAGCGGGCGCTAGCGCTCGCGCCGAACAATGCGGGGTTGTTGGAGTACTACGCGTACCACGCCGCCTGGGGCAGTATCGAGGCCGGTATCGCGGCCGCGCGCCGCGCGGTCGAGCTGGACCCGCTGAACCATTTCAGCCATTTGGCTCTCGGGGCGGCCCTTTACAATGGACATCGGTACCAGGAGGCCATCGCTCCATTTGAGAACAGCCTGACTCTCGACCCCCAGGATCCGCGGAGCTACGGCGCACGCGGGTTCGACTTCTACGCACTGGGGGACTTCGATCGCGCTCGCGCCTCGTGTGAAGGCAAGCCCGATTTCTGGCCGAATCAAGTATGTCTGGCGCTGGCCTACGACAAGCTCGGCCGGCATGCCGATGCGGAGGCAGCACTGGCAAAAGCGAGGGCTTCACAAGGCGACGGCGCTGCTTTCGAGTACGCCGAGGTCTATGCACAGTGGGGCGATAACGCCCACGCGCTCAAGTGGCTCGAGACGGCCAAACAGGTGCAGGGGGGCGTGCTCGGATTGAGGACTGACTCACTCCTCGATCCGCTGCGCAAGGAGCCGCGCTTCCAGACGATCGAGCGGGAATTAAAGACTCCGGAGTGACCCGGGCGCTTGGCATCCCTTTCCGTCGGACCGAATGTCCTCCGCACGAACTCATCATGGAAACACACGGGGTCGCTGGGTAGACTGTCTTGGCTTAAGACAGGGGGGCACGTGGAACTTGTATACACCAACGAAAAAATTCTGAAGGTAGTCTCCATCGTCATTTCAACACTTGTGTGGGCCGTTGTTCTTTATGCGACCCGAGGCCTTGTGCTGATCTATGTTCTGCTGTTCGCATTGTTCTATCTTTTCGCGCAGTCCGCGCTCATCGCTCATATCAAGGGCACCGGCGTCCGCGTATCGGACGATCAATATCCAGACGTCTACGAGCGATTCAAGAAATGTTGCAAGCGATTAGAGCTCGACCCGGAGCCCGACTGCTACGTCCTGAGGACTAACACCTTCAATGCCTTCGCGACACGGTTCCTGGGGCGCAATTTCGTCGTGTTGTTTGCCGACGTGCTTGATGCGCTGAAGGACAACCAGGCGGCTTTGAATTTCTATATCGGCCATGAGCTAGGTCATCTGCATCGCAAGCATCTCCTGTGGAAACCGTTCCTCTTGCCCTCCTCATTCTTGCCCCTCATCGGTGCGGCCTACCATCGGGCCTGCGAGTACACCTGCGATCGGCATGGCCTGGCGTGCTCGGAAACCCCTGCAGCCGCTCAGCAAGGTCTGCTAGCCATCGCGACCGCGAACTCCCGTGTGGGAAGCACCAGTGCTATTGCATTCGCACGCCAAGTGGAGGAATCCACGGGGTTTTGGATGTCATTTCACGAACTCATAGGTGACTATCCGTGGCTTTCCAAGCGAGTCAATGCGGTGAACTCCCTCGCGGCCTCAAATTCTCCGACGCATGCTGGCCGCAATCCATTGGCATGGGTCTTGGCCCTATTCGTCCCGCGTCTCGGAATAGCCGCCAGCTCGGGCGCGGGAATCTTGGTGTCGGTTGCCATCATCGGAGTCTTGGCGGCCATTGCCATTCCTGCCTACCAGGACTATACGATCCGCGCGCAAATCACGTCCGGGTTGACCGAGGCCGCTCGTTACAAGGCCGCTGTTGCCGAGTCCGCCGCACGCCACGGCGACGAACTCGAAGGTATCGATAATCGTTCGATCGGCCTGCCTGAGAGCATCAACGCTCGCTTCATCAACTCGATCAAGGTCGTGAATGGTGCGATCGTCATCACGTACGGTGCTGATGCGAACCCAGGCATCGCAAACCAGGCCCTGGTGCTCGTACCGGGGTTCACGTCCGATCACGCACTCGTATGGACCTGTGGCCGCGCGCCTGCACCGCCGGGTGCGCAGATGGCTGTTAGCGATTATCAGCGTTACACGTCGATTCCCGATAAATGGCTGCCCACCGCGTGTCGCGCTTCAAGTAGCCGCTGAGCTGTAAGTCTCGGGCGCTGACCGAGCGGTCATCTTCAATGACTGCTTAGCGGAAACGCACGGGGCTTCGGCGACTGACAGCTCGTGGCCCGACTGCAGCCGCGACTTTGCCAGTGCGCGCTACTTTAGTTCGATTTCGATTAGCTCTGCGTTCACCGAGCCTGCATTTCGGAGGCGGTAGGCTCCTGCCTCATGCCACTGCCAAGCATGTGGCGCGGTTTCGATCCCAGCCTCTCGTCCATCAGCGCCGATCTGCCGCAGCTGAGCTCCGGCGACATAGACGTGAACCCCGGGCCCGAGGGTCATTGCGGGAGATGTCTGGCCGGGCGCCACGTCAATTCGATAGACCCGATAGTACTCAGTTTCGGATACCGGTTTTACGGTCGCGTTGGCGCTTGTGGAGCTGCCGGTTGTCTTGAGTAATTCGATATCCGTGAAACGTAGCGGAGTGCGCCCCGGGTTTGACACTCGGTGCACCAGGCCATCACCCGTTACGCGCGTCAAACCGAAGTCCCCTTGCTTCACTGGACCTACCGGTGACATGTCTGACCCAAGGACCTGCGTGGCTCTCTCTGCGTCGCCCATCACGACGAAGATATTGTCCCGCCGATGCCGATGAAAGAGGCTGATGTCCCCGGGGGCGATATCCACCTCGAGGATGCGAATGAACGGATTCTCGAACACTACGTGGTGTCGAGGTTCGTCCTGAACTTCGACTACCTGATCGGCTGAGTGCGCACTTGACGCGCATACCAGCAGTAGGGTCAACAAGTGCCGTGCCCGCGTCTTGCAAGCGGGAACCTCTGCTGTGCGTCTGTACATGCCCGCCCCTGGTCTTCTCAGTTGCCGCCCGAAGTTCCTTGCTGTCTGAATGACTACAAGGCCTCGCGATACTTACCATCCTGCCTTAAGCATTCAGAGTCCGCTTTTGGGAGATTCGTGCGCCGCCGCCGAGTGGCGGCTTTTGGCCGATCAGCGACCGTGAGCAAGACTAGAGAGAGTCGCCTAGTGAGCGGCAAGGGCGGTTGTGCTCGAATCAGCGCGCGCGGGGACGGCGAGCCCCAGCTGATCAAAGAGAAACGCGTACTGGTCAGCCCACTGACCGACGCGAATGGACAACGCGCTGCCGATGCCGTGGCCGGCGTGCGCGTTCGTGCTGAGATAAACCGGGCCTCCGCTGGTGGCGGCCTGCAGTCGCGCGATCATCTTACGTGAATGCGCCGGATTGACGCGGCCGTCCGTCTCACCAGTGGCCATGAAGATGGCCGGATACTTCGTGCCATTCACCACGTGCTGGTACGGTGAGTAGGCGTAGAGGGCCTGGAACTGTGCGCGGTCGCGCACGCTGCCAAACTCCGTGGTATTGAACGCGCCATTCGGGTCCAGCTCGACTCGCAGCATGTCGTAGATGCCGACCAGCGACACGACAGCCCGATAAAGCTCTGGATGCTGCGTAAAGCTGGCCCCCATGAGCAGTCCGCCGTTGCTTCCGCCGATGATGGCGAGCCTGTTCGGGGTCGTGTACTTAGCCGCGATGAGGTAGCGCGCCGCGGCGGCGAAGTCGTCAAAGACGTTCTGCTTGTGGGTAAGATTGCCCGCGGCGTGCCACTGCTCGCCGTACTCGCCGCCCCCGCGCAGGTTGGCGATCACGAACACCCCGCCCGCATCCAGCCAGAGCCGCGCTCGCGGACCGACGAACCCCGGCGTCAGGCTGACACCGTAGCCGCCGTAGCCTGTGAGCAGGACCGGATTGTGACCGTCGAGGAGAGTTTCCTTGCGGCGAATGATGTTGAGCGGCACATGGGTGCCATCCTTGGATGTCGCAAATTGCCGCAGAACTTCGGCGTCCTGGAACGAGACGGGGCTCGTCTGTGCCAGCAGCGTCGGCGTACTCGTGCCGCTGGCCTCCGCGTAGCGAGCGAAGTAAGGCGGCTTGAGGTAGCTGCTGATGTCGTACAGCACCGAGCCGTCCTGCAGCGGCACGAGCTCGGCCACCGTGGCAGGGCCTGGCAGCGGCAATTCGCCGCGGGCGTGTCCCCCGAAATCGAAAACCGCAACGCGTGATGGCCCGCCCACGATCTCGCGAACATAGAGCGCGTTATGGGTCGCTACGACCGGCTCGCCGCCGAACTCCCCGCCCGGGACGATGACAGCCTCCGACTGAGGTACCAGCTCGCGCGCGCGCACGAGCACAGGGTCGGCCACGGGCAGGCTCAGCACTCGCCCGCGCGGTGCGCCGCGGTGGGAGACGAGATACAGAGTGTCGCCGGACACGGTAGCGAACGTGACCCGGTCTTCGAAGCGCGTCACTTGCCGAGGTCGACCCGAGTCGTCAATCAGATAGTGGGCGAACTCCCCGCCATCGCCATTGGCCACCGTCACGACGACCACGTCGCTGCGATGCCGGTTGCTGAGCGTAATCTCCGCGATTCTTGGCAGACCCTCGCCCAGTACCAGCGGATCCGCCGACGGGTCCTGCCCCAGAACATGGAAGTACAGTCGCTGATAGAAGTGCTGTTCTTCGGCGGGCCGTTCCGGCCCCGGGTAGCGCGTGTACCAAAAGCCTTTGCTGTCAGCGCGCCATGCGACACTTCCGCCACCCGTCGGATAGCTGACGCGCGTGATGATGTCGGGCCGCTCCTTGCCGGTCGCGACATCGAATAGGTGCAGCGTCCCGTCCTCGCTGCCGTTCTCCGACAGCGACACTGCGAGCAACGCGCCATCGGGTGAGGCGACGTACCAGTCGATCGCGGTCGTACCTGACGAATTGAGGGCGTTCGGGTCGAGCACGATGCGCGCGTGCGCCGGGTCGGCCTCCGGTCCCATCACCGCGATCATTGGCTGCTGCTTCGGCGGCTGATTGAAAAAGGCAAATAGCCGGCCGCCCGCCACCTGAAGTCCGTAGTAAGACGGCGAGCTCGCGGATATCTGCGCGTACAGGCGCTCGTAGATGGGCTGCCGGCCGGCGAGCCCGTCGAGATAGCGACGCGTGCGCTGATCCTGTGAGGCACTCCATGCCTTCACTCGCGGATCGCTCGCATCCTCGAGCCAGCGGTAGGGGTCCGTCACGGTCTTATTGAAGTAGCGGTCGCTGACGTCGCGTTGCTCCGTCTGCGGCGCGCCGGCATCGCGCGCCCAAAGACTGCCCATCGCCAGCGTCAATGTAGTCAGCAGCGCGAAACCTACGATGCGAGCGCGAGCGACTCCAGCCAGCTTCTGTTTCGAATTACTCATAGTGATGATGCCCTCGCGTGGCGGCAGGCTGAAATTCGGCGTGAACGAAGAGTGGGCTGATTTGTCGGCGTTTTTGCCCGCGAACCACAGGCTAGTGTGCGTGGGCACGCGCGTCAAATCGCAGCGGAGCCCGCTTCGACGCCCGCATACAAGGTCTCGCGCATTTGAGTCACCCAGACCGCCAGAGCAGCCCTATCTCGTAGCGGCAGTTACACTTGGGATTAGACCGAAGTTAAGGGGGGATTAACGACTGATTAAGAAGATTGAGTTCTGCAAACAGATTGCTACCGTTACCGTTCAGTACCCGGAAGGCCGTGCGCCATGGCACATCCGAAATCCTCCTTCTTCGTAATGATTCTAGCCCTGCTCCCGACACTCGCTCTCGGGGACCCAATGCGTTGCGGAAGCGAGCTCATTACCAAAGGCACGAGTCAGGCGAAGGTCGCCGCGTTATGCGGCCAACCTGCCCAGGTCGTGCGCCCCGCAGTCTCTGGCGGCGTAGAGCCAGGTGTGTCCGACGTGGACGAGGAAATTTGGGTTTACAACTTCGGCCCTAACAGGCTGATGCAGCGCATTCGGTTTCGAAACGGCATCGTGGCGAGCATCGACTCCGTCGGATACGGATACTGACGGAGCTGCCGCACTCCCGATTCGGAAGCCCTGAACCGTCGTCGTGTCTTCGCCTCGGCTTATTCGAGCGTCCCGTCCCCTGCTATGCCTCATCGAGCGTGCAGTTCTATTACATCGCCGTCGGCGACGGCGTGGTCTGGCCCTACCTGTTGTCCATCGAATGCCCCGCTTCCCCAGAGCCGAGCGAACTTCAGCGACCGAGCTACATCCTGGTGCACGAGCCGAGCCACATCTGCCACCGTGTTGCCGCGACGAACGATGAAAGGCCGTGTCCGGTCCGCTGGTTGGCCGGGCGGCTTCGTGTATACGCGTACGATTCCCAATGCGCTGAACACAAAGGGCGCGAGTCGCTCGAGCCCTTGGCCGCTGGTTGCCGAGACGGCAAACGCGGGGAATCGCACACCGGTGAGGTCTTCAAGTACGCTCACTTCATCGACGCCCGGATCCAGATCACTCTTGTTCGCAACCAAGAGGGTGGGTAGTTCAGCCGTTAGAGCATCTGAGGAGTCCTCCGTC
>Ga0187781_10000665_pt1 | contig 24880 bp, 22 predicted proteins | sample 0715_SJ02_MP02_2_FD_132447 | JGI IMG/M metagenome (GOLD analysis project Ga0187781, IMG submission 132447) | Tropical peat soil microbial communities from peatlands in Department of Meta, Colombia - 0715_SJ02_MP02_20_MG | ecosystem: Environmental > Terrestrial > Soil > Wetlands > Peat | place... | reverse complement strand
GCTGCGTCCCGGGCGTCCGGAGAAGACTCGGGAAATGAGCGTCTGCTCCGGGAGGCTCGCGCCGATCGCGTCCGCCCACGCCGAAGGCAGCCGTGCCTCCGGGCAACGCAGAAAACCGGTGCCGACCTGCACGGCCGACGCACCGAGGACGAGTGCCGCCGCGACAGCGCGCGGATCGGCGATGCCGCCCGCGGCGATGACCGGCACGTCGACTGCGTCGACGATCGCCGGCAGCAGAGCTGAAAGTCCGATGAGCTCGCGCTCGGCGCGCGAGCTGTCGAACGCGCCCCGGTGTCCGCCTGCCTCCATCCCCTGCGCAACGACGGCGTCCGCGCCGGCGGCCACAGCGAGGCGCGCTTCGGTGACGGTCGTCGCGGTGGCGATCCAGCGGATGCCCCGCGCTTTCATCCGATCGACGAACGCGCCCGGGTAGAGTCCCATGATCGAGGAGATCGCCGCTGGTCCAACCTCGAGCAACGCCTCACACTGCGCCGCGAACTCCGGCCTCGAGTAGCTGCCGGCGTCAGCCGGAACCGGCGGTCCCCAGTGGGCAAGGAAAGCGCGCATCGCCTCTTCCACCGCTGCATCGCGAACCGGCGCTGCTTCGGGAATCCAGAGGTTCACCTGGAAGGAGCCGCCCGGGCAGCCGGCCCGGAACTCGCCCGCCCACGCGCTGATCGCAGCCGGCTGCATCACGACGGCCCCGCAGGCGCCGAGTCCGCCCGCGCTGGCGACCGCGATCGAGAGCGAGGGCGGGCAGGCTCCCGCCATCGGCGCAAGCAGCACCGGGATGCGAAGCCTGTGAGCGGCGCAGAAGCCTTCGGCGCGGACGATGGCGGGATGCTTCGTCACGGCATCTCCTCGCCCTCGGGCGGCGGTTCACGCGTCGCCAGCGCGTAGGCCGCGGCACGCGTGGCTCCGGTCAGCTGCGCCGCGGTGGCCGCCGCGCGCCCGGGAGGCAACTCCTTCAGCAGAATCTCCATCGTGCGCTTGAGCTCCGCGCTATCGACTGCGGCGGCGGCGGGAGCCGCTCCGTGCACGATCAGCGTGAGCTCGCCGCGCGCGAAATTCTCCTCGCGCCCGGCGCGTGCGGCGAGCTCGCCGAGCGTGCCGCGATAGAGCGTCTCGTGCGCCTTGGTGAGCTCGCGCGCCACCACCGCCTGCCGCCCGGCACCGAACTGCGCCGCAAGATCCGCGAGCGTCGCCTGGATGCGGTGCGGCGCCTCGAAGAAGACCAGTGTGCGCACCTCGTGCGCGAGGCTCGCGAGCGCGGCGCGGCGCTCGGGCGCGCGCGCCGGCAGGAACCCCTCGAAGCAGAAGCGATGGGTTGGCAGTCCCGCCACGGCGAGGGCGGCGGTGATGGCCGACGGCCCGGGAATCGTGTGAACGGTGAACCCGGCCTCCGCGGCGCGGCTGACGAGCTCGAAACCGGGATCGGAGAGCAGCGGCGTGCCCGCATCGCTCACCAGCGCGACGTCCTCGCCGGCGGCGAGGCGCGCCAGCAGCTGCGGCACGCGCTCTCGCTCATTGTGAGCGTGCAGGGAGAGCAGCGGTGTGCCGACACCCATCGCCTGCAACAGGACGCGCGTGTGGCGCGTGTCCTCGGCGGCGATGACCGCGGCCTTGGTAAGCGCCTCGCGGGCGCGCGGGCTCAGGTCGGCGAGGTTGCCGATCGGTGTGGCTACGACGAGCAGCGTGCCGGGCGCCTTCATCTATAATCGCGAGCCTCCTCCGGTTTCAGTCTAACCAATGCCGCTCACCCATTGGATCACCCGCTGTGCCGCTGTCGCCGCCGCCTTCGCCCTGAGCGGCTGCCCGAGCCTGACGACGGTGAGCCCCCCGCCCTCGGCCGACCGGGCCGCGAGCCTCGAGCAATCGGGGGATCCGGCCGGAGCTGCGCGGGTCTACGAAGCGCTCGCCGGGCAGAACAGCGGCGCGAGCCGCAACGCCTACCTGCTGCGCGCAGCGCGCGATTTCCTCAGCGCGCACCGCGCCGACGAGGCGGCGCGGGTGCTGACGGGCCTGGAAGGGAGCCTGACTCCCGACCAGCAGGCCGAGCGGGGCATTCTCACGGCCGAGATTGCCAGGGCACGGGGCGCCGCCGGTGCCGGGCACCCGCAAGTGGCGCAGCCGGGCACGAGCGAGCAGGCCGAGGTCCTGCCCCACATCGCGTTGCTGCTTCCGGTCACGGGCCGCAACGCCGCCGCGGCCGTGAGCGTGCGCAACGGCTTTGTCGCCGCCTACTACCAGGCGCCTGCGGGCGAGCGCCTGCGCGTACGCATCTACGACACCGGCACGCTGAGCGTCGCCGAGGCGCTGAGCCGCGCCACGAGCTCCGGCGCCGAACTGGTGGTCGGTCCGCTGACGCGCGAGGAGGTGATCGCCGCGGCGCAGTTCGCCAACTCGCGCCCACCGCTGCTGGCACTCAACTTCCTGCCCCCCGAGACGCCGGCTCCCGCGCGCTTCTACCAGTACGCGCTCTCACCCGAGGATGAGGCGCGGCTCGTGGCGCGGCGGATCCTCGCCGACCATCACCGGCGCGGCATCGCCATCGTGCCGGCGGGTGACTGGGGCACACGCGTGCTCGCGGCGTTTCGCCAGGAGCTCGAAAGCGGTGCCGGCGAGCTGATCGCCACGGCCACCATCGACACGGGCCGCACCGATTACTCCGAGGCCGTGACGCAGACGCTCGGCATCAGTGAAAGCCAGGCGCGCTACCGGCGGCTCGAGGGCGCGCTCGGCACCAAGCTGCAATTCGAGCCGCGGCGCCGCGGCGATATCGGTTTCATCTTCTGTCCGGCGCCCGCCAACACGGAGCGGCTGCTGCGCCCGCAGCTGCGCTTTCATTTCGCCGGGGACATACCGACCTACGCCACCTCGAGCGCCTTCGAGCCGGATGTGCGCGCCAACCAGGATCTCGACGGCCTGATGTTTCCCGACATGCCGTGGATGCTGGGCGGCGATCTCGCCGAAGCAGTGCGCGCGGCGACCCGCGACGCCTGGCCCAACAGCGGCCTGCAGCGCAGCCGGCTGTTCGCCTTTGGCTTCGATGCCTATCGGCTGGCGCTGGCGCTGCGCAACACGCGCGCAGACGCCAACATCGCCGGACTCACCGGGCGCCTGAGCTTCGATCCCGAGCGGCGCGTCCGGCGCGAGCTCGCCTGGGCGCAGCTGCACGACGGGGAGCTGCGCGCCCTGCCCGACGCATCGCCGTAGCAGGGATGCTCACGCAACGACAGGAGAGCGGCAGGCGGGCCGAGGATCTGGCGGCGGCATACCTGAGCGCGCACGGCTGCCAGATCCTCGAGCGTAACTATCGCCGGCGACTCGGCGAGCTCGACCTGGTCGCACGCGAGGGCGGCGTGCTCGTGATCGCCGAGGTGCGCACCCGCGCGCACACCGGTTTCGGCTCCGCGGCGGCGAGCGTCGACCGGCGCAAGCAGCGGCGCATCACACGCGCCGCACTGCAGCTGCTGCAGCAGCGGACAGAGCTCGCGCGCCTTCCGGTGCGCTTCGACGTGCTCGTAGTGAGCGATCTCGACGCCCCTCAGCCTCGTATCGAGTGGATCCGGCATGCCTTCGAAGCGGTGTGAGGCGCGCTCTGGCGCGAGCGTTTCGGGAGCGTGTGAGGTTCCTTTTCGCGATAGTTAGGCGATTGCCTAACCATTGCCGGAAGGGCCGGTGCGAGCGCCCCTGGGTCGTCCAGTCCCGCAGATTGTGAACCACTGTATAAGGTTCACCTCCCAAGCCGCTGATTGCTATGAACGAAATCTGACGGGCGGAGCGCCCGGGCGGCTTCCCGCATCCGATTTTGGACATAAGTCGTTGTGACTGCGACGAATTTCTCACTTTTTCCAATTGACATAGTTCACCCGCGATTCCTATAGTGGCAGCCGGTGGGAGAAAGTGGGGGTTGATGGGCGGAATACTGCCCTACGGGTTATGTTTCGCGGTGCAACAAAAATCACCCTGGACGACAAGGGGCGGATGGTCATGCCCACCCGCTACCGCGATCAGATCGCGGGCCTTGCCCAGGGGCGACTGGTCGTCACCGTCGACAAGGACCAGTGCCTCCTCATTTATCCCTTACCGGAGTGGGAACAGATCGAACGCAAGCTGATGAGCCTGCCCAGCCTCAATCCGACGGCGCGGCGGCTGCAGCGGCTGATGGTGGGCCACGCGACCGATCTGCCGCTCGACGGACACGGCAGGGTGTTGCTGCCGCTGGAGCTGCGCGAGTTCGCAAAGCTCGAGCGGCACGGGATGCTGATCGGCCAGGGGAACCGCTTCGAGCTCTGGGACGAGTCGCGATGGAACGAACGGCGCGACCTGTGGCTCAAGAATGAAGAGGTGGCGACCGATCTGCCGTCCGAGCTCGAGTCGCTGTCGCTGTAGACCGGCCATAAGGGCCGCGGTGGTTGACGATGGGCAGTTGAGGCTGCGCGCGCTCCTATGGGGGATGAGCACACACCGGTGCTTGCCGCGGAGGCGCTTGCGGGACTGGCCCTGGAAGCGGGCGGTTACTATGTCGATGCGACGTTCGGGCGCGGCGGCCACACGGCACTCATCCTTCAGGCCCTGGGTCGAGAGGGCAGCGTGCTCGCCATCGACCGCGATCCGCAGGCCATCGCGGCCGGGCGCGAGCGCTTTGCCGACGAAATGCGGCTTACGCTCGTGCACGCGTCGTTTGCCGATCTCGGCGCGCTCGTGCCGCTACACGCAGAAGGTCGTGCTTGCCGCGGCGTGCTCTTCGACCTCGGCGTGTCCTCACCGCAGCTCGACGATGCGCGCCGCGGCTTCAGCTTCCGCGCCGACGGCCCGCTCGACATGCGCATGGACCCGACACGCGGCGAACCGGTCTCTGCCTGGCTCGCTCGGGCGAGCGTCGACGAGATACGCCAGGTGATAGCGAGCTTCGGCGAGGAGCGATTCGCGGGCCGCGTGGCCCGCGCGATCGTCGAGGCGCGCCGCACGGCGCCCCTCACGCGCACGCGGGAGCTCGCCGAGGTGATCGCCCATGCCGTGCGCACGCGCGAGCCCGGCAAGCATCCGGCCACGCGCACTTTCCAGGCGCTGCGCATGTTCATCAACGACGAGCTCGGGCAGCTCGATCGCGGCCTGCTCGGCGCGCTCGCCACGCTGAGCGCCGGCGGCCGCCTTGCCGTCATCACCTTCCATTCGCTCGAGGACCGGCTGGTGAAACGCTTCATGCAGCGCGAGTCGCAGCCCGACCCGGCGCTCGCGCACCTGCCGGTGCTGCCGCCACAGGCGCGGCCGCCGCTCAGGATCATCGGACGCAAGACGCGGCCGACGGACGCCGAGGTCAAGCGCAATCCGCGCGCGCGCAGCGCGCTGCTGCGGGTGGCGGAGAAAATCGCGTGAGCGTGCGAGCGGTGCTGATCATCGCGGTGCCGCTGCTGTGGCTCGCGGTGCTCGCATCAAGCGCCGGCGCGATCTACTGCGAGCACCGTGCCCGCGGCCTGTTCATCGAGCTCGAGGCGCTCAACGCGCGGCGCGATAACCTGCAGATCGAATGGGGCCAGCTGCAGCTCGAGCAGAGCGCCTGGTCGAGCCACGCGTTCGTCGAGCGCGTGGCCAGCACGCGCTTGCACATGGCGATGCCGGCGCCGCAGGCCATCGAGGTCGTCTCGCCGTGAAGGCGCGCAGCCCGCGTGGCGACCAGGCACCGCGCTCGTTCCGCTGGCGCGCGCGCGTGCTGCTCGCCCTGCTCACGCTCGCCTGCGCGGCGCTGCTGTGGCGCGCCGTGAACCTGCAGCTGGTCGATCACGGCTTTCTCGCGCGCCAGGGGGATGCGCGCTTCTCGCGCGTGCTGCAGATCGCTGCCCACCGCGGCACCGTCACCGACCGTTACGGCGAGCCGCTGGCGGTGAGTACGCCGGTCGACTCGATCTGGGTGAACCCGGGCGAGCTCGCGCTCGCCGAGGAGCAGATCCCGCGCCTCGCGGGCGCGCTCGGGCTCGACCGCCAGGAGCTCGCACGCCGCGTCACCAGCAATCTCGATCGCGAGTTCCTCTACCTGGCGCGCGGCCGGCAGCCGGCCGAGGCGGCCGAGATCAAGGCGCTCGGCATTCCGGGCGTGTACACCTCGCGCGAGTATCGCCGCTATTACCCGGCGGGCGAGGTGACCGGGCACCTGCTCGGCTTCACCAACGTCGATGACGCCGGCCAGGAGGGACTCGAGCTCGCCTTCGATCACTGGCTGGCCGGCGAGGCGGGCGCGAAGCGCGTCATCCAGGACCGCTACGGGCGCATCGTCGAGAACGTCGAGAGCATCCGCCCGGCACGCCCCGGGCGCGACCTGGTGCTGTCGATCGACCTGCGCATCCAGTACCTCGCTTACCGCGAGCTCAAGGCCGCGGTGCGCGAGGACCGGGCGCGCGCCGGCTCGATCGTGGTGCTGGATGTGACCACGGGCGAAGTGCTCGCCATGGTGAACCAGCCCACCTACAACCCCAACGACCGCGAGCAGATGCAGGCGGCCGACTACCGCAACCGCGCCGCCACCGACATCTTCGAGCCGGGCTCGTCCATCAAGCCCTTCTGGGTGGCGGCGGCCATCGCCGCCGGCAAGTACGACTCGCGCAGCGTCATCGACACCTCGCCCGGTTTCTTCAAGGTCGGCACCAAGATCTTCGAGGACGAGCACAACCTCGGCGCGATCAACATTGCCACCGTGCTCGCCAAGAGCTCCAACGTCGGCATGGCGCACATCGCGCTCACGCTGGCGCCACAACAGGCGTGGACTACGCTCAACCGGCTCGGCTTCGGCCAGGTCACGACCAGCGGTTATCCGGGCGAGTCCGCCGGCCTGCTGCCTGGCTACCCGCAATGGCGGCCGATGGGCATCGTCACCATGTCGCACGGCTACGGCCTGTCGGTGACGCCGCTGCAGCTCGCGCATGCCTACGCCACCGTCGGCTCGCTCGGCATCGCCCGCCCGGTGTCCTTCCTCGCGGCCGACGGGCCGGCAGACGGCACGCGGGTTCTCGAGAGCCCCGCGTGCCGTGAGCTCCTCGGCATGCTCGAGACCGTGGTGACCGCGGAAGGCACGGGCAAGCTCGCGGCGATTCCCGGGTACCGCGTCTCCGGCAAGACCGGCACCGCCTGGAAGGCGACCGCCGGCGGCTACTCCACCGACCGTTACATGGCGGTGTTCGGCGGCGTGGCGCCGGTCACCGATCCGCGCCTGGCGGCGGTCGTGGTGATCGACGAGCCCAGTGCCGGGGAGCACCAGGGCGGCCAGGTCTCGGCTCCGGTGTTCGCGCGCGTCGTCGGTGGGGCGCTGCGCCTGCTCGCGGTCGCGCCGGACCAGCCGGTGCGCTCGCCCGAGGAGCTGCCGGCGAACGCCGCACCCGACACGCTGCGCACGGCGGCCTTGCGATGAGCCCGCAGCCCGACACCACTGCGCGCGGCCGCCCGCTCGCCGAGCTCACCGCTGGCCTGCTGGCCGCGCCCGCAGCTCTCGTGGTGAGCGATGTGACGGCGGACAGCCGCGCGGTGACTCCGGGGGCGTTGTTCCTCGCCTGCCGCGGACGCACGCATCACGGCCTGCGCTTTGCCGCGGAGGCCCTGCGGCGCGGCGCGCGCGCCGTGCTCTACGAGCCGGACGGCATGCGCACGGACAGTCTGCCCGAACCATCGCCCGGCATCTTCGTGGCCGGGCTCGCCCATTTGAGCGAGCACGCCGGGGTGATCGCCGACCGGTTCTTCGGCACGCCGAGCGCCGCGCTCACCGTCGCCGGCATCACCGGCACCAACGGCAAGACCACCTGCGCGTGGCTGCTGGCGCAGGCGCTCGAGGCCGCGGGCAGGCCCGCCGCCTACATGGGGACACTCGGCTTCGGCCGTCCGCCGCTGCTGACCTCCAGCGTGCACACCACGCCCGATGCGGTCAGCGTGCAGCGCCAGCTCGCGGCGCTGCGCGCGCTCGGCGCCGAGTGCGTCAGCATGGAGGTCTCGAGCCACGCGCTCGACCAGAACCGTGTGAACGGCGTGCGCTTCAACACCGCCGCCTTCACCAACCTCACCCGCGATCATCTCGACTATCACGGCACCATGGACGCCTACGGTGCGGCCAAGGCGCGCCTGTTCCGCTTCGCCGGCCTCGCGCACCGCGTGATCAACATCGACGATCCCTTCGGCGCGGCGCTCGCGGCGCAAGTCTCACCCGCACAGCTCACCGTGACGACGCGCGCGGCGCACGACGGCGCGCGAGCCGGCGCGGCGCAGTTGGTGCGCGCCGTGCGCGTGCAAGCTGAGCCGACCGGGCTCGCCATCGGCATCGAGTCGAGCTGGGGCAACGCCGAGCTCGCGGTGCGTCTCATGGGCGAGTTCAACGTCGACAACTCCCTCACGGTGCTCGCGGTGCTGCTCGCCTGGGGTGTGCCGCTCGGCGCGGCCGCGCGTGCGCTCGGGCGCTGCCGGGCGGCGAGCGGCCGCATGGAGATGTTCGGCGGGCGCGGATTCACGCCGCTCGCGATCGTCGACTACGCCCACACGCCCGACGCGCTCGAGAAGGCGCTGCAGGCGGCGCGCCTTCACTGCCGCGGCCAGCTGCGCGTGGTGTTCGGCTGCGGCGGAGATCGCGACGCCGGCAAGCGTCCGCTCATGGGGCGGATCGCCGCCGAGCTGGCCGACGATCTCATCGTGACCGATGACAACCCGCGCACCGAGGACCCGGCGCACATCGTCTCCGGCATCCTCGCGGGTGTCGCGCGGCACACGCCGCTCGTGGTCGAGCACGACCGCGCGCTCGCCATCCGCTTGGGGCTCGCCCGCAGCGTGCCCGACGACGTGGTGCTGATCGCCGGCAAGGGCCACGAGGATTATCAGATCGTGGGGACCGAGCGCCGGCCGTTCCGCGACCAGGCAGTGGTCATGGATGCGCTGCGCGAGGTGGGCACGTGAGGCGCACGCTCGCGGAGTTTGCGCGCCTCGCCGGCGGCCGCCTCGCCGGGGCCGACCGCTCCTATACCAACGTGGTGAGCGATACGCGTGCGCTCAAAGCGGGCGAGCTGTTCATCGCGCTGCGCGGACCCAACTTCGACGGCAACGCATTCGTGGCGGCCGCGGCCGCCGCCGGCGCGGCCGGCGCGCTGGTGGAGCACGAGCAACCGGTGGCGCTCGCGCAGATCGTCGTTCCCGACACGCAGGCCGCGCTCGAGCGCGCCGCCCGTGCCTGGCGCGCGCAGTTCAGCGGCGCCCTGGTCGGCGTCGCCGGCAGCAACGGCAAGACCACCGCCAAGGAGATGACCGCGGCCATCCTTTCCGAGGCGGGCCCGTGTCTCGCTACCCGCGGTAACCTCAACAATCACATCGGCGTGCCGCTGACGCTGTTGCGCCTGAGCGGCGCCGAGCGCTTCGCGGTGGTGGAGATGGGCGCCAACCGCGCCGGCGAGGTCGCGCACCTGGTCGATGTGGCGCGCCCGACCGTCGGCCTCATCACCAACGCCGGCGCCGAGCACCTCGAAGGCTTCGGCAGCCTCGAGGGGGTCGCGCGCGCCGAGGGCGAGATGATCGCGGGGCTCGATTCCTCGGCCACCGCGGTGATCAACGCCGACGATGAGTTCGCGGCCATGTGGCGCGGCTCGACCAAGGCACACGTCGTCACCTTCGGCTCGGCCCAGCCCGCGGATTTCAGGGCAACAGCGATCGAGGCCTCGGTCGGCTCCGAGGGTTTCAGCACGCGCTTCAAGCTGACCGCGCCGCTCGGCGCCACCACCATTCGCCTCAACCTGGGTGGCGCCCACAACGTTGCCAATGCGCTCGCCGCGGCCGCCGCCGCAGCCAGCGCGGGAGCGGCGCTCGAGCACATCGTCAGGGGGCTCGCCGCGGTGCGTGCCGTTCCGGGCCGGCTGCAATTCCGCCGCGCCCTCGGCGGCGGCTGGCTCATCGACGATTCCTACAATGCGAACCCGAGCTCGGTGCGCGCCGCCATCGAGGTGCTCGCGACGCTCCCCGGCCGCCGCTGGCTGGTATTGGGGGACATGGCCGAGCTCGGCGACTACGCGCTCGAGGAACACGTGCGTCTCGGGGAGTTCGCGCGCGCGCATGGTGTCGAGCGGCTCTATGCGACCGGTCCGCTCTCGGCGCGCGCGGCGCAGGCCTTCGGCGCCGGCGGGCAGTCGTTCGCCGACGTGCCCTCGCTCACCGAGGCGCTGCGCGCGGCGCTCGCGGATGCCGCGGACGATGTGCGCGTGCTGGTCAAGGGCTCGCGCTTCAACCGCCTCGAGCGGGTGGTCGAGGCCGTGGCAGGACACTGATGCTCTACTGGCTCACACAGCAGTTCGCAGGCCACGTCCCCGGCGCGCACGTGTTTCAGTACCTGACTTTCCGCGGCATCCTCGCGACGGTCTCCGCGCTCGGGCTGTCGCTCGTCGTCGGGCCGACGCTCATTGCCCGGCTGGTGCGCGGGCAGATCGGCCAGGTAGTGCGGGACGACGGCCCACCGACGCATCTGCTCAAGGCCGGCACGCCGACCATGGGTGGCACGCTGATCCTCATCACGACCTTCGTGAGCACGCTGCTGTGGGCGGACCTTTCGAATCGTCTGGTGTGGACGGTGCTCGCCGTTACCTTCGCCTTCGGCCTGATCGGCTTCTACGACGATTACCTGAAGCTCGTGGTGCGCAACCCCAAGGGCCTGGTGCCGCGCTGGAAGTACTTCTGGCAGTCGGTCGCCGGGCTCGCCACCGCCGCGGTTCTCTACTACACCGCGACCGAGCCGTCCGAGACGACACTGTTCCTGCCGTTCTTCAAGACTTTCCACGCGCCGCTCACCGCCTTCGGCTTCATCGTGCTCGCCTATCTGATGATCGTCGGCATGAGCAACGCGGTGAATCTGACCGACGGCCTCGACGGGCTCGCCATCATGCCGGCGGCGCTGGTGACCTCCGCGCTCGGCATCTTCGCCTACGCCAGCGGCAACGCCGTGTTCGCCCACTACCTGCAGATTCCCGAGATCCGCGGCGCGGGCGAGCTGCTGGTGTTCTGCGCCTCGCTCGCCGGGGCGGGGCTCGGCTTCCTGTGGTTCAACTCCTACCCGGCCCAGGTCTTCATGGGCGACGTGGGAGCGCTGGCGATCGGCGCGGCGATCGGAGTGCTCGCGGTGATCGTGCGGCAGGAGCTGGTGGTGCTGTGGATGGGCGGGGTGTTCGTGCTCGAGACCGCCTCCGTGATCCTGCAGGTCGCCTCCTTCAAGCTGACGGGGCGGCGCATCTTCCGCATGGCGCCGATCCATCATCACTTCGAGCTCAAGGGCTGGGCGGAGCCGAAGGTGATCGTGCGCTTCTGGATCATCTCGCTGCTGCTGGTGCTCTCGGGGCTGGCGACGCTGAAGCTGCGATGACCGGCCGCACCGACAAACGCCCCTATGCCGTGATCGTGGGACTCGGGCGCACCGGGCTGTCCGCGGTGCGTTACCTGAGCGCACGGGGCTGGAGACTGGCGGTTACCGACACTCGCGCGCAGCCGCCCGAGCTGGCGGCTCTCACGGCGCTCGATGCCAGCATTCCGGTGCGTTTAGGCGCGCTCGATGCGGGGCTCCTCGATGAGGCGCTGTGCGTCGTCGCCTCGCCCGGAGTGCCGCTGACCTCACCGTTCTTCGAGGCGGCGCGCGCGCGCGGCCTCGAGATCGTCGGCGACATCGAGCTGTTTGCGCGCGCCGCGGATGCGCCGGTGGCCGGCATCACCGGCACCAACGGCAAGAGCACGGTCACGACGCTGCTTGCGCGCATGGCGCAGCGCGCCGGACTTGCGGTGCGGGTGGGCGGAAACCTGGGCGAGCCGGCCCTCGACCTGCTGTCCCCCGGCACCGCGCTCTACGTGCTCGAGCTCTCGAGCTTTCAGCTCGAGACCACCACGCACCTCGCCTGCCGGACCGCCACCGTCCTGAACGTCACCGCCGACCACCTCGACCGCTACGCCTCGATCGGCGCGTACGCCGCCGCCAAGGCACGCATCTTCGCCCGCTGCGACACCGCGGTGGTCAATCTCGATGATCCCCTGGTGATGGCGATGCCGCGCACCGCACGCCGCACCTTGAGCTTCTCGCTGCGCGCGGCGGTGGGTGCCGACTACGCGCTGGCGATGCACGCTGGCGGCTGGTGGCTGACGCGTGGCACGGTGCCGCTGCTGCCGGTCGAGCGCTTGAGGATCAAGGGACTGCACAACGCGGCCAATGCGCTCGCCGCGCTCGCGCTCGGCGAGGCGCTCGACCTGCCGCTCGAGCCGATGCTGAAGGAGCTCGAGGAATTTCCGGGACTGCCGCACCGCTCGCAGTGGGTGGCGGAGGTGCGCGGCGTCACCTACATCAATGACTCCAAGGGCACGAACGTCGGCGCGACGCTCGCCGCGGTCGGCGGGATGGCGGGGCCGCTCATCATGATCGCGGGCGGCGACGGCAAGAGCCAGGACTTCGCGCCGCTCGCCGCGGCGTTTCGCGGCAAGGTGCGCCACACGGTGCTGATCGGGCGCGATGCCGCGCGGATCGCCGCGGCGCTCGCGGGCGTGTGCACACTCGAGACCGCGGCGACCCTGCCGGAGGCGGTGCAGGCCGCGGCACGGGCGGCACGGCCGGGCGACACGGTGCTGCTCTCGCCGGCGTGCGCGAGCCTCGACATGTTCCGCGACTACACGCAGCGCGGCGCGGTGTTCACCGAAGCGGTCGGGGAGCTGGCGGCATGAGCGCGGTGATGCACGAGCCGCTCATGGGCTTCGCCCGCTCCGCGCACTCGCGCGGTGGGGTGCGGCTCGACTCGATCACCGTCGCCGTGACGCTGGCCCTCACGCTCCTCGGTCTGGTCATGGTGACTTCTGCCTCCGTGTCGATCGCCGGCCAGGAGACCGGACAGCCGTTCTATTACCTCGAGCGGCAGCTGGCGCTGGTGGCGGTGGGGGCGGTGTGCGCGGCCCTGGTCTTCTCGCTGCGCACCGAGTGGCTCGAGCGCGTCTCCGTGCCGCTGCTCGCGCTGGCCTTCGTGCTGCTGCTCGTGGTGCTGGTGCCGGGCCTCGGGCACAGCGTGAACGGCAGCCGCCGCTGGCTGCGCTTCGCAGCGCTCAACTTTCAGGTCTCGGAGCTGGCGCGCGTGCTGGTGCTGGTGTACGTGGCGAGCTATGCCGTGCGGCGCGAGGAGCAGCTGCGCGGCAGCTTCACCGGGCTCGCCAAGCCGCTCGCGCTGCTCGCCCTCGCCGCGGCGCTGCTGGTGGTCGAGCCGGACTTCGGCGCCGCCACCGTGCTGTTCGCCGCCGGCTTTGGCCTCCTGTTCCTCGCGGGCGCGCGGCTGCGCTACGTGCTCGCCATGATGGCGCTCGCCTCGGGCGGCTTTGCGTTGCTCGCGCTCGGCTCGAGTTACCGGCTGCGCCGCCTCACCACTTTCCTCGATCCCTGGGCCGACCCTTACCACAGCGGCTTCCAGCTCACGCAGTCGCTGATTGCCATCGGGCGCGGCCAGTGGCTCGGCGTCGGCCTCGGCGAGAGCGTGCAGAAGCTCTTCTATCTCCCCGAAGCGCACACCGACTTCCTGTTCGCGGTGCTCGCCGAGGAGCTCGGGCTCGCCGGCGTGGTGCTGACGCTGACGCTGTTTCTGGTCCTCATCTGGCGCGCCTTCCACATCGCGCGGCTCGCCTCCGACGCGGGTCTCAAGTTTCCCGCCTACCTCGCGGCGGGCTTCGGTCTCTGGGTCGGCATCCAGACCTTCATCAACATCGGCGTCAACATGGGGGTCCTGCCGACCAAGGGTCTGACGCTGCCCTTGATGAGCTACGGGCGCTCGAGCCTGGTGGTGACGCTCGCCTGGGTGGGCCTGCTGCTGCGGGTCTACCACGAGGCGAGCGCCGCCGGCCGCGGCTCGGCCACGGTGCGGGAGCGCACGTGAGCCGCCCGATCCTCATCATGGCGGGCGGCACGGGCGGGCACGTGTTTCCGGCGCTGGCGCTGGCGCGGCTGCTGCGCGAGCGGGCCTTCGAGGTCGTGTGGCTCGGCACCGAGCGCGGACTCGAGGCGCGCCTCATTCCGGCCGAGGGGATTCCGCTCGAGCGGCTGTCGGTCACGGGACTGCGCGGCAAGGGCGCGCTCGCCTGGCTCGCCGCCCCGTTCCGCCTGACGGTGGCGCTGCTGCAGGCTCTGGCCGTCATGCGGCGCCACCAGCCGCTGGTGGTCGTCGGCCTCGGCGGCTTCGTCAGTGGACCCGGCGGGATCGCCGCCTGGTTGACGCGCCGGCCGCTCGTCATCCACGAGCAGAACGCCGTCGCCGGCTTCACCAACCGCATCCTCGCGCACCTGGCGCGCGTGGTGCTCGAGGCTTTTCCCGACAGCTTCGGCCGCGACGTGCACGCCCGCCTGATCGGTAACCCGGTGCGGCGCGACATCAGTGCCGTGCCGCGTCCGCACGAACGGTTCGCAAACCGTGCGGGACCGATCCGCATCCTGGTGTTCGGCGGCAGTCAGGGGGCCGCGCGCTTGAACGCAGTGGTGCCCTTTGCGCTCGCGCGGCTCTCGGGAAGGATCGCCTTCGACGTGCGCCACCAGGCGGGCGAGCGCTGGCTCGAGGAAGGGCGCGCGAGCTACGCGCGCGCCGGCGTGCGCGCCGACGTGCGGCCCTTCATCGAGGACATGGCCGAGGCCTACGGCTGGGCGGACCTGGTCATCTGCCGCGCCGGAGCGCTCACGGTCTCCGAGCTCGCGGCCGTCGGCATCGGCGCGGTGCTGGTGCCGTTTCCGGGTGCCGTGGACGATCACCAGGCGCACAACGCGCAGTACCTGGTGCGCGAGAACGCCGCCGTGGTGATTGCCGACCGGGAGCTCACGGCCGAGCGGCTCGCCGCCGAGCTCGAGCGGCTGTGCGCCGGGCGCGGCAAGCTGCTCGCGATGGCCGAGCGCGCCCGGCAGCTCGCGACGCCGCGCGCCGCCGATGAGCTCGCCGAGTCGTGCCTGGCGCTCGCCGGCAGGGCGGCGTGATGAAGGAACGGCGCACCACCCTCGAGCGTCCCGCCACCGAGCGGCGCCACAGTGCCGACCGGCGCGACCGCATGCGCCGCATCAACACCATTCACTTCGTCGGCATCGGCGGCAGCGGCATGAGCGGCATCGCCGAGGTGCTGCTGTCCCTCGGCTACGCGGTGCAGGGGTCGGATGCGCGTGCCGGCGCCGTGACGCAGCGGCTCGGCTCTCTCGGGGCGCGCATCATCATCGGACACGCTGCGGCCAACATCGGCGAGGCCGACGTGCTGGTGGCATCGAGCGCCGTACCCCGCGGCAACCCCGAGGTCCAGGCGGCGCTCGCGCGGCGCATTCCGGTGGTGTCGCGCGCCGAGATGCTCGCTGAGCTGATGCGCTTCCGCTACTCGATCGCGGTGGCCGGCACCCACGGCAAAACCACCACCACCAGCCTGCTGGCCAGCATCCTCTCCGAGGGCGGCGAGGATCCGACCTTCGTCATCGGCGGGAGACTGAAGAGCGCCGCCAGCGGCGCCCAGCTCGGCGCCGGGCGCTACCTGGTCGCCGAAGCCGACGAGAGCGACGCCTCGTTCACGCATCTGCAGCCGCTGATCGCGATCGTCACCAACATCGACAACGATCACCTCGTCACCCACGGCGGCGACTTCGGTCTCCTCAAGCAGAGCTTCGTCGACTTCCTGCACAACCTGCCGTTCTACGGCCTCGCGGTGCTCGGCGTGGACGACCCCGAGGTGCGCAGCATCGTCGGCGAGGTCGGCCGCCCGGTACTCTCGTACGGCCTCGATGCGAGCGCCGACGTGCGCGGGGTGAACGTGGCTCCCTCAGGCTTGAGGACCCATTTCGAGGTGGCGCGCGGGGGCGGCACGCCGCTCGCCGTGACGCTCAACCTGCCGGGCACGCACAACGTGCGCAACGCGCTCGCCACCATTGCCGTGGCGACCGAGCTCGGCATCGAGGATGCCGCGATACAGCGCGCGCTCGAGGGTTTCCAGGGTGTCGACCGCCGCCTGCAGCACATCGGCGATGCCGACATCGCCGTCGGCCTCGTCACCATCATCGATGACTACGGTCATCACCCCACCGAGGTGGCGGCGACGCTGGAGGCGGTGCGCCAGGGCTACCCGGGCAGGCGCGTCGTGCTCGTGTTCCAGCCGCACCGCTACACCCGCACCCGCGACCTCATCGACGACTTCGGCAAGGCGCTCGGCCTCGCCGACGTGCTGCTCGTGACCGAGGTGTATGCGGCCGGTGAGACGCCGATCGCCGGCGCCGATGGCCGCGCCATCTGCCGCGCGGTGCGCGGCCGCGGCAAGCTCGAGCCGCTGTTCCTCGAGAAGGTCGAGGAGCTGCCCGAGGCGCTGCAGGGCCTCGTGCGGGGGGGCGACGTCATCGTCGCGATGGGCGCGGGCAGCATCAGCGCCGTGGCCCATCGCCTGCCGGCAGCGCTCGCCGCGCTGCTGCCGCCGCGAGGTGCGTCATGACCGTCGCGCTGGCCGCGGACTTCAGCACTCGCGTGCGCCGCCGCGAGCCCTTGAGCCGTCATACCTCCTGGCACGTGGGCGGGCCCGCCGAGGTGTTCTTCAACCCGCGCGACCGGGCGGATCTCGCCGCGTTCCTGCGCGCCCTGCCGGGGGAGGCGCCGGTCTACTGGATCGGGCTCGGCAGCAACCTGCTGGTGCGCGACGGCGGTCTTCCCGGGGTCGTCATCTCGACGCACGGCACGCTCGACTCGCTCGAGCGTTTGAGCGAGACCACGGTGCGCGCGGAAGCGGGCGTCGCCTGCGCGCGCATCGCGCGCCAATGCATCAAGTGGGGCTTAGGTCCCGCGGAGTTCTTCGCGGGCATCCCGGGGACGCTCGGCGGCGCGCTGGCGATGAACGCCGGCGCCTTCGGCGGTGACACCTGGAGCCACGTGCTCAGGGTCGAGACCATCGACCGCCACGGCAGGGAGCGGGTGCGCGAGGCGGGCGAGTACCGGGTGGGCTACCGCTCGGTGACCGCGCCCGCGCCGCAGGAGTGGTTCGTCGGCGCCACGCTCAGCTTCGAGCACCGCCCCGGTGCCCACGAGGGCGAGGTGCGCTCGCTGCTTGCGCGGCGCAAGGAGTCGCAGCCGATCGGGGAGTGGAGCTGCGGCTCGGTGTTCACCAATCCGCCGGGAGATCACGCCGCGCGTCTCATCGAGGCCGCCGGCCTCAAGGGTTTTCGCATCGGCGACGCCTCGGTGTCGCAGAAGCACGCGAATTTCATCATCAACCACGGCACGGCGCGCGCCGCCGACCTCGAGCGTCTCATCGAGCACGTGCGCTCGACGGTCGAGCGCGTGCACGGCGTGTCGCTGCACCCCGAGGTGCGGATCGTGGGAGTGCCGTGAGGATTTGCTCATGCGCCTGACTTATCAACCCACGCTGCTCAAGCGCGTCAGCGACCCGAGGGAATTCGGCCGCGTGGCCGTCATGCTGGGCGGCGACTCGAGCGAGCGCGAGATCTCGCTGCTCACCGGCAACGCGGTACTCGAGGCCCTGAAGCGCCGCGGCGTCGACGCCCACGCCTTCGATCCGCGCGACGTTCCGCTCACCGAGCTCACGCAGCAACGCTTCGCCCGCGTGTGGATCGCGCTGCACGGCCCCGGGGGCGAGGACGGCACGCTGCAGGGCGCGCTCGAGTACCTGGGCGTTCCCTACACCGGCAGCGGCGTCATGGGCTCGGCCATCGGCATGGACAAGCTCCGTACCAAGCGCCTCGCCTCGAGCATCGGCGTGCCGACCGCGGATTTCGTGGTGCTGCGCGGGCCGCAGGACTTCGAGCTCACGCTCGAGCGCTTGAAGCTGCCGCTCATCGTCAAGCCTGCCACCCAGGGCTCGAGCGTCGGCATGACCAAGGTCGACCGTGCCGAGGATCTCCCGGCTGCATATGCGGCCGCGGCGGGTCTCGAGGCGGCGGTGTTCGCCGAGCCCTGGATCACGGGCGGCGAGTACACGGTGGCAATCCTGCAGGGTGCGGCACTGCCCTCGATCCGCATCGAGACCCCGCGCACCTTCTACGATTACGAGGCCAAGTATTTCCGCGACGACACCCGCTACTTCTGCCCCTCGGGCCTTTCCGCTCCCGCCGAAGCGCACCTGGCGCGCCTCGCGCTCGCCGCTTTCGAGGCCGCCGGCGCCTCGGGCTGGGGCCGCGCGGATTTCATGATGGACGGTGCGGGGCGTCCGCTGCTGCTCGAGATCAACACCATCCCGGGCATGACCAGCCACAGCCTGGTGCCGATGGCGGCGCGCGCGGTCGGCATCGACTTCGACGAGCTCGTCTGGCGCGTGCTCGAGACCAGCTTCACCCGGGCGCCGGCGCCGCCGCCCGCGGGCAGGGGGCCGTGAGCATGCTCCGGCGCACCAGGAACCGCCGCAAACCGGCCGCGCGCGCCTGGCGGCTGCCGGCGATCCGCTGGCGGCGGCTCGGTGCGCTGCTCGGCGCGCTCGCCGCGCTCGGCGCTGCCGCCGCCGCGCTCGCCCTGGCGCTCGACCAGCCGGTCGGCTCGGTGTCGGTCGAGGGAAGTTTCCAGCGCGTCTCACCCGTCGACGTCGAGCGCGTGGTGAAGAACGAGCTGCACGGCGCGGGCCTGCTGTCGGTGGACCTGGCGGCGATGCGGCGCGCCATCCACACGCTGCCGTGGGTGGACGCGGTGAGCGTGCAGCGTGCCTGGCCGCGCGGACTCAACGTGCTGGTCATCGAGCAGACCGCCGCCGCGCGCTGGGGGGAGGCGGGTCTCGTCAACACCCGCGGCGAGCTGTTCGTAGCGGACTCGCGCCACATTCCGTCCGAGCTCGCCCAGCTCTCCGGTCCCGACGACCAGCAGCCGCAGGTGGCGCAGCGCTATCTGGCGGCCGCCGGCCGCCTCACCCAGGCGGGCCTGCGCATGACTGCGCTGCGGCTCGATGCGCGCGGTGCCTGGGAGTTCGACCTCTCCAACGGCGTCACCGTGCGCTTAGGGCGCCGTCAGGTGGACGAGCGCTTCGAGAAATTCATGAGCACCGCGCTGAAGCTCGTCACCGAGCGGGGCGAGGAAATCTCTTACGTCGACATGCGTTACACAAACGGTTTTGCCATCGGCTGGCGCGGCAGCGCCCACGCCGCTGGCAGGGAAGGTGGCCGCAATGCTTAAGCGCTCCGAACGCAACCTGATCGTCGGCCTCGACATCGGCACTTCCAAGGTCGTGTCGCTGGTCGGCGAGGCGGGCGCCGACGGCTCGATCGAGCTGCTCGGCGTCGGCTCGCAGCCCTCGCGCGGACTGAAGAAGGGTGTGGTGGTCAACATCGAGTCGACCGTGCAGTCGATCCAGCGCGCGGTCGAGGAGGCCGAGCTCATGGCCGGCTGCGAGATCCACTCGGTGTTCGCCGGCATCGCCGGCAGCCACGTACGCAGCTTGAATTCCCACGGGGTCGTGGGCGTGCGCGACAAGGAGGTGACGCACGGCGACGTCGAGCACGTGATCGACGCCGCCAAGGCGGTCGCCATCCCCGCCGACCAGAAGATCCTGCACGTGCTGCCGCAGGAATTCATCGTCGACGGCCAGGAGGGCATCCGCGATCCGATCGGCATGTCGGGCGTGCGGCTCGAGGCCAAGGTGCACATCGTCACCGGGGCCGACTCGGCCGCGCAGAACATCGAGAAGTGCATCCAGCGCTGCGGGCTCGACGTCGACGACGTGGTGCTCGAGCAGCTGGCCTCGAGCTTCGCGGTGTTGACTGAGGACGAGAAGGAGCTCGGCGTGTGCCTGGTGGACATCGGCGGCGGCACCACCGACCTGGCGGTGTTTTCCAACGGCGCGATCCGCCACACCGCCGTGATCCCGATCGCCGGCGACCAGGTCACCAACGACATCGCGGTGTCGATGCGCACGCCCACCCAGTACGCCGAAGACATCAAGATCCGCTACGCCTGCGCGCTCTCGCAGCTCGCCAACCCCGACGAGAGCATCGAGGTGCCGAGCGTGGGCGAGCGCCCGGCGCGGCGCCTCGCCCGGCAGACGCTCGCGGAGATCGTCGAGCCGCGCTACGAGGAGCTGTTCGGGCTGGTGCACGAGGAGCTGCGGCGCTCAGGGTTCGAGGAGGTGATCGCCGCCGGCATCGTGCTCACCGGCGGCAGCGCGAAGATGGAAGGTGCGATCGAGCTCGCCGAGGAAGTGTTCCACGTGCCGGTGCGCTTGGGCGTTCCCCAGGCGATCGCCGGGCTCACCGACGTGGTGCGCAATCCGATCTTTTCCACGGGCGTGGGCCTGCTGCTCTACGCCCGCGACAACCTGCTGCCCGCACGCCGCGGGCACACGCTCGGCGCCAACGGCAAGTCGGTGCTCGAGCGCATGCGTTCCTGGTTCCAGGGGAATTTCTGAAGCTGACAGACGCGACTGCCAAGACTCAACCAACTGCTTTATTCGTGTAAGGAGCGACAACAATGTTTGAATTAATGGACGCGTACAGCCAGAGCGCCGTCATCAAGGTGATCGGCGTCGGCGGTGGCGGCGGCAACGCCGTGGCGCACATGCTCACCGCCGGCATCGACGGGGTCGACTTCATGTGCGTCAACACGGACGCGCAGGCCCTGAAGCACGCCAAGGTGAAGACGGCTCTGCAGATCGGCTGCAACATCACCAAGGGCCTGGGCGCCGGCGCCGACCCCGAGGTCGGCCGTCAGGCGGCCATGGAGGATCGCGACCGCATCGTCGAGCTGGTCGAAGGCTGCGACATGTTGTTCATCACCGCCGGCATGGGCGGCGGCACCGGCACGGGCGCGGCCCCGGTGGTGGCGCAGGTGGCCAAGGAGCTCGGCATCCTCACCGTCGCGGTCGTCACCCGGCCGTTCGAGATGGAGGGCAACAAGCGCGCCTGCGTGGCCGACACCGGCATCGCCGAGCTCTCCAAGTACTGCGACTCGCTGATTACAATTCCTAACCAGAAACTGCTGACGGTGTTGGGACCGCAGACGACCCTGCTCGATGCCTTCAAGGCGGCCAACCAGGTGCTGCAGGGCGCAGTGCAGGGCATCGCCGAGCTCATCACCCGCCCGGGCCTGATCAACGTGGATTTCGCCGATGTGCGCACCGTCATGGCCGAGACCGGCATGGCCATGATGGGATCGGGGGCGGCGAGCGGCGAAGGCCGGGCGCGCGCGGCGGCCGAGAGCGCGGTGTCCTCGCCGTTGCTGGAAGACATCAACCTGGCCGGCGCCCACGGCATCCTGGTAAACGTCACCGCCGGAATGGATCTCTCCATTGGGGAATTCCAGGAGGTGGGGCAGATCGTGAAACAATTCGCCTCCGAGGACGCAACGGTGGTGGTCGGCACGGTGATCGACCCGGAGCTCACCAACCAGGTACGGGTCACGGTGGTCGCGACCGGGCTCGGCCGGCCGGCTGCGGCGGCGCGGCCGATGCAGCGCGAGACGCTCACGGCACGCGATACCCGTGGGGAGCCGCCGATGCGTGTGGTGCGCCGCGCGCCGCTTTCGAACAGCGACTATGCCGCGCTCGACAAGCCGACGGTGCAGCGCCAGCGGGCGGTCGGCGACGGCCTGCGCCCGGAGGCCGACGCGGAGGAGCTGCTGGATATTCCGGCATTCCTGCGGCGGCAGGCTGATTGATGTGATACGGTAGGATGTCTTACATAACGCTCGGGGAGCGGTCCACCGCGGGTGGCGCTCCCGCGCGCGTTTCGAGGGGCGCTTGTCATCCGCAGCCTGCTGCGGTCGTTTGAGAAGGGCAACACAAGCCTAGTCGCATGGTTGGACAGCGAACGCTCAAAAACTCGATTCGAGCCACCGGCGTCGGGCTGCACACGGGCAAGAAGGTGCTGATGACCCTGCGCCCGGCGGCGGCCGATTCCGGGATCGTCTTCCGGCGCACCGACCTGCCGCAGCAGGTCGACATACGCGCGCACGCCGAGAATGTCGGCGACACCATGCTCGGCACGACGCTCGGCAAGGGCGAGGCGCGCGTCTCGACCGTCGAGCACCTGCTGTCGGCGTTCGCGGGCCTCGGCATCGACAACGCCATCGTCGAGCTGTCGGCACCCGAGGTGCCGATCATGGATGGCAGCGCCGGACCCTTCGTGTTCCTGCTGCAGTCCGCCGGCATCGAGGAGCAGCGCTCGCCGAAACGCTTCATCCGCGTGAAGAAGCGGCTGCGCGTCGAGGACGGCGACAAGTGGGCGCAGTTCGATCCCTTCGACGGCTTCAAGGTCAACTTCGAGATCGAGTTCAATCACCCAATCTTCAAGCGCCGCGCACAGCGTGCTTCGATGGACTTCTCCACCACGTCATTCCTCAAGGAAGTGAGCCGCGCGCGCACCTTCGGCTTCATGCGCGATCTCGAGACGCTGCGGGCGCGCAATCTCGCGCTCGGCGGCAACCTCGACAACGCGATCGTGCTGGATGACTTCCGGGTGTTGAACGAGGACGGGCTGCGCTACGAGGACGAGTTCGTCAAGCACAAGATCCTGGACGCCATCGGCGACCTGTACCTGCTCGGGCACAGCCTGATCGGCGAATTCAGCGGCCACAAATCCGGCCACGCGCTCAACAACAAGCTGCTGCGCAACCTGCTGGCCGACACCTCCACCTGGGAAGAGGTCGTGTTCCAGTCGTACAAGGACGCGCCGATCTCCTACATCGAGGCGCCGGCGCTGCATCCACCCCGTAGTTAATGTCCTAATCGCGCGGTTTCACCCGCACCACGACCGTGGTGAGGCCGGTCGCGGCATCGAAGATCTGGCGCTCGAGGTCCTGGACCGCGAAGCGCAGCCGCGCGGACCAGGCGGCGGACTCGGCGAATATGACCAGGGTGTCGTCGCGCTCGACCACACCCGATACGCGCGGACGGATCTCCGCGGGGAGGCGGTTGGACAGCCATGCGTCCCAGAAGTTGGCGCGCGCAGCCGCAGTTGTGACGCGCTTCAAGATCGGCGCTCGCTGCGCGAGCAGATCCTTAACAGAATCCGGCCGTCGCCGATAACCGACGGGACCAGTCCTCAGTGTGGAACTGCCGCGCTTGTCTCGTCGGACCTTCTTGGGCATATTGAGACCGAAGCTGTATCGGCAAACCCGCTGAAAGGCGGGGACGCAAAGCCACCGGTCTAAAGCGAGGAGCCATGACGGCGGGGTTGCCAGCATCGTACAGGTATTTATCTGAACGAGAACAGGGCGATACACGCTCGGGGCGCAGGCCCGGATCCGGTTTTGGCTCGCGGCGGAGGGTGACATAACCCACCGCGAAACGTATGGCATGAACGTAATTCTTCTATCCAGGCGCGACGGCAAGGCACGCCAGTTCAATCTGGCCAAGCCGCTGACGTTGGGCGTCCTCCTCACGGTGACCGCGGTCATCGTCGGGGGGGCGTTTACGCTCGGCTTGCAGCTCGGCAAGGGCGTACACCGCGAGCTGGCGCTCGCCGAGACCACGCGCTTCGCCGCGCTCCTCGCCCAGCAGAAACAGGAGATCGCCGGCCTCAAGCAGCAGTTGCAGCTGCGGATCGACGCCATGGCGATGCGCATCGGCGAGGTGAACGCCCACGTCATCCGGCTCGATGCGCTCGGCAAGCGCCTCACGGAGATGGCCGACATCGACAGCCGTGAATTCGACTTCGACCGCGATCCGCCGGCCGGCGGTCCCGAAGGCGAGGGCGTGAGCGCCCAGATCCCCGATCTCTCGCAGATGCTCGTGCAGCTCGAGCGGCGCGCGGATCTGCGCGAATCGCAGCTCGCCGCGCTCGAGAACGTGATCCTGACGCGCGAGCTGAAGGAAGAGATTCACCCCGAGGGCCGGCCGGTCTCGACCGGCTACATCTCCTCTTATTTCGGCGAGCGCGCCGATCCCTTCGACGGCCTCGAGAAATTCCACAAGGGCGTCGATTTCGCCGGCAACCTGGGCAGCGAGGTGGTGGCGGTGGCGGCCGGCGTGGTCACCTGGGCAGGCGAGCGCTCAGGCTACGGCAAGCTGATCGAGATCAATCACGGCGATGGCTACTCGACCCGCTACGCGCACAACGAGCGCACGCTGGTCGCCGTCGGGCAGACCGTCAAGCGCGGCGAGTCGATCGCGCTCATGGGCTCGACCGGGCACTCCACCGGGCCGCACGTGCACTTCGAAGTGCTGAAGAACGGCCGCCAGGTCGACCCGCTGTCGTTCATCGGCCGCTAGGCCCTTCCCACCTTGAATTCGCCCGCCCGAGAACCAATTGGGCGGTAGTCACGTCTATTGCGTACAATACGCCGCTTCGTGAGCCCGGGGCAGGCGATAAGTGCTTGTCGGGCAAGATATTTTCTCTCTTCTTACGGATAACCTTTGCTCGACTCCCTCACGCGCATCTTCGGCAGCCGCAACGAGCGGCTGCTTCGCAGCTACTCCCGTTACGTCCGCGCCGCCAACGAGCTCGAGCCACGGATCGAATCGCTGAGCGATGAGGCGCTGCGCGGCAAGACCGACGAGTTCCGGCAGCGGCTGAAGGAAGGCGCGGCGCTCGACGACCTGCTGCCGGAGGCGTTCGCGGTGGTGCGCGAGGCGGCGCGGCGCACGCTCAAGATGCGCCACTTCGACGTGCAGCTGATCGGCGGCATCGTGCTGCACCGGGGGATGATCGCCGAGATGCGCACCGGCGAGGGCAAGACGCTGGTGGCGACGCTGCCCGCGTACCTCAATGCCCTGACGGGCGAGGGCGTGCACATCGTCACGGTCAACGAGTACCTGGCGCAGCGCGACGCGGACTGGATGGGCCCGGTGTACGGCTTCCTCGGCCTCACGGTCGGCGTGATCAAGAACGCGCAGACGCCGGCCGAGAAGCGCGCCGCTTACGCCTGCGACATCACCTACGGCACCAACAACGAATTCGGCTTCGACTACCTGCGCGACAATCTCGCCT
>Ga0187781_10000664_pt1 | contig 24924 bp, 21 predicted proteins | sample 0715_SJ02_MP02_2_FD_132447 | JGI IMG/M metagenome (GOLD analysis project Ga0187781, IMG submission 132447) | Tropical peat soil microbial communities from peatlands in Department of Meta, Colombia - 0715_SJ02_MP02_20_MG | ecosystem: Environmental > Terrestrial > Soil > Wetlands > Peat | place... | reverse complement strand
CGAATGGTGGAAGATTGGTCGGTGAGAGTGTGATCGATGAAGTTGACCTTCGCCCATGGAGAGATCACGACGTACGGCAAACGAGGGCCAAGACCGCAGCGGCCTTGGAAGGCGGTCACAGCCGGGGCGTTCGTACCGCATTGGCTGTTGCCGTTGAGGAAATCGAACTTCGTTGCGGACGGGTTAACAGTCGGCCCGAACTGATGATCGTACCAGCCGTCCGAATCGTCCCAGCTGATAATGACAGCCGTGCTATCCCAATACCGAGACTGCATGAGCGCGTTGATAAGCGTGACGATCCCAGTCTGCTCGGACAACGGATCCGAATTGCCGGGATGACCGTCTTGATACGCGGCCATTTTCACGAAGGAGACAGACGGAAGGACCCCGGCATCGATCGCCGTGAACAGATCGTTGAGGTCGTATTGATGGTTCGCTTGATCCGTCTTTCCGATGTTTTCGACTTTACCGAACGGCAGATGGTGCGGGTTTGATGTCGACGCATAATATTGGAACGGCATGTGATGCTGGACATAATCGGTCACCGGAGCGTGAAGATTAGGGTTCGGACCGTCGAATTCCGCGTTCGGCTGGGCAACCCCTGGGTGGCCAGCATGCGACGCACCGCAAACCGCCAGTCCACCGTTCTCGGCTGCAGTGACGGTCGGAGCAAATCCGCCGGCAAACCAGCCCCATGTGACGTTCTTTGCGTTCAGAAGATCGCCTACGTTCTTGCCGAGAAACTTCGCCGTCGCACCCGGCGAGCAATCTTCGAAAAACGGGTCGATGTCTCCGATGAGGGTGCCCTCTCCAGTTGCAGCGTTGTCGACGACGACAGTACCCGGCGTCGTCACCGTGACCGGAGTGGAGCTTCGCGAGCTCGACGCTGTTTCCACGATGGCACCGTGGGTCTGGCCGGAGATCAAATTGATCGCACCGTTCGTCGAGGGGCCATACACCGATCCGAACGAATTGTCGTTCATCGCGAAGTTTTGCGCGTAATTCCAGAGCGCCGTGACGGTGTTGCCGTCGAAATAAGCCATGACGGTCGGAGCAGCCTTGAATGAGCCGGGGTAACCGCTGTCGGTTGGATTTGCTATGTTGAACGGACCTTGGGTCGCGGCCTGACAGCCGGTGCCGGTGTGGCTCGTATCTTGGAACATGTCCATCGCGCCACCGTCGGCTGCGCTCTGCTCGTCGCTGTAGCCGTGATCCTCAGAGCAGGTGAAGGCATTCTCCGGGCCGAGGCGAAACGGCAACGAAACGAGGAAGTTCGGATTTTGGTCTATCAGGTCGTTGGGGTGTAACAGATTGTTCGCTTTGGGCGTGCCGTTTGCGGCAGTGAATTTCGTCTCGCCGGACGGGTTCAATGCGTTCGGATAGGTACCGAAATAATGATCGAAGGACGAGTTCTCCTGGAAGATGACGACCAGATGCTTAATAGGCGTCTTGGTCGGGGAAGCCTCATTGTGCCCGCCTCTATCTTGAGCGAGCGCCCCCATTTCGACAGCTGCGACCGCAAAGGCCGCGACCATGCAGCTGAAAATGATTGGATATCTCATTAGCCTCTCCTGACGGGTGTGGAATAAACAGTAGGAACGCACTCAATTTTGCTGCCCGCCCGCATCGGAGCAGCGAAACGAATGTGACGAGGCTGAGATTGCAACAATTGCGCAACGACGACGTGTAACCGCGATATATTAATTACGAAATTGCACAGCCATTCTGAGGCGCCGTCCTCCTATCTTGCTGGACGGCTGCACCGCGCTGACGTCGCGGAGAATACGATTACGCTCCGGTAGTGTGTGATTGCCGCAAAAAGAGCCCGCCGGCTCGAACGAACCGGCGGGGCGTGAACATTGTCGCTGCAGACAGAAGCTCAGAACGCGAAGAAGTCGAAAAGGTCGCTAAGGGCTGGACTGTTCTGAGGCACATACGGATTGGCGGGATCGGCGATCGGGTTCGGAAAGTTATCGCGGCTACGATAAGTAATCGGCGGCAGGCCCCAATTGCGCTCGATGAACTTGACGATCGAAACGTGGTCCGCGTACTCGTGCGAGATGTATCCGGGCTTCGCGAACGGCGAGACAACGATCAGCGGGATGCGGGTGCCGTCGCCAAAGAAGTCGAGGGGTTGCACGTACCCCGAGTCATAGTAGCCGCCGCCTTCGTCGAAAGTAATGAAGATTGCGGTGTCTTTCGCGTAACCTGAAGCTTGCACTTGATCGACGATCTTCTTGGCGAAGCCTTCGAACAGATTAAGCTTGGAAGACGCCGGATGACCGTCAGTGTATCCGCTCGGCTTAACGATCGAGACCGCCGGTAGCCGGTGATTGGAGATATCTGCATATAGGTTCGCCGAGTCCTGGACGTGTGCTGCCACCTGCTCCGGATGCGACATGATGGAGGTGTCGTACTGGAACGGGTTGCAGATATTGCAATATTCGTCTGCGGTCGGTCCGGCCGTACCGTAATTCAGCTGGTACGGGTCGTTGACGTAGTTGTTCCATTGGTCGCCGTAGTATTTCCACGAGATGTTTCTCGCGTTGAGACTATCGCCGATGCTTGGTGTCGACGACGGCGGAATAGTAAAGGGCGTGTTGGCAGGATTTGTGTCGATGTAGGCGTTCTTGCCGTTGCCAAACCAGCCCGGGTTATAGTTGTTCAGCAAGTAGTAGTGGCCCGGTTCGCAGCGCGGATCGATGGGCCGGGGCAGCGACTTGAGATAGTCGACGATCGGTTTGACGCCGGGCTGAGTGAGATCCGAGCAATTGCTGTATGACCCGCCGCCATAGACCGCATGGGCCGAGTAAGGCGGCGGGAAGCCTGCATTGTAGCTCTCGCCGTAACCGTCTTCCGTGTACCAATTGTTGGTACCCAGGGCCGGATTAGGGTTTTCAATCTCATGGACAGTGCCCGCGTCGGGGCCGCCGGTGAAGACCTGCTGACCGTTTGGCGGCACAGCGGGGCTGCCATTACTGTCGCTGAACCAGATCGCGTCGGCGTGACCGAACATAATGTGATTGGCGCCCGTACCGCCATTGACCGACTGATGGAAGTTGTCGCTCATTGCGTAGGTATCGGCCAAGCTCGTGAAATAGGGCACATCGCCCTGTTGCACATTGTAGAAGCCAAGGGCCGTCGAGCCTTCTCCCGTGGTCGTTGCATTCGGTGAATACTCGGTGCTGAAGTTCTCGGGCTGGGTTACGCCGTTGGTGCCCGCTCCGACTGTCACCTCGACCCAAGCGAACAAGTTGGCGGTGCAGCCCGAAGGATTATCCCGGCTGGCAGCGCCCTTGCTGCAATTCAACTGCTGCCACATTTGATAGAAACGATGAACAGGACTGGCGGAGTAGGAGTCGTAAGGGAAAGTACCGCCATTGGTGAGCTGAAACGGTCCAGCCGGCAGGGCGTTGACGTTGGTAATACGCTGGTCAGGTGTCTTCGACGTCTGTCCGGTGCCGCCGCTGAGGAGATAGGGATAATAGCTCTGCTCCAACCCGGTTTCCGATTGCATGGCCAGTTGCAGGCTCGCCGCGCACTGGGTAATTGGCGTGCTGCTGCTGCATTCGTTGGGAATGTAAGAGACCTTGGGCCCGCCGACCAGCGGAGCTGGAAGCTGGTCGTTGGGGAAAACCTGCTTCGGCGGGCTTAGCAAGAACGGATCGTTCGTCCCGAGATCCTGCGCAGCCAGCTGATGCGCTTTTTGGAAGTTGGGTCCTGGTTGCGCATTCTTGTTCGCATCCAACGTGACGATGCCTTGCGAGAGAAGATTATAGACGCTTTGTCCGGGGCGCTTGGGGACATAAGTGGCGAACACGTGATCAAAGCTGCGGTTCTCGCCGATGATGACGATGACGTGTTTGATCGGTGTTTGCGTTCGGTGCTCTCCGAAGTTTTGTCGTTCGTCCGCAAGAGCGGGGCCGAGGCACATTTGCGCCAATGCAAAAGCACTCAGTCCCATGCGGCAGCCACGAAAAAAATAACGTTTTCGCTTATGGGGCATCGTACCGTTCTCCTCCGATGGGTTGGTTTGACGACTCCGTAGAAATTGCGGTGTCCGCCGGCTCGACTCGGATACGTCCCATCATGCCGCCATCCTCGTGCTCGAGAACGTGGCAGTGGTAGACGAAGGTGCCGACAATGTTTGGATCGCGAAAATCCATGCGCAGCCGCACGCTCGGATATTGCAGCATCCGGCCGTTGTAATAAGGAACGTTGACCGTGTCGCGCAGAAATGGCTCGTTCACACGTATGCCTGACCATTCAAGCAACTGGAAGTGAAGTTGGTGCATGTGGAAGTCATGCAATTCCATCGAGCGGTTCTCGATGATCCAATCCTCGACGTCGCCTTGCTTGACTACGATATCGGGAACGCGCGCAGCAGGGTCGAACGGCGCCGGCGTCTGGCCATCCACGGTGAGGTAGAAGCCGCTAGCACTGGCGGGATTATTTGGATCGTCCAGATGCTCGGAGAAGTACAATTTCCTGACGCGCACCGGAGCGACGTTTCCGACCCAGGACAGAGCGGCGGGCGCGAGCGGCTTTGGGCCGGCGGGCAGCTTCGCCTGTGGGTCCGTCGCGTCGGCTTCGGCGACGATCGATGCGAGGGCTCGATTTGGATCGTTTTCGCCGCCCGGCCCGGTATCGACCGTTCGCGTCACCAGCAGCGCCGGCACTCCGAGCGGCGGACCGTCGACAATGAATTCGACCCGGGCGCCGGGGGGTATGCCGATGTGATCGACCCATGCGATCGGAGGAGCCGGGCTGCCATTGAAATTAATCGGCACGCCATCGACGGCGACGATGCCGAGCGGTTGCGCGGCATGCCGAAACAAAAGCGCGAGATTCAGATAAGTAATCGCCGAGGCATTGACGACGCGCCACAGCTGACGCTCGCCCGGCTTCATCGTAATGGATGCGGGCGGATAGTCGGGATACGGCACCGGCACGAAATTGATGGACAGGTCTTTGGATGGTTTGCCGAACCCTGTGCCGCTGTTGACCGAATCTCCATCGCGATCGATCAACATTCTGGAGACGACGGGCTCGGACTTTGATGGCGGCGCGTCGGGATTCAGCAGATCATGGTCCCGGATCACGAACACACGTTCGGGGAGGCCCGCCAGCGCAGGATTGGCCCGCTCGATGCCTTCAATGATGAGCGCGCCGGAAGCTCCGCCGAGCACCTGTGTTTTGCTGAAGCCATGAATATGCGGATGATACCAATAGGCTCCTGGCGGCTCGTCGGCTGGAACGCGAAAGCGATATTCGAACAGACCGTCGTCAGGCTGAATTGAGGTTTTCAGCACGTCGTCTTGATGACATGTCGGCGGTACGGTCAGGCCGTGAAAATGCAGATTGCTGGAAGTCGGCGTCATGGCGCCGCTCGTGCATGGGTCGGCGCTCTTCCTAGACGTGCAGATCGGTCCCGCGATCGGCACTGTCTGACCGCGCGTTTGATTTACGGCTGCCACTGTCGGCGTTAAGTCGAGCAAACCGTTTCTGAAGCGCAGCACCAGCAGGTCGCCGGGCTTTAGGCGCAACGTCGGCGACAGTTTGCCGTCGGGCGTCAGGTAACAGTAGCGGGTCGTCCCGTCGGGCTGCTTTTGATTGTAAATGTTTAGATCGACTTGCAGGACGCCATCGTGGCTGCGCAAATCCTCCGGCTCCGGCACGGCGCTCCCCGGCTCGGGCCGCCTGCACAACTCTTGTTGCGGCTGAGCCTCGGAAGCCGCGCCATCAGCTCCGAGCCAAGTCACCAAGCCTGCTCCGAGCCAACCTGCAATGAGACACACGCCAAATGACAATCGTGATCCCATGCTACTTCGGCCAATGCTAAGAATGCTAAAAGCGGTCACGTGGACAGGCGGCAAGGTAAGACATGCTCGGCGCGACCAACCACGGTGAAGCGCCCTTGAGAAATGAGTTATGTTTAGAGTTATTCTACATCGACCTCATGGCCGCTTTCTTACACGCACATGACGACAATGAAGGCCTGCCGTGCGCCGCGCGGCGCCATTCAATCGCATTTCAAAGTGCTGTAACGAACTTTGCGCAAGCGGGCGTTGCTAAAGTATTTCAACGACGGCGGTTGCTCGACCGGTTGCTTGCCGCTGCTGGAAGGGACCCTGTTTGTTCGGAGCCCGGCTGCGGCAAGCTCAGGCTTATAGTTTCTCTTTCTTTGGCGAGGATAGCCTCGCGTCCGCGCACGGATCGGAGCGTCCAGCCTTTGTACGTTTCCCTGTTGCGCAGGCGTACCGCATTCTTCGTCGTGTCGTCGACGAACACGGCGATGGACTCCTTTTCACCGATCACCGTGCCAATCAGCGAGAGCTCCGGATTTTGTGGAGCGGCCGGTTTGGGAGGCAACCCGACAGCCGGCGGCGGCGGCGAGCCGATAACTGCCGGCGCCGGCGGCCGGCGCGATGGCGAAAAAATCGGCCGTTCGCGTGTGCTGGAAAGTTGCTTGAGTGGGATGGCCCATAACGGGTTAGGCGGCAACTCGCGCTTGCCGGAATCAAGTGGAGGCGCCGTTGGCGCGGCCGGTCTTGGCCTTGCTTCGGTGCCATCCTCCCGACTGGGCTGCTCGACAAGCGGCGAAATCGCGAGGACCAAAGCCTCTGCATGCTCTGAAGCAAGCAGGACGGCTATAAGCAAGGCGCAAAGATGCCCGATCATCGCTGACCCTGCCATTGGCCCGAGACCGAAATTAGCACACGCAACTTGCCGGGCCCGCCTCCGTTCGCTGCGCCTGCGGCGATCGCAGGCGCCTGGACTACCAGTTGGTCAACCAGCAGAAACGGCATTCCAGCTTCCAGATCGTAAAGTAGCTGCTGCAAGGCGGGCTGCTCCAGCTCGCAACTAACCGTCGCGGCGACAAAGCCCTGCTTGGACAGCGGCCCCTGCAGATCCACCTGTGACGACAGGATGCTGGCGCGGACTTTGGCGACCGCGCCAGCGAGGCGCTGCAGCAACGCCGCGCCAGCCACGGTAACGGTCGCGCCTTCGACAAAGGGCGAACCGGACACGACCGATATATCCGTTGCATCGAGCGAGCGCGATCGCGATGAGGCCCGCCCTTCGACCCTATTCAAAATATCGGCGGCCGCCGCGGCGGCATTGTACTGCCCAACGATATCGACGAGTTGCAGTGCAGTAATGACGATGAATGCGAACATTACGAGCACATAGGTCAGCAAGGCGCCGAAAGGCACTCGAGTGAGATAACTTTCGATAAGCTTCGCCACCGTCATGTGCCGTGCGCGAATTCGGGTTTGATGCGGGCTTCAATGTGAAACCGCTCGCCCGGATCGCCCGGCGCCTGGGTCGTCGGCGCGAAGAACGTCGCTCGAGAGAATTGGGCGGATTGCTCGATCAGTTCGATCAACGAGGGCGCATCACGCGTGATGCCGACAAGCTGCAGCCGGTCACCCTCGATACGGAGTTCTGTGACGTAGGTGTGGTCAGGCAATATCCTCGACAGCGCTTCGATCACGAGTACGCTCGATGGCGTCGCCTGTTTGCGCTGCGTCAGCGCTCGCTGTGCAGCATTGATAGCGCCGCCGTCGCCGGGACGCATAGCGGCCCGCCGCGTGGCAATTTTGCGCGACAAATCCAACAGTTCGGCGTCGAGCGCGTCGACCACCATGGCGCCGATCGTAACTGACGCCAGCGCCGCAACGCCGCTTGCCAAAATCGCGAACGCAAGGATGCGACGAAGGCGCCCCGCACCGTCCGCACCTTGTGCGCGCTGCGTGAACACCACGACCGGTGAAGCGTCGAGCGGCGGCTTTGTGATGATTGACGTCGAATTTGTCCCAAGTCTCACGAGGGAGTCCACATACGGCGAAACCAGGCTGCGGGCGGTCGCCACAACAGATAGCTTGATGCGGTCGTCGGCGTCGACTGGACGTGTCCAACCGAAAACGGCATCTTCCGCCGTCCACGGCGTCAGTCGGTCGATCTGCGCGCGGACAATGCCGTCGAGGAAATCGATGGCCTGCCGCGGCAATTCCAGTGGCCGAAACAAGAAGTGCCGCGGTTGGAGGATGACTTCGACCCGGCTTCCACGCAGGGCCGATATCCAATCGCCGGGCAGGGATTCGACAATCACACCGTCCTCGATCCGCGAGCCGATTGGGGCAAGCGTGCGGCCGACGGCGCGTTTGTGCGACGGCCAGAGCTTCTGCGGCGTCAGGCGATCGACAATCGTGCCGGCGGTTTTGGCAGTTTGAAATGTGAACGTGCCGTCGTCATTCTCCACCAGGCGAATGAGGCGACGTGAGCGATATCTTTCGGCGAGACCGTCGACTGTCCGCACGACGGAATCGATCCAGCGCCAAAAGCTGCTGGTTATGCCGCCCAACATGCGCATCGCCAGATCATCTCGCTGCCGCACCACGCAATCGGGCTGGCGCGTCGTCGCTTCCATCCCGCCATGATAGCACTTGGTAAGGCACCTTCTCGCTTCCTAACAGGATGACGGCCTGCGACGACGCATGGCGACCATCGTCAAATTTGATCAGCACGTCGACCCGGAATGTGTTGCCACCTTTGGTCGTCGTGATCGGCTCGTTGGTACCGAGCAGATCGGCCGCAGATTTTGGAGCGATCGTCATCGTCTCGCGTCGGTTGAGGATGTCGTCCAGGCGATCCTCCGTCATGTCCGGCAGTGCGGCGAGCACTTCCGGCGCGGCATCGAGCACGTCGACGGCGGCTTGCCCGCTGTAGACTGTAACAAATGGCAATGCGCCTTCGACCAAAGCCGGCGGCAGGCCTTGCACCAACCAAAGTTCGCTGACATGCACAAATGGCGCGCCGCGGGGCAGATATGACAATCCAGCGGCGAGATAGAGCGACGCCTCCGGGTCTTGCGCTCCGGCTTTCGGCTCAGTTCGCCAGCCGATGACGCGGTCGGCGTAACGCTCCGCGTCCGGTGTGCGTGCCCCGAGCACAGCAAACAAGCCGACCAGCAGCGGCTTCGCAGCCTCGTTCAGATCGATGCGAGCAGCTTCCGAGAGATAATGCACCGCAAGATTTGCGCGCCCGAGCCGGAAGCGAAAATCGCCGTGGGTCCGCCGATCGTCCTTGTCTACAGCTAACAATTGATAAGCGGCGAGCTCCAGGCCAGCCGACGCCAGGAGCTCGGTCTCGAGTCCGGCGTCGTTTGCCGTGAGGGCCAGAGCGGACCTGCTGACGTAGACTGAATAGATCGTCGCCAGCGTGGCGAGCATCAGCAGAATCCACAGAACGGCGACAATGATAAAGCCGTCCGCCCGTTGCAGGCTGCCGCCGAAGCGCGAGACGGCGATTGAATTTCGCATCATCCACCAGTGGTGTTCGCCGCCCGGGACTTTGGCTTGCTCGACTGCGCATCATCGGATGCTTGGTCGCCGGAGATGCCGCATTCTCGCTTGCTCTTTGCATGCGCACATTCGGCCGGAATGTTGACACGTACGATGGCCGTCGTGGAAACAGCCAGGCTACGTTCGGTTACCGTGTCGCGAATGGTGAAACGCACGCTCGTTGGCATTTCGTCTTCGTCCGACCATCGGTCGCGCAACCCGCCGTCTCGATCCGAATAGGCGAAAGAGACCTGATAGGGTCCGCGCAGGAGGGCGACTTGGTCGGTGAAATTTGCTGGCAGCGACTTCGGCGCATCGGGATCGATCGGCACGAACGGCGCTCGCGACCGCACGAGGAGCCGTCCAAGGCGGTCTGCGGTTTGCGAAATCCGTACCACCTCGAGACTGGGCCGTGTGTTCGGGCCTAAGGCCGAGCGTACGAACGCGACCGACAGTTCGGCACCGTCGAAGAAAGGCTTCGTCCCCTTGCGACTGATCGTTACGAACTCGGCCGCCCCAATATCCGCAACGAGGCGGGAAAGCGCCATGTCGAGCATTTCGTTGCGCTGCACGCGTGAGAAGCCACTGTGCCAGTTCGGAACCCACTGCGCGGTTATGGTCGCAAGCGCCGAGAGCACGATGCCCATCAATGCAATCGCGATCAGCATCTCGATCAGGGAGAAGCCGCACTCGTCATCTCGGTCGAGCATAACCTTGTGTTGCAGGTTATTCTTCATCCACCGGGTTTCCTTTGCAGGCGGACGGTTTGCAGGACGAGCACGGCGCCGGACGGCGACCGGACGCGGATTGTGACGGTTTGCGGGGACCAAGGCGAATTGGCCTGGTCGACCGCGACGCCGCCCATCCAGGGCGTCAGATCAAGCTGCCAACGGTGGTCCGCAATTTCGCCCGCCCCTGGCAGCACCGCCCGTTCGCTATGCGGTGGCAGGCTTGCGGCCACGCTGCGCGCTACCTCGACCAGGGCAACGCGCTGTTCGAGCGACCGCACACCTCGCGACGTGACGCCGACCACCGCTCCAATGGCCGCAAGGCAAACCGCGATGACCGCAAGGGCGATCAGAACTTCCATGATGGTGAAGCCGGCGCGATCGCCGGCGCGCTCAAGACTGGCCGCGAGCAACAATTTCCACTCCTCCGGTCAGCCAATTGACATGGATTTCATAACCGCGGTCGCCCCGAAGCAACGCAATGAGGCCGCCGCACGACGTGCCGTTCGAAAAGAAACTTACGGTCGACATTGCCGGACGATCGTTGCAACGTTCAGGCAGCATCGCCGTCATGACGACATCGTCGGCGACTTGCACTGTACGGCCGTTGACACCGGACCGTATCGATCGCGCAGTCGCGTCAATGCTTGTGGCGATCTGCCGGCCGGCTTTCATGGCCTCGGTCCGGTCGGCCTTGAGGATCGCAGCAGCCTCGATCGCGTATGCCTCAAGCCGCGGCAGCGACGTTCCGCGCGGCACCCGCGGCAAAACAACGGCCGCAAGTATCGCCACGACGGTAAGTACACAGGCCATTTCGAGGAGCGTAAAGCCGTCTTCGCTGCGAAGGACGGCCGCTAGCTTATTCATTGGTGGCCAGCGATATGTCGGCAGCGCTGCCCGTGCCGCCTTCCTGCCGATCCGCACCGAGCGAAATCAGATCGTACGGGCTGTGCTCACCAGGCGAGCGATAGACATAGGGTGTCCCCCAAGGGTCGTTGGGTACGGCGCCGCCGCGCAAATAAGGTCCGTTCCACGCCGCCATTCCCGTCGTCGGTCGTACAAGCGCCTCCAATCCCTCCGAGCTTGAGGGAAAGCGCCCCGCATCCAAGTAGAAGAGATCAAGGGCGCTGGCGAAGCTCTGAATCTGAATCCGCGCGGCTTTGACCTTTGACTCGGTCAGATATGTGAGCACGCGCGGACCGACGAGCGCCATGATCAGGCCGATAATGGTGATCACCACCAGCATTTCAACCAGCGTAAAGCCATCGTCACCGCGTAGGAGCGAACGCCTTGGCTTGCGCGGATAAATCGCTAGCTGATTCATTCTCCTCCTCCTCATCTTTGGATACAGCGCTTTGACTGGACTTCAGTTGACGACCTGGCTGACCGAAAGCAGCGCTGTCATCACCGACACGATGAGCCCGCCGACGACGACGCTGATGAGAACGATCGCAAGCGGCCCGACCACTCCAACCAAACGGTCCAGGCTACGTTGAAGTTTGGCCTCGTAGAAATCGGCGACGCGACCGGCCAGGGTCGCGAGCTGCCCGGTTTCTTCGCCAAGCCGCAGCATGCGAATGGCCATCGGCGGCAATATCGCGGTCGCATAAAGCGCGTCCGAAAGCTTGCCGCCGTGACGAACGCGGTCGGCGGTGGCGCTCCACGAGCCAGCCCGCCCGGTCGAAACCATGATGTCCACGAGAATCCGCAGCGTTGCCGTGAGCGCTACGTCGCTGCCCAGCAAAACCGAAAGGTTACGGCAGAAGAGTCCCGCCCGATAGAAATCAAACATCGTAGCGAAGCCCGGCAGGCGCGACAGTTCAGCGACAATCGCCGCGCGGACGCCCGGCTTACGCAGCACAAGCCAGCCGCCGATTGCGATCGCTACGCCGACGACAGCCAGCTCCGTTCCGTGCCCGCGCACGAAATCTGAGATTTCGAAAAACGAGTTTATGACTGAATCCGTCTTGGCGCCGAAATCGCGCAGCACCGCGGAGAACTGAGGTAGCACAAAAATGATAAAAAACGCGAGCACGGCGAAGGCTGCAAGCAGGACGAACGCGGGATACTGCAATGCGTCTGTCACCTTGCGACGCAGTGCTTCAGCCCGCAACCGCTCATTGCCGAGCAGTTCCAAAACGTGGGTCAGCTTGCCCGAGCTTTCACCGACCCGCGCCAACGCCACATAGATCGCCGGAAATAGCTGCGGGTGGCTAGCGATCGCATCGGCGAAACCCTCGCCTGCCATCACGTCGGCGCGTATCTTTGCGACAACGGCGTGCAACCGACCAATATCCTTGTCGCCGGCAAGAAGCTCCAACGCATCGTCAAGCCGCGCGCCCGCCTTGAGCAGTAGCGCCAGGTCACGGGTGAAGATGGTCACATCCTCGCGGCGAGGTTTATTGAAGAGACCAACGGCGAAGTGCGAAATCGCCACGCCGTTCTCGGCCACGATGGTATCCACGGGAATGAGGCCGAGATAATCAATCCGATGTGCAACTTCGGCAGCGCTCGGAGCCGACAGTGTCCCACTGACGATTTCGCCGGTTCGAGTGAGAGCGCGGTAACGAAAATTCGGCATCGGCGTCAACGGATGGTTGTAACGCGCAGGAGTTCGGCTGCCGACGTTATTCCGGCGCGGCATTTGGCGACGCCGTCGTCGACCATAGTCGTCATTCCGGCATTGATTGCCGCTCGATCGATCGCGTTCGAATCCGCGGCGGCACCAATGAGGCGACGCACCTCGTCGCTGATTTCGAGAATCTCGAAGACGCCCAACCGACCACGATACCCTGCCCCGCCGCAACGCTCGCAGCCGACACGATCGTAAATCGGTTCGCCAGCTCTCAGGCCAAGCGCGCCGAGGCGCGGGTCGGCTTCAAGATCGCCCGATGTCAGGCACCGCCGCGCCTTGCAGCGATCGCAGAGCTGCCGCACAAGCCGCTGCGCGACGACGGCACGCAGCGTGGAGCGCAACAGGAAATTTTCAACACCGAGATCGATCAGTCGCGGGACGGCGGCCGCGGCTGTCTCTGTATGCAGCGTCGTTAGCACCAGGTGTCCGGTGAGCGCTGCGTGGATCGCGATGTGCGCCGTTTCGGCATCGCGCACCTCGCCGACCATAATCACATCCGGGTCTTGACGCACAAAGGCCCGCAAAGCGGCCGCAAATGTTAGTCCGATTGCGGGTTTGGCTTGCGATTGATTGATACCGGCGATCTCGTATTCCACCGGGTCTTCGATCGTGAGAATTTTGCGTGTCGGTTCATTGAGAATAGACAACATCGTAGCGAGCGTCGTGGTTTTCCCGCTTCCCGTAGGCCCGGTCACAACAATCATCCCGTGCGGCAGCATCAACAACCGTTTGAGGGTGGTCTCGTCGGAGCCGGAACAGCCGAGCTTGTCGATGGAAAGCAGACCTCGGTCGCGCGGAAGAAGACGGATCACCGCCGATTCGCCATACTGGGTCGGCATAATAGCGACGCGTATATCGAGCTCTGACCGGGCGAGCCGAAGCCGTGCGGCACCGTCCTGCGGCAGCCGGCGTTCGGCAATGTTCAACCCAGCGATGATCTTGATACGGGAGATGAGCGCTTGGGGAACCGCCCCCGCCGGCACTGGAATTTGGCGGAGCAACCCGTCGATGCGCAACCGCACGACAAGTTGAGTCCGAAACGGCTCGATATGAATATCGCTGGCACGCAGTTCGGCCGCCTTCTCGAACAGATCATTGACCGCACGCACGACAGGCGCGCCGCTGGCGAGATCGCGCAGGCTGTCGATGTCGTCGTCGCCAACGGAAGCGCGGACGCCCTCTTCGCCGGCAAGCGCGCCTTCGTCGTCCTCGCCAAGGCGCTCGGCGAGCGCGGTTTCAATGTCGTCAAACGCACCTATCTGCAACACAACGTCGTCGCCGAGCACGATCTGTGCCGCGCGGATCGCAGCACCATCGCTCGGATCAGCGACCGCAACAATGTTTCGCCCTTCGGATGAGCGATACGGGAAAACAATCATCTCGCGCAGGAAGCGGCGGGAAAATCGCCGCGTGAGCGGGTGCGCGTCCAACAACTCGCGCAAACTCACGCGTGGAAGACCATAATATACGGATACTTCGTCGGCGAAATCGCCCCCGGGAATCTCACTCAGTTCCCACAGCTTCCTCAGCGCCGGTCGCACCGGTTCGCCCGAACCGGTGAGCGCCGGCGCGATCGATAAATTGTGTTTGCGCTCAAAGCGCTGCGCAAATTCAATAGCCATATCGGAAGTCATCACATTGTTCCGATCGATGGCGACACCGATGTCATTTGCGGAGTGTCCTTCGTTATTATTTCTCCGACAACGTGACACTGGTGCGAAGGATTATTAGCGCGGCGAACGACGGGTTGCTGTTTGCCCGACCGTTATAAATTTGTGACTTCCGCGAAATAGTCTGATCGTCGCTGACCTGCCGAAGTTTGTGTGGATCGTTTTTAGTACAGGCGGTAGCCTTGTCGAAGGTTTGCACATTGTCACCGCGACATCGATCGCGCGGTTGGGCGTATTTTTTCAATCTGTTTTTAGCTTGTCTCATCCTGGCTTCCGCGGCGGCTCTTTCCGCATGTAATCAGGCTCTATTGAACTCCGATCCGACCGCGACGGAGCCCGGAGTTTTCGACCGGGTCCGCTCGCTGGACCTGTTGCCGCGTTTTCCACGCGACGAACAACCGCCGGGACAGAACACCAACCGCCCCAGGCCAGTGGTCTACGGCGGAGCTGAGGTGCCAGCCCTGTCGCCGCCCGAGTTCCAGCCGGCGGCAAGCGGCGACGGCTTTGAGCTCAACTTCGAGAACACGCCCGTCACGACCGTAGCAAAGGTCGTGCTCGGTGACATCATGGGCGTCGGATATTCCATCGATCCGCGAATTCAGGGAACGGTCAGCCTCTCCTCGGGCCGGCCTGTTCCAAGATCAGACATGATTTTCGTGTTGGAGAGCGCGCTTCGGCTGTCCGGAGTGGCTCTCATCAGAGATGCAGCCGGCTATCGCCTCGTCCCGGTCGGCGACGCCGTCGGCGCCGGCAATCTCGACCGGACCGCGGGGCGCGTGGAAGCGGGCTACGGCGTTTCGGTCGTGCCTCTTCGGCACGTTTCTGCAGCAACGCTGATGAAGCTTCTGGATAGCTTTGCGACCAGACCGGGCGTCGTCCGGGCCGATGCCTCACGCAACCTGCTGCTCATCCAAGGAAACGGACCGGAGCGCCGTGCGGCAATAGAGACGGCGTTGAGTTTCGATGTCGACTGGATGCGCGGCCAGTCCGTCGGAATTTTCCCCGTGCAGAATAGCAACCCGGAGCCGGTCATCGCCGAACTCGAAAAGATAATGGATACCACCGACGGTGGCCTCAGTCACAACATCGTCAAATTCGTGCCGGTCGCACGCATGAACGCGATCTTGGTCGTGACGCGAAAACCTGAATTCCTCAGGACAGCAGCCAACTGGATCAGCAGGCTGGACACAGCCGACACGTCGCGCACCGGCGTCTACGTATATCACGTCAAGTTTGGGGAAGCGCGGCAACTGGCGCGCGTGCTCAACGATATATTCGTAGGCGGAAACGGATCATCAAATGCGCTCGACCAGGCGGCGAATCAGCTTGCGCCCGGTTCCGGCATGGCGACGACGACCAGCGGCGATCGCTCGTCTTACGGTTCCAACCAGCAGCAGTCGCAGAGCGGCTTCGGCGCAAGATCGACCGGCGCCGGCGGAAGCGACGCGCGCGGCGGATTCGGTGCCTCGCAGTCGACCCTTGGCACGGATCAGAACGCGACGGCCGATATGCGCAACGGCTTGGGCGCCGGGTCGAACGGACCGGCGGTTCTGCCAGGCGTTCGGATCACGGCGGACCTCGTTCACAATGCCCTGCTCATATATGCAAGTCAGGAAAATTACCGCATCATTGAACGCACGCTGGTCCAGGTCGACCGCCCGCAATTGCAGGTCGCGATCGATGCCACGATCGCCGAGGTCACGCTCAACGATAATCTCAGTTACGGCGTGCAAGCATTCCTGTCCACCAACGGCGGATCCATATCCAATATTCCGGCGTCGCCGCCAGGCCAGCCATCAGTCAACGCTGCCGGACTGGTCGGCGCCGCGCTCAACCGCGCCTTTCCGGGATTCAACTTGCTGCTCGGGCCAGAACTTGCTCCCAATTTAATCCTCGACGCGCTGCATGCCATTACTGACGTCAAAATACTTTCAAATCCCTCGTTGGTCGTTATCGACAATCAGGTGGCGACTTTGAACGTCGGCAATGACGTGCCTATTACCACCGCATCCGGGAGCGTGCTCAACTCAGCCACTTCGACAAGTAATACCGTGGTCAATACCATCGACTATCGGCAAACGGGCATCATTCTGCGGGTCGCTCCGCGCGTCAACGCCAACGGGAATGTGCGGCTCGATATCGAACAGGAGATCAGTCAGGTTGTTAATAGTTCCACCTCGACCGCAGCTGGCACGACGGCAAACACGACGCCAACCATTTCGGTACGCAAAGTCAAAAGCTCGATCGCCGTCGCCGCCGGTCAGACAGTGCTCCTGGCTGGCCTCATCCAAGAATCCCGGGAGCTTGATCGCAGCGGCATCCCGGTGCTCGACCAGATCCCAAAGCTTGGCGATGCGTTCTCGCATCAGAATCGAACGATAGCGCGGACCGAGCTTATTATTTTTATCCGCCCACAGATTATCCGCGACAGCATCGACGCGCATTTCGTCGCCGAAGAGTTGCGTGCCAAGCTCAAGGGCGCAATCGGTGCGGTGGGATCTGAGGCGAAGGATCCACGAATCCTTCGGTGATCGGAGTGCGGTTATTCGCTGTCACTTATGTTCGCAAAATATCTGAAGCAAAGTTCCGCCTGCGGCAAATGCGCGGCAGACTGGCTCGCCTCATCGACGCATCGAACGGCTTGGCTTCGCTGCTGTTCGAACTGGGATTCTGGGCGGCGGCGCTGCTGGCATCGGCCGCCAGTCTCATTGCGGCTCCCGGCGTGCGCGGCGTCCTGGGGGCGGGTCTCGCTCTCGTCATGACCGCGATTGGGCGAATAGATGCCCGAGAGCTGATCATTCCAAATTCCTTTGTTCTTGCAGCGTTCGCTCTGGGCCTGTGCAATGCCGGTTTGACTTCGCCGGCCGGAGCGCTGCAAGGCCCGCTGTTCGCCGTTGCTCGCGGCTTGGCGTTGGCGCTTTTATTTTTCGTTCTGCAAAAGGGCTATCGATGGCTTCGCCAACGCGACGGCTTGGGAACGGGCGATGTGAAGCTCGCCGCTGCCGGCGGAGCGTGGCTTGACTGGACCACAATCCCGGCAGTCATCGAGATCGCCGCCCTGGCCGCATTGACAGTGTACCTGTCGAGCTATCTGGTCGCGCGCCAAACCCGGCCGCTCGCATCGGCTTCGCGATTGCCCTTTGGCTTGTTCCTGGCACCGGCCATCTGGTTCGGTTGGTTTCTGCAAAACTGCGGTGACCCATCTTTCATGGAGTTCGGCAATTGAATTCGAGTGAACCGGAGCGGGAAGTAGACATGCGCAAGAAAGCTCTAGTCGCTGTTTTCCTGGCTACAATCGCGGTGTGGCCGACCTGCCGGGCTGAAGCGCAAGATGATTGGGTAACGGCGCAGCATCACAACGGTCGCCTTACGGCCTATCACCTTATGCGGCTGGCGCAGGACGGCGACCTACGCGCGCAAGCGCGCCTATGCTTCCTCTACCAAGCCGGCCTTGGCGTAGTGCAGTCCTTTGCAATGGCGGCCACGTACTGCCGCTCGGCGGCCGAACGGGGGGAAGCCAATGCCCAATATTTGCTCGGGCTGATGTACGACAAGGGTCAAGGTGTCGGGCGCGACGTCGTGTTGGCCTACATGTGGCTCGATCTCGCGGCCGCCGGAGGCTCCCCGTCGGTGCGTGCCGCTTATGCCCGGATCAGAGACGCCGTCGCTACCAAGATGACGCCGGCGCAGCTTCAGTACGGCCAAGCGCTCGCTTTGGCCCACGCTCTGGGACAACGCTGAGAGGGACACAGGCCAGTAACCATCGTCGACGCGGCAATCTTTCCAGCTCTAGATGGAAAGGACGCCGGCCTGTCTGGATGACAGAGCTCGCTTGCGACTATTCTCGACTCTCAGCGATGTAAGTTTCTCCCGCGAGCTGACATGTCTGCGACGAGCCAAGCGCGCGGGATGATTGACTGCGCATAACGGAGCCAACGTCACGCGGGCTCCGATGCAGCCGCAGCTGTGACGCTGCTCTGCACCGATGCATCGCCGGCTGCCGCGGCGACGAGAGCATGTCCCGGAAAAGTGGAAGCCGATTTTCCGAAAAGGACATGCGACGGAACAAGAATCTAGAGCACATCCCGATTTGTTTGAATTGGGATGTGCTCTAGCCGCGATCCGGGCAACAACCTCAAACAATGTCCATCTGCGAAACGACAACGGTCATCTTCGCTGGGACGATCCAATACGCTTCTGAGAGCCTGGCAAACAAAAATCTACGGACGCCCAACGTCGCGCTATTGTCACAGCCGCGGTGCAAACTAACTCCATGAGACGGTTGCCGTTAGTGTTTGCAGTTTCAGCAGGCGTTAGTGCGGTGTCTGGTGCGTTGGCAGCCGATCTGCCGCCACCTGTCGCACCTGCTCCCGGGGCTTACCTTCTCACACCGCCGCCATACAACTGGACCGGCTTTTATCTCGGCGGCAATTTTGGACTGGGCTGGAGCTGGGGCGGCTTTTCCGACCCCCTCGGCAATACCCTGAGCCTTCCCAACGCCGCTCAACTCTTGGGCGGCGGACAAATTGGTCTCAATTACGAATTCAATAGCGGCTTTCTTATCGGCGTCGAAGCGGACTTCGATTGGCTCGGCAATGCCAACAGCACCTCCGGCACGGTCGCGCTCGTCAACTCGCCCGGGGTCCCGACGGGAAGCAACGCCACGGTAGCTGTCGACAATCGCTGGCTGACAACCTTAACCGGCCGCTTCGGTTATACGTGGGACCGCGTGCTCGTTTATGCCAAAGGTGGAGGCGCCTGGGTCGGATCGAACAATCCGACGGTGACCATCAACAACGTGCCGGCGACCTTGAGCACGACCAACAGCAATTGGGGCTGGACCGCTGGCCTTGGCGCCGAATGGGCATTTTGGGAGAATTGGTCCGGCCGGATTGAGTTCGACTATGTTGGTCTGAACGGCCCAACTTTTACTATTCCCGCGTCAGTCGGCGGGCTCCCCGCCGGCGACCAATTCAGTGTCAACAACCGATACATCCAGTTGGTCAACGTGGGTGTCAATTATAAATTTGGAGGCTGGTGGTAATTCGTCACTGCCCGGCGAGCTGGGACTCGGCCCCCGCTTCGTGAGCGGTAGCCCCTGATACCGTTCGTTCGGTCGAATTTATCATCGAGATGGCCGCGATACATTTCGCCATCTGGCACGACAATCAGCTCGTGAGTGGTAGGTCGCGCAGGATCGATCCGTTCTTCGCGCTTCTATGCAGCGCAGTGAGTTTTCTTCTGTAGACTGAGAGTCTTGACCCGGCTCGCTCGGATCAGATCATTGTCATGGAAACAGGGAATCATAGACCTCTGCAGTAGAGAGGCGAGAATGAAACCCTTGACCGAAGCGGCCCTTGTTGCCGGCTTGGCTTGCGGCCCCGTCGTAATTCTCACGTTGGCTTATGCCCTGCTTCACTTCGTCAAATGACTGCCCTTGCGCGAGCTACGCCGGCAATCGGGTAGCCGTCAGATGTTGTTCGACTTTGGTGAAGCTGGAGCATGTTCCGGAAAAGTGGAAAGCCGGTTTTCCGAAAAGGACATGCGACAGAACAAGACTCTAGATCGTCGGCGCCGTGCCCCGGCCCAGCGCGCGCCCTCCGCTATCTCCAGTCTGAGCATTGAATAGGCTGTCTGTGGGTGTCGAATGCGTCAAATAATGTTCATAATGGATCAAGCGAATTCCAAACTGTCGTTCGTTTCGCCGCGGCGGCCTGTTGTCATGGCGCCGTTTTCATGTTGCTCAATGATCTTACAAAGAATGACTGCAGCGACTGTCATCTTTGATAAGGAGCTGGGGGATGAAAGCTAGCTTGATTATGGTGCTCGGCGCCGCGACGGCGCTGGCGACGAGTTTGACCGGCGCGTCCGCGCAAGTCCTTAATCTCACAGGTCAGTTTCAGTGCGTGAGCCTGTGCTCCGCTAGTCCGCCGGCATTCGCCTATTTGACACAGGCCGATTGGCTATTGAGCATGGTCAACGAGGCCGGCATGCCGTTACGCGGCTGGATCGACTATCCCGGTCACATCTGGGTGGAGACCTGGCACGAAGGCGCGTTCTACTCCCCCGACGGCATAACCATTCAATTCGATGACGGAACAGTATGGCAGCGCGTCGTGGAAGTGCCGGTCCTTGCGCCGGCGGTGAGACGCCATTATCGGCGCTACCGGCCGATTGCATCGAACGGCTGATCGTTCGGCGGATGCCGCTCAGTGGCGCGCGGGTGGTTCATAGCCGGGATTGGACGCCCACCAGCGGAACCGATTCCAGCCGCCACTACGGTATGGTGGCTTCCGTCGAATGCGCTGTTACCACTCAGATCTTGGGTGCTGGTCTCCTTCATTCGCTTCGCCTAATCAATCTCAAGCGCGCCGTACTCCTTTCGCCACCGATAGTAGCTCTGCCGCGTCTGCGAAACGAGCTAAACTACATTGACTTATTGCTCGCGCATTAGCGTGTTCTCCGACGAGCAAGAGCATTCTCCATGGCGATAACGGCCCGATCCGCAAAAGTCTCAACCAGCTCGATGTTGGCCAGGTAAGCTGAGTCCCGAGACTCATCCAGCGATGACGAGAGTCCCGGCGTCTTTTGCGCTGAGACCGAACTTTGGATCGCCGGAGGTTAGATTCTTCGGGCTTTCTCAGGCTGTCGGGCTGGATGAGCCAGCGTGATTCAGCAACGTATTTCGGAACGACGAACGAGCACTTAAAATGATCGATTTCAAATCAATGCAAATGCTGCACAAATCTGGCCGCCTCCGGAGGATTCGAACTCAGAAATGTCGATCGCGAAATTGGCGTTTGAAATCTTGGACGCTATAAAACAATTCGATCGCAGCCGGAGCGCGCTGCAGAAACATTGTCATCACCCGAACAGTCGTTCGATTTTTGCATGCCGGGCGTTCGGCTTGCTAATTGGTGCTCGCCTTCGACTCGGCGGCAATAAAGGGACGTGAATATGCGCCTTCGGCGCTGTGTGAGTTCGGCAATACAGATGCGAGCCCCGAGAAACGTCTTACGGCGTCGTGCGCAAAGGCGGCTTAATCGCAACAGTCACATCTCCGCCCGACGTCACAGCTTGCCTTGCGCGCGCAAAAACACTGTCCATACGCCAATGTTGATTCCGATATCGGGGATCTTCGGCCCATTCGCCCCAGCCCGAATCGCGCCGAAACTGGCCAAGCCAGCCTGCCTCCGAGACTTCAGCTGGCGATACCGCCTCCGGCCGCTCGCAATCGGCGCCCACGAATAGCGCATCGGCTGGACAATAAAGCTCGCACATAAAGCAGGTCTCGCAATCGTCCTGTCGTGCGATGACAGGCGAAGCGCCGATGACGGCATCGAACACGTTTGTCGGGCAGATATCGACGCAAATGCCGCAGCGCGTGCAACGCTCGGAAAGCACCAGTTCGATCATGAGGCAACGCGCCCCAACCTGTCGTGGCTTGGCCGTTCAAAGCGAGTCCAGACTTGGTCGAGACCGCCGACCAGCAAGCGCTGGGCGTAATCATCGTTCCGCGCCGGTGCATCATCGCGCAAGTGCATGCCGCGGCTTTCTTTGCGTGCTTCGGCTGCCGCGTAACACCAGCGCGACGTCGCAACAAGAGCCGCAGCTTCGCGCGCCTTGCCGCTTTCGATATCCTTGCTTTGGCATGAGGTCGTCACATTTGACCATGCATTTTCGAGCGCGGACAAGGACCGCGCAAGGCCCGGACCGGATCGAAAGATGATTTTGTCGAACGGCAACATTTCTCCTTGCATCGTTGCGATCACTTCCGGAGTGGACGCAGCCGATGCAGTGATTTGCTGAGGCCGCAGACCCGCACCGCCAATCGCCTCGACAGGGCGGTCAGCCCGGAGTCCTCGCGAACGCGCGAGTGCCGCTGCACCCCTGCCCGCCCATTGCCCGGATGACAGAGCCCATGCCGAATTTTGTGCCCCCCCACCGGACGTCGCGCCGGCAACGCGCTCGCGGGTCGCCGCGTCGCCTGCCGCAAACAATCCGGGCACCGAAGTGCTGCAGTCGTCACTCACAATGCGCAGGCCTCCGGTGCCGCGCACGGTACCCTCGCCGCGCAAAGTTACCTCGAACGCTTCGTTGAAAGGATCGATCCTTTTGCGAACGAACGGTAACATGAAATTGGGTGAGATTTGCGGAAGCACGTCGCGGATGTCCATAGGCATCCGACCGAGGTGACAGAACACCGGTCCCTTCAGCAGAGCGCGCGCCAAGGCGGGCGTGGATTCCGAGCCTTGGGGAATCGGAAGTTCCCGGCCCGAAGCGTCCAAATAGGTCGCAAAGGCGTACGACATTGACCGTGTCATCGTCGAGAAGGTTGGCGAGACCGTGTGATAGCTGCAAAACTCCATTCCGGAGAGTTCTGCGCCCGCCTCGGCTGCCATGAGGTAGCCATCGCCGGTGTTGGTTTGACTGCCGAGGAGCCGCGACATGAATGCACAACCGCCTGTCGCCAGCACCGTCGCTCCGGCGCGCGCGCTCCATTCGCGCCGCTGTTGTCGCCGCAGCCCGCGTGCACCGGCAACCGAGCCATCCGAGTGCAGCAGCAACTCAAGGGCCGGGCTTTGGTCTAGAATGCGAACGCCGTTGTCTTGCGCGAGGCTGCGCATCGCCCGCATATATTCCGGTCCGCGCAAGCTCCGATAGTGAACGGCACCGCTGTCGTCAGTGGAGAAATCGTAGTAACCGGCGATCGTCGGCAACGTGCGCCACGTCGTATCGAGAATGCGCTCCATCCACTCCGAATCCGCAAGTCCGAAGGCTGTTGATTGCCTTCGGCTGATCGCCTCGGCCCGCAATTTAGGGTCCGGCGGCACCCACCAATGGCCTGGTCCTGCGGTCGCGGTGACGCCGCTTGTTCCGCAGTAGCCCTTCTCCACAATTGCGACTGAGGCGCCTTCACGGGCGGCGGAGACCGCAGCCCATGTGCCAGCTAGTCCGCCGCCGATGACGAGAACATCAACTTCCAAGGTCAGTTCGGATTGGCGCAATGTGGGCGGCATCATATGACGTGATAGTCCAGCCTAAGCGAAGGTGCCGCTCAACTCAGAACGTCGGCATAGACGCGCTCAGCGAACTTGGATGCATTGGTGCTGGGCTTGAAGACGTTCACGAGTTTGAGTTCGTCGGCGTAGAGGGCAATCTGCTGCTTGAGATCGACGCCAACGGGATGATGCTTGTGGGTCTGGCTGTTCAACATAGCGGTCAGGTCTTCGACAGAGCCTTTGCCGCCGTAAGCAGAAAATACCGCCGCCGCATCCGCTGGATCATGCCCGACATGATCACTAGCCTCAAGTACGGCACGGGTCAGCGCGGTGGCTACCGGCTTTTCATCGCGCACAAGGCTGCCCCGAATGGCAAGCACGCAGCACGTTCGGTTCGCATATTCTCCGGAAAGGTTAGTTGCGAGTTCGTTCAGCTTACCTTCCTTGAGCCAGAGATAAGTGAGAGGATCCGCGTCAGCAAGCGCTTGCGCCTCGCCCTTCTCGACCGCCAGCGCGAGCAGATTCGCAGGATATTGACGCCACTGAATGCTCTCCGGGTCGATGCCTTTTTTCAGCAAAAGGATAGCGAAGAAGTTTTTGGTCGGGCTCGCTTGGTCGCTGATCGCCACCGTCTTGCCTTTCAGCGACTCCAAGCTGTCGATGCCAGCGGCCTTGGAGCCCAGCAAGCGCATGCATCCGCCATGAATCCCCGCGGTGATGCGAACGTCGAAACCCTGCTCAAGCGGTTTCAGCCAACGCAGCGCCATGCCGATGCCGGCGTCCGCCTTCCCTGTTGCGATCGCTTCGAGCAATTGCTCCGTCGAGCCGCCGAAGTTGACAAATTCGACATCAAGATTGTGCCGGGCAAAAAAGCCGCGTTCTTTGGCGATCGGAGCTGCGGACGTACATATCGCCGTTGCGTTCCAGGCAAGTTTGATTGCTCGCGGCGGCCCCTGAAGCTCGGTGGCGGCAGCAGTCGTACAGATCGGGATTTTGTCGAGCGCATCCCTTAGCGAGCCGACGCCGACTGCTGTTAATGCATTGGCGATCGGCAGACAGCCGAGCGGAACGCCAAAGCCAAGCGCGCCGGCGCTGGCAAGAAGAGCGCGCCGAGACAAGCGAGCGCTTTCATGGCTGTGTTGGGGCTCCGGTGTTTTCGGCACATCGTTGCTGGTCGACACACGTCTCTCCTATGGTTCGATCGGGCCACTCAGCAGCAAAGCCTTCGGCAGAGCCTTATGTTGGAGGCTGCTTTTGTGGCATATGATCACTTCCCTCGTCGTCCCGATATTCCTTTAAATTGCTCAAGGTTGGCTGCCTGAACTCAGCTTATTCGGCTGCACTGGCTGATCGCCGAATGCGTTCCGCTACGAGTTTGCGGGTCAGCGGAATAAGTTCGCGTCCATAGTCGCGCGCATCCTCGAGCGGATCGAAGCCGCGAATAAGGAACGTCGTAACGCCAAGTTCGTAGTAGTCCATGAACGCGTCAGCGACTTGCTCGGGCGTCCCGACCAGCGCCGTGCTGTTGCCGCGCGCGCCGGT
>Ga0187781_10000663_pt1 | contig 24938 bp, 21 predicted proteins | sample 0715_SJ02_MP02_2_FD_132447 | JGI IMG/M metagenome (GOLD analysis project Ga0187781, IMG submission 132447) | Tropical peat soil microbial communities from peatlands in Department of Meta, Colombia - 0715_SJ02_MP02_20_MG | ecosystem: Environmental > Terrestrial > Soil > Wetlands > Peat | place... | reverse complement strand
GATGCGCGGCGCCTTCGATATCGAGGAAAAACCCGTCGCCGCCATTTTCCGCATTCCAGGGCGAGGCGGTCGGCGTATAGCGCGTCGCCCAGAGCGCAAGCTGCCGCAGCGCGGCGTCATCGGCGGCGGCATCGACGGTGCGCACTTGCAGAAGGTCCGCTTTCGCGCGCGCGTCCGCCACCGGCTCGCCGAGCATGAGGCCCAAGGCTTCGGCTGCTGCGTTCAAGGCGGCGATGCGCGGCCCGCCGGCGGCGGTTACGGTAAGGACGAGCGGCTTGGCGGAATCAAGAAGCTTGCCGGAAGGATTTTTCGTCTGCACGACCAACAGGCGCTGGATCGGCCAGCGCGGCAGCCAGACTGAAACGATGCGCGACATGATCGTACTCCACTACCCATTCACCCGGCCGTCCGTTGCGGCAGCGTTCAAGTTGCAGATGCCAAGAGGGGCGCGCGTAAAGGCCGAAGCGATCGCGCGCGGCCTTGCTGGCGCCGACGCGCCAGCGCGTTGCCGCCGCGCTCGATTCGAGATGTTGCGCCGAGCGCAGCAGCAACAACGGCAGGTCGGCGTCCGCGGCGGCGAGCTGCAGCCTTTGGCTCGATTTCAGATCGAGTTTGTCGATGACGCCGGCGACGGCGGCGGGGGCGCGCGCATGCAACGCTTCCTCCAGAGCCCACAGGGTTTCGTTCCTGTGCGCCGTCTCGACCAAAATGAGACGTGTTGGATTAAGGCCAAGCGCGCGGATGCCGTGACCATGCGGACGGCCGTAATCGCGCAGCCCGTAAGTCGGGAGGACGAGAATGATCGGGCGGGGATTGATCTGCTTCCCACTCCTCAAGGGGGGAGGTGAAAAGAAGCGGGCGAGCAGCGCGGCCATGAAGCCGAAGGCGGAAGGTGTGGCGCCTTTATCCGGCACGAATTCATGCAAGGCCCCGCAGGCAAGCCCGCCTTGCGGCAGACAGCGGTCGATGGCGGAGAGGCCGAAGGGAATAGCTTTAGCGTCTTGAAATCTTTCGATTTTCGGCAGTAAGCGGCGCAGTTCCGCAGCCACCGTGGCGCGGTTAAGCAAGACAGAAAGAGCGCTTGACTGGCTCATGAAACGGCTTTGTTCTGGGACTTTGGACTATAGAACAAAAAGAGAACAAAGCCAAGAGTCAATACTAAGTTCTTGGTATTGCTGGCGCAGGACCGATGCCGCATACCGTGGTTGCGGTCGCATTCGAGGAGCGCCATGCCGGAAGTCGACAAGGAGGGTATCCGCTACGCGGCCGACACACCGCAGCAGACGCCGGGCTTTTTTCTCAAAGGCTCCCACCAGCTCGATTGGGGGATGAAGAATCGCCTCGCCCGCGTTTTTTTACCGGCCACCGGCCGCACCGTGATGCTGGCGATCGACCACGGCTACTTTCAGGGCCCGACCACCGGGCTCGAGCGCATCGACCTCTCCATCGTGCCGCTTCTTTCCTCCTGCGACGCGCTGTTCTGCACCCGCGGCGTCTTGCGTTCGATCATTCCGGCGGAGACGACAAAGCCGATGGTGCTGCGCGCGAGCGGCGGCCCAAGTATCCTGCGCGAAGAGCTGTCCGACGAACAGATCGCCATGGACATGGACGACGCGGTGCGATTGAACGCCGCCGGCGTCGGCATCCAGGTGTTCATCGGCGGCGAACACGAGACGCGCTCGGTGCACAACATGACCAAGCTGGTCGATGCCGGCTTGCGCGCCGGCATTCCGGTCATGGGCATCACCGCGGTCGGCAAGACCATGGTGCGCGACGCCAAATACTTCCGGCTCGCCTGCCGCATCATCGCCGAGCTCGGCGCGCAATACGTCAAGACCTATTACGTCGAGGAAGGCTTCGAGACCGTCACCGCCTCATGCCCGGTGCCGATCGTCATGGCCGGCGGCAAGAAACTCCCCGAGCTCGAAGCGCTCACCATGGCCTACAACGCCGTGCAGCAAGGCGCCGCCGGCGTCGACATGGGCCGCAACATTTTCCAATCGGAAGCGCCGAAAGCGATGATCGCCGCGATCAACGCGGTGGTGCATAAGAACGCCAAGCCGAAGGACGCGTACGAGCTTTTCTCCTCGCTGAAGGCGAAGGGGTAGGGGGCGGCGTTGCTTTCTCATTCCGGGTTCCTCGCTTCGCGAGGCCCCGGAATGACGACGTTCTAGGAAAAGCGTCGCCTGCTAAGGCAGCGCCACGAGGATCGCTCCACCCGCGACCAGCAAAACGCCGAGCCAGTTTACGGCCGAAAGCTTTTCGCCGAGAAACACGACACCGAGTATCGCGACCATCACCACGCTCAGCTTGTCGATGGGCGCCACTTGCGCCGCGTTGCCGAGCTTGAGCGCGCGGAAGTAACAGAACCACGAGGCACCGGTGCCGAGCCCCGAGAACAGCAGGAAGAGATACGTGCGGCCCGATATCTTGGCCGGATCCTGAAACTGCCCGGTGGCGCAGACGATCAGTCCGAGCACGCAGACCACGACCAGCGTGCGGATCAGCGTTGCCAGATCGGAATTCACATTCTCCACGCCGATCTTGGCGAAGATCGCCGTCAGCGCCGCAAATAGCGCCGACAGCGCCGCCCATAGCTGCCAAGGCGGCTGACCGCCGAGTTGCATCGCTCGCGTTCCTGAGTGTTGAAGGCTCGTTTGGACGAGGCTCCTCTATGCGAGCGCGGTGGCAAGAGCAAATAGTTTCGCCGCCGCGGCGCCGCCGGCGCTAGGGTTTTGCCCCTATTCGCTATTCGCCGTCGGCCTCTTGCCATTCGCTCAGCTTGATCCGCGGCGACGCCGAGCCGATCAGAAACCAGGCGGCGGAACCGGCGGCGACCGCACCGCCGAGTGCCGCCATGATCTGCATGATCCAGGACATGCTGCCGAGCGAACTCGTCGGCGGCGACACGGCGGCTGTTGGTGCCGGATCCGGTTGCGGCGCCGGTGCGGTGGCACCGGTCGATGCCGTGTCGCTTGCGGCGGGCGGATTTGCTGACGACAAATTGTACAAGGGCGCGCTGCCCGCCGGCGCGACCGTATCGCTTGTAGGCGGTGCGCTTGCCGGCATACTTGCCGCTGCACTTGCCGGCAGACTTGGCTCGTTGGCCGCAAGATCGATCTCGTTGGCTTCGTCCGGCGAACGCACCTGCACGGCCTGACCGCCGACCACGAGTTCCCCAGGCGCAGCTTGTGCCGGCGGCGGCGGAGCCGGTTGCGGCCGCGGCCGCGGTGGCGCGGCGGAAGCTGTCGCGGCAAACGCCATCGCGGTAACTGCCGGCGCGGCCGCCGGCGCGGCGGTCATGGCACGCTGCGGCCGTTTCTGTTCCGCGACGTCGGTATGCGGCCGGTGCTTGCGCCGGAACGACACGTGCTGCTTGGTCTCGGCCTTGGTCTCGTTCTTGGTCTCGTTCTTGGGAGCGGACTTCGTTTCTGACTTGGTCTCGGATTTGGCGGCCTTCTTGGCCGCAACTCTGCTGCGCGGCGTCGCCGCCGATTTGCCAGTATAGGAAGGCGGCAGAAGCTGGAGCGGTTTGCCGACCGGCTCGTACTGCGCGGCAGCATCGCCGGCGAACAGGCCGGATGCGAAAACGCTGCCCGCAACGAGAATGGCACCGGTGATGACGCGACTACGCGACACGTGCGTCCCCTCCGTTACTCGTGCGCCGTGCGGCCCATCGGGACCAGACCGGAATGACCTGAAAGTGACGCAAATGCGGATTTTTTGGCGCAAAGCGCGGACCAAAATCCGCCGCCCTTAACCACCTTCGGGTTCCCGCCGCCGCTGCGCAGACCTTCTTCTAGCACATTTAGCGGACCAAGCGAGGCCGCGCTTGCGCGGATGGTTTACGCTTTGCGGCGCGTAGCCGCCGTTGTGGCGCCGCCTGCGCGCCGCACAATCGCGGCAATCTCCGCTTGCGAATTACGCCTGCTTTGGTCACACTTTCAACCTAGCAGGTGCTGCCGGGATAATGTGCTTGACGGTGTGACCGCTTGCAAACGCGCGCGATGGAAGTGACCCGTCCGCTTTTGGCGGACGCGTCGTTTCCCGACCAATCCTTGGTCTTTTCCTCACGTGATTTCGACGCCGTGCGCGCGGGCGTGGCGCGCATTTTCAAGCCGCATCTGCTGCGCCTGCACGGGGGGAGCGCCGATCTGCAGGCGCGCATGTATCACCTGCGGCAGGGCGATACCTCCGTCAATCGGCTGGAATACGGCGCCGAGGTCGAAATCGACCCCGACCGGCTCGACGACTTTTTCCTCGTGCAGATTCCCGTCGCCGGACACGCGTCGATTGCCTGCGGCGACCGCCGCTTCGACTCGACCCCGCTTGCCGCCTCGCTGGTGTCGCCGACGTTGCCGCTGCACATGCGCTGGCATGCCGGCAATGCCCAGGTCTGCGTGCGCTTCGAGCGCCGCAAGGTCGAGCAGCATTGTGCCGCGCATCTTGGCCACGCGCTCGACGAGCCGCTCGAATTCGAGCCGGAACTGCGGCTCGACACGCCGGCCGGCCGGTATTTTTTGCGGCTGGTGCAGCTCTTCGCCGAAGAGCTGACCGCGGCGCGGTGTTTGGAGGGCGGCTGGCCGGCGCCGTGCGGCACGGCCCACCCGCTGGCGAACGAGCGCGTCGCCGAGCATTTCTCCGCGGCCTTGCTCAACGCCCTGATCTACGGCCAGGCGAGCAACATCAGCGCCGCGCTGGCGCGCACCGAAACGGCGCCGGCGCCGCATTTCGTCCGCCGCGTGGAGGATTACATCCGCCATCACTATGCCGAGACCCTGACCATCGAGACGCTCGCGCGGGTAGCCGGAGTCTCGACGCGCACGCTGTTTACAGGCTTCCGCGACTTTCGCCAGGTCACCCCGATGGCTCATCTTAAATCGGTCCGGCTGGAGAAGGCGCACGCGGCTCTGCAAGGCGGCGACGCCGACGATGGCGCCGGCGTGACCAAAATCGCGCTCGACAGCGGCTTCTCGCATCTCGGCCGCTTCGCGCAAGCCTATCGCTCCCGCTTCGGCGAATTGCCGTCGGCGACAGCAAGGATGAAGGGACGGGGGCCTAAGACGTAATCACGGTCGTCATTCCGGCTTGCCGCGAAGCAGCAAGTCCAGAATACCATAATCACAGGTCAGGCGGAATTGGTACGGACAAGCTTCCTGAAGCTATCGTGGTTATGGATTCCGGGCTCGCGACGGAGCTTGTCATCGGGCCGGCCGCTTTGGGCCGGACCCGTTGGTCGCGCTCCGGAATGACGGGGTCTATGCCGCGGCGATGAACTTTTCCGCTTCGCCGGGATCTGCAAGCCAGGGGAAGAACGTGCGCGGATCGTCGAAGCCATTGACGAACGCCTTTCCCACCTTCGCCTTGCTCTGCGCCGCGACCAGAATGCTGATCACGTGCGGAGGCGGCGGCTGCAGCATGGCGTTGGTCCAGCCGGTGACGAACTGCGCATAGGCCCAGTAGTCGTCGAACGTCTGTTGCATCCACGCGGCGTCGAACGGCTTGTTGCCGTTGTCGAGGATGCGCTTGAGATAGATCCGCGCCGCCTTGGCCGCACTGTTCGAGCCTTGCCCGGTAATCGGATCGTTGAGCACGACCGCGTCGGCCATGCCGAGGATGATCGCGCCGGAGGGAAGCTTCGCCACCGGCTTGCGCACGGTCGGCGGGAAGCGGCCGGCGAGAATGCCGTTGGGATCGGTCAGCTTGGCGTTGCGCGAGCGCTCGTATTCCCAGGGGTAGAACTTTTTCAGAATGTCGAGACTGCATGCGAGGTGCTGATCCGGCGTTTTCACCTCGCTCCAGCAATCCATCGGTCCGCCGGGAATTCCTTCGAACACCATGATCTCGCACGGTCCGGTCGTGGTCAGCGCCGGGAAGACGAAGTATTCGCCGACGGTCGGCGCGATGTTGAAGGCAACGCGGGTCGGCGCATACGGGGTAAGCCCGGTGACGTAGGTCAGAGCGAGCGCCCGCTGCGGCTTGTCGAAGGGCGAGCGTTCGGCATCGCGTTCGAACAGCTTGACGATGTCGCCCTTGCCGCCGGCGAGGATCACGAGATCGCTGCCGCGGGCATAGTTTTCCAGATCGGCGACGCCGGCTTCGTGGATCACGAGTTCGCCGCCGCGCTCGGTGAACTTCTTCATCCAGCCCGGATATTTGACGCGCTGATCGACCGCCTGTCCGGGCTTGTCGAGCGTGTAGACCCATGTGACGGCCTTGCCGCCGTCGGGCCCGGCGATGGTGACGCCGAGGCCGTCCGTGTTCGGGCACTCCTTCTCCCAGAAATTGAGGCCGAGGTCGCGCTCGGCCTGCAGCGAGTCGTTGAACATAAATTGGCTCGACATCACTTTGCCGGCGGCAAAGTCGTCCGCCGTCCGGTTGGAGATGAGCCGAACCCGATAGCCGTTCTGCAGCAGGCCGAGGCCCAGTTGCAGGCCGGATTGGCCGGCGGCGACGATGGTGATGTTGCGCATTTTTGCTCCCCACGCGTAATCGTTGTTTGATCTTTTATTCCATCAGCAAAGGTATCGCCGGATCGGCGCGCTCCGGCCCCATGGCCGTGTAGCCGCCGTCGACGCGAATGTCGGTGCCGGTGATGAAGCTCGCATTGTCGGAAAGAAGGAACGCCACCGCTTCCGCGACTTCGGCCGGATCGCCGGTGCGGCCGAGCAGGTGGAACGGCTTTGCCACGCTGTCGGTCTTGGCGCGGTTGCCGTTGGTCAGTTGCACCATGATGTTGCTCCAGGTCCAGCCCGGCGACACCGCGTTGACGCGAATGCCGTCGGGCGCGAGATCCATCGCCTGGTTGCGCGTCAATTGCAGAATCGCCGCCTTCGACACCGGATAGACCCAGCGCCCGGTCTGCGCCACGCGCGAGGAGATCGAGCCGAAATTGACGATGGCGCCTTTGTTCTTTTTCAGATGCGGCCGCGCCGCCTGCATCAGCATCACCGAGCCGACCACGTTCACGTCGAAGGCTTTGAGCCAATCCGCGCGCGCCGTGTCGGCGCCGTTGTCGAGATAGGTGCAGGCGACATTGACCAGATAATCGAGCCGGCCGGTCGCCTCGACGCTCGCTGTCACCAAAGCCGCGATGTCGGCATCGCTGGTGAGATCGCAGCGGATGAAGCGCGCTTTGCCGCCGAGCTTCTTGGCCGTGGCCTCGCCATCGGCGACATTGATGTCGGCAATGACGACATTGCAGCCGTAACCGTAGAGCGTTTCGGCGACCGATTGCCCGATCAGCGTCGAGCCGCCGGCGACAATCGCGGTTTTGCCGTCTAGCCCTCGCATGGCGCTGCCTCGCTGCTCGTCCAATGCCGCAGGCATTGTCGACAAGCGGGGCAGGGCGCGCCTATCCGTTTTCTGCGGCGGTTATCCGTTTCGTGCAGGAAATGGAGTTTTGGAGCGCCCGCGCGAATGGATGCACTACGGTCCGATGCGTTGAGATTGAACCGATGGTTCGTCATCACCGGGCTTGTCGCGGCCGAGACGCGCTGGCGGCAGTCATTCAAAATTGCGGCGGACCCGGCGAGCGCCGACACGCTCGCCTGGTCACGAAGCAGTGCCGCAACTGCACCAGGCTTCACATGGGTTAGATTTCGCCTCGCTGCATCGCTCCCCCGATATAATCGGCTTGGCGGATCGCAAGTGTGACAATCGTCAGGGTCGGATTGCAGGCGGCACTCGTCGTGAATTGACTGCCGTCCGAGACGAAAAGGTTCTTGACGTCGTGTGTCTGCCCGTACTTGTTGACGACGCCGTCGCGCGGCTTTTCGCTCATCCGATTTGTCCCCAGATTATGAGTGCTGGGGTAAGGAGGTGTCGGGAACGTGCGCGTCGCTCCGACCGCGTCATACACCGCGGCGCCTTGCTGGTAGGCATGATTGCGCATGGCGATGTCGTTCGGGTGGTCGTCATAGTGGACGCTCGCGACCGGCATTCCGTTAGCATCCTTCGCCGCCGGATCGAGCGTGACCCGGTTGGTCTCCTGCGGCAGGTCCTCGCCGACCAGCCACATCCCGGCCATGTTCGAGTAGCCGTCGATTGCGGTCGTGAAGCTGCGGCCCCAGGCGCCCGGGTTGAGGAATGCGGCCATGAACGGCAAGCCGAGCGACAGCGTTTCCATCTCATAGCCGCCGCTGAATCCGCGCTTCGGATCGTGCCGGGCCTCGTCCATGATGATCCCGGCCATCGTGGTGCCGCGGTACATGTGCACCTGTTTGTCGAACACGGCATACACGCTGCCAGTCATGTGCCGCATATAGTTGCGGCCGACCTGGCCGGAGCTGTTAGCGAGGCCATCCGGGAACATATTGGAATGGCTGTTCAACAGGAGGCGTGGACTTTCCAGTGAATTTCCGGCGACCGCGACGGCGCGAGCTTTTTGTTTGTGCATCTTGCCGTCGGCGTCCACATAGACGACGCCGTCGACCTTGCCGGCAGCGTTGTGCTCGATCCGCACTGCCATGCTGTTGGGGCGAACTTCGAGATTGCCGGTGGCCTCGCCTTTGGGAATCTCGGTGTAAAGGGTCGACCATTTGGCGCCTGACTTGCAGCCCTGGAAGCAGAAGCCGATCTGCTGGCATGCGCCGCGCCCGTCGCGCGGCTGGCTGTTGATCGACATCCGGCCGGTGTGGACCTGCTGGTAGCCGAGCTTGCGCGCGCCGGCCTCCATCACTTTGAAATTGTTGTTGCCGGGCAGGCCTGGAATGCCGTTGGTGCGCGTGGTGCCCATCTTGAACTCGGCCTTGGCGTACCACGGCTCCATTTCGGCGAGCGATATCGGCCAGTCGAGCAGGTTGGCGCCGGCGATGTCGCCATAGACCGTTCTGATCTTGAACTCGTGTTCGTCGAAGCGCAGCGAAGCACCGGCCCAGTGCACGGTCGAGCCGCCGACCGACTTGACGATCCAGGCCGGCAGGTTGGGGAAGTCATGCGCCACCCGCCAGCTTCCCGACGTGGTGCGCATATCCTTCCAGGCCAGCTGGATGAAGCTGTTCCACTCGTCGTTGACGAAATCTTGGATCTCGTTCCGGCCGCCGGCCTCGAGGATCACGACCTTGATGCCCTTTTGGGCGAGCTCGTTGCCGAGCGTGCCGCCACCCGCGCCGGAGCCGACGATCACGATCGGTCCGTCATCGTTGAGATCGAATTTTGCCATGGCTTCCTCCCTCAGCTCAGCCAATTGATGTCGTCGAAGCCGCGATTGATGTAGCCGCCGTGCTCGGCGGACGAGCCCTCGTACCCGAACTTCGGCCACACCTCCGGATTGTTGTAGAGCGAAGCGATGAGATCGCTGCGCAGCTTGCCAAAGAAATCGGTTTGCTCGATCTCGCGCAGCAGGGCGACGCGCTGTTCTTCCCACGCGACCGCGGCGTAGGCGGATTTGTGGGTCGCCTGCGCCAGCTGATTGAGGAGGGCGACGCCTTCCTCAAGCAGCGCCTTCACCTTCGGGTCCGATGCGGCCTTGGCGTCCCAGGGCGTCACCGCCGCGATATAGTAGCGATCGGCCAGATGATCGTGCGGATAGATATCGCGCGCCACCTTGGCAAGCGTTCTCATCGTATCGGGTTTGAGCGTTTGCGCGTTGTCGGCCCAGGCGCCGTCAATGGACAGGCCCGTTGTCACGGCGACCGCCGCGGCGGGCGGGACTGCGGCGGCGGTCCTAAGGAAGTTGCGGCGATCGATTTTGCTGCGACGATCGACTTCTCTCATGAGATTCCTCCCTTGATGCTCGTTGTGCTATGTTGCAGTGCGCTTTCGATCAGAAGCGTTTGAAGGCGCACTGATAGATTCATTTCTGCTCCTTCAGAAAAGAAATGATGGCTTTGCGAACGGCTGCGTTCTTCTGTTTGTAGAGCATGATGGCGCCGGGGATGAGCTCCTGGGGATCGGCCAAATAGGTATCGAGGTGTTCCTCGTCCCAGACGAAATCGGCCGTTCCATAGCCCGGTGAATAATGGAAGCCTGCGAGGCTCCCGGGCTTGCGGCCATAGACGCCCGCCAACACGGGTCCCGGGCGCGGCGGATCATCCGCGTTCAGCGAATGGCATGTGGCGCATTGCTGCTTGAAGAGATCGGCTCCGGTCGGGGTAACCGCGGCGGGAAGCGGCGACTGTGCATGACTGGTCGCGAGGCCAACAGAGGTGAGGGCGACGAACGTCGCAAGCCATGACCCCGGAAGATCGTTCCGATCAGGCATATCCTCCCCGCGCAATTTTTTGAGTTTGGATTGCATGATAAGCGGCTGTTTGGCTTTATGATGGCGAAGATCTTATCAGCCGAAGATCTTATCGGCCGCAGTTCCACGCGCTCGCCAAATCGCTCAACAACAATCGACGCAGCGTCGGTAGCTGACGAGAATTAATTCCGCGGTCGCTGCGCCGCCGCGCGGCGGTCAGCGCAATCGCGCGCAGCGACTCCTGGGCGCCGTCGGCGCTGCCCTTTTCGAAGTCTCCCTCGATGCGGCCCATTTGATTGGTCATATGCGCAAAGCACGGATTTGTTGCGCAGCTTCGCAAAGGCGTAGAACGCGGCCGCTTCCGTCTCGACCGCGAGAATTCCGGCGCGTAGAGCGGCCGCGATTGCATCCTCGGTTTCGCGGACGGGCGCATCGGTCTGGCGCCGAACTGACAGAGCCATTCAGGCTGCGGTCAGCGCCTCGCGCGCGCTTGATGGTCCCTCATGGCGTCGGATGATGGCCGATGCGGTCCGCGGTCGCCATGGGCGTCGGGGGCCGACGTTCGGGAGGAGCCCCGAGGATTCGTTTGAAGAGATTGTGGATAAGCCTGTGGATTATCTGTGTATAAATCAGCTCGCTTGGCACATTTTAGGCCAACTAAGGCCTTATTTTACTGTGAGTTTTTCTACTCAGGACGATGGGGTAGGGTCACCGACGAGTGCTGCGACAAATGATGCCAGCACTTTTGCTGGTGGTGCCGGCAACGGCTGCGTTGTCGGCGAGCACAGAGTTTGTCCAAGCGGCAGAAGAATGCAGGGCAAGACCGGGTTCGACAGCGCCTGCAGGCAGTGGCTGGTACTACCGGGTAAACCGCGCGGATCATCGCCATTGCTGGTTTCTCATGACAAAAAGCGCGAGCGCGCATGTCCCCAGGCTTCGCCATTTCGCCGGTGAAAGCAGGGGCGGCGCACCGCAGGAGCAACAAGCGGGCGTTCAGCCGCCAATCGACTCTTCGCAGATAGAGCCCGCAGACGTATTGCCCGCTGGACATTCGACCGTCTCGCAAGCCGCCGCTCCCGCGCCCGATGCGGCGGCGAAATATCTGGTTCCGCGCACTATCCCGACCATAACTTTCCGGCGGCCGTCGGCTGATGCGCCGACGCGCTTGGAGCCGATAGGCAAGACTGCGCGCGCGATCGGGCAAACGTCCGCACACGCGGGCGATTCCACTTCCACACTCGTCGTGCTGACGGAAGCGGCGGCGACAGGTTTGTTATTTGCTGGTGGAGGCCTGTTTCTCGCGCATCTCGCACGCCGCAGATTGCCAAAGCTGGCGGCTTCGCGCGGCGGCAAAGTGCAGATGGCCGCTCCGTTCGGAGTGCCGGTTGTAAGGGCCCCTCCGATGGCTTCCGCGCTGCCGAATATGCCACCGGTTGCGGCAGACGACTTCACGCAAAGCCTGCGTGAACTCCGACGCAATCTCACGCGGGCAGAAGCGTCGATTCAGCGCCGTTTCCGCGAGCGCGCCTTTTCGACCCACTCTGATGAGTGAGTTTTCCGAGCACATTCAAGGAGCTTTCAAGCGTCAAATGGTCAAATGAACGATCGAGGCTCTCGCGTTCGAAGTTTTCGTGTTCCCAATGAATCTTTCGATTCACTGGGTCAGCACGGCGCGTGAGATCGCCATGCTTGTCGTGAATCCGGAAGGTTCAGAGAGAAAATGCGTTTGTTGTGGCGCGCCCACTCCGACGCCCAGCATGTGCGCATGCTGGAACCACTGGATGGCCTTGCCGGAGGATCTTCGCTCGGAGCTTTTGCGGTCGTATGGCCGGGACGAGTTTGCAAACTACCATCGTGCCCTGCTGAATGCCGTCAAAGCTTGGCAGCATGCGGGAGTTTGGCGGGCTGCCGCCAAGGCACGCGTATTGAATTCTTGACGCTTCCCGCGGGATCAAATCACCAGCGAAGGTCGGCCCGGGTGCGTGTTACCGGATCTGTCGCCCGCGGGTCATCGGCTCGTCGCTGCGGATGATCCGCCGCTCGCTTCAGGCGGGTAACGTTCCTGCTTGTTCGTTCTGAATAGCGAAAATTATTTGCTGGTCCTGCACCGGCGTGCTTCGGCCGGCCTCATGGGAAAACATCGCCTTTGCCAGAACGAGCATCTGCGAAGGATTGCTTGCGGCGAGGGTCGAGGTTTGCGTAAGCGCGCCTTGGGACCAATGTGTCCAGCCGGCGAGGTAGGCGTTGACAGCCGAACCGGAACTGGCGCCCGCGTAGCGCTGAGCCAACTGCAAGAGTGTGAATGTTGGGGCGGTGCCGAAATCGTAGATTTGCGCAAGCAGATGGTACCAAGCCGCCACGCCATGCTCGGGCGTGCGATAGATTGTCGTCACATTTCCCGCGCTGTCCGCTGGAGTCACTCCGGCGAAACCTTTGCGCGTGCTTTGCCATTTGCTGTAATTCAAGGCGCCAGGATTATTGGTTCGGATTGCGCGTGGCACACTCTGATTGTAAGGGTCGGAGCTGTAGAAACCGCCGGGAACGAGCGATCCGTAAGTGACGCCGACCGTGGAGGGGAAGGCTTGGGCGATCGGACCGATAGCTTGAGTGATCGCCTGAGCCGGTGCCGGAGGACTGGGGGTTGGCGCCTTAGCGGCGGCTCCGACAATGGTCGGTGCCATTGCCTCAATGAAATCGGTGCCTGCGTAGCCGGCTGCGGCGATGCCCAATAGGGTGCTGAGATTGCTCGGGTCGATATCGATCAGCTTGTTCAGTCCGATTGAAATCGCCGCAATAATTCCTGCAATAAATCCGACGAGGAGACTGAATACGAGTCTGCTGGTGACAAAAAGATCCTGGGAAGAAACCCCTTTGGTCTGCGCGTCGTCGCTTAGCTTCTTCAATCCGGCAACGGCTCGTATTCCTTGGCCGACCATCCCCATCAGTCCGCCCAGCAACACGGCCTGCAGAACTGGCATCAGCTGGTTTGACATATGGCGCCCACCGGTTGTTTCACATTGCTCAAACGAGCATCAGCAGACGAATTGGCTGTCACGAGCTGGCCCCGAGATCGACGACGTGACTCAGGTGTGAATCGAGTTGCACCGTGGTATCCGGCCCGGTCCAAACGCCCTCGGCCCGACGCGTGCCGCCCTCGCCAGTTACGACGACGTTGCGGAATCCAAGCTCTGACAACTTATCGTCGATCAACGAATTGCTGGCGAACTGTTCGAACCCTGTCAGTGTCACAGTGGCTGAATAGCGATGCCCTTGTCGCGCTGTATACGGCTGTCCCGTTACGGCTCGTGCCTCAACGGCCGCCAGAGGCGACGCGGCGAATTGCTGCGAACCGACCAAAATTCCATTGGCGTATGTGTAGGAAACCGTGCCGCTAAAACCGGTCGGCACAGCCAGGAGACCGGCATCGCCGATTGATATGACTGACGGAGGCGTTGCACCGAACAATGCGGCAATCTTGGTACCGATCGGCGATCCGAGGCCGGTACAGGGATCGGGGCCGACGCGCGCAGCATACTCGCCGTTGTCTCCAACGGTGATGTCGTTGAAACAATCTTTGTTGAGCCAAAGCGTCGGTGTGATGAAGCCCAGTTTGTTGCCTATGGCGGCGAAGAGACCCGCATATAGCGGCGCAACGGCGCTGGTCCCACCCATCGTAATCGGCAAGCCATGCACAACCATGCTGTATCCGGTGAGTGGGTCTGCGTCGGCGGCGATATCAGGCACCATCCTGCCCAATCCGGCAGTCGGCGGTTGCGGCGCGCCAATTTGAAACGACTGGACGGGAAAAACCGTTGAGTACCCGCCACCGGTTCCGCTGCCATTTGTTTGACCGGGATCGTCATTCCACACGACTTCGCCGGTCGCCGTCTTGCTAGTCCCGCCGCACGCGACGACGTGCGGGCAGGAAGACGGCAAATCGACGTTGGCCGGTGAGGGGCCACCGTCGCTTGAGTCGTTGTCACCTGTGGCAGCAAGCACGATCATGCCTGCTTGCGTTGCCGCTTGTGCTGCCGCCTCCATTTCGGTGATGAAATCGCGATTTTGGCTCTGCCCCCATGCCTGCCAATTCGCCTCGTCCGAACCCCATGATATTGAACAAACGTCGCAGCCATCTCGAGATGCAGCCTGGATGGCCAGAGCTATTCCTTCCAAGTCGGATCCTGCCGCCCAATACATACGGATATTCGCCGGTTTGCCGGTGGCGACATAGTAGGACGCGGCGGCGACTTGAATGTCCAATGTCACTTCAACGTCCGGATCAACCTGCCCCTGGGGCACGGGCTGTTTGGGATTGTTGTTCGCGCCATCAACCGAAATATCGGTTATTTGCGGCGTCGGCTGACCGATGGAACTGAAAAACGCGTCCATATCGGATTGCACCCATCCGCCGCCGAGTTCGACGATGGCAATAACACCGCCGCCCGAGAGGCCTGTGGGCCAACTGTATGCCTTGCAGAGCTCAGGCACAGTCCAGGAGGCCGCGTTCGGGATGCCGCTCTGAGAGGCGCGGATTTTGCGCGGCTGAAAATAAGCGGTGTTTGGTTCTCGCAGTGCCGCCAAATTAGCGGGCTGTTTGCCTAATCGGCCGCGGGCTCTGGGACGCGCCGGTGTGGACGCCTTCATTGGCCAGCGGGTCGCCACGATATACTTGCTGGAATAATCGCTGTCTTGAAGATGATGTCCCTGGTTGCCTCCAAGACCGCGTACGGTTTCCGAATTTATGATCTCATCGCAAAAATCGACGTGGTAGTCGCCGGCTGGCCATCGAAAGACAACCACGCAACCCGGTTGCAGCCCGCAGGCGGTGCCGTAAGTCAGGTACGAAGATGCCGCGGCGCTATGCGTGGACGCATATCCGGTTTCCTCAAGTGCCGCACATACGGTTGCGGCGCAGGACGGCGGGGTAACGCCGTTGAGTGCCCCAAACGTCGTGTGCTTGAATATTTCCTCCGTGAAGGGCGTCGGCTTCGCTCCGGTCTGCTGAATCTCTCCTCGATGCTGCCGCATCCACTCCATCCACGGCGTTGCAGACATAACCGGCCCCTTGCACGTTGGAGGGAAGGATGTTGCTTCAGCCCGAAGCAACACGTTCAATTCCCTCAATCAAAGAGCGCCGGGGCGAGGTCATTTGGCGACCGCCGCGGCTGCTTTATTCAAGGCTGTGAGATTGCTGCTGGAAGAGGCGGCCGCGACGGCCTGGGCAAATGTGATGAATTGCGTCAGGTCGCTCAAAAAAGATTGCGTGTAGATCGCGGCGCCGCCGTTCGCCATTGCCTGCTGTATTGCCACCCAATCCTTCATGATTCGATCGAATAGGATTTTGCCCGAAACAGTATTGGCATCTGCCAGCGTGTCGTATTTGTCACCGAGCGTGGACAAGTTCGCTACGTCCTTCTGTATTTTGCTCCACGCAACAGAGAAGCACTGGACAAATGTCGGATTTGGAACGCCGTTCTTCTGGCTAGCTGTCGAAAGTGTTTTACAATCATCGGTCAGATCAATTTTCGTCTCTCGCATCGAGACGAGTTGCTCGACAAAGGCTCCGGTGGCAGCGTGTCTCGATGAGTCGGAAAACGCGTCGAGGGCGGTAGCTAAAGCCGATCCCGTGGTGGTGACTTTGGATTGAATGTCTTTATTGCTTAACGCATAGATGATGGCTTGCTGGCGGCGCGCTTCATCCGCAAGCGTCGCCCAATCAATCAAGATCGGCTGCAGGATGGAAAGAAACGTGTCAACAAGCGTGCCGATCGGTCCCAAGAATGCAAACGTGGTAACGGCGCCGCCGCCGCCCGCGGCTGCGGCAGCCGGACCGATCGCAGCACCCGGCACGAGACCGTAATAGTCCTTGGCGTAGGTGCTCAAGTCCCCTTCGCAGTTCACTTTCGTCTTGGCCGCAAGCTCGCTCAGCGTGCCCGCGTCGATCTTCACTTTGTCGGCAATTGAATAGTTCGTCGTGGCGAGCAGAAGCTTAAGAGCGCTCGGTATGTCCGTAGGTGCCGCCGCCCTCATGCTCACTGTATTGATATTCTGGATAAGTGAATTGAGGTAGTTCAGATAAACCGAGTTAGTGATGTAGCTCTGTCGCGGGCCGCACAACATCGCATCTTCCGCGAGCGATCCATCTGCACTGAGCGTGATAGGGGTGTTGACCTTCGCGGCAACGAGAGCACGCGCTAACGCGAGGCGAATTGCCATCGTCCTCGCATCCGACCGGTAGGTCTTCAGTGCGGCACCTGCTCCGGTCGTCAGGGCGGCAATGCTGGAAATCGCCGCCTCGAACGGTTGCGGTAACGTCACCGGGACCGAAAGGCTGGTCGGAGGCGCCGCGGTCGCCTGCGCGCTGATGCCGGACTGAGCGGCGGCTGGCTGAGGGCCTGCGGGTTCGGTCGCCAACAAGGGCGGGAGTGGCACACCAATGACCGGAATGTTTGAAGCCGGGCTGGAGCTTTGGGCGCCGGCGGCTTGTGGCAATGCCATTGCGGCAGCCGTAGCGAGCGCTAGAAAGCTCTGACGCCATACAATCATCACTCACTCCCTAAGGGCGGCCGCGCGGGTCGCCACGGCAACGGCTGCCGGCTACTGCAAGTTACTTTTGCCAAATATGCTCTAAATGGGAGAATCGCGCAAGAGTTGTATTATGGGGAAATACAACAATCTGGCTGACGCCGACAATGGCTAGCCAATTCAAACGCACGATCAATTTTCTGCGGTGGTTTGCTGCACTTCCAAGGAAATAGCCGCCGGGTGCGACGGGCTTGTTTGCAACTGCGGCACTGCGCCGGCCACAGCGAGGCAAGTGTGTTAAGTTGCGTCGCGCGCCGCAGGTCTGCCGATCGCGGACCGCAAACGCGTCGATCCTCACCCTAATTCGGTAATCGCCTCGGGGAAAATGTGCAGGCGTTCGCCCGGCCCGTTCGCTTCGATCAGATAATTGTCGCACACCCACGACAGCACGTGGCCGCGCAAATAGGTCGGATGCACGACGATGTTCATGTCTTTCGCGATCGTCATCGGCTCGTCGCTGCGGATGAGCGGCCGCTCGACCAGATCGTAGCCCTGGCCGTGGCAGTGCAGGCGGCGCTCTTCCGGTCGTCCGTTCTTGCGCATGAAGTCGTTATAGGCGGCGAAAATGTCGGCGCAGGGCGCGCCCGGCTTCAACAGGCCGAGATTGAATTTGCGCGCTTCGATCGCGAAGGCGAACTCATCTTTCAGCTCGGCGGATGCCTTGCCGACCACGCAGGTGCGTCCGAGTTCCGCATACATGCCGCCGGGGCCGGAATCCTCCACCAGGAGCGCGAGCACGTCGCCCTCGGCGATGACGCGGTTCTGGTAATGGCGCTGGCTGAAAGCAGACGGCGCGTCCGCCGGCATCGAGGCGCAGAGATAAATGCCGTTCTCGCTGCCGTGGCGCTGACTGTAGCATTGGGCGATGGCGGCGACATCGCGGTCGCGCATGCCGGGCTCGATGGCGGCGAACGCCGCCCGCATGGCGCCGTCCTGCATCGCCGCCGTGCGGCGGATGAGTTCGCGCTCCTCGGCGCTTTTGATCGACTTGATGCGATCGACCATGTCGGCGGCATCGGCAAAATGCGAATTGGAGAAGCGGCCCTTTTGCAGATAATCGACCAGCGCAAACGACATCGAGGCGGTGCCGAGAAGCCCGATGGTGCCGCCGGCGTAGGGCGCCAGCGCCTTGGCGGCGAGCTCGGCGTCATAGGCCGCGGTGTAATGGCAGGAGGCGAAGCTCGGGGTGGTCAGCACCTGCTTGACGCCGCGATTGATGCCGTCAGGGTTGACGGCCGGATTGGCGTCGCCGCCGAAGGGGCCCATGCCGATCACTGTCATCAGCTCGTCGCGCGGGAACACGACGGTGAGCGGGTAGCCGTTCGTCGCCGGCAGGTCAGTGAAGTATTTGACGTAGCCGCCCATGTAATCGTTGTTGTTCTGCATGAGCAGAACGTCGATCTTTTCGCGCTCCATGGCGGCGCGCATGGCGGCCCAGCGGCGCTCGAGTTCGGCGCTGGAGATGGGCGTCTGCAGGCGTTCCGAAAACGCGGTCATGTCGTCCACGTGCCTCCGATGCCGCCGGTTCTGCGCCCGTTCGCTGGCCGCGGCCGGGCGGATATAACGCCATGCGCGCAGCGAAGCCAGCGGCCGCCGCGGCGGTTCCCGCAAGGGGGCCGCCTAGGGCTTGCCGGAATCGGTTACACTGCGGCGTGACGACCGCTCAACCCCGCATTGCCAGGAGCCGCCATATGCCGATCGATTGGGCAACAGTGAATTGGACCTTCGTCGTTCTGATGGGCGTGTTCGCCTTTGTCGCCGCCTTGCTGGGCAGCCTCATTTCCTTTCGCAACCGCTTCTGGGGCGCGGTGATCGCCGGCATCCTGTTCGCGGCGATTTTCGTCTTATGGAATCATTACCCGCACCCGACCGTGCCGCTGCCGGTCATCTCCACCTACACGACGCCGGCCGGTTGACCTTTGCGCCGGCCGCGTTAAGCGTATCGGCCTCGTCGCTGCGATCCTCCCGGTAGGAACGGAGAAATCATGAATAAGCTCCATGCGGACGCGCGTTCCGCGCTGGCCGGGCTGTTGAAGGACGGCATGATGGTCATGGCCGGCGGCTTCGGCCTGTGCGGCATCCCGGAGACACTGATCTTCGCGATCCGCGATTCCGGCGTCAAAAACCTCACCGTCGTCTCCAACAATTGCGGCGTCGACGGCAAGGGGCTGGGCGTGCTCCTCGACACCCGCCAGATCAAGAAGATGATCGCCTCCTATGTGGGCGAGAATAAAACCTTCGCCCAACAGTATCTGGCCAACGAGCTCGAGATCGAGTTCAACCCGCAGGGCACGCTCGCCGAGCGCATTCGCGCCGGCGGCGCCGGGGTGCCGGCCTTCTTCACCAAGACCGGGGTGGGAACGCTGATCGCCGAAGGCAAGGACGTGCGCGAATTCGACGGCGAGCGCTATGTCATGGAGCGCGGGCTCGTCGCCGATCTGTCGATCGTGCACGCTTATATCGGCGATACCGAAGGCAACCTCGCCTATCGCAAGACCGCGCGCAACTTCAATCCGGTGATGGCGACCGCCGGCAAGGTCACCGTCGCCGAGGTCGAGCACCTGGTGCAGCCCGGCGATATCGATCCGGACCACATCGTCACGCCCGGCATATATGTGCAGCGCCTGATCCATGTGCCGAATGCCGTCAAACACATCGAGCAACGCACCGTGCGCAAACGCCAGCTGGCCGATGCGCCGGCCGGAGCAGGGGAGGAAGTCTGATGCCTTGGACCCGCGATGAAATGGCGGCCCGTGCTGCCAAGGAGCTTCGGGACGGCTTCTATGTCAATCTCGGCATCGGCATTCCGACGCTGGTGTCGAACTTCATTCCCGATGGGATGAGCGTCCAGTTGCAGAGCGAGAACGGCATGCTCGGCTTCGGCCCGTTCCCGTTCGAAGGCGAAGAGGATCCCGATCTCATCAATGCCGGCAAGCAGACTGTTACCGAGCTGCCGACCACGAGTTTTTTCAGCTCCGCGGATTCGTTCGCCATGATCCGCGGCGGCCATATCGACATCGCCATCCTCGGCGCCATGCAGGTGGCCGAGAACGGCGACCTCGCCAACTGGATGATTCCCGGCAAGATGGTCAAGGGCATGGGCGGCGCCATGGATCTGGTCGGCGGCGTCAAGAAGGTGGTCGTGGTGATGGAGCATTCGGCCAAGAACGAGCCGAAGCTCTTGCACAAATGCACGCTGCCGCTGACCGGCGCCGGCGTCGTCGACATGGTGATCACCGATCTCGGCGTCTTCACCGTCGACCGCAAGGGCGGCGGCATGACGCTGGTCGAGCTCGCGCCCGACGTCACGCTCGACGAGATCAAGGCCAAGACGGAAGCAAGCTACAAGGTCGCCAATACGCTGACGCATTAAGCGTCCGCCTCTCTCTCACTTTTTCCTCCGTCGGCGCGGCAACGCTTTTTCATTTCGTCATTGCCGGGTGGCGAGGCTCAATCGAATTTGCCGATAAGGCTTGGTCGCTGCGCCTCTGCATGGACCACCGGGTCAAGTGTTCAGCCCGGTGGTGACGACTGAGAGGGCGCGCCTGTCACAGCGACCGCCTGGGCTCCGCACAGCGCACTTACTAGACGTTAAAACCGCAGCGCCGTGCGCAGCCCCAGCACCAGCGCGTTCGGAATAGCCGATCCGCCCGCCGGATTGGCCGGGTTCGCAATGTTACCGCCGGGATGGAAAATGTATTGCAGGTCCGGCTGGATGAACCACCGCTCGGCGAGCCTCCAGCGATAGGTCAGTTCGATCGCCGCTTCGTAATTGCGGATCGGTATCGGCTGGCCGCTGGCCGCCAGCGCGCTGTCAAAGGCGGCTGCATCGGGAGAAATCCGGCCGTAAGCGAATGCGAGCCCGATCATGTCGGCCGGCCGCCAAGGAAGCGGCCCGCGGAAGGTGAAGCCGCCATCGGCATAAAGATCCACCTCGTTGCGGTCGCTCGGCGCGGCGACACCGCGCGCAAAAAAGCCGAGCGCGCGGTTTGGGCTGCCGGGTACGCGCCACAATGTCTGATCGATCACGCCATAGGCCGCCGCGTCGCCTTGGTGCTGCTGCGGCGTGATCGCCGCGGGGAGCGAGCCGCTTGGCGTGAAATCCTGCAGCGGAAACGAGCCGGCATTGTACCAGGCGCCTATCTTGACCATGCCCGGTAGCGCCGCGGGCGGTCCTGATGTCTGCGGCCCTGCCTGGTCGCCGGCGTCGTACCTGCCGTCGCCTTCCTGGTTGGGATTTTGCGGCTGCGGGGCGCCATGCGAACCGCCCCCATATGCATAGGCCGCCTCGACGATCACAAAGGGCGGGTCGCGCAGACGGAATGCCAGTCCGTATTTGTCGGTCGTCACCGGATTGTTGGAACCTGATCCAGCCGGATCCCCGTCGAAGATTGCGGTCCGCAGGATGAGCTGGTCGGATAGCGATACTTGCAGGCGCGCGCCGAGGGCTGCTTCCGGAAAGTTCGGACCGCCGCTCGGCAGGTCCTGCGTGTTGAGCATCGGCCAGCCGAAGGTGCTGTTGAGAAACAGATCGGCATTGCGGCTGACGACGAATTCCTGCGCGGCGGTGAACTGGCCGACGCGCAGGCTGAACCGATCGGCGAATTCCTGTTCGATCCACAGATTGAACAGCCGGACGGTCGGCGGCGCTTCGACGCCGCTCACCACCATCAGATTGTCGAGATTGGTGGCGCTGAATTGCGTGCCGAAGATGTTGTGGATGCTGGCGTGAAACTTTGCCCCCGACCAGCCGGCGAGCTTGTCGAGGTCGCCGTCGATGATGATGCCAAAGCGGCCATCATAGCCGGGGCCTTGTTTGACGCCGCCGACCGGATTGCCGAAGGCATCGCCGTAATCGCTGAAAATGAAGGATAGTCCCTGCCGTTCGAGCTTGGAGCGCAGACCGCCGATATCGGTGAGCTGGTACAAATAGGCCGGCAGGGATTGCGGCCAAGCCGGCGCCGCGGTCTGCTCATTGCCGCCGTCGCCGGCGGCTCGAGCGGAGGAAAGGGCCACCAGGCAAAAGAGCGCAAACAGGCCGAGAGGCGCCGGGGCGAGCAAAGGAGGGGCGCGGTGCGAGCCGAGCCGGATCCGCCGACCTGAACGCTGCCGATTGGGCATCTCCGCCTAACGTCCTTGAAGCCGAAACGCCGCCTTGCTCCCGGCCGGCACGTGAGGCCGGTTGAAAATCCCCATATTCGCATTTTTCGCTGACGACAGGTCCGCGCGGGCCGTTACCGTACAGTCGCTTTTTGAAGCTCACGCGACTGGCGCGCCCGGCAATTGCGAGACTTGGTTTCGGCCCCGCAGCTCGCGCACGGCGCCGCGGACCGCGGCGACCAGCGACACTATCGAAAACGGCTTTTGCAGCCAGCCGCGCGGTAGGGCTTTTTCAGCGCGCACGCGCGTGTCGTGGTCGAAATGCGCGGTGGCGAAGATGCAGCGGATGCCGTGCGCCTCGAATATTTCGATGGCCGCCTCGATGCCGTCGCCCCTGCCGGTGAGCCTGATATCCATCACGCACAAGACCGGCCGTTGCGACGACGCAAGTTCGATCGCTTCGTCGGCCGATGCTCCGATACCCGCGATCTGGAACCCGGCCTCGATCAGCGCCGCCTCGATCTGGGCGGCGACCAGAAAATCGTCTTCGATGAGCAGAATGCGCTCGGCCGCGGCTTCGCCCGCCCGTGGGCCGGCGGCCTCGGCATGTGCGAAAACGACGCCGGGCCGGTAGGAGGGAAGGGCGGAGGCCGGGCCGCGCGGAGAAGCCGCGGCAACTTTCAGAACCATGATAGGGCCCGTCAGGAAAATCGCAGCGTGCAGCGGGTGACCGGGTTTCGTTTGACCTCGAACTGTCCGCGCAGCTGTCCGGCCAGTCCCTGGACCAGCCCGAGACCGGACGACCGGCTTGCGACCGCTTCCAAGTCGAACCCCGGACCGTCATCCTCCACATACAGGATGAAAGAGTCGCCTTCTCTTGTCAGCCCGATGCGAATGACGCATTCGCAGCTGCCGTTCACCCCGTACTTGGCGGCATTGGTCAATAGCTCATTGAGGATCAAGGCGAGCGGCATGGCGGTGTCGTTCGATAATTTGCCGGAGGCTGGCGCGCGGACGATTTTGACGTTCGGCGGCAGCGTCTGTTGGGCGCTGTGACAGACCGCATCGAGAAAGTCGCTGGCCTGGAAGCTCGTCGCATCGGTTGTGGCATAAAGCACCCGCTGCGCCGCCGCCATGGCCATGATGCGGCGGCTGGCTTCGTCGAGAATCTCGGCGGCTTCGGCGCTGTGCGTCTTCTTCGCCGCCGCATAGAGCAGCGATTGCAGCATCTGCATGTTGTTCTTGACGCGGTGGTTCAATTCCCGCAGCAGCACGCGCTGCTGCGTTTCCGCCTGCCGGCGCTCGCTGATATCGACCAGCATGTTGACGGCGCCGACGATCTTGCCGTGCGTGTCGCGCATCAGCGCCGGGTAGGGAATGAAGGGCACGCGCGATCCGTCGGGCCGCTCGGCGATCGCTTCCGCATTGCGGATCGTACGCCCTTCCTTGAGCGCCGCCGCCATCGGGCATTCGTCGTGCCGCATCGGCGTGCCGTCCGGCCAGTAAAGCTTCCAGGTCACGCACCATTCGTCGCTGCCGAGCGTCGGCGTGCGGCCGGCGAACTCTACGGCGGCGTCGTTGTAATAGGTGATCTTGCCCGCGGCGTCGGTGGTATAGATCGCCGCCGGAATGGCCGAGAGCAGCTGCTGCAGCCGGCGCTCGCTGTCGCGCACGGCGTCCTCCGCCCGTTTGCGTTCGGTGATGTCGCGCGCGATCTTCGAGGCGCCGGAGATGCGGCCGTGGCCGTCGCGTATGGGCGATACCGTCAGCGAGATGTCGATCAGGCTGCCGTCCTTGCGCCGGCGCACCGTTTCATAGTGATCGACCCGCTCGCCGCGCCGGATGCGCGCCAGTATTCCCGGCTCTTCGTCGATGCGCTTCTGCGGCATCAGAACGGTCACCGGCTTGCCGATCATTTCCTCGGCCGTGTGGCCGAACACGCGCTCGGCGCCGCGGTTCCAGGTCTGGATGATGCCGTCGAGATCCTTGCTGATGATGGCATCGTCGGACGACTCGACGATGGCCGCGAGCTCTTGCGCGAGGATTTCAGCACATGCCCCCGCAGCGCTCGTCGCGCGCGCAGGTGGGATTGGCCGCCGCGGTCGTCGGATGCGAAGCTCCTCGATGCTCATTCCTCTGTCCCGTACGCGGAACCCAACCAGAACGGCGACCGATGGACGCCGAAGCCGCTCCGACCGACATGAAAAACCCCGCAGACTGAAACGCCAGACCGCCGCAAGGGTTCCTGCGGGTTTTAGTTCCATTTTACGAGGCCGAGGCGGCGATGGATCATGTCCCCGCTCGTCACTTTTTCAGCAACGCTCGGCTTGACAAATGTCTCTGTTTCAGTTACATTGACAGCGAATCTCGCTCACTGAGGGACGCCTTTCGCGAGGGCACTTTCGGAAAGCGGAGCGAGTGCGGTGCCCGCGCGCGGATTGATGCGATCCGCTCCCGGGCGGCTCTGGGGTACCGGTCGGCCGGCAAAAGGACCGGTCTGCACGGAGCGTGCTTAACTCAAGGCGTCGTGCGGCGAGCGGGCAAAACACCTTGTGCGCCGTGCTTTGAGGAAACCCGGTTCTGGGGCTGAGCCATCGGGGTAGAAGCCTTTGGCGAGTGCCGCGGCGTAGCGCCGGAAGGCGGGCGCGTCCCCGAAAGTGACGCGCAGCCGCGCTTTGAGCATCGGCAGATGGCAACATCTGTCGCTGTTGCGCGGACATGGATGGCATGCGCCTTTCGGCGCTTCGCCTCCCTTTTTTGCGCATGATCTCGTCCGAAAACCGGACACCACTTTTCGGGATCATGCGTGTGCCGGGGGCGAATCTTTTTTCGTGGTCGTCGTGGTCAAGCAAAACTCGGGCGCACAGGCGCCGCGAGCACGGTTTCGCTTTGTCTTCCCCCTAACACATTTAAGGAGGTTTCATTGCTTCCAAATGGAAGGCGTTTCGCCCTCAGCGACCGGCCTGGATACGGGGTGTCGTGCAGTGCTGGCGGCGTATTTGTCGGCGCAGTCGCGCTCTTGGAGGCTTGCCGCAACTGCGGAGGCTTTCAAAAATGGCGGCCGCGGCCG
>Ga0187781_10000662_pt1 | contig 24944 bp, 29 predicted proteins | sample 0715_SJ02_MP02_2_FD_132447 | JGI IMG/M metagenome (GOLD analysis project Ga0187781, IMG submission 132447) | Tropical peat soil microbial communities from peatlands in Department of Meta, Colombia - 0715_SJ02_MP02_20_MG | ecosystem: Environmental > Terrestrial > Soil > Wetlands > Peat | place... | reverse complement strand
CGCGCTGCCAATTTCCGCGCCGCTGCCCATTTTGTCAGCGCCGCCCGCAAGAACTTTGGAGTGCGGGAGCTTGCTCCCGCTTTGTTTTCAATATCTGCACAACGCGCGCCAACTACTCGGCCGGCCTGCCCCTCAGCTTGCTTGACTACATCTTCTCCGCCGCGATAAACATCGCCGTATTCACCATCTCAATACCGCGCTCGTCTTCCGGCTTGCCGGCATCGGCTGCAGCGTAGCGGGGGTGAAACCCCGCAAAATCATCCTTCATCGTGGCCACCATGAGCCGGCGTGTTTCCGCATACACGGCATCCCCGCGATGCCAGCCCGCCACGTGCAGCCAGTGGTCGAACAGCCGCGGCATTTCGTGCACTTCGCTCGCAATCACGCGTAAACCGGCAGCGCCGAAAATCTCGTCAAAGTCGCGGCGCCCGAGCGACCGCGTGTGCGACGCGTCGCGCGCGATCTCGATGCGATTGGCCGCCTCGGCACGCGCCGGATCCTCCGGCACCACGATATCAATCACGCCCACTCGCCCGCCGCGCTTCACCACCCGCGCCATTTCGCTGACGACGCGCCCGGGATCGCGCATGTGATGCAGGCTGTAGCTCGTCACCGCGAGATCGAGCGAGCCGCTTCCGATCGGAAGCGATTGCACGTCGCCAATCGTGAAGCCCAGGTTGCCCAGGCCATCGCCTCGCGCAGTCGCGCGCGCTCGATCCAGCATCGCCGGAGTTAGATCCACCGCACAGACCCAACCCGTGTGGCGCGCGAATTGCAGCGCGAGCGTCCCCGGGCCGCAGGCGAGATCCACCACGGTGTCCGTCGGCTTCGCGGAGACCATGCGCGCGAGTCCATCCGCAAATTGCGCGCGGTAACTCACCGCAAAGTCCGCAAATACCTCCGCGGTCTTGGTGAAGCGGTCGCGAATCAAATCTTTTTGCTGCGAATCGTTAGTCGAACTCATAAGCGCTGTCTTCGCCTCGCTATATTGCGACCTTATAACCAGAAGCGCCGCCCCAATCGCTTTGTAGGGGCACGGCATGCCGTGCCCGCGCTGCCCTGCCACTCTCTGCACCGTTGCCTAAGTCCTTCGCGCCGCCTGCGAGACCTTTGGAGTGCGGAAGCTTGCTTCCGCTTTGTTTTCGCTACAGGGACAATGCACCCAAATTCCTCGCGGTCACAAATCAAGAATACACCGCGCGCGATGCTCCGGCGCGACCAAGCGCAGCTCCGGCACCGCCGAATCGCACTCCCTCACATGCCTCTCGCAGCGCGGCGCAAACGCACATCCCGGCGGAAGTGAGTCAAGCGCCGGCACCGTCCCGGGAATCGGTACAAGCTTTCCTCGCTCCAGCCGCGGCGCCGCGCGCAACAGCCCCGCAGTGTAAGGGTGCCGGGGTTTTCGCAAGACTTCCTCTGCCGGACCTTCTTCGACAATCCTGCCCGCGTACATCACCACAACGCGGCTGGCAATCTGCGCTACCACGCCCAGGTCGTGCGTGATGAAGAGCAGCGAGAGCTGAAGTTCGCTCCGCAGCTTTTGCAGCAAATCCAGGATCTGCTGCTGCACCGTCACGTCGAGCGCCGTTGTCGGCTCATCCGCAATCAGCACGCGCGGCCCCGCTGCCAGTGCCATGGCGATCATCACGCGCTGGCGAAGGCCACCCGAAAGCTGGTGCGGATATTGCCGCGCGCGCACTTCGGGCTCGGGCATCGCCGCCCGCGCGAGTGATTCAATCGCGCGCCGGCGGATTTCGCCCTTCGCGGCGCCGGGCTCATGCACGCGGATCGCTTCTTCCACTTGCGGCCCGATGCGCATCACCGGATTGAGCGCAGTCATGGGCTCCTGAAAAATCATCGCGATTTCCCGCCCGCGAAGCGCGCGCATTTCCTCAGGAGCGGCTGCGACGAGATTTTCCGCGCAGCGATCCGCGGCCGTCTCGCGCAGCCGCAGCCATGCTTCGCCTTTTCGCCGCGCCCCCGGAGGCTCGAGCCCCATCAGCGCCAGCGCCAGCATCGTTTTCCCCGAGCCCGATTCCCCCACGATGCCGAGCGTCTCGCCTTCGGCAAGCGTGAACGACACCTCATTCACCGGCCGCACCCACCCCGCCGCCGTGGGCAACTCGACTGTCAGCCCGCGCACGTCGAGTCTTGTCGCCATGGCAACATCATATCTGCCCACCTCATCCGTCGCCCAATTTTCCCGCTTCGAATTTCGCATGCCCGCGGCAAATTCCAGGTAGAATCCGCTAGCCAGCTGCCGGGTTGATATATGAGTAGCTACCTGCAAGAGATACGCTGCCTCCATTGCGGCGCCGTGTTTTTCGCGAGTTCTTCAGGCGCGCTTTGCCCTTATTGCGGCCGCGTTGCGCAACCTCCCGGACGAAAACTGTGGTCAAGCATTTCGCGCTACGTGGCGGTGGCGATTTCCATCGTGATTGCCGTGCTTTTCGAGCATCCTGACCTGATTGATCGCCAATCAATCACGTTCATCGTGGTTCTCGGCGGGTGCGGCCTGGCATGGGCGTTTTGGCAGGAGTCCGGGCACAAGCAACGCTCCAGAGAATTCTCAAGCCTGAATCTGACTGGGAAAGAAATTCGCGATTGGGCCGCGGGGAGTGTTCCAACCACCCCTTCTCCGCCGCAAGTCCCTCCTGAATGGCGGTCCTTGGCTGCTCTGGGCCGCCCTCGGGAAGTTTATTTGCCCACAAGTGCAAAGATGTCGTTCATTTGCACAGCCCTTTTGGTTGCGGCGGGTTTGGTGTTTTTGGTCTACGCGGGGAGGCACTATCCCCCCTTCAAGACGGGGCGGGTTTCTTCTACGTACAAAACAATTTTTCTCGTTGGGTTGATTCTCCCCGTCTGGGGATTGTTTGAGCGCGTTCGCAAGGAACTTTCCGGGCGCGCTCTGCTTCGAGACGGCGAGGTCACGATCGGATATATCACGGACTGGATCGCAAAGGGCCACTACGGACCGAAAGTTACTTATCTATTCTGGACCAGCACCGGCAAACGCTTCGAGCACGAACGCCCTGTGGTTTCTGACAAGGGCATTTTCTCCGAAAAGGCGCTCGTCCCCGTTTTTTACATGCCGGAAGACCCGACGAAAAGCATCGCCCTCTGTTGCGTAAATTCCCGAGTCAGGATTCCTGAGGAGAAATTCATGCATGCCGCGAAAGCGGTTTCACGAAAACTCAGCGGTTGGCGACTGGGATGACGAAGCGTAACCCGGTGTGCGTATCTGAGAACCGCGCGACCTTGTTATCAACGAGGCCTGCGGCCTTGCCCGCGGTGATCACGTCAAGCTCCCGGATGTGCGCCTGCCCCTTCGGATAAATCACCCAGATGGCGCCGTTTCGCTTGATCAGGCGAACGAGATTCTTTAGCCGAGGCAGGGCCTCCGCGCTTTCCGCGCGATAGAAGAGCAAATCCAGGTCGTCCTGCGGCTTTTCGCGCGCGAATTCCGGGAGGCGCGCAACCAGCTCTTTGCGGAACTCCGGATCCTCAATTCCTACAAGCGCAATCCGCTGCCCAGGCTTCACGCCGAGCTTATCGAGCAGCGAGCGATGCGAATAATCGCGCTCGGGTTCGCGCGTCTTTTTGCGTTTCGGGTGCGGCAAAGTGCCGCGAATCTTACACCAGTTTACCTCCGGGCAACTGTGGAAGATAATGCGGCCGCGAAAGGCCTTTCATGTCCTGTCATATCGTCCGGACGAGGAGGGTTCATCGATGCTTCCCGGCCTGAGAGAGGCCCTGAATTTTCATCCGGTGTTCGTGCACTTTCCGATTGTGCTGTGGCTCGCGGCGCTGCTCTTCGAAGCGTTCGCGGTGTTGCGCGGGAGCGACGAATTGCAGCGCACCGCCGCGCGCATGCTCTATCTCGGCACCCTCGCAGCCATCGTTACGGTTCTGACAGGTCTTGCCGCGCAAGATTCCGTGCCGCCCGGCGACGCGCGGCCAGTCATGCAGCTCCACGAAACTCTGATGCTTTGCGCCACGAGCCTCGGAGTGGCGCTTTGCATCTTGGCGTTTTTCGCGCGCAAGAATTTCACGGCGCAATCGCGCAAGCTGATGCTGCTGGGGCTGGTGGTCCTCAATGCGCTCCTTGTATTTGGCGCAGACCGCGGCGCGCAGCTCGTCTACGGCTATGGCGCCGCCGTCAACTGGGCCACCGCCCAGCAGCAGAAATAAATTCTGCGGGGAAGCGGGCAAGATGAGCCAGCCGTCCAAGAAAAGATTCGAGGTCCGGCCGTACGCCGTGGGAATCGTGGTGATTCACCTTGCCCTCAATGTCGCGCATGGAATCGCGCACTCGCAGCTTGGGATCGGTCTCGACCTGTTCCAAGAAGTTTTCGTCGGCGTTGTAGTTTTCGCGGCTCCCCTCTTCGCAGGTTACTGGCTATGGAAGAATCGACTGCGGGAAGGCGGACTTCTCCTCGCCGTATCCATGGCCGGAGCTTTCGCGTTCGGCGTCTATTTTCATTTTATTCATCCGGGGCCGGACAACGTGAGTTTCACGAATCCGGGGGCATCACCGCGCGCGCGAGAGCTTTTTGAATACACGTCCATGGACCTCGCTATCAGCGAAGCGCTCGGAGTTTTGCTGGGCCTCGCGGCCTTCATCCGATCCTTCGCGCCAGCGCACACCGCCGCCACACGGGATCCCCGTGGGCAAAATTCCGCCTGAGGACTTTCTGATCTCGCCAGATAAAACCCCATCGTGAGGACAATCAAGATGAATAAACCCAGGGAGAACAAGCGGTCGAGCGATGAAGCGGTGAAGGCCAAGACCGGAAAGGCGTGGGCCGAGTGGTTTCGCATTCTCGACAAAGCCGGCGCCAAACAATGGCCGCACAAGGAAATCGCGCTCTATCTTTACGAGAAACAGAATGTGCCGGCGTGGTGGGCGCAAATGGTCTCGGTCGGCTACGAGCGCGAGCGCGGGCTGCGCCAGAAATTTCAGAAGTGCGACGGCGCATTCAGCGCGTCGGGAAGCCGCACACTCGCGGCGCCGATGACGAAAGCGTTTGCCGCATGGACGGATGAAAAATTGCGGCAGCGCTGGCTGCCGGGAGCAAAGATTGAAATCACGAGCGCCACTCCGGGAAAATACGTCCGCGCGAAATGGAACGGCGCGTCGCGAGTGAGCGTCGGATTTTTCGGCAAGGGCCCCGCGAAAACGCAGGTCGCCGTAGATTACGAAAAACTCGCGAACTCGAAAGAGTGCGCGAAGATGAAGAGCTACTGGTTTGAAGCTCTGAATCGCCTCGAAAAAATTCTCGAAAGCTAGCGTGCATTGTAGGGGCGGGTCTGAGAACCACCCCTACACGAGCGCAACATTTCCTGCGGGATCAGTATTCATTGGCGGAGCCTTCGAGGAACGCGCGGAGCTTGCGCGAGCGCGAGGGATGGCGCAGCTTGCGCAGCGCTTTCGCTTCGATCTGGCGGATGCGCTCCCGCGTCACCGCAAACGACTGGCCCACTTCCTCGAGCGTGTGCTCGCTGCCGTCGTCGAGCCCGAAGCGCATCTTGATCACTTTTTCTTCGCGCGGCGTCAGCGTCTTCAGCACCGAAGAAGTCTGCTCCTTCAGGCTCAGGTTGATCACCGCATCCGACGGCGATACCACCGCCTTGTCTTCGATGAAATCGCCGAGATGCGAATCTTCCTCTTCGCCGATGGGCGTCTCGAGCGAAATCGGCTCCTGCGCGATTTTCAAAATCTTCCGGACTTTCGCGACCGGAATATCCATGCGCTTGGCGATTTCTTCCGAGGTAGGCTCGCGGCCGAGCTCCTGCACGAGCTGGCGCTGCGTGCGCACCAGCTTGTTGATCGTCTCGATCATGTGCACCGGGATGCGGATGGTGCGCGCCTGGTCGGCGATCGCGCGGGTGATGGCCTGGCGGATCCACCAGGTCGCATACGTCGAGAATTTGTAGCCGCGGCGCCATTCGAATTTGTCCACGGCTTTCATCAACCCGATGTTGCCTTCCTGAATCAAATCCAGAAACTGCAAGCCGCGGTTCGTGTATTTTTTCGCGATCGAGACGACGAGGCGCAGGTTGGCTTCGATCAATTCCTTTTTGGCCTGTTCGGCTTCGGCTTCGCCGCGGATGATCACCTGGAGCGCGCGCTTGAGCTCGGTGGGGCTCACTTCGCTGGCGACTTCGATTTCGTTGAGCTCCTGGCGGCGCGCTTTCAATTCGCGGCGGGCTTCGGCCTGGACTTCGGCTTTGGACGCCTCCACACGGCGCTCGAGTTTGGTGACTTCGCGTTCGAGGAAGTGCACGCGCTCGACCGTCTGGCGGATTTTGTCGATCAGGCGCTTTTTCTCGAGCGGATTGAAATCGATCTCGCGGAAACGGTTCGACATTTCCACGCGGGTGCGAGCCAGCGCGTAGCGCGCGCGCAGGTAGGGCTTTTTCTTCGATTTCGGAAGCTTCTCGAGCTTTTGCGCCTGCTTCACGGCGACGAGATAGAGCTTCGCGACCTTGTCGATCTGCTTGAGCGTTTCTTTGGTTTTCTGCTCGATTTTTTCTTCGGTGAGCTCTTCGTCGTCGAACTGCACGATTTCCTTGATCGAGCGCGAGCCGGTGCGGAGGTCTTCGCCCACCTGGAGGAGCTCTTTCAGGATAAGCGGCGCGCGGGTGATGGTTTTCAGCACGAGCAACTGCCCGCGCTCGATGCGCTTGGCGATGGCCACTTCGCCTTCGCGCGTCAGCAGCGGCACGGTGCCCATTTCGCGCAGGTACATGCGCACGGGATCGTTCGTTTTCTCGAGCGTGCCCGGAGTGAGATCGAGATCGCCTTCCTCGGCAGCGGGCTCTTCCTTCACTTCGGCCGACTCGGAAGCATCGGCGGCGGCCAGCGCGGCCTTGGCGGTCGAGAGGTCTTCGTACACATCGATCCCGTAGCGCTCGAAGGTCGAGAGCAGGTCGTCGATTTCTTCCGAGGAGTGCACCTCGGGCGGCAGGATATCGTTCACCTCATCGTAGAGCAGGTAGCCGCGCTCCTTGCCCATGGCGATGAGTTGGCGTACCTGATCGTATTTTTCTTCCAGTGCCAGCGTCACGCTTCCTCCCATTTGCCGGGGCGAGCGGTGCGCGCGGAATGATCCGCAAACGCAAAAGTGCCGGCAAGGGACACACCGGCAGTGTGTTTTTCAAACATCCTTTGGACGAATCTGTAGGACGAGTCCTCGAAACCGTGCCCGATCCCTGCGCCCACGAAACTCGCGCCCCCGCGATACCTAAAATTAGATGCCGCACAGAGGCCGACCGTTTCCTCCAAAACCCTCGAAATATACAACAAACCTGGTACCGGAGTCAAAAAAATTCCTCCTAGTCTCACGAGGGGGTACGCGGATTCGCGTAGCATAAACCGGAAAGTGTGACGAGTAGGAAAAGTTACATGGCTGTGTTTTGAATGAGTTACGCGGAATTCTACCAACGGGATGTGACGAGTAGAAATGCGGGAAGGCTGCCGGGAAGAACAGTCCGCCGGAGCGGTGCTCCAGCCGATTCTTCATGGCTTGAATCCAAAACCAAGACGCATGAGACCTCAGAAGCAAAGTAGCTCTGTTGAGATCCTATGTTTCTGAGCGCTGCCCACGAGACATTTGGAGTGCGGAAGCTTGCTTCCGCTTTGTTTTCGATGATGAGATAACAGGCGCCAACATTCGGTCTGAGCCACCGGTGGCAGGATGTCAACAGAGCAGAGCAGCGTCCAAACCCGCACCCTCCTACGCTCCGGATCCGGCGGGCAGGCCCTTCGCCCAAGCCGCGAAGAGTCGGCACCCTCCAAACAGAACCCAAATCAAACCCAGGACACGTCAACCACACGATGAGTTTCCCGAATGGCAATCCCGTTCTCCGGAATTGTCCTGCCTGCCCGCCGAAGCCTTGGCGTAGGCGGGAGCGTAGCCGAAGGGTGTGCTCAGGAACCGACGCAATCAATATTGATGGAGCGCACCTGAATGGCTGGGCCACCCGCCGGCATCAATTCCTGGTCAGGTCACTTCGGCTCCCGTTCGCATACTCACCTTGCTCAAAGAAATGTCTCGACAGGAGAGCGCAAATTTGCGATAGTTTTTATGCGTTTGTTGCTCTTGTAAAACCTTTAGATTCGTTGAAGGGGCTGCAAGTCCACACTTGCAGCCTATTTTTTTGCGCTGGAGGTTGTGGAAAGGCACCAAATAGCTCCAACAGAAAAGAGAAATACAGTTGAAAGAACAAGGAACAGTTAAGTGGTTTAACGCCAGCAAGGGCTTTGGATTCATCCAGCGCCAGTCCGGCGAAGACGTTTTCGTCCACTTCTCCGCCATCGTGGCGGAGGGTTACAAATCGCTGAACGAAGGCCAAGCGGTTGAGTTCGAAGTCACGCGCGGGCCCAAGGGCTTGCAGGCGGCGAACGTCTCCAGCTTGTAAACAGCTAGGGCGCGTCCGCTAACAGTGGGCGCGCCCTTTTTTTTGAGGTCTTGGGCTCCGGGAGTCTCCATGAAAGCTCTCCAAGAGGGTGCGTACATCAAACACTTCCAGTATGGTCTGGGAGTCATCACGGAATCGGACGCGGAGCGCACCTCGATCGATTTTGATCTCCACGGGGTCAAGAAGTTCATCACCAGCATCATAGTTGTCGAGCCCGCTGAGGGAACACCCCCGAAGCGGTCCGGGCGGCGGAAAAAGCCTGCGAGTGCCGCAAGCAAAGTAGGCTTGAAATGAGCCACGACCTCATTGTGCAATTTGTAGGTTTTGAGGTCAGCGGGGGCGACCGTGTGTACAGCTTTACGGTGCGCGAGCCTTCTGCCGAGCCGCGCGATTTCAAGCTGACCATCTCGAACAATGCTTTTAATGACCACCGTATCAGCTATCAGGACGCTCCAGACGTTTGCTCACTGAAGCTCCGGCGCGAGTTGGCCGCCTATGCCAACCACCCGCCTGAGACTCGCCTGGATATCACCGACGGAGATCTCGAGGATTACCGAAGCACTCATTCTCCTCGAAAGGCAGCGAGCCCGTTTGCCCGCAAGACGGCGGAAGACGATTAGAACCGCTGCGCTTTTTCGCATTCACGCGAAGGAGAAGTCGTGGCCAGAATTACGTTTCAAAAACGTCAGAAGGAAATGAAGCGGCTCGAAAAGCAGCGCATGAAAGCCGAGCGTCGCCAGCAAAGAAAGCTCGCCAAGAGCGCGGAGCACCAAGCCCCCGTCGAAATTGAAAGCGCGCCCGCCCCGCAAGCCCAAACCCGATCCTGAGAGGGGCCACTGCTGGGAATTTTCTCGCAACAGCCTAAAGGGGAAAACACCTATGAAAAAGCTCTATGTGGGGAATCTTCCGTTCAGCGTCACGGAGGAAAATATCCGCACGGAATTCGCTAACCTCGGAATCCAAGCCGATTCGATCACGATCGTCCGCGACCGCGAGACCGGCCAGCCTCGCGGTTTTGGCTTCGTCGAAATCGCCGATGATGGCGCGGCCGAAAAGGCCATCGCCAGCTTGAACGGAAAGGATCTGATGGGGCGCGCGCTCGTCGTCAACGAGGCCCGCCCCCAGGCCACCCGGAGTGCCGGCGTTGGCCGGGGCGGATACGGCGGCGGAAGAGGTGGCCGTCGCTACTAGCTTCGCGCCTTCCTCACGCCTCTATGTAGCCGCGTAGTCTGTGTTCGCGTTCTGCATCCCGGATGATCCCGCGGGGGTGGGCCATGCCTTAGATCTTACTTAAATCGAACCTGCCCTCGAACAATTCGCACCGCGCCTTCATGCCTGCTGTGGAGTGAACCCCGAGGTGCTGCAACCCTTACCTTGTCACACAAAGTTGTACTGTACCGGCTAACCTCTAGAAAGGGCTTGAATCGAAGAAAAACCACTCTTGGCTAGTGCAGATATCGAATTCGAAGGGACCGCAATTTCGGTAGCGCGGAACATCTCCCGAAGAACGCTCTCTGAAGTTTTAAGGCTTGGGGTGCTTCCATTGTCTCTTTAGCCGGGTTTTTACCCACCCGCCAAGTGCGTCGTAATCGCGCTGGCACAACACCCGCGCTTCTTCACGAGTTTCGCCAATTTTCAGCAGTAAATCTCTCCTCTGCTTACTGTCGAGGCTATCGTACTCCTGTTGCGCCCTCATGCCATCTCCGTGATTTCGCGAGTCTATATTATCGGCGAGTATATCCAATTGAAAGGCAGGATCTGACGAAGCCTCATCTTGGACACTCTTCCGCGCCAACCACAACGGTCACAGGAAATTTCCTCGCCCTCGAAGATTTTCCTGACCTCGACCTCTGACAATGATGTCTTTGGAGACTTACGCTGCAAGCTGATCTTGTGGCCGCCCTTCGGGCATTCAAAAACAACCTGGTAGGCATTGCTCATAATACATTGTGTGCTCAGATGCCTCTAAGGAGCGGTCTTTTTCACCCTAGTTGTGATCTCTTGGTTCACATCATCTGTGTGGGGCGCGTAACTAAAAGGATTTGCCCTGGGACTAAGTCTCATTCGCACATACCGAATGACACAAGTCCTGATTAACGGCCTAATCGGAAACTAGGACTCAATATCCGGTAATCCGCCATCTTGCGGAAAGTGTCTTCAGTGCGGGTTTGGTTTTTGCAAAGGGTGGACCGGCTTTCAATTGAATCTAGGCGCTGTTCAGGTTGTTGCGCATTTGACGCGTGACGCGACACGAGCGCGCCGCGGCCGTAGCTTACTCTGCGCGCAATGTGTCTGGGCCAGACGATCGGCAACGATAGTGTAGACCGAAGGATTAAAAGCCAGTCCCATGTGGGTGCCTGAAACTCGGAAATCGGTTCCTGAGTTCCCTGTCCTGCAATACCGCCAATCAACCACTCCATCATCGGGCGTGTAAACCGCGGTTTCGACCACCGATGGAGGCATGCTGCACTGCAGAGAATCCACAAAATCGCAGGTGCAGTGCCCGGTGTAGCAATCGGGAAGCACCGCAGGCCCGTGCTTTTTCAGGATGCGGAGGCGAACCGCTTCGGCTGCCAGCAGGATAGCCGAATGAGCCACAGTACCGCGGAACGGCGCCCCCAACGTAATGACGGAAGCAATGTCTCGTGGCCGTTGGGCCGCGATCGAGCGGGCGATAATGCCTCCCAAACTGTGGCCAATCAGATGGATCCTGCGGCGGGTTTTGGTGAGCGCCCTCTCAATGGTTTGATTCAGGCGGCGTTGAATCAGGAGGTTCGGACACTCTGCGTTCAGACGGATCCCGGAAAAGAAGGGCTGGTATCCGATCCGTCGCAGCCATCTGTGTAGAAAGAATAACTGATGGTCCGGAAACAGGAAGCCGGGGACGAGCACTACTCCTGAACCGTCGCCGTGAGCTGTGCCTAGACCGTAATAGACAGGCGAGGCATGCAGCAGAGCTAACTCGACCGCACACAGCACTTCACCCAAAATGGGAACACTGGCTTCCTGATAATCCCGAGTGAGAATATGGGGGCCCCGAGCCAGCGGCCGGACGTGCGTTCTTTTCATTAAGTTCCCGCCCTATTGTATATGAAGATTAAACCCCGGAGACCCCGCAAACCCTTTTGCCGGAATTTGCGATTTGGGCGGGTGGCACACCCGACGACGAAGAGTGGCGGGTGGCGCAGCCTTGGATTCTGTTTTTGCCTTTGACGTTTGGGTGGCGCTTAGTCCTGAGCGAAGCCGAAGGGCACTCTCGTCCGCCTAGGCGGACGAGGGTGCGGGGGTGAGGTTGGCCTTGCGGTTTTGAGGTTTGCTTTCGAGTGCGGTGCTGCCTCTGGTTGACCGAGGGTCTCCACAGGGATTGATGCTTGCAAACTCTTCCCAGCCGTGACAGGTTGGCTCTGGGGAGTTGTGTCATGGCGCGGTGCGAGAAGCTGCGGGAAGAAATAAATGGGCCGTCCGCACTCGCGTCTGCGAGGCTGCCTCTACTTACGCCAAGGCCGGGCACGGCCCTGCACCGTCCGGTGCAGGGCACGGTCCGCCAGAATTCTGGCGGATGCCCAACGAGAAAGCCCGGCTTCGCCATCCAGCATGCCCGTAAGTCTTTTTGCTGCAATGCGCCTACTCGCTGCGATTCTCAGCAATCTTACATTTCTAATCGACACTCGATTCGAATAGAAATCGCTGTAAGCCTATGAAAACAAAGGGGCGGGATCATTTCTAATCGTCACAAAATAACGGGTGTGAAATCGCGCAAAAAGGGCGGCGAGAGCCCTTCGGCGGGCGAGTCAAGCCTCGCCGTAACAAAGCGGCGTCAAGCCGCCGCACTCCAGAAAACCAATGGCCAAAGAGCCGGCAAGATGCCGGCGCTACAGATGCCAAGACATCGGCCCGCCTGCCCTTCGGCGCCGCTCAGGACAAGCCGCACTCCAGAAAAGCCGGGCGCGGCATGCCGTGCCCCTACCAAGAAACTGCCGCGACAAAGGCAAGAGCCGGCAAGATGCCGGCGCTACAAATGCCAAGACATCGGCCCGCCTGCGGATGTCACACGTGGGCGTGACCACGCGCACTGTTCCGCTTGATGGCTCGAATTACCCTTTTTTCGCGGGTTTGCTGCGCTCCGGAACGAGCAATCCCGGGGAAGGAGACGCCCGTGCCCATCCGAAACTCACAAAGCGGTGAAATCCTGCGGACTTACACGATTGAGGAGCTCCAAGCACAAGCCAAACTGATGCGCGGCTACGATCTGGTGGCATTGTGCGCGGCGGGATCGGGTCATGCCGGTGGAACGCTTTCGATAATGGACATCGCCGCGGCGCTGTACCTGCGGGTGGCCAATCACGATCCAAGGAATCCGAACTGGCCGGACCGGGATCGCATCGTCTGGTCAACCGGGCACAAAGCGCCGAGCCTATACCTGGGACTCGCCTTCGCGGGCTATTTTCCGAAAGAGGACGTGGTCACACTCCGCAAGCTCTATTCGCCGTTCCAGGGGCACCCGCACTGGCTGAAGCTGCCGGGAGTGGAGGTATCGACCGGGTCGCTGGGCCAGGGATTGAGCATTGCGGTGGGAATTGCCCTGGCGGGGAAGCTGGACGGCAGGAACTATCGAACGTTTTGCATCATGGGCGACGGCGAGCAGCAGGAAGGCTCCATCTGGGAAGCGGCGATGGAAGCCGGGCACTACAAGCTCGATAACTTGATCGGAATCGTGGATCGCAATCGGTTGCAGATCGATGGCTGGGTGAAGGACGTGATGAACATCGAGCCGCTCGAGGAAAAGTATCGCAGCTTCGGGTGGGACGTCGTGAGCATCGATGGACACGATATGAAGCAAGTGGTGGAGGCGCTGGAAACGGTCAAGACCGGCGGCGGCAAGCCCCTCGCGATCATTGCCGATACCGTGAAAGGCAAAGGCGTGACGTTCATGGAAAACGTTGCCGGGTGGCACGGGAAAGCGCCCAAAGCGGAGGAGTTGACGAAAGCGCTCGAAGAACTGGGGCTCACCGGCGAGATTCCCGTCGAGGAGCTGTTCGCCCGCGCCAGAGAGTTCCAGGCGGGAGTGGACCGCCAATTAGAAGAGAAGATGCCGCGGTTTCACCGCAACTACTGGTGGAACACCGGTTCGAGCATGAAAGCCAAGATGGAGCCCACGCGGATGGGATTCGGACAGTCGCTGGCCGCCAACGGAGCCGATCCGCGCGTGGTCTGTCTCGGCCTGGACATTTCCGGCTCCATCACGATCAGCGAGTTCTATGCCAAGAATCCGGAGCGCAAAAACCGCTGGCTCAGTATGGGGATCGCGGAACAATCCGCCACAGCCGCGGCAGCGGGCCTGGCCAAGGAAGGAAAGCTGCCCGTGCTGGGAACGTACGGCACATTTGCGGCGTCGCGCAACCTGGACCAGATTCGCACTTCAATCTGCTACGGCAACTTCAACGTGCTTTTGGCGGGGGCGCACGGCGGCGTGAGCGTGGGGCCGGACGGAGCGACGCATCAGGCGTTGGAAGACCTGTTCGCGATCTGCGGGTTGCCCAATATGAGCGTGGTGGTGCCCAGCGACACGGTAGAGACGCGCAAGGCCACCGATTACTTGCTGCTGGACCATCGCGGGCCGAAATACATCCGGTTCGCGCGAGAGGCGACTCCGATTGTCACCGGCGCGAGCACCCCGTTCGTTTTCGGCAAAGCCAACGTGATTCGGTTCCGGGGTGAGACGGCAAACTTCATCGAAGCGTTCGAGACGAAATTGGAAGCCGAATATCGCGATGAGTCGGAAGACTTGACGATCATCGCCTGCGGACCGATGGTGCCGGAAGCCATGCGCGCGGCTTGGATCCTGAAGTCCGACTTCGGATACGAGACGCGCGTCCTCAACATGCATACGCTGAAGCCGTTGGACGCCGCGGCCATCGTGAGGGCGGCGCAGGACACTCAGGTGGTGATCACGGCGGAAGAACACCAGATCGGGGCGCTGGCCTGGCCGGTGGCAAGCGCGATCATGCAGGAGCCGTCGCTGTTTGAGGTGCCTGTCATCCTGGGGGCCATTGGCGTGAAGGACCGCTTCGGCGAATCCGGCGCTCCGTGGGAGCTGATCAAGGAATTTGAAGTATCCGCTGAGCACATTGCGGCGAAGGCTGTGGAGTTGATGAGAGTGAAGAGCGCTCGGGCGGCCGATCTGCTTGTCGCAACCGGCTAGCAGGAGATGCAAAAAGCGGGCGGCTCGACGCGAATTTTAGCTGCCCGCTTCGGTCGACTGCCAGGACGCGGAAAGCGCTTCATGCAGGGCGCGACGTTCCTCGTCGGTGAGGTCGTCATCTTCGTCGTCCGCGACAAGGTCAATCATCGTGCCATCGCGCAAGGTGTGGTCTTCGTCTGATTTTTTCCGGGCTGAATTTCAGGGCTGGTCGCAGCGTTCCCCTCGGGCGATTTTTCGGTCATGGATAGCTTTCCTTGAGCCGTTCGTGGATGCGATTCGAGAATTTTCTCCAGGCAAAGCGGGGAACCAAGCCCCAGAAGTTGCGCGCGAGGCTATCACACTTCTTGCTCGTCTGCTCAGCGAATCCCGGATAAAACTCAATGGGGCGCGGCGTTCAGCCTATGGATGGATTACCACAAGACCGAGAAGATTTTCGAAAGAGTCGAAGTCCCGATCCCGGTGCAAAAGTGAGTGCCCCTGGAGAAGACAAAATGTGGCGATCAAACAGTCAATGGTCTTTCGAACGGTGTGTCCACGCCGGCGAAGGCTCCTGAAATTTCTCGCCGCCTCGACCGCCAGGTCCTGGCCCCCAGTTTCAAACAATTCGAACCTGCCAAGGCCGCGCAAAACTTGCGCGAAGGTTTTGTCGTCCCGGATGCCTTGAAGAATCTCGCAGAGAATCAAATCCGTGAGGCCGAAGCGCTGGCGGGAGAGTTCGCGATCCAGGTAATCGGTTTCAGCGTTTTGCACGCCGCTGAAGTAGTCGATCCAGACCGTGGTATCGACGATCACCATGGAGTGTTACTTGGGGACGCGCCCCAGGCGGGACTTGCTCAGGTCGCCGTCCCAGCGCACCTTCCCTCGCAGGCGGCGAATCGCGGTTTGCGCGCGCGTTTGAATCAGCAGGCGCAATCCGGCTTCGACCGTGGCCCTTTTCGTGCGTGTCCGGCTGCTCTTCATCGCGTGCCGCATCAACCGGTCGTCGATGTCGATATTCGTGCGCATCTGCCTTCCTATGTGTAAGAATACCATGTTTTTGTGTATCAGGCAACGAAGCCTCGACTTCGCGTCGCGGCGCTTGTTCGGAAGCAGGTCCGGGAGTATCATCGCGGCTCGGCGCAAAAAGCATCGGCGATGCCGCTTGGGATTCGCTGCGCCGCCCGCCCAACCGCAGTTTCCAACGCACGGCCGAGAACATTCAAAGGAGGGATCATGGCAACTCCAAAATCCGCGGTCGCACCGATGATGGCGGCGCAGGTTCCCCGGCCGGGAGCCGATTTCGAAATTGTCGAGCGAGAGATTCCCAACCCGGGCCCGGGAGAGGTGCGCATCCAGGTGCAGGCCTGCGGCGTGTGCCATAGCGACGTGTTCACGAAAGAGGGCCAGTGGCCGGGCATTCAGTTTCCGCGCGTTCCCGGGCACGAAGTCGCGGGCGTCATCGATGAAGTGGGCGCCGGAGTGACGTCGTGGAAGAAGGGACAGCGAGCCGGCGTCGGCTGGCACGGCGGCCAAGACAACACCTGTCCCTCGTGCCGGCGCGGAGATTTTCGCAATTGCCAAAACCAGAAAATCCCGGGCATCAGCTACGACGGGGGATACCAGCAATATATGGTGGCGCCCATCGAAGCTGTTGCAGCGATGCCCGAAAGTCTGAATCCGATCGAAGCGGCACCGCTGATGTGCGCCGGCATCACCACCTATAACGCGCTGCGCCACAGCGGCGCGATGCCCGGCGACCTGGTTGCGGTGCTGGGCGTCGGCGGCCTGGGCCACCTCGGGATTCAATTTGCGAACAAATTCGGTTACCGGGTTGCGGCGATCGGGCGCGGCAGCGAAAACGCGCCGCTGGCGAAGAAGCTTGGAGCGCACCTGTACATCGACAGCAAGGCCACAAGCGCGGCGCAGGAGTTACAAAAGCTGGGCGGCGCGCAGGTGATTCTGGCGACGGCGCCCAGCTCGAAAGCGATGTCGGAGCTGATCGACGGTCTCGGGCCGAACGGCAAGCTCATGGTGGTGGGCGCGGCATTTGATCCCATCGAGGTCACACCCATTCAACTGATTTCCAATACGCGGACGATCCAAGGCTGGGCTGCCGGCACACCCGCCGATTCCGAGGACACGCTGCGCTTCTCGGAACTCACCGGCGTGCGGCCGATGATCGAAACCTATCCACTCGAAAAAGCGGGCGAGGCCTACGCGCGAATGATGAGCGGCAAGGCGCAGTTCCGCGTCGTCCTCACGATGTGAGCTGGCCAGGAACGTCAGCGGAACACCAACATGGAAGGAGACACCGTATGAGACTGAAAGCTTTTTTGCTGATTGCAGTTGCCACAATTGCCGGCGTTGGCGCCTTTATGGCGCGAGCATCCGGCCAGGCCGAAGGAGCAGCCGTCCCGATCTACGGAATCAAAATTTATCCCGGTTACCGCGACTGGAAGTTGATCTCCGTGGCCCACGAAGAAAGCAACCTCAACGATTTGCGCGCCGTTCTCGGCAACGACATTGCGATCAAGGCCTACCGCGAAGGAAAGCTTCCATTCCCGGACGGCACCGTGATTGCGCGCATTGCATGGAGTTACGTTCCATCGGAGGAAAACAACAAAGCCTTTGGCCGTAAGCAGTCTTACGTGCCTGGCCCCCAGCCGGAGTGGTATCTCCAGTTCATGGTCAAAGACTCGAAAAAGTATGCCGCATCCGGCGGCTGGGGCTACGCGCAATTTGACAAGGACGGCAAACCCGCCGACGCGGCAAAGCTCGAAACCTGCTTCCCCTGCCACTTACCGATCAAAGATCGCGACTACGTCTATACCCATTACGCACCTTGATACGCGGTATTGCAGCGGCAACCGTTGTTGCGGGGCCAGCACGTCTACTTGGATTTTACAAGAGGGTTAAAGCCATGACGGATGCTTCGACTGGAGTTGCACGACAGACGAGCGGCGATAAGGCCGAAGTTCGTCCGTTTCACGTGAATTTTCCGGAGGCGGAACTCACCGAATTGCGCAGGCGCATCAACGCGACCCGATGGCCGGAGCGGGAAACGGTCGCCGATCAATCGCAAGGAGTGCAGCTCGCGACGATTCAGGCGCTGGCACGCTATTGGGCGACCGAATACGACTGGCGCAAGGTCGAAGCGCGGCTGAACGCCCTGCCGAATTTCATTACGGAGATCGATGGGCTCGACATTCATTTCATTCACGTTCGCTCGAAACATGAAAATGCACTGCCACTGATCGTGACCCACGGATGGCCCGGCTCGATTATCGAGCAATTGAAGATTGTCGATCCGCTCATCAATCCCACAGCGCATGGCGCGAGCGCCTCGGACGCCTTCCACCTGGTGATTCCATCGATGCCGGGTTACGGTTTTTCCGGCAAGCCTGCGACCACCGGATGGGACGCCGCCCACATCGCGCGTGCCTGGGTCGCGCTGATGAAGCGGCTCGGATACACGAAATTCGTGGCGCAAGGCGGCGATTGGGGCGCGATCGTCGTCGATCAAATGGGCTTGCTGGCGCCTCCGGAGTTGCTCGGCATTCACACCAACATGCCTGGCATCTTTCCCAACGAGATTGATCAGGCGGCTTTTTCCGGCAAGCCGGCGCCAGCGGGTCTCTCCGCCGATGAGAAGGTCGCTTACGACCGTCTGCAATTCGTTTATCAAAAAGGAATCGCCTACGGGTTCCAGATGGGTCTGCGACCGCAGACCCTATACGGAATCGCGGATTCGCCGGTCGGCTTGGCGGCATATTTCCTGGATCACGACGCACGCAGCTACGCGCTGATCTCACGCGTCTTTGCGGGAGAATCCGAAGGCCTGACGCGCGACGACATACTCGACAACATCACGATCACCTGGTTGACGAGCACGGCGCTTTCTGGCGCCCGTCTCTATTGGGAATACTTTGGCAAAGGGTATTTCAATGCCAAAGGCGTCTCCATCCCGGTTGCCGTGAGCGTTTTCCCTGACGAACTCTATCCTGCTCCGCGGAGCTGGTCGGAGCAGGCGTATCCCAAGCTGATCCATTACAACAGGCTCCCGAAAGGCGGCCACTTCGCGGCCTGGGAACAGCCGAAGCTCTTTTCAGAAGAGCTTCGCGCGGGCTTTCGATCACTGCGGCAACCAAGCTCACGGGTGGCACGGGCCTAGCGAACGACCCTCTTGCCGCTCAGATTTCTCGAACGCAAGGAGCAGCGCGATGAATTCTCCCGTTAGAGCTGTTGTTTCCTGTTTGATCGTAATTGCCGTATTTGCGGCCGCTTTTGGGCTGATGAATCCCATATTCGGGCGAGCCGATGGAGAGGCGGCTCCGGCGTACGTCACGCAAATCCCCTCCGGATATCGCGACTGGAAGTGGATCTCGGTGGCCCATGAAGAAGGCAACCTCCACAGTTTTGCCGCCGTATTGGGCAACGATGTAACGATCAAGGCTTACCGCGACGGAACGCTTCCGTTCCCAGACGGCACAACTATCGCTGCTTTGCACTATCGTCACGTCCCGTCGGAAGAAAACAACAAAGTCTTTGGCCAGGCTCAGTCGTTCGTTCCCGGCCAGCAAACTAACACTCAATTCATGATCAAGGATTCGAAAAAATACGCCGCGACGGGCGGTTGGGGTTTCGGTCATTTCAACGCAGACGGAACGGTCGGAAGCGACACCCTGATGAAGACGTGCTTCCCGTGCCATCAGGGCGCCGCTCACGATTTTGTGTTCACCCGATACGCGCCCTAAGTTCCGATTGTGCAGGCTCGAAAGAATCCGAGCCCTTTTCAGAAGAGGTTCGCGCGGGCTTCCGATCGCTGCGGTAAGGTTCTGCAGAACACAGAGGAGAAGATGATGACTCAATCGAGCGCTACCCAACGAAGCAGCGAGCGGGCAGATGCGCAGTTCACCATCGACCGCAGCTATCCGGGCCGGTGGACGATTACATTCAGCAACCCGCCGATCAACATGTTTGTTCCCACAACGATAGTGGAATTGGGAGCGCTACTGGCCAAACTCGAAGCGGACCCGTCCGTGAAGGTCGTAGTCTTCCAGTCGGCGAATCCCGAATTTTTTGTCGCTCATCTCGACGTAGCCAAGGCAGCCGAACGCCCAGGGGTGCTGGATCTCTGGCGCGACATTGTGCTGCGCCTTTCGTCCACGCGAGTCGTGAGCCTCGCCAAGATTCGCGGCCGCACGCGCGGCATCGGTAACGAATTCGTGCTGGCCTGCGACATGCGGTTCGCCAGCCGGCAAACCGCCATTTTTGGCAACCCCGAAGTCGGCGTGGGACTGGTCCCGGGCGGCGGAGCGATGGAATGGCTCCCGCGCCTCGTCGGCCGCTCGCGGGCACTTGAGTTCGTGCTCAGCGCCGACGATTTCGATGCCGATATCGCCGAGCGCTATGGCTGGGTGAATCGCACGCTAGACGATGGCGAACTCGATTCGTTCGTCGATGCGCTCGCCGGGCGGCTGGCTTCCTTCGACGGCAAAACGCTGGCCACGGCAAAGGCCCAGATCAATCGGTTCGGGATGCCAACAGCTGCCGAGCTTCAGTCGAGCAACGACATGATCTTCCCAATGCTGGCCTGGCACGATGCGCAGGCGCGCCGCGCCAAACTCCGTGGTATCGGTTACGGGATTCACAGCGACTTCGAATTGAACTTCGGCCGGTACCTCCCTTCGCTCGGGCGGGCGGACGACGCCACGACGGCGAAGCAACCGAAGCCCATGGACAAGACGGATGCCGGCTTTGACCCGGCAACATTCGCGCAACATTTCAACCAATTCAGCCCCGACTATGCACCTCACTTCAGGGATATCTACAGCCACATGCGCGGCCATTGCCCTGTTGCCCATACCGACGAACTTGGCGGATTCTGGGCGGTGACGCGCTATGAGGACATTGCCCGCGTCGCGCGCGACTCCGAAACCTTCTCGTCGAGCTACGGAGTCTTCATGTCGCCGCATCCCCAGCCACTCAAGCGAGGATTTGGGCCGCTTAATGAGGAACGCACCGGACCGCTCGCCGCCCACCCGGCAGGCCCAAATGGCGAGGCGCCGCGCCTCAACTTCCTCCCCCTCGAACTCGATCCGCCGCTACACGGCCAATACCGCAAAGCCGTAGAGGTTCCATTTTCGGACGAGGCGCTCAGCCAAGCGGCGCCGTGGATATTGGCGCTGACCGACCGGTTGATCGACGCCGTCATCGAGAAGGGCGAGGCCGATTTCTGCCGCGATCTGAGCACGCCGCTGGCGAGCATCTACACGATGAAGTTTCTCGGCCTCCCACTCGAAGACTGGTCGGACTACGCCTGGTTCACCCAATCGGCGAGGTCTGGATCGAGCAGCGTCCAACCGAGAACGGAAAACCCGTCAGAACTCGAACTCCATAAACGAGTCACCGCCGAGGTGGTTCGTCAGCGCACGCGGCCGCTGGCGGGTGGGGTGATCACCCATCTGCTTGAGGCAACCATCGACGGACGAAAACTCGAGAGTTGGGAAATCGAAGCCTACGTCTGGGTGCTCCTCGGCAACGTTGCTACGACGCCGGCCTCTATGGCGTCGGCTTTCGTCTGGCTGTCGCGCAATCCCGAGCAACGACGCCGGCTTGTCGAAAGGCCGGACCTGTTGCCGGACGCGATCGAGGAACTCCTCCGCGTCTTCCAGCCCGTTCACGCGGTCAGCCGCACCGTCTTGCGCGATGTCGAGTTGGCCGGGCAGTCGTTGAAAGCCGGCGAGCGCGTGGTCTTGTGCTGGGCATCGGGCAACCTCGACGAGACCGAGTTCCATAACGCGGACAAGGTGGATTTTGACCGCGCCAACAAGCGCCATATGACCTTCGGCGTGGGCCGCCATTACTGCATGGGAGCCGATGCGGTTCGCCTCGAATTCCGAACCATGTTGGGGCAGATACTGAGGCGCCTGCCCGACTTTCGCGTCGAGGAAGCCGGGGTGCGACCCACGCTGGTGCCAGGGGTGGTGGCAGGCTACGCGCACGTGCCTTTTGTTTTCGCGCCCGGGAGAAAAGTGGGCGGTCCCCGCATCGACTACTGACTTGAGCGAGGCCTCTACCGGCCATCTCCGTGGGGAGGACGCCTCGATGCCCGTCAACTCATCAGGAGAAAAAGCTGTGATCGACAATTCGAAAAAAGCTGCCCGCGTCTCGGCGGCAGAGTGGGACTGTTCCAGGATCAAGGAATTCGGCGCGGCACACACGAACTGGCCCGACTGGTACGCCGCCTACATGGTGGCGGAGCAAGCGGGCGCCGAGCTGCCAACGTGAGCGCCATCTTTGACACAGAAAGGAGTTGATATGCCGCAAACTAAAAGAGCAACCGTTCGGGAAACACAAGCAGGTGCAACTCGGGCCCACCAGCCGGGCCAAGCGGTATTCAGATCGATCCTGCCGGAAGATATCGATTGGAAGGCGTTCGCGGCGTTCCCGCCTGCGGTCCGCCTCGCGGTTGTTGTAGGCCAGCCCTCGGAGCCTGGCCCTTACACAATCCGGGTGAAAGTGCCCCATGGCGTGAAACTGATGCCGCACAAGCATCCGGAGGATCGCGTCTACACGGTGATTTCCGGTGTTTTTTACATCGGACTCGGCGACAAGTTCGACGCCGATAAACTTCAGGCGTATGGGCCCGGCAGCGTCGTCGTTTTGCCCGGCGATACGTCCCATTTTCATTGGGCAAAATCCGGCGAGTACGTCACGCAGGTGACGGCGATCGGGCCTCTGGGCCTTGAATACATCGACGCGAGCGACGATCCGCGCAACAAAAGCTCGTAGGCATAACCGTTGCCGCGAAACTGGTTTTTGGACGGCTGAACAACGTGGAGCACAAAACTGGCTATCGCTCGGTAAACGTGGATGGCCTCTCTATTTTTTACAGAGAGGCCGGCGCGAAAGACGCGCCGGCGATTTTGCTGCTGCACGGGCTTCCGTCGTCGTCGCGGATGTTCGAGCCGCTGTTCGCCCGGCTCTCCGATCGCTTTCATTTGGTGGCGCCCGATTACCCCGGCTTCGGGCATAGCGACTGGCCGGACCCGAAAAAATTTGCGTACACGTTTGATCACATCGCCGAAGTGATGAATCACTTCACTGAAGCCGTGGAGCTCTCGCGCTACTCGCTCTATATGCAGGATTACGGCGGGCCCGTGGGATTTCGCATGATACTGGCGCATGCGGAGCGGGCCGAGTCGCTGATCGTGCAGGATGCCGTGGCGCACAACACAGGATTGGGCGCGAACTGGACCACGCGGCGCGCGTTTTGGGCGGATCGCGCCGCGAATGAAATCGCGCTGCGCGTGAATCTCCTCTCGCTCGAGACGACGAAGAGCCGGCACGCGGGGAACGATCCCAATCAGGAGCGCCACGATCCGGATCTCTGGACCGATGAATTTTATTTTCTCAATCAGCCCGGCCAAGCGGATATTCAAACCGACCTCTTCTACGACTACCGCACCAATGTAGAGAATTATCCGAAATGGCAAGCCTGGATGCGCGAGAAGCAGCCGCGCCTGCTGGTCATCTGGGGCAAGTATGAGTCGTCGTTCGACCCGTCCGAGCCGGAGTCTTATCGCCAGGATGTGCCTAACGCGGAAGTGCACATCGTTGACGGCGGCCATTTCGCGCTCGACACCGCCGCCGACGAGATCGCCTCGTTGGTTCGCAACTTCATGGCCAAGCAGAAGTGAACGAGAGGGAGGGAGTTCATGAAGAAAGCAGGAGGATTTGAACGCGCGAGGTTGCTTCTGCCGCTGGCCATCGCCGCGATTTTTTTGAGCGGCGGCGCCGGTTCCGCGAAAACTCCGCCGCATTTCGGCGCGCCGCCTCAGCAGCTCAGCGCCGAGGGCCAAGCAACTCTGCGCGCGATCATCCAGTCGGGAAATCTCGCGGATCTGCGCTGGCCGGATTTCAGCGACTACACCAAGCACGTCCAGAAATTTTACGAATCGTCCGGATATGCGCTCGCGTGGGTGAAAGGAATGGAGCCTACCCCGCAGGCGCGGCAGGTGATCGCCGTTTTGCAGGAGGCCGATCAAAAAGGACTCTCCGCCGAGGACTACGACGGGCCGCGCTGGAGCGAGCGGCTCGGCAAGCTCAAGCCTGCGGCGCGCCAGCCCTCGGAAGCGGATGCGGTGCGATTCGATTCCGCGCTCACCATCTGCGTGATGCGATATATCTCGGACCTGCACATCGGAAAAGTGAATCCGAAACACTTTGACTTCGGCCTCGACATCGAAACCAAGAAATACGATTTGCCCGAATTCCTGAAAGACCATGTTGTGAACGCCACGGATGTCGCCGGCGTCCTGGCGGGAGTCGAGCCTCCCTACCCGGGCTACCAGCGCACGATCGAAGCCTTGCGCAATTACATGCAGCTTGCCAAGCAATACACAGCCGAGCCGCTCCCCGGCGTCACCAAGACGGTTGCTCCCGGCGATTCTTATCCGGGAGTGCCGCAGCTTGCGCGCTTGCTGCGCGCCACCGGCGATCTTCCCGCGAATGCGAATGTCGCGGACGGAGCGACGGTCTATGAAGGCCCGCTGGTGGATGCGGTGAAGAATTTTCAGAGCCGGCTGGGCCGCGACTCCGATGGCCGCATCGGGAAACAAACCCTGGCCGATTTGAACGTGCCGCTCAGCGCCCGCGTGCGGCAGATGCAGCTCACGCTCGAGCGCTGGCGATGGTTGCCGCTTTCTTATCAAAAGTCGCCCATCCTGGTGAACATTCCCGAGTTTCACCTGCGGGCTTACGACGAGAATTTTCGTCCCGCTGTCTCGATGGATGTGGTGGTGGGCAAGGCGTACAACCACGATACGCCGGTCTTCAGCGACACGATGGAATACGTGATCTTCCGGCCCTACTGGAGCGTTCCTTATTCCATCGCCAAGGGGGAATTCTTTCAGCGCATCGCGCGCGATCCCGATTACCTGGCGAAGAAGGGCTTCGAGGTTGTGGACAGCCGGCAGACGGTGGTCGCGGGCGGGAGCGTGTCGAGCGAAGTGCTCGACCAGCTTCGCGCCGGCAAGCTTTTCATCCGCCAGAAGCCGGGCCCGCAAGACGCGCTCGGGCTCGTGAAATTTATTTTTCCAAACAGCTACGACGTGTACTTCCACGATAGCCCCGAGCATGAACTCTTCTCGAAGTCGCGGCGGGATTTCAGCCACGGCTGCGTGCGGCTGCAAAGGCCCGCCGATTTGGCGGTGTGGGTCCTGCGCAATAACGGCGGGTGGGACCTGGCGCGAGTGCGCGCGGCCATGAATGGAGAAAAGACGCAGCAGGTCAATCTGACGCACCCCGTTCCTGTTTTGATCGTGTATGCCACGGT
>Ga0187781_10000660_pt1 | contig 24955 bp, 24 predicted proteins | sample 0715_SJ02_MP02_2_FD_132447 | JGI IMG/M metagenome (GOLD analysis project Ga0187781, IMG submission 132447) | Tropical peat soil microbial communities from peatlands in Department of Meta, Colombia - 0715_SJ02_MP02_20_MG | ecosystem: Environmental > Terrestrial > Soil > Wetlands > Peat | place... | reverse complement strand
TCTTCACGGGCGTTTGTCCTATCAAAATCAAGGTTGGTCGGCCGGCGGCGGCCGAATCGGTTTGGTGCTCGACGAGGCTGTAGGCAACGTTTGGATGATGTCACGCGAAAGCACGCCCTGAGCTCAATTTTCAACTCGCTTGCGCTTACGCCATGCAGGGCGACACCGCCAAGGCAAAAGATGCCTTTCAGGATTTCCTCACGCTCTGGAAAGACGCCGACCCCGACATACCCATCCTGAAGCAAGCCAAGGCGGAGTACGCGAAGCTGCAATAATTCCGAGCAAGAGTTCTTGTCAGTTCCTGGTTTGTCCTGCCGGCTCAAACGGTCGACGCAACACTTGCTTGAAGTTTACTCGCTGGAGTTTGGAATCCCAGAGTTTTTCTTGGACGTTGATTCAAGCGCAGCGAGACCTGGTCGAGCTGCGCTTGAGTGATAGGCGACAGGTCGGTGCCTCTCGGGAAACACTGCCGGAGTAGCAGATTAGTGTTTTCGTTGCTGCCACGCTGCCAGGGACTTTGCGGGTCGCAGAAGTAAACCTGCACATCCGTTGCGACCGTGAACTCCTTGTGCTTGGCCATCTCCAGCCCGCGATCCCAGGTCAGGGAGAGGCGCAGGGTCGCCGGAAGTTTACGGACATGCTCACTCAACGCAGCAACCACTGCTTCCGTCTCTTTGCTCGGCACTTTGACCAGCATGAGGAAGCGTGAATGCCGTTCCACTAAGGTCGCAATGTAACTGTTCTTGCCACCGGCCAGCAAAAATGGTCGGAACTCTACACTAGTCCTGAAAGACTTGAAAACTGGACTGTATCAGGGGACCGCTCGTATCTGTATTTCACCACGAAAGGCACCGATCCAAAAATCCTTCGACTGCGATTCGCAGATCACACCGTCGAGAAAATTGCGAACCTCAAAAACCTACGAAGGCTTCACGATGACTTCACTGATATGAGTGTCACGCCCGATGGATCAGTGCTCGTAATGCGGGATATTGGGAGCCAAGAAGTTTACGCTGTCAATGTCAGTTTGCCATAAGCTGATTCATTTCTATATGTGGCAGGAGCTTTGACAGAACAGGTAGCATTCGTTGACTTGCCCAAGTGTCCAACCTAATATGGCCCCACTGTGGCGGACACCGACACACTCATCGGCCAGACCGTCTCCCACTACCGCATTCTAGAAAAGCTAGGCGGGGGCGGAATGGGTGTGGTTTATAAGGCGGAAGACACCCGGCTGCACCGCAACGTGGCCTTGAAGTTCTTACCTGATAGTGTCGCAAACGATGCACAATCTCTGGCGCGTTTCCAGCGGGAAGCACAGGCGGCCTCGGCGCTAAACCATCCGAACATCTGCACCATTTATGACATCGGCGAGGAAAGCGGCAGAGCCTTCATCGCTATGGAATTTCTGGACGGCAAGACCCTGAAGCACATCATCGCTGGTCGTCCCATGGAACTTGAAAAGTTACTGGATGTGGCGATTGGCGTGGCGGACGGGCTGAACGCCGCACACTCAAAGGGAATCATCCATCGAGATATCAAGCCGGCGAATATCTTCGTCACGGACAGAGCCCATGCCAAACTTTTGGATTTCGGTCTTGCCAAGGTCGCTTCAGCTAAAAGCGCGATAGGCAACGAGAAGACACTGACGACGCAAGAGGTCGACCCGGACCATCTAACCAAGCCGCAAACCATCTTGGGAACGGTTGCGTACATGTCTCCCGAGCAAACATTAGGAAAAGAGCTAGATTGCAGAACAGATCTGTTTTCATTTGGCGTAGTACTCTATGAAATGGCGACAGGAATCTTGCCTTTTCGTGGCGACAATTCTAATGCGATTGTCGATGCTATTTTGAATCGAGCCCCTGGTCCAACCTTTCGTCTGAATCCAGATCTGCCACTCGAATTCATAAATGTGATCAATCGGGCTCTAGAAAAGAAACGCGATCTTCGTTATCAATCTGCCGCGGACCTTTGCGCTGAACTTCGCAGACTAAGAGACTCGCTCGGCGCGAAAAGAGATAAGCGGGAAGGCTCCACCATCACTTCGACGGTTGGCCGCCAACCACGCATGCTCGAAGCTGCGGCGCCGGCAGAATCTGTGATCAACAGGTCCATCGAGGTTGTTGCTATGATTCGACGCATGGATTCCGGTGGCCTGCGAAAATATCTCAGTGGCGAAGACTGTCATTTAGGTCCAGAGGATGTCCGCGATAGACCATTTGAACTCGATTTCAGAGTCAATGAAGTCGGGAATACGGAAGCAGTCGAAATCGCTCTTCGTTTGGATTCGCCAGATTTTGAACCTCCAATGCAGACCAAAAAACTTAGCGTCCCACCATTCGGCGATTCTCCGATATGCACATTTTTGATAAAGGCCCGAATTATCGGAAACCTAGTCGCTAATCTGGAGCTTATGAAAGGGGAGGAAGTTGTCGCGTCACGTCCGATTAGAACCCGAGCGGTTCCTGAAGAGATGACCGCTTCAGAACTTAAAAATATAGTTTCCATTCCACTCGTGATTGTAATTCAAAGCGCTTCTGTTGCCGGAATGTTGAGAGATACATTACCGACTGACGCTAAGACGCTTCCGAATCCACTCCATGACGTTTTGATGGAGTCTCACAGGCCAAAATCGCTGGCCACTGAAGTGAAACCAGGATTGTTGCCCGAAATCCTGCCGGAACCGAGCCACATGTCCGCCCACAAATCGCAACCCGTAACTATCACGCATTCTATTCCTACGTGGGCAAGGCGAATGGTAGTCCTTGCGGTTCCCTTGGTAGCATTCAGTAGCATCTTGCTCTGGCGAATGGCAAATTCGCTAAGGATTTCGGGTCCTCCATCGAGGGTTTCAGCCAAGCCTCCTCTCTCAGCTCAGGATGAGGTAGAAGCAGAGCTATCTAGACGCGTGTCTAGACCCAAAGTGCCATCATCCGAGACTGAGTCCTTGATGAAACTTGACTCAGGCAAATCCCTTAAATTGCCAAAGGATTTCGTATTTCATGATTCTGCACTAAATTTCAAATACATTCCGCCCTTTGAAATGTACGATCTAACTAAATCTGACGTTATGGTGCCATCTGACAGTCTGGTGCCAGCTAAGAGCGACGAAACAATCTACACTGTCGGCACAAACGAGCTATATCTGGTGTCGTCCCTGGAAAAGACTAACTCCAAATGGCATTCAATCCTGATTGAGAGCACGCCAAGGGAACAAATACCTATCGTCGACGACTTCGTGGCTTGTCAGGCATATGCAAAATTGCTGGTCGGGGATATTGCACAGGTAGGGGAAAGTGTCCTGCCTCAGCTGGAAATGGAGAAAGCGTTCATCCGTTAAGATAACGGAGCGAACAGATGAAGAAGCAACGGCAGCACTACACGCCGGAAGAAAAAGTAGCCATTCTGAGGCGGCATTTGGTGGAAGGAGTGCCGATCTCGGATCTGTGTGACGAACTAGGGCTCCAGCCGACCGTGTTCTACCGCTGGCAGAAGGAGTTTTTCGAGAACGGAGCGGCGGCTTTCCAGCACAGAGGACGGACCAACCATCAACCCGAACAGGAACGAATCGCGTATCTGGAAAAGAAGGTGCAGACGAAGGATGAAGTGCTGGCCGAATTGATGGCAGAGCATGTGGCCCTAAAAAAAAGAGCTGGGGAACTCTAACTGGGGTCTGGGTTCCGCATGATACGCGGGACCAGATCGTGGATTTCGTCCGGCGCTGGTCGGAGAAGACCGAGATCAGCGCCGGGCGGTTTATCCGATGGCTCGACATCACGGCCAGCAAGTTCTACGGCTGGCGCGAGCGGTACGGCAAGGTCAATGAGCATAACGGCTGGGTTCCCCGGGACTTTTGGCTGGAGGATTGGGAGAAGCAGGCGATCATTGCGTTCCACCTGAAGAATCCGCTGGAAGGCTATCGGCGGCTGGCGTTCATGATGCTGGACGCCGACATCGTGGCGGTGAGTCCGGCCAGCGTGTGGCGGGTGCTGAATCGGGCGGGGCTGCTTCGGAAGTGGAACGTGAATCCCTCGAAGAAAGGGACCGGCTTTGAACAACCCCCGCAGCCACATCAGCACTGGCATATCGATGTTTCCTACCTGAATGTTTGCGCGACTTTCTACTACCTGTGCAGCATCCTGGACGGTTACAGCCGTTTCCTGGTTCATTGGGATCTTCGCGAGCGGATGACCGAGGCTGACATCGAGATCGTTCTGGAACGTGCCAAAGAGCAGTATCCAGGCATTAAACCGCGAATCATCTCCGACAATGGGCCGCAATTCATCGCCAAGGACTTCAAGGAGTTCATTCGCATTTCGGGCATGACGCACGTCAGGACTTCGCCGTATTACCCGCAATCGAACGGCAAGATCGAACGGTGGCACAAATCACTTAAAGCAGAGTGCATCCGCCCGGGAACGCCGCTGTCGCTCGAAGATGCGCGGCGTTTGGTTGAGGGTTACGTGGAGCGTTACAACAACGTGCGCTTGAACAGCGCCATCGGATACGTCACGCCTAAGGACATGCTCGCCGGGCATCAGCAAGAGATTCAGGCCGAGCGGGATCGGAAGCTGGAGGCGGCGCGGAAACAACGGCAGATTCGTCGCCAGCACGTCGCGTGACGGATGAAGCGGGTTACTTCCGGTTTGCCATCCACTAAGCACCTATCCAGTGTTGTGGGTATTATCAGAATCTATCCCCAATTGTTGGGAGTGTTCGTACGAAACAAGAGGACCCTATCTTCTGGCAACCACGAATGGCTACTTTCGCTGCTCAAGCTGCTGCATCATCCTTCTTCCATTGTCATTGTTGGGATTGAGTTCCAGCGATCGCCGATAGGCTTCGACCGCGCGCTGTCTGTCTCCGGCTGCCGCGTAGGCTTCCCCTAGGCTGTCGTAGGCGTTGAAAGAATCGGAATGGGTGCGCACATTCAGTTCGAAGGTCTGAATAGCTTCCTGCGTGTTCTTTGCCCCCAGTAGCTCGTAGCCAAGGGAATTCACCCGCCGCTCAGGATCGGGCAAGTACTTGTGCAGGGGGTCTTCCATGTACCTGTGATACGCGGCGAACATGGCATCTAGGCCGCCGGGAAGAGCTTGCTTGAGGACGTCTTCGATTGTCGGCGGGGTTGGGGTCGTCAGCGCCAAGTCCAGAACAGGATCGCGTCCAGCAAGATAATCGGCGAATGTAGTTGCCGCAGCCATTTCCGGAAAAGTGGCAAGGCGAGTATCCCGGGGATCCTTGTCTTGCCACCAGAGATGGGATACGCCAGCTTGCAATTGGCTGTGGGGGAGCGTGATGTCGACTGGGTCACCGTAGAAGTTCACATTCTCAGCGGTCGGCGACCCAACGAAGATCACATCCGCATAATTCTCTAACCGGTTTACGAAGTTCTGGCAGGCCGAGAAGGTGGTCGGGCCGGTGATGACATACATGCCGCCGCGATGGTTCTGCCTCGACCGGATAAGCGCAACCAGAAGCGGCCGCAGCAGGGTATTGTCGCCGCCCGTATTGTTCCGAACATCGATGACCAGACGGTCTGCAGCCGAATCCGAGAGCGCCAACCCTAGGCGTTGCGAAAACCCTTCGAGAGTTTCGCCTCCAAGCGTACTCACCAGATTGAACTGGAAGTAGACCGCGTGTTGCTGCGGAAGAGGAGTGAACCAGTAAGCTTCGTCTTCATGGAGCCGCGACAGCGGAGCAGGAGTGGAGCTGGGGCGGGCATCGACCCAGCCGGGAGGGATCGCGTTGATCGCCCAGTTTTCCAATGCGTAGAACGGCTTCATGGTATATGTACGCTCTTGCCCGTCCTTCTCGATAACGTAATCAGCCTGCTCCGGGGAATTGCTCAAACCTAAGCCATGAAGAAAGCGGGGCCAGTTCAGGTAAACCTTGGCAACCCAGGCAAGCTGTTCTCCATTGTTTCCCGGATCGTGCGATCGAACTGAATCCAATCGTGCAATGGCCTCCTTCCAATCCACGGAACCGACCCTGAGCAATTTCCCCCCGATTGCGGCGGCATACTCGGGCGCGGCTGCGCGCACGTAGATCCCATCCTCGTAGCGGTCGAAACGAATCGGGATGTGGTCGTTAGGGCCTGAACCGAGAATGGGCTGCACATCGAGATTGGAATGGCCATCCTGCACCAGCGCTATGAGCTGCGCGAAGCGTACGACGATCTGGTCGTCGTTCAGTCGCGGAATATCCGCATCCAGCTTTTCAACCTCGCCGTTGAACTGCGCCTCGTTCATCGTATGGAACAAAGACTTGTGCTTCAGGCGCATTTGTTCTGCTAGAAAGTGCAGGTCCTCGCGCCATTCCTTCGCGGAGGCGTGTCTCTGGCCGCCAGGTACATCCGCTGTCGGGGCCTGCAATGCGGACCCGCTAGCCACCAGAACGATGCACCACACGAATCCCCAAACAATGCGATCCATGGAATCCACTCCTGGACGGGCCTTTCCGTGCCCACGTCCCTCCTTGTGTGCTACGCCGAGTCGCGCAAATTTGTTCCCAAGGAGCAGAACATGCTTACGAAAGGCTGGTTTCCCGCCATGGTCGGGCAGGAGCGAACCCTTGATGGATGGATTGCGCAAAAAGGGTGTGGCGGATTATGGTCGTGTGACGCTAGTGCTTAATCGGACGGGCGTTTTGGGGAGGCGGTGAAATCTGAACGTGGAGCTCTGCGCGCGTTCGATTAAGCCGTTAGAAGGAAGCCGCCCGTGGTTGCGGCGGATGCGGGCCCTATGGAGATTGAATGGGGCAGCAGGAGACTAAACTTCAGGGTGGCCGACGATCCTCCCAGAACTTCATCAATGAGTGCATTGGCTGTCGGCAACAGCGGCCCATCACGCATCGACGCCTACGGCACCCTCTGGCGAGCCAGATAAAGTTCAATCTCGCTCTTCAGCTGCGGAGTACGATTCGTATCCTTGACCTTGGCCCTCATATCAGCGGAAACGGTTATGCTCCCGTCCACGATGCCTTCCAGATTTTTCAGGTTACGTTCCCAGCGAGCTATCACCATTTGCGGCATCGTTCCCAGCCCTGCGGGGGTAAATGCGCGCGGCGGAATGCTGCCCTTCAATCCAAGTGCGGCCAATTGCCGCTGTAGTTGCGCCACATGCGCGGTGCCGAAGACAAAGACGACCCGCTTTGCCGAGCCCGCGCTAGCGAGGCAGTTTTCCACGATCACGCGGTTGCGTTCATGCCATGCTCCAGCCGCAATATCAGAAGGCGTGTTTTCTCCGATGACATCTTCAAATAAGTGATCGACCATGGCCTGAAGTTGTGGCGAACCATTTGTATAGTCGTAGAGCGATCCCCCGGGGAAAGCATCGTAATAGGCCTTTATTTTTGCCTGCTCGGCATTTACCTCGGCAGTCTTCAATTTATCGTCGGCCTCCTGTTTCTCTGCTCGCGCCTGCCAGGCAAAGCTGATCCGCCAATCGGCCGGGATGAAGCGCACACCCCAGCTTGGAGCCAGCTCGGCCAGCATGGCAGCCTCTGGAGGGAAGTTGCCTTCCATGGGGCCATTGAAATCCACAGGAGTGATTTCGCCGCATACAACATCGGGGTGCAAAGAGCGGACCTGCGCCTGCAGATCAATAAGCGAGTAGTGATAACGCTCCTCGAAATGCATGTTATGCACGCTGCCGACCAAATAAATCTCCGGGACGGAGACTACGGGAGCGTGTGAGCCTGTGTCCTGGGCCACAAGCGGCGAGATGCAGATCATGCCAGCCAGCAAGAGGCCACGCCTTTTCATGTCACCTACGATAACCATCTTGTGGACTTGCGGCATATGACCACCATCACCGACGCTGTCAATGCATTTGTATTTTCCGTAATGCAGATTGATTGTTGACAGAGCTGTTGATGTCAAATAGCGCATAATCGCTAAGTCACTCAGCGAAATTGCGCCGGATTCTGGTTGGATACGGAAGTTCGTCCAACGCTTTTGTCACTGTCTTGCTTGCCGACAATCCAGAACGAGCGGACCTTCCGCAGATAACGTCAATTTGCTTTTTGATGTTACGCTCCTGACGCCGGATTGCTGTCCGAAGATTCATCCGTCCCTCGAGTTGGCTTCAGATTGTGCGACAAATCTATGAAGGCTTATATCTTTCCAGCCTCGAAGCGCCTGTTGTTCAGCGAAACCAACGCGCTTACATTGGGCTGACCAGGCCCGCACTTCAATTAATCCCTATCTTCAAAACCCGCGAGGAAACGATGGAGTGGCTGGTGCAGGAGTGAGAGCCTGCTCCTACTGACGACGAGCGGTTCTATGCTGGCGGCATCCAGTTTTCGCCTTCTTTGAGAATCACGGTTTCCGTGTTCAATCCTGCCTGGCGCAGACGCTCGCGAAAACCGTCGGCGGTGTCGCTGGTGCGCATCAAGGGCAAACGGGGAACAATTCCAAGGTGGATGGGGATTGTGGTGTGCGGTTGAAGAATGCGCACCGCCTCGACCGCCTGCTTCTCGCCCATGGTCATGGGGATCAGGAAAGTCGTCACTGGAATAAGCGCGATATCGGGGTGGAATTCGCTTGCTATTCTCTGCATGAAATTGCTCAGGTAGGTATCACCGGCAAAATAAATTCTATGGCCTTCAGCTTCGATGATATACCCGATCGTGAAGGTGACGTGGCGGGCCGGGACGGCTGTTATCACGATCCCGTCACAGGATTTTCTTTCCCATGGCTTCAGGCCTGTCACGTTGCGTCCGCCTTTCAGGCGCGTCATCCAGGCCGTGGCTGAAGGGGCGAACACGGGCACAGAATCCGGCAGCATCCGCAAGAATCTGCGATCGACATGATCGAAGTGATTGTGCGAAATCAGAACCAGGTCAGCATTGCTCAGTTCTTTTCGCGTACGGGCTGGCGGGCGGGGACGGGCATAAGCCGGGTTGCCGTGCAGGCCGAAGTAGGGATCTGTAAGGACGCGCTTCCCGGCTGCTTCGATCAGGACTGTGCTGTGGCCGATCATTGTGATCTTCATCGTGGTGTGTCCTAATAACCCGGTTTTCTTGTATCCCCCTTTGGGAGTTCGCTTCGGAAGGGAAAAAAGGTTGGCGTTCCCTTTTCGTCCTGCTCCCTTTTAAAATCGGCGCGCTCGGGCATCAGTAATTCGGCCGATGTTCAGGTCTGGTCCTGTGCGCGCTTCCAGCGGCGAATCCACTTGCGCGCCCAACGATAGTGACTTGCAGTCTCCGCGCGGCAATAGTCACTGAGCGTCCAGGTCGGCCCCATCCACTTGAACCGGCCTACCGCCACCAAGTCTGCATCGGGGGTGGCTTCGATGAGGTCGATCATGCGGTTGTGAAAGACCTCATAGTCCAGCAACACCGCTTTGAGGGAACGTCGGCGGTGCTCCTGGTAGATTATTTCGTTGAAGCGTTTCAAATCCCCCCACGTCAATCCGGGTGCCGGCACAGCCGGGGTTTCACCTCGCCGCTCCTCTTCATGCCATTCCAGGATTCGCCCCTGCCAGCCCACGACGTGGGCCAGGATGTCCTTGACAGACCATCCGCCGGGGGTAACACCCCGTCTGGTCATCTGCCGGGGGTTGATTTGCTTGAGACGAATCACTATCTTGCCTATAGCGCGGTGCTAGTTCGTCTGTCACACGTCACGATTCTGCGCGACTTTCTCGGTATGGCCCACAAACTTGTAATTGCCGACGCGGGACGCAGGTCGCCATCGAAGAAACGTCGCAGGCCTGCCTAATTCGATTCACCATCAACAACCGCCGACTCCGTTCGAGTTTAATAGAGCGGACCTCGGACAATTTGGTAACGGCTAAGCCGACTGCGCTGCTCCACAATTCTCGAAAACACACACTCCGCCCCAGGGCTTGTCGGGCTTGCGGCCGCCAGGATCAGGGAGCAGAGAAAGCAGTCGCATTCCCAGCGAGAGGCGCTTCAACCTGGCTGCTGTGGGTAAGAGAGAGTGCGTCTCGCCCGCTTCCCACGCGTACGGGGCAAAGAATGCCGGACCTTCGCGAGGTGCGAATTTCAACGGTAAACCGGCATCGACCAGCAGCCCGCCAATCGATTTCTGGAGCATCCGAAGAAGCGCCGGTGATGTAAGATCAGTCACCCACCACCGGAAAGTTGCAGGGGCTGCTAAATCGCGTGCCAATTCAGCCACATCGGCAGCGTCGAGATAAATCATCAACCCTTCGCTCACTATCAGCGCTTCTCTCGTTTCATCCCCGAGCCGCTGAAACAAGGCACGGCGCGCTGGCGTGTCTCTTAAGTCGAGTGGCGCGCGCTCAAGCCTGCACACAGGATGTTCAGCCGCGAGAACCTCCTGCTTGTAGTTCAGTATGTCCGGCAGGTCGACGTCAATCCAATGAAGGGAAGCGGGAAGTTGCATCCGGTACGGTCTTGAATCAAGCCCGGCGGCCAGATTGATCACCATATCCGTACCCTGGCGTACGGACTGCGCGATGAACTGATCGACCAACCAAGTTCGGGCGGTGTAGGCCCAGGAATGGCGTCGGGCAAATGGCATTGCGGCGGCAATCTGCAGCCCGCGATCTCCGGCCAACTTGCTGGCATAGGGGTCGCGGAAGACGGCGTCGGCGCGCTCGCTCTCCTGCGCGCGGTAGACTGCGACCCAAAGGGCGGTATCTGAAATGTGGCGTATTGGGGCTGCCGGGTTCATCGCGGAATCATACCTGTTTGCGCGAGCACCACCAAAGAAACCTGCTGCAAATGAGCAAAATTCCAAGTCTAAAACTACAGTCCTACTCTACCGTATGTGGCTCCCAAGGATCGAAAGTTCCGATATGCCAAACGTGCCCTTCGGGATCGTTACAGGAGAATGCCCTGCCGCCATGGTCCTTCTCTTCAAGGTCGATTAGTATCTTCGCACCAGCAACCTTGGCGCTCGCATAGATCGCATCGATATCGGATACAACAATGTAAGGAGCCTGCGTCTCTGCCCCACCGATTTCATCGGGCTGCTTGAGCAGCCTCGACGCTGGTGTATTATTGTCGACCGAACCGACCATGATCATCCCGTTCCCAAAAGTCAACTGAGAATGCATCACCACGCCGTCAGAGGTAGCAAATACTACCTGCTTCTCGAACCCGAAGGCTCGGCATAGCCATTCGATCATGGCGAGCGCATCGCGATAGCGGAGGCCGGGAATCACAGTCGATTTACAGTCCTTCGCGCGGGTTGTCACGTCTTGGATTCTGCCATCAACAAGAATCGGAAGTCTTGGAAAATTGGGAACTAGCGAATCGGGACGTGATTTTGCCAACGTCCACGGGACGACGAATAGAGGGAGGGGTTAATACCGGAAAACGCCCGAAAATCATTGGCAAAATGCGATTGGTCGTAGTATCCACACTGGAGCGCCAACTCTGCCCACGGCACGTCCGTGCCACAATGTAAAGCTCTCACGGCCGCCTGAAAACGCCATACGCGGTACCAGAGTTTCGGGCTCATGCCGAGTTCTTCACGAAATACCTGAGAGAGCCAGCGCCCGCTTATTCCCGTAGAACGGCCGCACTCGGCGACATTTAGACCTTGGCTTTGGAAAAGATGGACGGCCTGCTTAACCAGCTCCGAACAGCGCGTTCCTCGGTGGGCAAATGGAGTCAGGAGTTCTTCGAGAGTCTGCAGCTTCCCAGCGGGTGTCCGGATTTCGCTCAATCGCTCGATAATATTAGAACCAGCCCAAACATCGTCCAACGCAACAAACCGCTCGAAAAACAGATCGGCGCGCTCATGAAAGAGCCCCGTAAATCCTGCTGGCTGGAACAGTATGCCAACTAATTCATCCATGTCGGTCGTGTCAACCACTTCATATCGTGCCCGGGCGCCGACGACAATGGCTCGGGAAAGCCGCCCATTTGCTGTTCCCTCTGTTCCGCAGTCGGTCAGATACTCCCGCGACAGATTCAGGATGATCTGCATGCAGCCGTTGGGCAGCACACGCTCACGGCGGTGAGGGATATGGGGAGCGCGGCAATACCACAAAGTCCGAATCCACGAACTTAGGGGAGGGGTCGGAGTTTTTTTCAAATAGATCATGAGGAGCTCACTTGCGGGTGCAAGAATCGGGGGATTATATCGCGAAAGTACGGACGAATTCACGACGCGTAACCACGATCCTTTGTTTCCTCCATTTCGATGCGTTGTCCGCCGCAAAGCGATACAAGACGATTTGCTCCTGATTCTGTCATCACATAACTTGTACGCAAGCTTGGGTCCAGTGTGACGGGCAAGCCCCGTAATCCGGTAAGGTACCGGTAAGGTAAGGGTTGCCGACGAACCGCAAGTAATTCACTTTGACGAAAAGAAACAAGCTATCCCGTGAACTGAATTGGCACAAAAGATGTAAGATTCTGACTTGCCTTTTGACAGCAGTCGCCATGTGAATTGAGTCACTTTCTGTTCGAATCCGTCGGGAGCAGAATAAGGCCATGCCAAATCCATTCCTCGGCTTTATTCTTTGGGGCGCGCTTGGCACACTCGCGGTGCCGGTCGGATTCTGGTCACCGGCTGTGCCGCCGCGCGCTCAATATCGAATTGATTGCGCCTTCGCTATGACCAATGCGTTGCTGCAGGGCACGGAGACCATTACCTTCCGAAACAGTACGCCTCGGCCCATGGAACGCTTAGCTCTTGCGTGGAGCCTCAGTCCGAAGAAGACCTTGAGCGTGGTGGCCAATGGCAAGCCTGCAGCGCTTCTTGTCTCTCCCAGTCAAGTTACCGTTGACAGTCCCCTTTTACTGCAATTGCCCGAAACGTTGGGGCCGGGTGCGGAACTCGAATTGAAGATTGAATTTCGCAATTCCTATGAAAACCAGTTGGACAACAAACGCGCCCTATTGTGGCAGGACTGGTATCCCCAGTTGTGGTGGGGCTTCGGAACGCACGATGACTATGCTGTGCGTATAGCAGTTCCTGAGGGGTGGGGCGTGGTGACGAGCGGGGTTTTGGATTCGAAATCGGGCTTTTGGAGTGGCAAAGATATACGTAACTTCGCAGCTTGGATCTTCGATGAGAAGCAATACGCTGTGGAACATGCGCAAGCCGGGGATGTGCAAGTCACTGCAGTCCACACTGCAGCGGGCGAGAAATGCGCGACATTGGTGCTGCAGACGGCGGTCGATGCGATCAGCTTTTACCGCGAAAGATTTGGATTCTACCCCCACCAGTCCCTGACAATTATTCCGGGCATGGATTATCCCGCTGGCGGATATCCGGTGGCTACGGCGATGGTTGCTATCCATGGCCAAGAACAAATGGAGAAAAAGCCCGAGGCCCACTTCCGCTGGATCACCGCACACGAGATTGGGCACATGTATTGGTCGCAATACGTGCTGGCGGAAGGGGAAGACGATCTCGACTGGTTGATGATCGGTCTGGGCATATTCGCCGATCGCGAGTACAGGCGCGCGCGGGGCATTCAGCCACCGGTAGGCAATCTGCCTGCGGGGTACGTGCGTGGCATGCAGAATGGAATCGATACGACAATGGATCTCTCCGACGAGCAGCAAGAACTGATCGAATGGGACTTCAATAACGTCGTAGAGCACGGCAAGAGCAGCGCAATGATGGATGCCCTGGAATCGACCATTGGAAACGCGGTCTTTGACCGTGCGTATCGCCGCAGTTTGCGCGAGTTTCACGGGCGCCGCATGAGTTGGCATGATTTCGAGAAGGTGTGCGAGGAGGAGAGCGGGGAAGACCTGGGATGGTTTTTTGAGAGCTGGGCACGAACCAATGAGTATGCCTTTTATCGCATCACTAGGCACGAATCGGCGCAGACACCGAGTGGCTGGCGTTCAGATGTGGAAGTCGTATCGAGAGGCACGCGACTTCAAAGGGTACCGGTCGTTGCGACCTTTGCAGACGGCTCCGAGCAGGCACAGCGCACGGACCGGCTTGCCAAAGTGAGCCTGTTGGTTTTCGAGAGCAAATCCGCCCTGAAAGACGTAAAACTCGATCCAGCCAACGGGCTGTGGATGCTCGACTCAGAGCCAATACTTTCTGGCCCCGACCTGGAACGGAAGATTCTTCAAATGAAACTCACTGGAACGGGAGAAGAGGCGTTGCAGTTGATGCCACGCGTTCGAGAATTACCCCTGCCGACTTCGCGGCCATGGCGACGACTTGGACTGATGCTCTATGACGCACGTCATTACGGTGAATCGCTGGAGTCCTTCCAGAAGGCAGTCGAGACCACTACCGATAAGGACTACCAGTTCCTGGCGCTGGCATGGCAGGGCATCTTATTGGATCTGCTGGGTAGGCGTGAGGCCGCTATCGAGGCGTATAAGGCCGCCCAGGCCACAGGCTCTCAGGAAGTCTTCCGCCACGATCAATACAAACTGCAGATCGATCAAAAGTGGATCGAAGAACGCCTCCGGGTGCCATTCAAACGTGAATAGATGCGAGTGGCAGAGAGTGATTCCGCGCTCCTTCTCGAACTCTAACCGCCCAGCGCAGCGGTGTCGGCACCAGAAGGCAAAGATGTTGTAAGTCAGATGTCCGCAGACGATTCGCCCAAAACCTGGCTTTCCGAGTGCTGGTTATCAGTTACGTTGTACGTTTCAAGACGTAAATCACCCAGGGAGGGACGCTCGTTTCGCTGACCCACGCATAGGGCTCATCGCCATTGGCTAGAGGTGCAAACACCTGAACCGCTTCGAGACCCGCTTCGCGAAAGAACGCGCAGTAGGATTCGTCAGTACAGAGGATGTCCTCGACGGGCCTGCGATCCTCGTGGTCAGTGGTCACGATGCGCACGACGTCACCGCTGTGCGCGGCGGCGTTCTCTGGGAAATCCTTAGTGGTGAACGAAGCCCACTCGTGGGTGTAAATCTGGGGGGAGGAAACTAGGTTGACGATGGTTCCACAGGGAGCCAGCAGCTTTTCAAGGTCGCGGAAAATCCTTGCCTTCATTCCTCCCGGAATATTGTCGAAGGTGAAAGCGCAGAGCACGAGATCGAACGACCCAACGGCAAATTGGTTGAAATTGTCGTCTCGTACGAGGCGGTAATCACCTGAGGAATCCGTGGAGCGTGCGATCCGCAGCATGTCCTCCGAGATATCGACTCCAGTCACATGGAAGCCGAGTTTCCGCAGGAAACGTGTCGATCTGCCGGTACCACAACCAAAATCGAGAGCTCTCGTTCCAGTTGCATGCTCGGTCAGGATCCTCGGCAGATCGCGAAATGCCAGGTAATAGGTGTTGGCAAACTCAAGCGTGGCGTACGCGTTGGCACGGTCGGCATCCTCGTAGCAGTTGAGGGAATTCATCGGCAGCGGCGTCCTCTCATTCCGCGGTCGAACTTGTGCCCATAGCCAGTATGTTAGGAATTTTGGCTGGTCAATACCAAGTTCCATATTGGCCACGAACCGGCCATCGCCATCAGTTCTGAGCGTATGACGAGCAAACCGGAAGTTGAGAGCAATGGACACGTGGGGCTACAATGACCTTGCCCGAAAGGGCGAATTACTCACTAACGGAAAACGCCCTCTCTCCATTTCCCGCTGAACCAGCACAAAAGCTCTAGAATGAATCGTGGCGACTTTCACTTCGTCATTTCCGTATTCGAATCGCACGAAAGTACGTCACAAAAATATGTGCGTGCTTACACCACGATCCGTAAGGGGCAATTGTTGGCGTTGATCTTCTCTGCAAATTCCCCAGGTGTCTTGGACGAAATCACAAAGTCTATAAAAACGCTTGCGCCTTTATCCCACAATTGATGCCAACTTATATCACACTCCTTGAATCGAGGATGCCCCGTGTTTAGTTGAAACTTGAGAAAAAGAAGCAGCGGCTCTCGCCCGAACTCCGTTAGAGTTCGGGTTGAGAATCCCTTTTTAAAGGAGAGAGCCGCCGTGAGAAAGAATTACCAGAGGAAAGCACACAAGTCCAATCACAAGTTTGAGGTAGTCGGAGGGCAAGAGCTGATGGTGCGGGTACCTTTGCCGATGGCCGAGGTGTGGGCGGAGATGCAAGCGAAGGTGGAAGAACTGACCGGTCAGGCCGGTTTGCAGATCCTGCGCGCCATCCTGGAAAACGAAGTCACCCGGCGGGTAGGGCCTCCGCATCGACCGAATCCGAGTGCCGGGTGCGTGCGTTGGGGGAAGCAGCCGGGTTACGTGGTCTTCGCGGGACAGAAGATTCCCCTGGAACGGCCGCGGGTACGCACGCGCGAGGGCCAAGAAGTGGAACTAGAAAGCTACGGTCAATTGCAGCAAGACGGAAAACTGCAACGCGCCGTGCGGGAAGGTATGGTGGCGGGGCTGTCCACGCGGAACTATGGGCGAGCGGTGGAGAGTGTTCTGGAAGGCTACGGGATCGAGAAGAGCAGCGTGAGCCGGCAGTTCGTCGCCGCCAGCAGCAATCAGTTGCGCGAATTATGCGAGCGGCGCTTGGAGGATCTAAACCTGGTGGTCCTAATGTTCGATGGGATTCACTTTGGCGGCCAGGTGCTGGTGGTAGCGCTGGGCATCGCGGAAGGCGGTGAAAAGCACGTTTTGGGGGTGTGGCAAGGGGCCACGGAGAACACCACGGTGGTCAAAGGGCTGTTGGAGGATCTGGTGGACCGAGGACTGGATCTGAAGCGTCGGTATCTGGTGGTGATCGACGGATCGAAAGCGCTGCGCGCCGGGGTGGAACGTGTTTTCGGTGAACAAGTGGAAGTGCAGCGTTGCCAAATTCACAAGCGGCGAAATGTGCGGGAGTATCTGCCAGAGAACTGCCAGAAAGATTACGACCGACGGATGCGCAATGCCTACGCGATGAACAATTACGCAGAAGCGAAAGCTGCGTTGGAGAAAATCTTCCGGCAACTGGAAAGAATCAATCCCACGGCTGCCCGCAGCCTGGAGGAAGGGCTAGAAGAGACGCTAACCGTCCATCGCTTGGGCATCGGAGGCGTATTACGGCGGAAATTGGCCAGCACCAATCCGATCGAATCGTGCTTGTCGACGGTGCAGCGGGTGGCGCGGAACGTAAAACGCTGGCGAGAAGGAAACCAACCGCTGCGCTGGACCGCTACAGGACTCCTGGAAGCAGAGAAAAAGTTTCGACGCATCAAAGGGTATCAAGAAATTCTGTTGCTGAAGGAACGCCTAAATCCGTCGCACATTCAGCAGAGGGAGGTCCGTAACGTAGAAGTTGCTTGAACTAGCTCGAAGGTAGGTTTACAGTGCCGAACGTCGAGAGTCGCTGCAATCAACTAAAACTCGGACATCCTCCCTTGAATCGTAGCCTTAGACTTAATCGACCGTTGACGTACTAACCCGCCCGGCGTATCTTTCCTGCAAAGGTGCGCTAATGGATTACCTCAAATGCCTCGGCGTGGGGGTGTTTCTCGGGTTTGTTGGCGGAATAGCTTGGACCGTTCACGAGATCATTTCGATCAACGCGAGCCTACCCCCCGGTTCCAATGGTGTCTCTTACGATCTTCATTCGCTTTTCGATGAACGCTTTTTGTTGGCGATCATAGTCTCTTTCCTACTCGGCTTCTTCATTGAATTCATGATCCTGAAGCGTGGACTTCTTCACCCGCGTTGAATTTGCCCTCCGCATTGGAATTCTCACCTTGCGCCCGACGTATCGTACCGTGTGTTTGATGAGGATCTCGCGTCAGAACACCTTCACGGAAGTGACCTGGTACGCTGGAAAGCGCCGTCAAACAATTTGATGTTCGCCTTTTGCGCAAGGGCAATGGAGGAAGGGGTGAAACTGGAATTTGTGACCACCCAGCCTTCATCTCCTCCATAAAAACTAAGGGCACTGATGACTTCCTGCACCGCTTTGTTTCCAACGGCACCCTGATATCGCTTAACTTGAACGATGACCGTCCTGCCATCTTTCTTTGCAATCAGGTCGGCACCTTGATCGCCCGTTGTGGAAGTGCCTTGTACGTCATATCCGGCAGTTCGCAGGAGTTTTCCTACAAGGGTCTCGAATTCGACGCCAGTCAAATTCTGGAAATCAGTTTCGTCGCCGCGCTTCGACTTGACTCGCTCATGATGCTCTCGGAAAGAATCTTCCAGCCGTTGGTAAATTTTCTTGTACTTACCCGGCAAACTATGCCGCACGGCATCATCTATCGAAAATTTCCTCCTTCCCCAGTATCGAGGCGGGTCCCAGTTGATGGTTTTTTCCTCCTGTTGACTGATTTTTGTCAAGCAGGTTTTGATCTCCTTGGGCAGGAGTTCCCAATTTTCATCACCATAGTCGTCAAGGACTGAGACCTTGCGCCAAGATATCGCAAAATGCGGCGTGCAATATGGCGGGAGCGTGTGGAAGTCGAATCCACCACCCGTTCCGCGAAGGAACGCGTCGCCGGCTTTGAAGACCGGGAAGGTCACCGGACCCCTTTCGCCCCCAAATTCATAATACCGTCTCTTTCCGAATCTGACCTCCCTTTATAAGATACTGGCAATCCACAGGAAGAGGAGCGCCAGAAGGGATGCCGACAAACCACAACGCCACAGAACAAACAGGCATGAAACTGCACGCCGCGCAAAAGGCGCTGACGCTGGTCGAACCCGGAATGACAGTTGGCTTGGGCTCCGGGTCGACGGCAACGATTTGGATCAGACTCCTTGGCGAAAAGGTGCGCGACCACGGCCTGCGCATTCGCGCGATCGCCAGCTCCGAGGACAGCGAGCGGTTGGGAAAGAGCTTTGGAATCCCGTTCGTTACGTTTGAAGAGTGCCGGAGTCTGGACCTCACCGTGGACGGCGCGGACGAAATCGCACCTGGGCTCGCGCTCATCAAGGGCGGGGGCGGGAAACTTCTGCGGGAGAAGATTGTGGCCAGCGCGTCGAAGCGGTTCGTGATCGTTGCGGACGAGTCCAAACAAGTGGAAAAACTCGGGCGATTTCCTCTGCCCGTGGAAGTGATTCAAATGGCCATGCCGCTTGTCAGCGATTCGCTGAAAAAGCTTGGGTTCACGCCGCGGATTCGCGTAAATGCCGATGGCAGCCACTACATTACAGACGAAGGGAATCTGATTCTGGATTGCTCCGGCCTGCTTATCGACGATCCGAAACGGTTGGCCGCGGAACTCGACAGTATTGTCGGCGTCGTGGAGCATGGGCTGTTCCTGGGGATGGCGAACCTCGCGATTGTGGCGGGAGAGAGGCAAATCATCGAGCGAACTGTTTAGGAGAAACACAAACTGAACAGCTTGCGGAAAAAGTCGGAAGGGGAGTCTTCAAGGGCTGAAGCCCGACTCATTTGAAAACGAGTTGCGTGGGGGCTGAAAGCCCCCACCTCCCAAGGGGCAGCGTTTTCCGCAAGCTGTGAAGCCTGCTTCAGCAGGCCCATCTGAAGCTCGGCCCCTACATGAGGCGCTGAAACTTCAAGCCCCTAGGCACGATTTTCCAGCGTGCGGGTCTGGCGTAGACACCAGAATAAGTATGCGGAAGCCGCCAGAAGAAGGGGCGCCGTATAGAAGCCAGGGGCGATGCCCTCAAAACGCACAGAAGAAACCGTTCCCCCGCGAATTTGTGTGATGACGTGCCCCATGCCGTTCATGAAGTGGCTCAGCGCAAAAACGTAAGCCAGAGGACGCAGCCAGCGGGCATTGCGGAAGGCAAACGGCGTTAGCGCTGTGCAGGCAACGACCGCGACGATCAAGCCGGTCAGCCATTCGCGGTAGGTCATGTCCATGCGTGGAAACCAGGAGCAGTGGCCGTAAAGCGTGAGGACCGTGGCGTTGAAGTAGTCCAGGAAATCGTGAACGGCCTCGTCCCAAACGTGGAGCGCGAAGGCGATGCACAGAAGGAGCCAGGCGAGGCCGAATCCACGCTGTGTGAAGGGGATTTTGTCGGGCAGCATGCGGACATTCTAAACCGGAGTGAGTGGAAGTCTGTGATGTGAATACCGGTAGAGCGTGTGGGCGTCAGGCACGAGTGGGTTCGAGCGCCTGATTTCGTTTCAGGGAAGCGACCAGCTCGTAGAGGGCCGGGCTAGTGCAGATTTCGTAGTAATTGTGATCGGAGGCTTTGCCGATCTTGCCGTCCGGGAGCAGCTGGCGCGCCAAGCCTTTGCGCAGCACGAGCAATTCCACGGATTCTCCCATGGGCACTTCGCCGTAATACAGAACGACCTCTTCCTTGCTCCAGGGATATTCGAGCGGAGTGTGAATGGTTTCGAGCGAAATTTCCTCGGACAGCTTGGCGAATCCTTCTTCGTTCAGCTCGATGCCGTTCATGTTGTAGCGCACAAGAAATTCGTCCAACTCCTCGGCAGAGGCGCCTTCCATCGCGGTGAGGAACTGAAAGATCGAGAAGAGCGTCTTCTGTCCGGAGAGCATACGCTTGGCAAGTTTGGTGCAGCCGGAAAGACGGTCGGAAAGGTTCAGGGCCTTGGAGATCATGATGCGTGATTCGCCGTCGGTCCAGTAGGTGGGCGCGGAGCCCTGGAAGGCCACGCCAATGCCAATTTCGAGCGGCGGAAGCTGGGAAGAGGCGGCCTGATCGTTATAGGAATTGCAAACGGCGAGAATCTGTTTCGAAAGGGCGCAGGCTTTGGCGACCGGCCTTGCGTAGGCGCGGCTGGCCTCCGTTTCGAAGATTGCAAGAACGATCGCGTCGCCTTCAATAAACACTTTCTTGGCGGAGTAACGGTCCAGCAAACGCTTCACGGGTTCGTGCAGATTCAGGCTGAAGTGCGAGGCGGGGCTCAGTCCCCTTGCCAGCAAGTCTTGCGTCATTTTCGTTGAGCCGCGCACGTCAGCTTTGATGATCACGTGGGACACGACCTGGTCGTGCTCGGGGCGAGCTTCTTCCCGCAACAGGCATTCATACAGCTTGTTGTTCATGCGCGAAAGTTCGCGCACTTTTTCCGCGGTCACCAGATTGACACGCTCCATGCAGGTGACGAGGTGCTCGGCATCGCGCAAATCGCGGCGCAGGCGCATGAAATCCGTGGCGAACTTCAAGACCATCGTCTGGGTCTCCTCCTTGGAGTATCGCCGCACGCGCCGCGTCAATTCTTCAATCGGCTTCATCGACAGGCGTTTGGCCGGCACCTGTTTCAGCAAGGCCTCCACGCGCTGCGCTTCTTCCTTCGAAACCAGCGCCTTCTTCAATTGCTGCAAGTGCACGGGGGGACAGAAATCGCCGGCCACAGGGCGAATCTCGTAGCTTGCCAGGATGTGAGGGGTAAGCTCCTTCTCTTCCAGCCGCATCGTCAACTGGCTTAGCAATCGCGCACGCGTCGCGCGATCCGCTTCGTCCGCGCCGGCCACATCGAACAGGCGGCGGGCATTCTCCGGATCGTTCAGATAATCGCCGAGCTTCCCCTGCTTGTCTTTGTTGACGAAATCGGCCTGCTGGCGGGCGGATTCCAGTTGCGGCGCCAACTGCTCCAGCTTGAGTTGCAGGGCCTTCATCTGTTTTTCCGTGGCAGCCAGGGAAGAGCGCAACTCAGCTGGATTTGCCGTCGTCAAAATCTTGTTGAACAGGCGCTCGCCGCGGTCCAGTTTCTTGCGGAGCAATTCCCGTTGTTCTTCGAGCGCGCTCAGCTGCGAGTAAGCGCTTTCGGCCTCCGCGGAAAATTCGCGGAAGGCCTCAGCTTCCTTCGTGGCGGCTTCGTGCGGGAGTTCCACGCCCGCTTCCTTCAGGAAATCCTGAAATAACCCGTCTACGGCCTCAAAACGGTCAGGGTCGCGCGCGTAGTTGCCAAGGAGAACGTAGTGCTCCAGGAAATAGAAATCGTCCTTGCAGCCGTCCAGGAAGATAATCCGGTTCTTCAGCAGCTCGTAATACGGAGCAAAATCCTCCCCGAATAGCGCGCGACGGGCCTTGGCAATCACGTTTTCTTCGATGTCGTTCAAAATCTGTGCCACGGTCTGGCCAATAAGCCGCAAAACATCGCGCCGGGCGGATTGCATTTCCGTCAAGCGCGCCTTGATCACGTGGGCCTGCTGGCTGCGCTCGAAATACTCCCCTCGCTTCCGGATATATTCCTTTCCGTCCAGAATCACATTGGCGAACTGGTTTTGCAGTTCGGTAGTCAGGAACTTCAAAATCGCCAGACGGAACAGGAGATCGATTTCGATGTTCTTGTGGTGTTTGGCGGTGGTCAGGGAGTTTCGCAGTAAATCGGCGAGCACCTTCCGAAAGGCGGTCGAATCCGCAGGCTTGCTGCTGCGAAATTCTACCCCGGAGAGGAAGCTGTTGCTGGCGTTCTGACGGATGAGGTCGAAAAGATAGTCGCGCGCAATCTGGACAAACTTGGGGCTGAGGAAGACGTCATGGCGGATGTTATCCACGCCAATGGCGAGCGAAGCCATCGGCAGGGTGACGTTGTAACTTTTCAGCGCGCTTCGGTTGCTCTCGATCACGCCAAGGTGGAGAAGGTCATTGGACATACCAGTGCCAGTCGTCCCTCCCTCCCAACCTAACAGTGGCCCCTGCCTGCGGCAAGGAAGCGGAAGTACAGGGGTGGCGAGAGAGTAAGCGCTATGGGCTTCAAAGATCGGGGGTTAGACGGGTGATGCGGCGGGAGTCACCCCCGAGGTGCTCCAAACGCAAGCGAATCTGCGGCCAGGGCGCTTTCAGAGGGAATTTCTCGCTCCATTCCAGGATGAGGATGGCTGGCTCGGCGAAGACGTCTTCCAATCCCAGGGTCTCAAAATCATGGAAGCTTTCGATGCGGTACAGGTCGCCGTGGAAGACCTTTTTGCCACTGCCGTATTCATGGACGAGGGTAAACGTCGGGCTGGTGACTTCGTCCTCTGGCGCGGCATGAAGCCCCGCCACAATGCCTTTGGTCAGCGTGGTCTTCCCGCTGCCCAATTCGCCGGAGAGAAGCACGAGCATTGGGGCCTGAAGAGTTTCGGCCAGCTGCTTCCCCCAGGCAATGGTCTCTTCGGCGGAGTGCGTAATGACCTCTTCAGCCACGCGACTGCAACTCCTGTAGCAGTTTGCGCCGGGCGTAGGGGATCGCCTGGGCAACTTCGCCGGCGAGGATTCCTGAGGGATCGGTCTGCTCGCCGAGCAGGTCGGCGGCGCGACCATGAAGATAAGCGCCCAAGGCCACGATGCGCGGAAGGTCTTCGACGCCGAATTGTGCAATGAGTCCGGCGAGCAGGCCGGTTAGGACGTCGCCACTGCCTCCTTTGGCCAGTCCGGCGTTTCCTGTGGTGTTGATGAAGACCCGCCCATCCGGCGAGGCAATGACGGTGTGGAAGCCTTTCAACAGAAGAACGGCGTTCCACTTTTTTGCGGCTTCGGATGCGGTCTTAACGCGATCCTTCTGCACTTCGGCAATCGTGCTCCCTAAAAGGCGGGCCATTTCGCCGGGGTGAGGCGTGATTACGAGCGACTTCGTTTTCTTCTGTTGAAATAAGCTCGCCTGGCCAGCGAAGGCATTCAAGCCGTCCGCATCCAGCACGAGCGGCTGTTCGACTTCTGCCACCGCGATCTGGAGAAAACTCTTCGTCTCCGCATGCTGGCCCAGGCCGGGGCCAATGGCGAGCACCGTCTTGCCCTTGAGTAACTCCGCAAATTCCCCGGAGCGAACGGCCTCAACGGAGAGGCTGCCATCGGCGGTAGCAGGCAGCGGCTCAGTCATATATTCCGGATGCGCTCCTGCCACGATAGACCTTACGGGAAGAGGCGGGGCTACAGTCACCAAGCCTGCGCCCGCGCGCATTGCTGCATAGCCTGCCATGGCGGCCGCGCCGCTCTTTCCCATCGAACCGCCAATGTCGAGAACATGACCATAGGAGCCCTTGTGGGCCTCGGCGGCTCTTTGCAACGGTAGCTCCGCGAACTCGTCGGGACCTACCCAACGCAGACTTCCCTTCCCGGTTTCTTCGATGAGTGCGGCCGGAGAGCCAATGTCCCGTATAACCAACTGGCCACAGCAAGCGGCTTGCGGCGAGATGAGTTGACCGATCTTGGGGGCGGTGAAGGTCACGGTCAGGTGCGCTCTGATGACGGGCCCCGCCGCCGCTTCTCCATCCGAGGGCAAGCCCGAAGGCGTGTCCACAGCAACGATCCACGCGGGGTGAACGGCAGTGGCGCCGTGAGAAAGACGGTTCACGTCCTCAATGGCCGGCCTGATCAAACCCGTGGCGGCGCCGCGAACGCCCGTACCTAACAAGGCGTCCACGATAACTTCCGCGCTGGAGACTTCCGTCCAAGCTTTGTCCCAGTGCGCTGCGCTTTGCACCACAGTTATGTCGCCGCCCACTTCCCGCCAGCGTTCGAGATTCCTTACGGCATCGCCACGCAATTCCTCCGGTTTGCCGAAGAGATAGACACGAACCTGCTCCGCTTCCTCTTTCAGATAGCGTGCGACGACAAAGCCGTCGCCGCCATTGTTCCCTTTGCCGCACAGAACCGCGATGCGACCGGGAGGTTCTGATGTGCGGAAGCCGTAATGTTCGAGCAACACGTCCACAACCCTTTTGCCGGCGGATTCCATCAACTGGTGGCTTGGCACGCCGAAACGCTCCGTGGTCAGGCGGTCCACTTCCTGCATTTCCGCAGCTGTGAGTGCTTTCATCGTGATTCCCGAAAGGGAAAACCATTCGACCTGTCATTCCGAGCGCAGCGAGGAATCTCTCTTTGGTGTGACAGCCGAGAGGAGAGGGATTTCTCACTCCGCAGACTTCGTTCGGAATGACGAAAGAACTATTACAGCATCCAGCCACCGCTTACGTTTACAACCTGGCCAGTAACATATTCCGCTTCTTCCGAGGCAAAAAAGGAGACCGCCGCAGCGACGTCATCCACCGTCGGGGGGCGCCCGATGGGATAGCGCGCGTCCTTCAATTTTCTGGCTTCCTCCAGCGTCAAATCCTTTTCGTCAATGCTGGAGGGATTGACGACATTTACGGTGATGCCGTTTTTTGCTTCTTCGAGAGCCAGCGAACGCGACATCGCAACAACCGCGGCTTTCGCGGCAGCATAGGCTGAGATTTTCGCTTGCCCGAAGGCGCG
>Ga0187781_10000659_pt1 | contig 24965 bp, 15 predicted proteins | sample 0715_SJ02_MP02_2_FD_132447 | JGI IMG/M metagenome (GOLD analysis project Ga0187781, IMG submission 132447) | Tropical peat soil microbial communities from peatlands in Department of Meta, Colombia - 0715_SJ02_MP02_20_MG | ecosystem: Environmental > Terrestrial > Soil > Wetlands > Peat | place... | reverse complement strand
TCCCGACCAGGGGATGGGCGTGGAATTCGTACAGGCTGCGCCCGAACAGTGCGCCACGCTGGAAAAGTTTATCGAATTGCTGACCGCGAAAGCAGCCTTGCAGCCGGAAGTCCTGGTTCAGCCAGACGGCATCGAATCGGAACCGACAAACGGAGAGCCAGCCGGCGCTGGGGAGCAGTCGGCAACCCGCGAGGCCGGGAACACCAAGGGTGCCACACATCGCCCGGCGAAAAACCAGCCCGCGAAGAATCAGGACGATCCCCTGCTCGAACTGTTCAACCGGGAATCGCTTGCGCCTGAAGTATTCCACGAGGCGCTGCGGCAACAACGCGCGAAGCTGTCGGCTGCGGGCGCGTAGAACAGCCCCAGCGCCCCATCCGCAACTACCTTCCAACGGAACTAGGTTCCTTTTATGCTCCCTTGTCACACACGCGGGACGCTGATGGGCAGTTTCTCAGCCAAAGGGGGTCTTTTGGGGCTAAAATGGCGAACGCGATTCCTTTGCGCTGTAGGGTAGTGTCCGAACCGCCTAGCCGGAGTAGGGTTCAGTCCTGAACGGAAAGGAATCGCGCCCTCTCACAATGAGCGATGATCGGCGAAGCGCCCTATGATGAGAATCACCGCCCTTGATATGATTGTCAAAGCTAGCAGATATGATCGCACTGGAACAGCGACAAAGTACGACAAATTGGCGAAGCGAATCGGGAATTGACCTCGAATGAAGGTGGGACCAGATTTCTAACAGTGGCCTGCAGGAGTTGAAAGACAATGGAGCTCTTGAGTGGATGGAAGGAAATCGCCGAGCATCTTCATCTCAACGTGCGCACGGCACAGAGATGGGAGCGGCTGGGCCTGCCCGTGCGTCGCGTATCCGACAGCCCCTGCAGCCCGGTGGTCGCGATTCCCGATGAACTCGAACTGTGGGCGCGAACCCGCGGCCTAAAGGAAGATGCAGACCTGTTATCTTCGAACAAGTTTCTGGTGAGCAGATTGACGGATTTACGAGAAACGCACTTTCGAACGCGGCGCACGACGCGCAAATTACTCACGCAGATCAATTCTCTGGGAAATGAACAAAAGAAACTGCTCGGCCTTATACAGTCGAATTTGACCAATCCCCGCAAGACAGATTCGGGGAACGGAAAACCGAAAACGGATCCCCCCCCCGCCACGAAATGGAGCCATCCGCGAAACCCAGCTACGATCATCCCTCCGATCTTGCGGTCGAAATTGTGATTTCAGACACAGCGCCCTAGTTCCATCTTCATTAACCTTAGCAAGCGGGAGCTCTCTCCTAGTATGGCTGAGCCGCGCAGATACGATCCTCAACTGGATGAGATGCTGCAGCGGACGCGCGAGGCGATCCGCCGCAGCGAGGAACTCATTGCGAAAACGCGGGAGTTGCAGCGGCAATGCGATGAGCTGAAGAACGAAAAGCGCCAGCCTCAGACCGTCTGAGTTTCCGCCGCTGCTTGTTCTTTTCTCTCGCGCGATCTCTCCAGAAGCCCAAGAATATTATTCGGCAACGATTCTGCGCCGTTCACCCATCCTCTGATCTAGAATGAGCCCGACTATTGATTACGTCCTTTTTGGGCCACACACGCGTTCGCGGAGGTCGTCATGCCCGATAAAGCAAAGAAGAAGAAAGCGCCGGGTCCGAAACCACCCCGCACGAACAAGCCCACGAACGGCAAAGCGGAGCCGTCGTCGACTTTCCCGATTGTGGCGATCGGGGCTTCCGCGGGAGGGCTGGAGGCGTTCAGCAAGCTGCTGCGTGCGCTTCCTGCCGAGCCCGGTCTGGCTATGGTGTTCATTCCGCATCTCGACCCAACGCACGAAAGTGCGATGGTGGAGCTGCTTTCCCGCACTACGTCGTTGCCGGTGCATCAGGCAGCGGAAGGCATGCGAGTAGCGTGTAACGCGGTGTACGTGCTGCCGCCCAATTCGGACATGACCATCGCCGATGGCGTGTTGCACCTGGCCAAGCGGGAGCCTGGGCGGCGGCAGCATTTGCCCATTGACACCTTCTTCAAGTCGCTGGCCGAGGATCAGTTGTCGAACGCGGTCGGGGTTATCCTTTCGGGCACGGCGACCGACGGGACGGTTGGCCTGGCCTCGATTAAGGACGTCGCCGGAGCCACCTTCGCGCAAGACTCCGACTCGGCCAAATACGATGGCATGCCCAATAGCGCCATTGCCGCCGGCGTGGTGGACTACGTGCTTCCGCCCGAACGCATTGCCGAGCAGCTTACGCGCGTGCAAGCACCGCCCGCCAGCGAGGAACCGTCCAAGGATGCGTTCGACGGCAAAGACCGTCTGATGAAAGACATTTTTCGCTTGCTGAAGAACTTCAGCAAAGTCGATTTTGTGGACTACAAAATCGCCACCATACGCCGCCGCATTCTGCGCCGCATGAACATCAACCGCATTAGCGAACTGCGCGAATATGTCAAAACGCTGCACCGCAACCCGCAAGAGATCGAGGCCCTGTATCGCGATGTTCTGATCAATGTCACCAGTTTCTTCCGCAACCCGGAAGTATTCGAAAGTCTGCATCAAGTCGTGTATCCCAAGCTGCTGGCGGAGCGCTCGCCGAACGATGCGGTGCGCGTCTGGGTGCCGGGGTGCTCGACCGGGGAAGAGACTTATTCACACGCGATTTCGCTGGTGGAAGCCCTTTCCGAATTGCGCATCGAAGTCCCCATCCAGATTTTCGGCACCGACCTGAGCGAAAACGCCATTCAACGGGCCCGCGCCGGAATTTACAAAGAAAGCATCGCCAACGAAGTCTCCGAAGTGCGGCTGCGCCGCTTCTTTCACAAGGTGCCCGGCGGTTACCAGATCTCGAAGTCCATCCGCGACATGTGCGTCTTCGCCCGCCAGAACGTGTTCAGCGATCCGCCCTTCTCGCGCATGGATCTGATCAGTTGCCGCAATGTTTTGATTTATCTGGGGCCGGTGCTGCAGAAAAAAGTTATCCCCATCTTTCACTATGCTCTGAAGCCGGGCGGTTTTCTGTTGGTCGGCAACACCGAGGGTCTGCTCGGCTCCGGCGCCGAAATTTTCGACCTGGTCGAGCGCAAGACCAAGATCTACCAGAAGAAGCCGGTTCCTTCTCCGGTCACATTCGGACTGACCATCAGCGCGCATGGCACCGCCGAGACGGGACGGGAGAAGCCGCTTCGCGCGGCCAAGGATGACGAGTTGACCAAAACACCCGCCGACGTGCAGCGCGAAGCCGATCGTCTCCTGCTCAACAAGTATGTTCCCTCGGCCGTGGTGGTCAATGACGATCTTGAAATCCTGCAAAGCCGGGGACGCACCAGCCGCTATCTCGAACTGCCCACCGGCCGAGCCAGCCTGAATTTGCTCAAGATGGCGCGCTCCGGCTTGATGTATGAACTCCGCTCCTTGATCGAGAAAGCCCGCAAGGATCCGGTTCCCGTTTCCAAGGACGGTGTGGTGGTGGAGAACGGAAAAGAGACCCAGATTGTAAATCTGGAGGTCATCCCGTTTCGCACCCCGGCCCACGATCAGCGCCATTTCCTGGTTCTGTTCGAAGGGAAAGAAGCCCCTAAACCCAGCGTTGAGCAGAAACCTGTTGTGCGGAAGTCCACGAAAGAGGTCGCGGACGCAAAGAATGTGCAGATTGCGCAGTTGAAGCAGGAACTCGCCAGCACCAAAGAATATCTGCAGTCGATCATCGAGGCGCAGGAGGCGACCAACGAGGAACTGCAGTCGGCCAACGAAGAAATTCAATCCGGCAACGAGGAACTGCAGTCGACCAACGAAGAACTGCAAACCTCCAAAGAAGAACTGGAATCGGCCAATGAAGAGCTGAACACCGTCAATGACGAGATTCAGCATCGCAATCAGGAATTGGCGCAGATCGGCAACGACCTTATCAACTTGCTGAATAGCGCCACCATCCCCATGATCATGCTGGGACCGGATTTGCACATTCGCCGCTACACGCCGGAAGCGGAACGGATTTTCGGATTCGCCAACCACGACGTGGGCAAGGTTCTAACCCATTTGCCGCTCGCCATGGACCTGCCCCAACTGGAGCGCTGGATGCTCGACGTGATGCGCGATGTGGCCATGCACAGTGAGCAGGTTCAGGCCCGCGACGGAAAAGCCTACAAAGTGCGGATCACGCCCTATCGCACGCTGGAAAACAAAATTGACGGAGTGGTCCTGGTGCTGTTGGATATCAGCGATGTGATTGCAGCCCCGGCGCAAAAACTAAACCGGCGGCCGGAGGCAAAAGCTTCGGATTAAGGCAATTCCAGGGAAGTTCGATCTGCCCGTGGCGGGCTCACCGCGGTCTCGGATGCTGCAACGCCGCAGCCCATGCCAATCGCGGTGAATACACCACCGGTCCTCGCCATGCCGTTCCGCTAAGCTAAAATAAACCTACGCCGGGATGGCGAAATTGGCAGACGCAGCGGACTTAAAATCCGCAGGGGCCAAAAGCCCTGTGGGGGTTCGATTCCCCCTCCCGGCACCAGCACTACTATTCCAACAAAAAGCGACGATCTAGGGACGTTGGCGGCCGGTGCAATCGCAACGTCAACCCTGTTTGCCCGGAGAGAGGACGTATCCAGCTTTTGGTCTGATCTAGCCTTTGGTCTGATCTAGCCTTTGGTCTGATCTAGCCTTTGGTCTGATCCAGGCGGTCGTAGAGCCAGGAGCGGGCGAACTCCCAGTCGCGCCGGACTTTGGATAGATTCTTCCCCAGAATCTGTGCGGTCTCTTTATCGGTGTAGCCGCCGAAAAAGCGCAACTCGACCACCTTTGCGCCGTCGGGGTCGACTTCGGCCAGCTCTTTCAGGGCATTGTCGATGGCGACCAGATCTTCGTCGCGTCCGCTGGAAACGTGGTAAGCCTCATCGATGGGGATGCTGATGCCTTTGCGTTTCTGGGCGCAGTGTTCTCTTGCGTGGTCCACCAGAATTCGGCGCATCTGGGTTGCGGCCACGGCAAAAAAATGTTCACGATTGTTCAGCGTGGGCGGATTGTTGGTGCCAAACAGCCGCAGGTAGGCTTCGTGCACCAGGCCGGTGGTCTGCAGGGTGTGGTCGACGCGCTCGCGGCTCATGTAGCGGGAGGCGAGCCGATGCAACTCGGTGTAGACGACGTCGAGAAGCTGCGAGGCTGCCGCCTGGTCGCCGTTGTGGATGGAGGAGAGCAGACGCGTGATGTCGGCGGAGGGCTGAACTTCGGCCACGGTTTATCTCCTGGCGAGGCAGTATAGCACCAGGCAAAGGCAACGTCTTGTGCTTACTGGTCCCTCGTGGTTGGCTTCACGCGGCTAACTTCAGGGCTGCTCACTTGCCGGTCCGAATCGCTTGTGCGGCGGCCTCGATCTGCTGTTTCAGCGGGCTGGTCGAGTTCTCGACCAGGCGTTGCGCCTGGTAAATGCTGCGGCCTGCGGCTTCTTGATCGCCCAGGTTGGGGTTGTGCGGATTGCCCTGAATGTTGGCCAGGCACAGCCAGGCCTCGGCCAACTCTTCCGGACGCTTTTTGACGAGGAAGTTCACTTCGCGCACATAGGTGACTTCGCGCAGATAGCTGTCGGTGTCGTCGAGTAATCTACGCCGCGTCTTCGTCATGCCCGGCCACACGCGAATCGATTCCGGGAACGAAGTGCGATAGGAGTCAACCAGGTTCTTTACGTCAGCGAGTTCCGCTTCTTCGATCTCTTTGACGATGCGATCCTTGGTGGCAGCATCCGCACCTTGCAATGCGAGGACTTCCTTCTTGAGTTCCTCCAGCCTCTGGTCTTTGTCTTGTTGCTGCAGGAAGCAGTTCTGATCGATCTTGCCGGAGTAATCTTTCCGTTTGGCCTGGACTTCCCACTGCCATCCAGCCAGCGCGAGCAATACGAGGGCTAATGCGCCCAACAGGGCTGCAGGGCGGTTGCGCAGCACAAGCTTTTCGCACTTGTAGAGCAGCCCGGCGTGGCGCGCCTCGACCGGGCGGTCTTGCAGATAGTTGGAAATATCTGTGTTCATGGCAGCGGCCGAGGGATATCGGCCCTTGGGATCACGGTGCATGGCGTGCAGCACGACGCAATCGAGATCCTGGGTAATGGCTTGCCGGCCTTGGCCGGCGGGCGATGCCATGCTGGGCGGAATGGGATCCTTGCTGGCGATCTCTTTCAGGATTTCGCTGGTGCTGCGCGAACCGGCAGAAAAGGGACGCGTTCCGGTGAGCAACTCGTACAGGATGACGCCCAGCGAATATACATCGCTGCTGGGTCCCAGGGGTTCGCAGCGCATTTGCTCCGGGCTGGCGTATCCGGGCGTCATGAGCATGGTCTTGCTCTGGTCCGCCGCCGCGGGGCTGGTAATGGCGCTGGCAATGCCGAAGTCCACGATCTTAACCGTGCCGTCGTTGCCCACCAGAATGTTCGGTGGCTTGAGATCGCCGTGGATGACGCCATTCTGGTGCAGGTACTGCACCGCTCTGCCAACTTGCTGAAACAGAACCATCCGGGCGCGAATGCCGAGCCCATGATCGGCGCAGAATTGATTGATCGACGGTCCATCCACGTAATCCATTACGAAGTAGGGAAGACCTTCGGGAGTCGAGCCGCCGTCGACAATGCGAGCGATGTTGTTGTGATCGAGGCCAGCTAGAATTTGCCGCTCCTGCCGGAAGCGGTCCAGCAGCCACTCCGCCGCCAGTTCTGCGCGGATGACTTTAATGGCGCAAATACGCTGGAATACTTCATCGGCGCGGACGGCCTGATACACGATTCCCATGCCGCCGGCGCCGCCGCCCAGTTCCCGCAGAATCTTGTAGGGTCCGATGAAAGATCCGGGTTCGGCGGGGCTGGCGCTGGATTCTCTTCTCTGCCAGACCGGAGTGTCGAGCATGCCAGCCGCCCGATCTTTGGCAGCCAGGAGCCGGTTCACGTTGGCCAGCAGTTGAGCGTCGCCGCGGCAGGCTTCCGCGACGAACTTCTGCCGAAGTTCGGCAGGCTGGTCCAGTGCGGCGTCAAACACCTCCCGCACGCGTCGCTGCTGCTCGGTGGCCAAAGCGTTTACAATCCGGTCCCTAAACTAGAATAGCGGGAAACGCGAGCCAATTTACCCAAGAAAGTCCGGGCTTGGACATTTTTTTATTTTGATTGGCATTCTTGCGCAATTGTGCATTATCCTCCCGCTATTACAAACGAGGAGAAACTTATGAAAGCGTTCCTGAAAATCCTGCTGGCAGCGTTGTTGGCTGTCCCAACCATGATGGCCGCGCAAGTGCCTGAGACCAAGCCGGCCCCACTGACCGTTTCCATCGATGGCGTCGATGTGAAGGACGTGGCCGCCGACCGGGCCCATTTTGAGATCCGGAGCCACGTCACCGCCGCGCGCAAGCTGAAGGTCAAGCGGGTCAACTTCGCCCACATGCGTCTGGGCGGAGTGCCGATCTACCTGGGCCCGATCGAAGAACATTTGGATTTGGAAAAAGGCGTTCCCGTCAACTTGCCGCGCGTCCCGGTGACCGTCTATTTCCGGGATTTGGATTCTCTCGATCCTCTTACCCAGGCCATTCGCGACGGTCAGACCACGGTGACCGGAGAAATCCGCACGGACCTGGACCTGAATCTGTTCGAACGCATCGCCGCGCGCGAACTGGGGCCGCACGCTACTGTGCCCGTCGATCTGACGATTCCGGTGACCGTCCCGGGAGGCTCGACCGGCAAAACCGCTGCCCTGGCCGCTCTGAAGGCCGCACAGGTTGCTCTGAACCTGGGCAGCTCCGCTCTGGGCCGTTTGCGCGCCTCGCAAAAGACCTGGGATAACGAGTTGCGGACTCGATTCGAGCCCACTCTGCTGGTTACCGAATCGCGCTACTCGCTGCGCACCAAGGACGGCCAGCAGGTGGATTTCTACGTTCGCGGCGTCGGCTTCCGCATCTCCGACGACAAATTCGTCGTGACCGGCGAAATGATCGAGCCCTGGCAGTATGATCCCGATTCGGCGGCGGCCTTGAAGGCGAACGACGCGACCCTGCTGCGCGAGAACTATGACTTGCTGGTTTGGCCGGCGGGCGAGATGCTCGATCCCAACTCGGCGCGCTCGATCATGCGTGGACAGGTTGTCATCGAGCATACGGCGCCGAAATCGGAAAACGACTACACCAGCGTCGACGGCAAGCGCGTCAAGATCAAGGTCCTCAAGCGCGAGTCCGACGCCAACTTCGCGGTGCTGCGCTTCACCCATCCGGAGGACAAGGGAGCCTCGGTCGCGGGCGGGGCGGTGGCTGCTGGCGCGCAGAAATGGGACCGGCTGAGTCTGTTCCGCGCCGACGATGCCGGCAAGCTGGAAGTGGTGCCCGTCCAGGCGCACACTGCAAACGGACGCATCGTGCTCGACGATCCCATCGACGACCGCGCCTTCGGTTCATTGCTGATCGCCGAAAACGGCGCCGTGGGCATGGTGCAGGATGAACATTCGGCCATGCTGATGCGCACCGAGTGGTAATGCCTTAAGGCCGCTGATGAAGTAACTGTCGTTCGATTTGCCGGGCGTCCTCACCGACGCCCGGCTTTGTGTTTGACTACTTTCTACTCAAGCTCCGGCGACTGCGCCAGTCAAGCTCTTGTCTGCCTTGTCTGCTGCTTGAGGGTGGCGCCAAAGGCTGTTGTCTCAGAGTTACTACTTGGGCTGGTCTGGGTCGGTCTGCTGCTGGGGCTTTCTGGGCTTGAATTTATTGAGCTGGTCGACCCCTGTCTGAATGAGAGAGGAGGACTTTGCCGGCATGGCGACGAGCTTGGCGCTGCCGCATTTGGCGAGTTCGTCTTCGGTTTTTTCCTCGGTGGCGATGGATTCGGGTGCAAGTTTTTGCGTAATATTCCTGGCAACGCCCGCCGTCTGCGTGGTGAAGTAGAGCATGGCCGTCGATTTTGCCAACGCCAGACATCCGGCATCGCCGGCCTGCTTGGAAATCGCCAGAAAGTCCAATTTCGACAGATCCTTCGCCCACTCGGCTTCGGAGTTGTCCGGTCCCTGAATGACCGTCACTGCAGTTTTGTCCTGATTAGCCGGAGCGGGCGCCTGCGCTGGCGACGAGGCAGGTGGCGGGGCTTGACCGTTGGCTGGCTTCGGCGGTTCCCCGGGATGGGATGCGTCAGGGTTGGGAGCAGACGGGGCCGAAGCAGCCGGCTGAGCCGCGGGAGTGGCGGCGGAAGGCTTATCGGGGCCCTTGGGCGCTGTGGTCGCCGCAGGCTTCGCGCCCGCTTTCGTGGTCGAAGCGGGCTTGGAAGGACGCTTGGCTCCCTCCGTCCCGCTCTCATCTTCGTCTGGGTTGGCCTTGGCTGTCGTGGTCTCGTCCGTGCCCTTGGCGATGGCGTGTTGGTAGTTGTCCCAAAACATGCGGCCGGTGAAAACGGCCAGGACCGAGGCCAGAGCGGCGGCAGGCAAAGCCAGCTTCACCGGTATCCCCAATAGCTTTCCCTTGCCGCTCCCGCTGCCCGCCAGTGCCATGCGCGGGGCTTCCACCGGGTTGAAGCGCAGGAACTGAATGCTGATGTTGTCGCCGCCGCCGCCTTTGAGCGCCAGATTCAGCAAGGCTTCGGAAACGGCGGTCGCCGAAAGACTATTGGACGTAACCACCGCTTCCATTTCCGAATGCTGCGCGTAGCCCCACAATCCGTCAGAGCACAGCAGGATGGCATCGCGCGGCTGAAGCGCGATTTCAGCCACGTCGAGCGAAACATCTGCGGACTGTCCTAAAGCTCGGGTCAGAACGCTGGCATCGGGATGCTCGCGAGCCTGCGCGGGCGTGAGCACTCCCTGAGACACAAGGCGCTCCATGACCGAATGGTCGCGCGTCAATTGCTTCAACTGCCGGCCGCGGACCAGGTAGGCGCGGCTATCGCCGACGTGGGCGTAAGTGGCGGAGTCGCCATGCACCACACATAAGACCACGGTCGACCCCATGCCATGCAGCAAATGGTTGGCGGCGGAGCGCTGCAACAGATCGGCACTGATGGTACGCGCCGCCTCTTGCAGGGCATCGGGAAGAGCAAAGTTGGCGTGGGTGTTCAGATAGCTGACAAAACCTTCCACCGTGGCCTGGGCAGCCTCCGCGCCGCCTTGATAGCCACCCACGCCATCGGCCACCACAAACAAATCGCCAAACGGAGTGTTGGCGCGCGTGACGCGGTCCTGGTTCTCGGTGCGCTCAATGCCGACGTGGCATTGCACGCCGACGGAAACGATCAGAGAGCCGGATTGAGAATTGGCCGCAGGCATCCTAAGTATGTAAGCGTAAATCTGTTGCCGACTTGCTCACGTTCGCGCGGAATTATTGAATATCCCGCATCTTTAAGAAAAGAAGCGAGATTCCGGTCCAGAACACGAGCATGCCGCTCAAGATGGCATAGGAAATCCGCAACGGAGTGCGGTTTTCCTTTTCGCCTTCTTTCTTCTTGTGCACCATCGGCTTGCGCTCCACTCGCGGCTGTGCGGAAGCGGACATCCCAGGCTTCGGGCGGCCGCGAACCGCCGCTTGGGGTACAGGTGCAGAGGGCTGTACGCAATCCCCGGACGGGATGAAAATCGGAACCTGCGTGTCTGCAACGTCGTGAAGCGTCAACACCCCGTCCGTATCGGGAACCACGCAGTACTGTTCGGCGTCGTTGTCCTCGGGCTTGGGGGTTTCGTCTTTTTGCTCGTTGTCTTGTTTGTTCTTATTGCCTTGTTGTTTATTGTCTTCGGGCTTGGGCTTTTCTTCTTCTTGCTTGAAGTGGCGTTCTTTCGCCTCCAGCAGCAGGTTGGCCTCGAGGGCCCAGCGTGAAGGCGCGATGGCGGCCAGCTTTTGCACAGTGGACAAAGTCGCTTCCTTCGCCTTGTTCGCATCCTTGGGCTTGTTCACCGAGTACACCGGATTCAGTCCTCCGCCCAAGGCGATGATGGGCAGCAGAATAAGTGGGAGCATGGCAATCGCCGCTTCCGTGGTCGAAGCTCGCGCCGAAACGCACAAGCCCAAAGCAGCGCCCACCAGCGACGAGAGGTAGAGAATGCCCAACGTGCTCCAGAAATTAGCTTTTAGGTGACACATGAGCGTTGCGATTCCCAGCAGGACGCTGCATTGAAACAGACTGAGCACGGCTGAAACGGTGAGCTTGGAAAATATATAAGACGGCAGCTTTAAGCTCACCATTCGTTCCCGCTGGAAAACGGTCCACTCGCCCACGATGTCACGGGCGACGTTGTTGCACCCGAACCAAATGGCGGCCACCACCATTAGGAACTCGACTCCTACCGCATTTTTGACGGTAGTTTTCCATGCGTCGGCGGTGGAAAAGTCCAGGTGGCCAAAGACAAGTCCCACCAGGATTCCGAATAGCGGCGCTTGAATCAGCAGGATCAGGGCCTGGGCGCGGTCGCGCGTTTTGACCAGAACGGTGCGGCGAACCAGCGTCCACCATTGCCCGAATCCGAATTTGCGCACCGCGGTTTTTTCGCTGTCGGGGGCTGGACCGGCCTTGGAGGGCACCATGCCGACACGCTCTTTGACATACATCTGCTTGTAACGGGACTGATCGTAAGCTGCGGCCCACTGGGCGGTGTTCTTGCCGGCGGTCTCCATGCCGGTGAACAACATTTCCGGATTCAATTCCTTCGAGGCCGAGCGCGCGGTTTTGGTCCCGGCGGGATCGAAGAACTCAATCGAGTCCGGATAGGCGGGACCGAAATAGACAAGGGAGCCGCTGCTCTTCTTATCGCGGGAAATCATGATCAGGCCATCGAAGAGCTTGTAAATATCGAGGCTGGGTTGATGGATCGTGGTGATGATGGTGGTCTTGTCTTCGGTGGAAAGCTTCTTCAGCACGTCCATCACGTTTTTCGCGTCGGCGGAAGACAATCCCGAGTTGGGTTCGTCCAGGAAGATGACGGGAGCCGCGGCGATCAGCTCCATGGCGATGTTGACCCGCTTCCGCTGGCCGCCGGAAAGCACTTTGCGCTCGGGAGAGCCGATGATGGTGTTGGTCTTGTCCTCAATGCCCAGGCTGGTCAGGACCTTCTTGATGCGGGCTTCAATTTCGTCATCGCGCAGGTCGGTGCGCAGCTTGGCGCTGAAATAAAGAGCCTCGCGCACGGTGAGCTGGGGATGGACGATGTCATCCTGCGGCACGTAACTCATCTGCAGGCGGAAGCGGTCGTAGAACTGGTAGAGATCGGCGCCGTTAAACAGCACTTTTCCGCCCGCCGGCGGGGTGTAGCCGTTGATGGCCTTGAGAAACGTGGTTTTGCCCGCGCCCGCCGGCCCCATCAGCGCGATCAACTCGGAGGGAAAGATGGTGAGCGAGATCGACTCCAGCAGCCGGTCTCCCTTGGGCGAGTTGACGGCCACGTTCTGGACTTCGATGGTGACGTTGCCCGAATATTCGCGCTTGGCCAGGGCGCCGTCGGCGAGCAATTGAAAGTGGAAACTGCCCAGTCCGATCTCGTCTCCGGTCTTGACCAAAGTGCGGGCGCTGATGCGGACCCCGTTTACGTAGGTGCCATTGCGCGAACCCAGGTCGTCGACCCAGATGCCTTCCGCAGTCCGCTCCAAAGCCGCGTGACGCCACGAGATCATGGGATAGTTGAGCGGGTATTCGACCGAAGGATCGCGTCCCAGCACCATGCGGTCGCCGGAGAAGCGGACGCGCTCGAAGGGGCTTTCGCCCTGGGTGAGGCGTTTTTCCTTCAGAATGCGGCTGGCGGAGATATGGTAGGAGCCGAGGAAAATTTCGTCGGTGGGGTGCAGCACCGACTGCTTGATCCGGTTATCGATGGAGTTCAGCGCCACGCCATTGGTGGAATTGGTATCCTCAATGATCCACTGGTCTCCCATGCGGGTGACGCGGGCGTGATGCCCCGAGATCATGGGATAGTCGAGCTGAATGTCGTTTCCGGGGGCGCGACCGATGCTGATGACCTGGCCCGCCCCAGCGGGGCGCACTGCCGCCCGCGCCGCAGACGACGGTGGCGTAGAGGCTGATGGCCAGGGCATCGGCACATTCTTGCCGAGGGTAATCGTATCGGTCGCCGCCACCATGACGGGCGAATTTGCCGCCAGTTTGTATCCATTGACGAACGTACCGTTGGTCGAGCCCAGGTCCTCCAGCACATACTGCTCGCCGTAGAGGCTCAAGCGGCAGTGGTGGCCGGAGACCACGGGTTGATGGACGACCAGATCACAATCGGGGGCATTCCCGATGGTCCAGGAAGCGGTGGGTCTTGAAGCTGGATCGGACATGATAATGACGTGGAAAAACTGCGAAATCCTAGCACAATTTGCTTAAAAGAGTGAAAAAAAACGTAGAAACCACTATCATGGGCCGGTTTTGTTAAGCAAATTCCACCCGCGCTCACGCTATATGCAATGGAGGGGAAAAAACTCGTGAACAACATGCCACTTAACCGTCGCAACTTTTTGGGACTTGCCGGAGTTCTGGGTGCCTCTGCGCTGATGCCCAGCGCTTTGCTCCACGCCTCCGAACCCAAAGTCAAAGATGCACCCTACAACACGCTCACGGAAGAAGAGGAAATCGCCCTGGGCCGCCAGTTCTCCGCGGAATACGAGAAGAAGGTTGAGATCCTCAACAACTCCATCATTGACACCTACCTGAACCATATCGTCCGCAAACTGGGCGATGCCTCGCAACGGCCAAGGTGGCCCTATCAGGTCAAGGTGGTCAACAGCGCGGTTATTAATGCCAGCGCCATTCCTGGTGGATTCCTCTACCTGCAGCGCGGGTTGCTGGAGTTCGTCGAGGATGAGAACGAGATGGTCGGCGCCCTGGCTCATGAAATCGGACACATCGTGGCGCGCCACACCACCAATCAGATGGTGCTCGCCTTCCGGGCGCGGAAACTGTACGAGCAGGTGAAGGACAATGTGCTGCACAACAATGAGGCGGTCACGCGAGTGATCGAAGCCCTCGGCGGTCCGGTCGTTCTTCTGGCGCAGTTGAAGTACAGCCGCGAGAACGAGTCCGAAGCCGATATGCTGGGCTTCTATGAGATGCTGCGCGCCGGCTGGCATCCCAACGGGCTGCTGAAGTTCTTCACCCGGCTGCAGAAACTGGAGAAGGAGAAGAGCACCATCGACATCATGCTGTCCGATCACCCGGCAACGGAAGAACGCGCCGACGCCATTCGCAAGGAACTGACCACGGTCACGATAACGGCGCCGCTGGTCGAGCAGTCGATGAAGTTCCGTGCGTTGAAGACGGCGCTGAAAATGATGGCTCCGGCGCCCATGCCGCAACAGTAGTCCGGAGCAGGAGTCAGGAAAGCACCATGCGAGCTGGTTCGATTCTAGTGACGGTGTGTCTGCTGGCGGTCTTCTGTCTGCTGGCAGACACCCCGGCGGTGCAAATCCACGCCGGCCCGGTTTACACCCGGGGCGACGAGACGGGCCCATACCCAAAGTATCCCGACGTGCAGATTGAGGTGGATGTTCCGCCTACGCCGAGCGCGGACTCGAAGAAAGCCGAGGCGTTTCACCTGAAAGTGGACGACGGCTCGCCGATCGCCGCTACCCGCAAGGTGGACTTTGCTTCCACCGGCTACGGCATGGCGGTTTCGGTTTCGCTTGACGTTAGCGGCAGCATGAGCGGCGGACCGCTCAACGCGGTGCGCTCCGGGCTGCTCAAATTTGTCGACGAAGCTGGTCCACAGGACAAGGTCGCGATTCAAACCATCGCCGACGAGGGCCGGTGGGACTCCGACTGGGGCGCGCCTCACGATCAGGTGAAGACCGCGATCGCCGGACTGAAAGTTCGCGGCAACTCCACCCGGTTGTGGGATTCCCTGCTGGAGGCAATCCAGCATTATCCTGCCACGCCGATCTCGAGACGGCTGATCGTCATCTCCGACGGGCACGACGAAGGCTCGACCCACTCGGAAGAAGAAGTGATTAAACAGGCGCGCGACCAAAGCGTGATCGTCGACGCGATCGGAATCACCCGGGAGCATCACGAACATACCGAGACGCTGGATCATCTGGCCTCGCAGACCGGCGGCGTGTTCCGCAAGGCTCAGGGCGATCAGCAACTTGAGCAACTCGTGGCCGGCGGAATCCAACGCCTGAAAACCACGCCCGTTCTGAGCTTCCGTCTCGACGACGTGCGCGGAGACGGAAAAAGCCACAAGCTGGAAATCACGTGGAAGCACGACGGAGCCGAGTCGAAAACCGTAACGTCAGCCGTGCTCCCGACCGTAGGACTCGGGCGGTGGTACTGGATCATCGGAGGTGCCGCAGCACTGCTGTTGCTGATCCTGGTGATTGCAATTGTGCTCAGCCGACGACCGAGTCCGGCTCCGGCGCCGGTGCCGGTCCAGCCCGTGCAAAAATCTCCGGCGGCCGCGCCCGGGCCGGTGGCCGTTGCGCCGAAGTCCGGACCCGGGCCACCCAAGCCATTCATGGGCTCTGCGCCGGGAGCGGGAGCACAACCGCTGCCGCCGCGCAAGGCTTTTCCTGCGCCCGAGGAGCCTGTGGTCGCCCCACCCAGATCCGCACCGTCCAGGGCCGTGACCAAGATGATCGCTCGTTTTCCGGCTCCCTCTGCCGGTCATCCGGCAGCTTGGCTGACGGGCGAAGACGGGCCGATGGCCGGCCAGCGAATTGCGGTCGACCGGGACGAGTTTTGGATTGGCTCGCTCGACAATAACCACCTGCATATCGCCAACGATCCTACCGTCTCCGGCAACCACGCGTGCATTGTTTTCGACCACGACGTGCTGGGAATCTACGACCATCACTCCACCAACGGAACGCAAGTCAACGGCGAAGTGATCGGCGACAAGCGTTGTCTGCTCCGGCCCGGCGATCGCATTAAGATCGGCCGCACCATCTTCACTGTGGAAGCTGGTTCGCCGGGAGCGGGTTAATGAACCGGCTCAGCAACGGACTGCGCGTGGGTTCCAACGAATGCGCGCTTTTACCGAACGGTTGGTATTGCGCATTTCTACGTGGTATTGGCGCTTGCCCTGTTCCAGCTCACGAAACTGGTAGGTTTTGTATTCTTACTCGATCTGATGATTTTGATCCCGATCATGACCGGCGTCCTGGCCAACGCCATCAATCGGCTGGCGTCACAGTTTTCGGCGGCAGCTGAAGTCGTTTCGGCGCAGGGACTACAACCATGAACAACGTGAATACCGAACCAGCAAGCCCCGCGTTGCCCATTAGTGTCGGGGCAGTGAGTGAACAGGGACTCCGGGAACAGAACCAGGACAGCATGACGGGTTTTTCCTCGCCGTTTGGCGCGGTGTACCTGATTGCCGACGGCATGGGCGGGCACCGTGGCGGAGCGGAAGCTGCGCGCATGGTGGCCGAGGGCTTCAGCCGGCATCTGCTGGCTGCACCGGCGACTTCGCCGATGCGGGACGCCGTGACGCTGGCTGTCCGCCTGACCAACGTCGAGATTCTGGAGAAGGGAAAATCCGGCAGTGCCGATCTGGAAGGAATGGGCTCGACTGTGGTCATTGCTCTGGTGCGCCGGAGCGAGAACGGCCTGGAACTGACCACCGCTCACGTGGGCGACAGCAGGATCTACCTGTACCGCGACGGGCAATTGACGCAACTCACAAAGGATCACACCCAGGTGCAATGGCTGCTGGATACACACGCGATCGATGAGGCGGCGGCACGCAATCATCCCGACGCCAGCGTACTGACTCGCGCTCTTGGGCACACCACCGATCTGCAGGTGGATATTTCCGATCCCATTCCCGTCGGCGACGGTGATGCCATTCTGCTTTGTTCGGATGGACTTTCAGGATTTGCCAATGGGGAAGACATCAATCGCACGATTCAGCAGAATCCCGACCCGACGGTCTGCGCCCAGCAGTTAGTGCAGCTCGCGCTGGATTCGGGCAGCAGCGACAACATTACGGTGCAGTTGCTGCGGATTGGCGACAGCGTGCCTGCGCCCCCGGCTCCAGCTCCGCGAAAATACCAGACACAGGCGGAGATGGCGACCGTGCCCATGGCAAGCCCGGCGGCGCCGCGTCCACAGAGCAAGCCGCATTCCCGGTTTACGCTGCTGATTACGATCCTTGTGCTCGCGCTGGCAGGCGGTCTGTTCTGGTGGATCCATCGCCATTCTGGAGGGAGCGAGGACGCGACGAAAAAGCTCGCCGCCAGTATCGCCGCCTTCGAAAAAGGTGCGCAGGACCTTGACAAAAGCGCCACAACAGACAAAGGCGCGGTTGAGCAGGACCTTACGGAACTGGCGAATCATTTCAAGAAACCCAAGGACACGGCTGAATCGAAGAAGCTGCAAGGAAACCTGCAAAAGCTAAGAGACCGCTTCCAAGACATTGCCGAAAAAGCGCTGAATCTTGAGAAGCTCGGGGACAAGAAGGTTGTCGACAGTAAGGCCAAAGACAAGCCGGACACGCCGGAGAAGCTGGGGTACAGGGAGTATTTCGACGAAAAGGTCAAAGGCAGGGCGGACACGCCGGAGCGAAGCCATATGATTGCCGACCTGAACACCGCTTTGGAGCAGAGCAATGCTGAGCTCCAGGAATACACCGGCCGTCTCGGCAAAGACGAAACACAGAAGGATCAACTGCATAAAGATCTGCAGGATCTCCTGAAGGCGCCCAAGCACGGCGCGGCAGGTACTCCGAATCATGGGCAACCTGCCGCAGGCGGCAACGGCGGGGGTGGGGAGCGGCATTAGATTTTTGGGTTGTTTGAAACTGGGGATTCACAATGATTGGCACCACGATCGGGAACTTCCGATTTGTCGAGAAGATCGGCGAAGGCGGGATGGGTGTGGTCTACCGCGGCATCGACACCGAGTTAGACCGCCAGGTCGCCATCAAGGTGCTGTTGCCGGAACTGGCTTCCGACACGGAACTGGTCGAGCGATTTCGCGCCGAAGCCAAGGCGCAAGCCAACTTGAACCACACCAACATCACCACTCTGTTTGCCTTTGTTCGAGCCGAAGGGCAGTGCCTGATCGTCATGGAGTTCATCGATGGAAACACATTCGAGAAGCTGATTTCCAGCCGAGGAAAGCTGCCCTGGCGCGGCGCCGTGTCTCTGACCAAACAGGTGCTGCAAGGCCTGGGCTTTGCCCATGCCCGGGGAGTGGTGCATCGCGACATCAAGCCGGCGAACCTGATGCTGACCAACTCGGGAATCGTGAAGATCATGGACTTCGGCATCGTGAAAGCCCTGAGCGGGCGGACCAAGACGCGCACCGGCTTGCAGATGGGCACACCGCGCTACATGTCGCCGGAACAAATTCGCGGCCTGCACGTCGACGCGCGCGCCGACCTCTACAGCCTCGGGGTCACCTGCTATGAACTGCTGACCGGGGACGCTCCATTCAAGTCCGACAGCGACTTCGACTTGATGCGGGAGCACGTGGACACGCCGCCGCCCACGTTCACCCATCTTCATTCCGAGATTCCGCCTGGTATTGAAGCTGTCGTCATGAAGGCGCTGGCCAAGGATCCGGCCGAGAGATTCCAAACCGCGGACGAATTCACGGCTGCGTTGGAGAGCGCTTCCGGATCGAGCCCTCGCCCAGTTCCTGAGATTGCGACGCAAGCGCCAGGTTATACGCCGGTTCCCAGGATCCATCCTGGGACGATCCAACCTGCGAAGGTCCATCCTGCGGCGATCCAACCTCAGAAGACCGAACCTCCGAGGTTCGAGCCTCAAAGGATCCAGCCTCAAACCGTGCCTCCGGTCAGCGGCGTTGGGATGCCGGGGGGGATCGCATCCCAGGCGCCTGCTGCGGTGGCGTATCCGAATCCTCCCAGGCTGCCCTGGTTGGCTATGTTGTGGCTGGCCATCATTACCTGCGGACTGTTCGGCTGGATCTGGGCATTCGTGGAGGCGGCATGGGTGCGCAAGGTGGATCCGCGTTCCAAAGGCAGACTGTTCCTTGTGTTTGCGGTGATTCTGAGCTATGGCGGGTTGATCGCAACCGTCATTGCGGCTCAGACCGACGGACCCCCGGCCGTGACGGTGATCCCGCTGGCAGGCAACGTAATGGCGTTGCTGGCGGCCTTTAACATGCGCCGCTCGATTCAGCAGCACTACAATTCAGCGGAACCCATAGGGCTCAGACTGAGCGGGGTGATGACCTTCTTTTTCTCCTTCCTTTACTTTCAATACCATTTCAGCCGCATCGTCAAAATGAAGGAGCGTGGCGGCATAATTTCGACCGGGGATAGGAAATGATTGGCAGCGAGATCGGCACCTACCGGTTTGTCGAGAAGATCGGCGAAGGTGGGATGGGTGTGGTCTATCGCGGCGTCGATACCGGCCTCGACCGGCAGGTTGCGATCAAGGTGCTGCGCCCGGAGCTGACTTACGATCATGAGTTAGTCGAACGGTTTCGCCTCGAGGCCAAGGCCCAGGCCAATCTGAATCATGCCAACATCGCCACGCTGTACGCGTTTGTAAATATCGAAGGCTATTGCCTGATCGTGATGGAGTTCATCGAGGGCAACACCTTTGAAACACTGCTCGCGAATCGCGGCCGTCTGCCCTGGCGCGGCGCCGTTTCGCTGACCAAGCAGGCGCTGCTGGGCCTGGGATTCGCGCATGTCCGGGGCGTGGTACATCGCGACATTAAGCCGGCAAACCTGATGCTGACCAATTCCGGGATCGTGAAGATCATGGACTTCGGCATCGTCAAGGCGCTCGGTCGCCTGAAAACGCGCACCGGCACGCAGATGGGCACGCCGCGCTATATGTCGCCGGAGCAGATTCGCGGGCTGCAGGTCGACGCGCGCTCCGATATTTACAGCTTGGGCGTGACCTTGTACGAACTGCTGACCGGCGACGCTCCCTTCCACGGCGTCAGCGATTATGACTTGATGAGCGCACACGTACACACACCGCCGCCCAGCTTCACAACGTTTCATCAGGATATTCCCGAGAGTGTGGAACAAGTGGTGATGACGGCGCTGGCGAAGGATCCGGCCGAGCGCTTTCAGACTGCCGAAGATCTCGGCGCGGCGTTGGTGGCGGCAACAGAATCGGCTCCGCAAAAGCAGGAAGGTCCCGGCCGGGTTGCTCAGACCGGAAAAGCTGGCGAGTCGCTCACCGTCGACGCTCCCACAGACGGTCCGCCGCGCAAAACAAAGCCCGTCGATCGGGACGCAGAGAAGGTCGCGCCGGTGGAGCATGGTAAGGCCGAGGGTGATAAAACTGCTCGCGGTGCGACGAGCGTGCTTGCGGGCTGGTGGCACTCGCTTCAAGTGTTGATCGCTCCGGGAAAAATGTTTGCCGCATTGCGCGAGGATGCACCCTGGTGGGCGCCGCTGTTACTGGTGGGATTGGCAGATGCAGCGTGGGTCTATGAACTGCGATCGATTGATCCAACTTATATCCTGGGCTCACCGTTTCTGTTTCCTTTGCGCGGTTACTGGATGTACTTGCTGCCGGGGCTGAACCTGCTGTTCCACGTTCTCGTTGCCGGCATTCTGTTCGCCGCGTTGCGAAAAAAAGCGGCGGACCTCACATTCCGGGCGACATTTGCGGTGACCATGTATGCGCGCATCCCGCTGATTCTGGAAACGATTTTGTCAGGCGTGACCAACGGCCGGATTCTGCCGATGATGGGACAGAGATTTTCGCCGCTCGCGGATTTCAGCGTGCGCTATTTGCCCTTCACCAGTGGTCGCGCATATCTTGCCTGGTCGCTTTTCGCGCCCAACATCTTCACATTATGGACTATGCTGCTGGCCTCTCTTGGACTGAGCCGCGTGAGTCAAGTGAAGCGTTCGACCGCCACATGGTCGGTGGTTGCAGTTTATGTCTTCGATGCGGTGCTCAACGCGGCAGTCTTGTGGTCTCGTTGGCTCTAGGAAGGAAGTACGCCAGGCGGCTGGAAAGCTTTGCCCCGCGAGCAAGCACATGACCGGCACGGATCGGAACTTAGGCATTGAGCGAAACGTCGGATCTTAAGACCGTCGGATTATAATTCCAACGGCTGCAGGATGAACTTTCGGGTGAGAGGAAGAATGCGATGAGAACCTGTCCCAAATGCATGACGGAGAATGCGGATACGGCGAAGGTGTGCCAGGGATGTGCCGAGCCGCTGCAGCAGTCCGGAGGGAGAACCTGTCCCGCCGGCCGGCACACGATGGATCCAAACTGGACGGAGTGCGTGTATTGCAAGACGGAGAATCCTTCAATGGGCGCGCCTGCCGGAATGCGATCCCCAACCGTCGTGGAAAGCGCAATGCCGGGGGGAAATCGTCCGGCAACCTTGGTCGAAGGCGCAACTCCAGGGGGGAATCGTCCGGCGACATACGTCGAGACCAAGTATGAAGGCGGCCGCCCGTTGCCGCCGCGTCCGGGCATGGGCGTTCCCAGTCCGCCGTCGCCGCCGCCCTCGGTACCGCCCGGTACCAAGCCCCGCGCGCGCGAGCACACCGTTTTCCGTCCTGTGCCGGGCCCCGAAGCTGCCTCTTCGACGCCTTCTGTTGCCAAGGACCGCAAGATCGTCGGCGTTCTTGTGACTTATAGCTGGAAGCCCGAAGGGCAGGTGTTTCACATTCGGGAAGGCCGCAACTTTATCGGCCGCGACAAAGAGTGCGAGATCTCGATTCCCGAAGACGAAACGCTTTCCGGAAAGAACACCCACATCACCTTTCGTCAAAACTTCGTGATCGGCGACATGGTGAGCATGACGGGAACCGACTTGAACGGGGTTCCCATCGAACAGCAGTTTTGCAGTCTGAGTAACTACGCCACGATCCGGGCCGGCTCCACGTATTTTACGTTCATCGCGGTCGAGCCGCCCGCCCCGCCGGCAGCCAAATAACTGCGCGGATTGGATTCGTGGAACGAAGTTATCGTTTGATTTCGAGCCAGGCGGTCTGGGTCGAATTCATGCCCCGCGCGTCGCGATCCGAGCGATGCACCGACTCGAAAATCAACTTGTCGGCCAGATAATTCGGTGCCGAGCCTCGACAGCCGCCGACTTGCAGAAACATCGACAGCTTGTGCGCGTCGTACACTCCGTTCACCGTGCATGAGGACTGAAACCTTCCTCCCGGATCAAAGGTCATGCTACCGCTGAGCGTATCGGTGTTGTCGCGAAGCGTCAGCCTGATCTTGGATTCGAGACCGGTGTTTTCGTTCTTGTACTTTCCACTCCAGTTGCCGGCAAGGGTCGCCTGCGCAGGCGGGGGAGTGGTTTCCGATTTGAGATCAATTGTCTCAGCCAGGGTTTGATTGGCCGAAGAGACTTTGAAGCTGACGCTGCGGGAGACCTTGCCATCCGTGGTGGAAGCTGAAACCTGATGGGGCCCGAATGGGAGCTGCACCTGAGAAGGCTGATTGGCGGCCATCTGCCCCTGCGATTGCCCGTCCAGCATCCAGTTGCAATCAACATTGCATTGCACCGAGACCTCGCCGACCTTGGGCTCCGGCCCTGCACTGCTGGGCTTGAGCTCGATATTTTCGCTTAAGGTTTCGGTGGAAGACGAAACGTTGAAGCTCACGTCCTTGTGAGACTTATTGTCGGCAGTGGAAGCTGAAATCTGGTGATCTCCGAACGATAGGGTCAGCACGGTTGGTTGATTGGCCTGGAGTTTGTCTTGTGCTTTGCCGTCCAGGGTCCAATCGCAGGCCACGTTGCACTGCACGGATACCTTTCCTTCCTTGGTCTCCGTCGGCCGGTGCGTGTACCAGTACACTCCGCCGCCAACGATCAGCAGAACCAGCAGTGCACCAGAAATCATCGCCACGAGGTTCCAGCTCTTGGCGGGCTGAGCTGTATCCGGCTGACGGACAAACTCTCGCGCATCTTTCTGTAAGTCTCTCTGCGCCTCCCGCTGCAGGTCGTGCTGTACAGCCTGCTGCTCCAAGACCGTTCCGCCGCGCGGTGTCTCTACCACCGCACCTTCCACGATGGTTCCTTGCCTGCGGGGCTGCAGGACGGGCGTGGGCGGCGGACTGCTGAGCAGCGCCTTCAGCAGATCCTGGCAGGAGTCGAAGCGGTCGGCGGCCTTCTTTTCTAGGCAACGCAGCACCGCCTTTTCAATGTGCTCGGGAATCGCGGGATTCAGTTGCCGCGGCGGCGTTGGCGCCTGGTTTAGATGCATGTTCTGAATCACAAAGTCGGTGCCGCTTTGGCCTTCGAGCACGTCAAACGGGAGCTGCCCGGTCAACATCTCATAGAGCACGCAACCATAGCTGTAGATGTCGGTGCGGGGATCGAGAACCCGGGCGCCCATGATTTGCTCGGGACTCATGAAATGCGGCGTACCCACCGCGACCCCAACCCGCGTGGCGCGCTGTTGGCCCAGCACCAGGGCAATACCAAAGTCCATGACAAACGCGCGCCCCTCATGATCGATCAGGATGTTGGAAGGCTTAATGTCGCGGTGAATCACCTGGTGGGAGTGGGCATAGTCGAGGGCCCGCAGCACGTCGCCGGAAATCGGGAGAATCTCCGCCAGGCTCATCGGCCCCTGCAGGTTGTACAGACGGTTTTCCAGGCTCTGGCCTTCGACCAGCTTCATGATCAGGTAGCTGCGCCCGTCTTCGTAGAGGAAGTCGTAGGCAGAAACGATATTGGGATGGCTGAGCTGAGCCTGGCGTTTGCCCTCGTCGAGAAACCGCTTCTCGATGTCGGGTACACTCGCATAACCCGCAATCAGGAATTTGATGGCGACGTAGGTCCCCAGCACCCGATGCCGGGCCTTCCAGACTTCGGCCATCCCTCCCTGGCCGATTTTTTCGGTCAGCACGTACTGGCCGACGGTGCGCTCTCCCTGCTGGAAGTCGGCGGGATCCGGCGTCATTGCGTCCACACCTCGGCGCGGCGGTTCTTTATCTTGCGCTCCAGAGTGTATTGACCAACTTTAGTGTGTTCTTCCATGGCTACCTTTAATAGCGCACTTTGGTGAAATCCTTGCGCACGGTCAGTCAGGAATCTCGCGTTAGCCCCAGGGTTATTTGCGGGAAGCAAAAGCCAACCGAGCGTACTTTAGCGGATGCCGGTGGCATTGGCAAGAAATCGTTGCAATTTGAGGTTTATTTAGAGGTTTGTGCGCAAAAGCGGCGACCCATGACGCTATTCCTAGTTGAAGGCATGCAACGGACTGAGCTGTTCCGTTCCGCAACTTGAAACAGGGACTCCGCAAGGGGGGAATGTGTTGTAGAATTCTCGCACTCGCACTGTCCTGGGTGGAGTCCATTGTGTCGAGCAGGTTGATTCTTAAGGGGAGGCTCCCATGAATTTCTTGAAAGACAGCGAGAAAGTTCTGCGGAAGACGGCGCTATTTCTGCTTGTGATGGCGATTCCGGCGTTCGCCGGTGGTTGGCAAAAGAAGACCACTACCACACCCACGACGACGGTACCGTCGGCATCGATGCGGTCCACTCCGGCAGCCCGGCCGAGTGCGCCGGTGCAACGGCCAGCAACACGGTCCACGACTGTGCCGCAGCGGACGACGACTCCAAATCGGACGTCGACGCTGCCGCAGCGGACGACGACGCCCACTCGCACGACCACACCAACGCGGACGACTACGCCGACGCGCACGACCACGCCACCGACGCGCACAACCACGCCACCGACGCGCACAACCACGCCGGCCCGGACCACCAACCCGGGCCAGAAGCCCGTGCAGCAGCCGTCTCAGGAAAGAACTGGCCAACAACGGCAGGGTCAACAAACGCCGGCCAGCCAAAGGCAAGACCAAAATCGAGGGAGAACGGACACACGGACCGATCAGCGGACTACTGATTCGCGCGAGCGGAACAATGGTCGGGAGAGCAATGGTCGGGAGAGCAGCAGCCGGGAGAACAATGGAAGAGACTCTAGAGGGAACGAAAAAGACAATCCAGCCAGTCGGCTGAGCAGACCGGCGGCGCATCCCCGGCCCGGGCAGGATAAGACGCTCCGTGATGGAACCAGGGTACACATGAGTCCCAAGGGGCAGGTCCGTTCGGTGGACCGGAACGGCATG
>Ga0187781_10000658_pt1 | contig 24984 bp, 18 predicted proteins | sample 0715_SJ02_MP02_2_FD_132447 | JGI IMG/M metagenome (GOLD analysis project Ga0187781, IMG submission 132447) | Tropical peat soil microbial communities from peatlands in Department of Meta, Colombia - 0715_SJ02_MP02_20_MG | ecosystem: Environmental > Terrestrial > Soil > Wetlands > Peat | place... | reverse complement strand
GACGTCCCTCAGGTCCGCGGCGGGATTCGGATCGGTCGCGATGATTTCCTCGATGTTCCGCCCCATGAACGATAGCGGCTGGCTGGCGAAGGTCAGATTCAGGGATGGGTTGGCTGCATTCTCGTCGGGGTTGTACGGGGGCTTGACCGTATTGGTGTCCAGATTTGAGCCTGGAAACGGCCCCGGATCGGCGACAACCGGGACGTAGGAATTGCTTAGGGCCGGCGTGATCATCGAGCCGTAGCTGGCGCCAAGCGGGTTCGGAAAGGCGGGGTTCGCATAAGTGACAGTCGGGCCTTCATTGTTGTGAAGCGCCCATTGTGTCTCACCGGACTGGCCGGAGATCAGCGAGATCGCATTCGGGGTGGAAGGTCCGACGGTTGTTTGATGGAAATTATCGAAGAGCACGAAATTCTTTGCCCACCGCCACATGAAGGGGATGGTGTCGCAATCGATGTGGCTGATGTCCGTCATAGCTTTCTGCTTTTGCGCGAGTGAGATTACGGTCGGAGCCGCGCCCGTCTTGGTTACGATATTGCCGGCCGCGTCGGTCGTTAGGCTCTCTTGATCCATCGCGTAACGGTCATTCGCCGCGACGCCGGTCGCCGGGTCTTCGTCCAAGTCATTCGACATGCCCGTGTGGCTGTGATCGACCGAAATCAGGTCAGTAGGATAGATCGGCACAATCTTCCCCGCCGCGGTCTGGACCGCTTGCGGCATCAGAAAGGGGGAGATGGTCACAGTGTTGAGCGAGGTATCGAGATATTTTTGCACGAAACTGGGTGTCTGATTGGCGGGCGCGGTGCCGTCGGGCGCGCCGAAGAGGCCGTTGGCGCCCGGATAGGTGCCGAAATAATGGTCGAACGATTCGTTCTCGTGAAAAATCACGAACACATACTTCACTTTGTGGCGCAGCAGCTCGATCTTTTCCAATTGCGACAGCGCGTTAGAAGACTTATCGCCGTCCTGCTGCAGCCCTTCTTTTCCGCTCCCGCTGTCTTGCGCCGACGATACTGGGGTGTTGGACAAGAGCGCCAACGTGGCGAGCAACGGGGTAATGCACCTGAGAAACTTTGCAAGAGACATGTTTGATCCCTCCTTAGTTAAGGAAGCGCTCATATAAATTCACGTCTATATGTTCCTACGGTGACGGAACGATGACGGTTTCGTTAAATCGCTAAAATCTTTAGTTCTCATCAACTTACCAGCAAACCGGAGCGCAGTCGCCGGTCTTGAGAACCGTTAGGCCCCGAAGGTCTCGCAGATTTCAAACCCCCGGCCAACCACTAAATACAGATGGGTTTGTCGTCGGCATGTGATCCGTGCCATAGAGTTTAAACCTGAATCCGCGAGTGTAATTCTTGGCGAAGGCCGGGAGATCCCCTTACAACTTTATCTGATTTCGATTGCTCGTGAGAGACACGTTCCGGTCGAAACTTAAGAGGCCTCCGCAGTTTCGTCGGTGAAAGCCTCGGGACAGTGCACGAGCTGTGTCCGAATGAACTGTTTTGAGCCAATTGGCATTAGCTTTTGAGCAAAAGCAGATCCCCCGAATTGTTGTAAACGTTAGCAACGAAAATCAGCGAGGCAGGTGCTGGAGAAGACTCTCGCGCTTTGGAAGCAGGGGTCAGGGGTTCGAATCCCCCGACGTCCTCCATTTCAAGGAACTCGAACCACCGTCCCGACCCTCGTTTTCAATCGACGGATCCGCTAGTGCCGTCTTGCACTCGTCATTGGCACAACTCAGCGCGAGAGAGTTCGCGAACTTTAAATCAGAAGTTGTGATTTAAGTTGGGGCGGCCTGCATCGTTTGCTGCGATCAAAGGCATGGAAACGAAACCGTTCGACCGGATCTTTGAACGCACAAAGAATGAATGAAGGATAGCGCCCCGGAGAGAGTCGAACTCCCGACCTTCTGGTTCGTAGGTTTGGGCTCGCAAACTCCGAACCTTTATCGTTCATTGTTTATTGGCGACTCGAGTTTGAAATCTGCACCGAATGCACCGAAAAGACGATTCGAGAAGGGTCACGATCTTCTGCTGAACTACTGCGAAATGGCCGACATACGTGCGATCCAGATCATAGGGAACAGCACAGAGCGTCTGTCAGAGTGGAAGAGGGTAAATGCCTTCAAATCACGTAGCACGCGGCGATAAATGGTTTAGAATCAGATAGCACTGTGCGCCCGTAGCTCAGTTGGATAGAGCGTCTGCCTTCTAAGCAGAGGGTCGGGAGTTCGACTCTCCCCGGGCGCGCCATTTTTCCCCGACATTTCTCCAGCGAGGCGCTTCGCGGATCATCGCAATCAAAATTGTGGCTTAGTGATCACGCGGGCAGGCGCGGTTCCGCGTTGATTTCGCGGGCGGCTTTGATGCCGGAGGCGATGGCGCCCTGCATCCAGCCGGGCCAAGGGGAGGTGTGTTCGCCGGCGAACCAGATGCGGCCTTCGCGTTTGCCGATCTCTGCATACCACTGCTGCTGGCCGGCACGATATTCCTCGTACGCGCCCTGCTGCCAAGGATCGCTTTGCCAGGATTTGATGACGACAGTTTCGAGGTATTGGCGAAGGCCGGGATGAACCTCGTCCATATCGGCGATGACGCGCTCGATTCTCTCCGTTTCGCTGAGGGAATCCAGGCGCAGAGCGTAATCCTCGTAAACGTATGATTGGAGCAGACCGCGGCGGCCTGGTTTTCCATAGGTTGGATGCCACACTTCGAAATTCTTGTCGGAAGTACCGAAGCCATTTAAGCCTTGATCTTCCCAATAACGGCGGCTGACCTGGAACGTGCTGCGGACTACGGGACCATAGTCGAGATGATCAATTACACGGCGCTTCTCGGGAGTCCACTCGGGAGCGACGGAGATGTGGCGCAGCACGCGGAAAGGGATGGTGCAGACGACGGCGTCCGCGTCAACGTGATCCAGCAAGCCAGCGCGACGGTAGGTGATGCGGACGCGCTCTTCACCGCGCTCGATGTGCTCGACGGCGCAGCCATAGCGGATCTGGCCGCTCAGTTTCGCGGCGAAGGCACGAGGGAGCTGGTCATTGCCTCCTTTGATTTTTGAGAGGGACTTGGTGTGGTGGCTGTAAGCATCCCGCATGAAGTCGAGAGCGCCATCGTTTTCGAAGCCGAAGAGCATATAGTGAATTGCGTCAGGCGAGGCGCCGCGCTGGCGCAGGAAGTCGGCCATGCTGATGTCGCCGAGGAGGGCGATTTCGGGAGGCCAGTCGTCGCGGACGGCGTCGCCAATTTTGCGCATGGTCTCGCCGTAATAATATTCATCAAAATTGGAGAGGCCGATTTTTCGCTCTTCGGGTGTGAGGTCGAGAGGTACCTGGGACATGTCAATGGGTTTGCCGACGGGTGTAATGATGCGCTTGCCCTTCAGCAGAGTGACTTCGGAGAGCTCGGCCGGGAAGAAAGGCTCGAGGGTGAGACCGAAATATTTCACCCATTCGAGAGTGATGGTATGCGTGTCGGGGATGCGTCCGGCACCGGCTTCGGCGTAGAGATCGTCCGAGAGACCTTCGCGAACGGTGTGGACGCGGCCGCCGGGATGAAGCTGTGCTTCGAGAATCGTGACATCGTGGCCAGCGTTTTTGAGGTGCCATCCAGCCGAAAGGCCCGCAAGGCCGGCACCTAGAATCACGACGCGGTGGGTGGTTGCCGGTTTTGGGTTGACATTTTGCGGAAACGCCCAGCTCTGGACGACCGGGAGGCACATTCCGCCAGCGGCGATTCCTGCAAACTTCAGAAATTCGCGGCGATTGAGGGGCATGATGGGCGAAATACTAGTCGAGGGGACGCGTAGTGCCAACAAAGAATTGGAGTGAGTCTGAAATTCGCAAACGCTTTGCCGACCGGCCACTAACTACTTCTCGCGAGGCGGATTCCCTGAGAAGCGAGATATAGCGCCACGACAAGAGCGACCCAGCTTAGCCACATGGGAGCAGCCCAGCCGTCGAGCGTTATTGGCAGACGGAAGGCGAGACGGGCTGCGTGGGCGAGGGCGACGACAAAGAAAATCACGCTGGCGAGCAGCGAGAAAGTTTTCTGGTTCATGGAGATAGCCTCCCGAGAAATTGGGTGGATAAAGCTCTTCACCTGGATTGTAACTCTTCGCGGGCGAATGGGGGTATCGAGGCAATTCGACGGAATGATGCTTAATCGGGGGGCTACTTGCGGAGGGTTTCGCCCAACGAAAGTGTCAGAGGTGTACCACCTTCCTCCAGTCGGTCCTTAGCTAGCATCGCCAAGAAACCGACCCCTCCAAGTAATAGTGTTGGACCGAAGTCTTCCATTAGCCCGAGTACAACGTCGGCTCCGGTGTATGCCCTTATGATGAAGTCACCGAAAACAAACGCGAAACCGGCCAGGGCAAAGAAGATCCAGGACAACGCTCGAAGGGCTGAGACCAGGGCCATCCTCGCTGAACCGTCCATCTCGAGTTCCTAACTCATTCTATCTTTGCCGGTGGCGGCACGAAGGAAGACGGGCTGTCCAACCGCGAGTTGGCCGGTGCGAATGACCGTGCCGTAGATTCCTGCGTTGTTGTTGTTCGCACGGACGACTGCCTTCATCACCTCCGGGGCGGAACTGGCTGAGTCGGGATCGAGATTCACCATCGAGCAGCGGACGTCGTGCATCGTGACGGCGATGGCGGGGGCGTCGTCTCCCTCGCCGAAGGAAAGCGCGCCGCCCAGCCATTTGTCCTCCGCGAAAGGAACCGAGCGAAGCAAGCGGACGACAATATTCGGGCGAAATCGGCGCACGTCCGGGCCCTGCCCTGCGAGCCGTGTGATTTCACGCGCTGTATCGGAGGCGATCACGGAGATGGAGGCGTCATCGAAGATGCCGTGCTTCATGTGCATCATCTGCACGGGGGCTCCATAGCGGCGACCGACTTCGGTGGCCAGGTCGTCGCCGAAGATGGGCAGCTCTTCACCTTCCGGAGTACGAATATGCGTGGGAATGTCTCCTTGAGCGCCGTTTTCGCGGGGGAGAGGAGTGAAGAGCAGCAGCTCGGGAAGTTTGCTTGCGGTGAGCCATGGGAATCCGCCGCGGTCTTCCATGCGGCGGAACGCGAGGCGCCTGTCACCATCGAGACCGTGCCAGCCAAGATTTGCAACTTCGAGTCGTTCACCCGCCATGGACTTCACGGGATAACGGTAGATTGCTTCGATGTGTCCGAGTTCCATGGTCATGCGCGGTCCGAGTTTGCCCAACGGGTACGGTTATTTTGGCAGGCGCGACGAAGTGATGGCATGTTAATTCAAGCCGCGGAAATCTCCGCGCGTGTAGATTGTACCGCGGAGAGTCGTGGGGGTGTTGGCGAAGGGCACTTGTGTCCTTGCCCCGATTGCGACATTGTCAAAGCAGTTCGCTTCAGGCAAGAAAGCACTGACGAAGGAGGAGCGTGAGCGAATGACCCCCGGGCAAATCATCGAAGAGCTGAAGAAGGGGAACGAGCGGTTTCGAACGGGGAGGATGACCCGGCGAGATTATCTGGAAGAGCAGCGGTCAAGTGCGGGCGGTCAATACCCGGCGGCAGTGGTAATCGGATGTGTGGATTCGCGGGCGCCCGCGGAAATTATATTCGACGCGGGCATCGGCGACTTGTTCAATGGGCGGATTGCCGGCAACGTCGTGAACGAAGACCTTCTCGGGAGCCTCGAATTTGCCTGCGCGGTGGCGGGCGCGAAGGTGGTGCTTCTCTTCGGGCATACGGCTTGCGGCGCCGTGAAGGGCGCGATCGACGACGTGGAATTGGGAAATCTCACCGGACTGCTGGCGCGAATCAAGCCGGCCATTGCGGCAACGAAGTTTGACGGCGAAAAAGTGAGCAAGAATGCGGCGTATGTGGATGCCGTTGCGCGGACAAATGTCGCGCTGGGGCTCGCGCAGATTCGACGGCGAAGCCCGATACTGGCAGAGCTGGAGAGCAAGGGTTCGATTCAAATCGCCGGCGGGATGTACGACCTGACGACAGGACTGGTGGAGTTTCTGACCTAGGTCTCGTGATTATCTGCGCCGACTTTGAGGCGTTCGCTGTCTTCACTGCCAGTACGGGATTTGAGCGGATACTTCACACTCTCCGCGAACTTCTGTAATCCTCTGTCACTTCCTCCTCTCCATGACCCCGCGTCGTTAACTCGCGATAATCAAGCCGCAGCTATTCAAGCCTTCCGATCTCGCAAGGCCCACGCGTCCAAAGAGTTGGCAAGGAGGATTGGCGCGGAGCTTCGTGATGCAGGTCACATTTCCATATGCTCATCGTCACAGCGACCACTCGAACCTTTGGGTTAACTGTGGATTGCAGGACGGAGGCGGGCCATGAAAAGTCTTGAGGAGGAAGCTCGCGTGCAAGTGAAGAACATTTTGTTCCCCACGGACCTTTCTGAGGCTGGTCTTGCTGCTTGTCCCTACGCTGCAGAACTTGCGAAGCGCTTTGGGGCGCAGCTCTATGTTCTCCACGTGGTAGCCCCGGCCGTGAATCCGATGACCGAGCCGGCCACATGGGCAGTGCTGGAGAAAGCGTCCGAGGCCGAAGCAGAAAGGGAGCGGAGAACTCTCAGGGACGCGTTTCCTGAGATCGCTCCGGAGATCTTGATTGAAGAAGGTGGCTTCTGGACGGTCCTCGAGTCCGCGCTGAAGAAATATGCCATTGATCTCATTGTGCTGGGAACACACGGACGGACCGGCGCCAAGAGATTCTTCCTAGGCTCGCTAGCCGAGGAAATCTTTCGGAAAGCGCCATGCCCGGTGATAACAATTGGCCCGTCGTCGAAGGAAAAGCCATTGAAGGGCTGGGAATTTGAGCAGATTGTGTACGGCACAGATTTCGGTCCCGGCTACAAAGCGGCTGCGTCCCTGGCCATATCACTGGCGGAAGAGTTTCAAGCGCATTTGACTCTAGTTCACGTGATCGAGGAACGCGGCTCGGGCGATCTCGTGAACGCAGAGGAGGTCGAAGCTTCCTCCGCGCGGATGTTGCGAAAACTGATACCGCCCGAGGCTGAACTGTGGTGCGACCCACAAGTGACGGTCATGAGAGGGCCGGCTGCCCAGAGGATTTTGGAGCTTGCGACAAGCAAGGAAGCCAATCTCATTGTGCTCGGTGTGCATCGTCCCAAGGGTCTTCCTGGCGCGGCGACGCATCTGCCGGTCTCGACCGTGCATGAAATCGTGACACAAGCAAAGTGCCCGGTTCTCACCGTGCAAGGTTGAACGAAGGCAAGCGTGATCAGACGGGATCCCCTCTGCTGGAGGGGTTTGCGGAAACGGGAAGCAAACGAAGAGACTCAAGCGGAAACAGTAAAAGCTCAAGGTGATGTTAAGGCTGGCTTCCCGTTTACCGCCAAGATCAGAAGCAAATTGGAATTCATAGCCGGGCGAGAATCCAAATCGGGACGCAGATTCCCCTCTTAATCAGCCGCTATCGAGAATACTGAATGTGGCTCGTCGGTGTCGGAGCCTCTCCTGTCTCATTTCCAGTTGGCGCAGCAATTGCTGGGTAGTTGGCCGAATCATCCTTTTGACTGGATTGCCTGCGACTGCCGGCGGAGGGCTTCACTCATTTCTCAAATGATTGCCAAGACGGACATCGGTACAATACGAGCCGCGGAGAGGGATATGAGCAGCAGCGCGCCGCGCGGCCCAGAGGAACAGAAGGACACAACTTCACGGCGAAATTCGTTCGAGCGCATGTTTGTGCCATCGTCGGTGGCGGTGATCGGTGCGACGGACCGGGAAGCAAGCGTTGGGCGCACGCTGCTCCAAAATCTGCGCAACCAGGAGTTTCACGGGCGTGTGTATGCGATCAATCCACGCCGCGACGAAGTGATGGGGCTGAGGTCGTACAAGGATGTTGCCAGCCTTCCGGAAAAGCCCGACCTCGCGGTTATTGTCACGCCCGCGCCGACAGTCCCGGGCGTAATCCGCGAGTGTGTGGAAGCGGGAGTCGGTTCGGCCGTGATTATCTCCGCCGGGTTCAAGGAGCGCGGCGGGGAAGGGGCGAAGCTCGAGCAGGAGATCGAGCAACTGCTCCGGCGCAGCAAAATGCGGGTGATTGGGCCGAACTGCCTTGGCATCATGAACCCGCTCGTGGGGCTCAACGCCACGTTTGCGCACGACATGGCACGGCAGGGGAATGTGGCATTTCTGAGCCAAAGCGGCGCGCTCGAAACCGCCATTCTCGACCGGAGTCTTGAGGAGCAAGTGGGCTTCAGCGCAATTGTTTCGACCGGCTCGATGCTGAACGTCGGCTGGGGGGACTTGATTGATTACTTCGGAGAAGACCCGGGCACGCGCAGCATCCTTCTTTATATGGAGTCCGTGGGGGATGCGCGGTCGTTCTTGTCGGCGGCGCGGGAAGTCGCGCTGCGGAAGCCGATTATCGTGATCAAGGCAGGCCGCTCCGAGGCCGCCTCGAAGGCCGCGGCTTCCCATACAGGCGCGCTGACGGGCAGCGACGAAGTATTCGACGCGGCCCTGCGCCGGTGCGGGGTACTCCGCGTGCAGAGCATTGCAGATCTTTTCTACATGGCGAAGACCCTCGCCCATCAGCCCCGCCCTCGTGGTCCCCGCTTGACGATCATCACCAATGCCGGCGGTCCCGGCGTGTTAGCCACTGACGCGCTCCTTGCCAATGACGGCGAGCTCGCGCCTATCTCCGATACCACCATCCAGGCGCTCAGCGAATTTCTTTCTCCGTATTGGAGCCATGCCAATCCCATAGATGTCCTCGGCGACGCGGGCCCCACCGAATATTCGCGCGCACTCGAAATTGCCATCAAGGATCCACAAAGCGACGGCCTGCTAGCCATCCTTGCGCCCCAGGGCATGACAGACCCAAGTGCCGTTGCTGAAGCATTGAAGCCTTATGCGCGCGGCACGGGTAAGCCTGTCCTTGCGAGCTGGATGGGAGGAAAGCTCGTCGCGCCGGGGGTGGATCTGCTGAACGAAAGCGGAATTCCTACTTTTACATATCCCGATACGGCCGCGCGGGTTTTCGACTACATGTGGCGCTACAGCGAAAACCTCCGCGGAATCTACGAGACGCCAACCGTGGCCGAGGAAGTCAAGGAGCACGATACGGCCACGCAGGATGTCGAAGCCATACTTACGGGCGTGCGGCGCAGCGGGCGCACCTTGCTCACGGAAGTCGAATCGAAGCAGGTGTTGGCGCGCTACGGTATTCCGGTGGTCGAGACGCGGATTGCTGCATCCGAATCCGAGGCTGTCATGCTGGCGCACGAAATCGGCTTCCCGGTCGTGCTGAAAATTTTCTCCGAGACCATCACGCACAAGACGGATGTGGGCGGCGTCAAGCTGAACTTGATCAATGAGGACGCCGTAGCGCGCGCCTACCGCGAAATCGAAGCGGCGGTGCGCCAGAAGGCCGGCGGCGGACAATTTCAAGGCGTCACAGTCCAGCCGATGGTCCCCCTCGATGGCTTTGAGCTGATTCTTGGCAGCAGCGTGGACCTGCAATTCGGGCCCGTTGTGCTCTTCGGGTCAGGCGGGCAGCTTGTCGAGGTCTATCGCGATCGTGCGCTGGCTTTGCCCCCGCTCAACGCCACGCTCGCGCGGCGACTCATGGAGCAGACGCTTGTCTTCGAGGCGCTCCAAGGTGTCCGTGGCCGCAACCCCGTGAATTTGGATGAGGTCGAGCGGATTCTCGTGCGTTTCAGCCGGCTCGTGGTGGAGCAAAAATGGATCAAGGAAATTGATATTAATCCATTTCTGGCCTCGCCGGATCGTTTGCTCGCGCTCGATGCCCGCATCGTGGTCCATGAGGCTGCCACGAAGCCGGAAAAGCTTCCGCGGACTGCCATACGGCCGTACCCCATGCGGTATGTGGGGAGGTGGACGATGAAGGACGGCGAGCCGGTAACCATCCGGCCGATTCGTCCCGAGGACGAGCCGCTGATGGTGAAATTCCATGGGACGCTCTCGGATGAGACCGTGTATTTGCGTTTTTTCCATATGGAAAAACTGAGCACGCGGGTGGCGCACGAGAGGCTGATCCAAAAGTGCTTTATTGATTATGACCGGGAAATGGCGCTCGTCGTGGATCATCAAATTTCCGGCGGCGATGGCAAGGCAAGCGCTGACTCAACCGAGCACGAGCTGCTTGCCATCGGCCGCCTGACGCGCATGGCTGGCACGGACGGCGCGGAGGTTGCTGTGCTGGTGAATGATGCGAGCCAGAAGAGGGGACTGGGCGTGGAACTACTGAAGCGATTGATCGGCTGGGCGAGGGACGAGAAGCTCTCCCATATTCTGGCTGTGATCATGCCGGAGAACGAGGGCATGAAAGCGCTGGCACACCATTTCAAGTTTGAAGTCCGCCCCGGTGACGACCCGGGGGTCGTCCACGCTGTCCTGGATCTGTGATTTCCCACCGGTAAGTCCGGGCGACCTAGCACGGAGTGTGTCACGCTGGCCAGTCTCTTCTCTTGATTGTCGGGGCCTCCAATGCTCCCCGTCGTAATTCTTCGGCCGAAGCCGTTTCCCAAAGCTCACAAGTTGAAGACGTAAAGCAAAAGCCGGGTAAGAAAGAGATCCGCGACAAGGACTGCAATGGAGGAGACGACGAAGGCCGTGATAGTAGCGCGCCCGACGCCCGCGGTCCCTCCCTTCACACGCAAGCCCTGATAGCAGCCGACGGTGGCGATGATAAAGCCGAAAACGATCGGCTTCGACATGGTGATAAATACGTCGCCGAAGGCGAGGGCCTTGATGGCGCGCGTCCAGAACTGCTCGGCATTCAAGTGTAAGGTAAAACTGGCCACCGCAAATCCTCCGAGCAGCCCGGCACAATCTCCCACGGCAACGAGCATCGGCAACACCAAAACTGTCGCGAGGACGCGCGGCGCCATGAGTTTGCGCACCGGGTCAATGCCGAGTCCGCGGATCGCGTCCACCTGCTCGGTGACGATCATAGAACCAAGCTCGGACGCCATTCCCGTTGCGTTTCGCCCCGCGACGAGGAGCGCCGTGAACGTCGGACCAAGTTCGCGGAGCAGCGCGAGCGAAACGGCGTCGCCCGTGAGAGCCGTTTCGCCGAAGCGCGCGAATTGCGCCGCGGAGTTCAAGACGACCACGCCTCCGACGCAAACCAGCGCGACGATGACAATCTGAAGTGAGCCGACCCCAATCAAGTCCATCTGCGCGACGACGTCGCCGAAGTAGCGCGCAACCGATGGAATGCTCCAGACGGAGTGAGTCGAAAGCAGCCAGTAGTCCTGGAGGGTAAAAGTTATCCTCTTCAAGGGGTTCTCGTCGAAAGTGCGATCCGAAAATGAATTCACAACAGCCTCCTCACCGTGTCACCCGAGCGTGTGGTCTAAGCTGCGGCGGCTGCCGGACGACCGGAGATAGCCTGGTCCACCGTATCCGGCAGACGGACATTGTATCCGTCCTCAGGGGCGTGTGAAGCCCTTCCTCTGATAAGAGTTCATGCGGATGAGATCAGATAAAAGACAAGAAGGCCTTTCGTGGGGAACGCGTCCATCGTCCTTACGGCAACGAAGCTAGGCCGCGGAGATCTGCTTGTGGCCTTCAGCGAGGGGAAGCTCCGGCCGGAGGAGCTTCAGGACAACGCCATTTTCTTCCGTGTAGACAAGAGTGAAGATCCGGGAGCAATGCTCGCACAACCAGAAGTGCTTGACGTCGTGCCGATTTGCAGAAGACTCCACTGTGATGGTGACTGCAGCGTCGCGTTGAAACCGGAAAAATCTGCCGCCCTGGAGCCAGTGAAATGCCGTCGGACAGCCGGGATTGGCGCACTTCGGATGAAGCTGCTGATAAAGAGGAGTCCCTTTCTCTCCTTCCGCTGATTTGGGCGGTGTCTTCGCGGGGCCCAAGCCCTCCGCGCGCCGTTGCTCTTCAATCTTCTGGATCGCGTCATGGAGCCATTTCCCGAGCGCTTGCTCAATTTCGTGCTGGTCGCCATAGCGGTAGAGAGAATCGAGAGTTTCGCCCGAAGGGCCCAGGGGAATATGGCGGCAGGGGATTTTCTCTTCCTTGGATTCCGGCGGAACCCAGTGCATCAAGATGCAATCGTTGCAAGGTGAGGGGTTTTCCTTGCAGTCGTAATTCATACACGTGGGGGAATCCTCAAAGATGAAGCGCGGCCGCCAAGGTTCACGGGGCGAGCGCCCATAGCCTCCCTTTTCGAGGAAGTTCAGCTCAAATTTGAGCACCTCCAAGAGGTCGCGTTCATCCTTAGCCATAGGCCACCTCCATCCAATTCTATCGCAAAAATGCCCTAAGAGGGGCGGGAAGACTGTGACCGGCATCACTTTTTGGCGTGACGCCTATCACTGCTCCAAGTGCCGGGATGTCTTAGGTTGAAACGTAACGCGACTGAGGCTTTTCATGATGCGCGTTACGATGCCGAAGCGAGTTTGGTTAGTCTCAGCGACGAAGGCGGGCCCGACACGACAAGGAACTCCTATGCGCGCTCCCTACGGGCTTGAGATCGTGGAAAGCTGCATGAATTGTCCGCACCGGGAGGAAAGGCTCTTTTGCAACCTCCCGGCGGATGCGGTCCAGAAACTATCTACAATCACTTCTCCTTCCACGTATCCCAAGGGTGCGACCCTGTTCGTCGAAGGGCAAACTCCCCGGGGAGTCTTTATTCTTTGCAGCGGAAAGGTGAAGCTCTCTACTTCCTCGGCGGATGGAAAGACGCTCATCATCCGGATTGCGGATGTGGGCGAAGTGCTCGGACTCGCGGCGACGGTTTCGGGCAAGCCTTATCAGGCGACAGCGGACGTGCTTGAGCCGAGCCAGGCGAACTTCATCGCCCGGACCGATTTTCTGAATTTCCTGAAGGAGCACGGGGAAGCCGCCGTGCGCGTGGCTGAGCAATTGGCGGAAAATTATCACCACTCGCTCGGTGAAATGCGGAATATCGGACTTTCGCATTCGGCGGGAGAAAAGCTCGCGCGCTTCCTGCTGGACTGGTGCGTCGAGCACCATGCCGGGCCGGGTGAAATCCGCGTCAAATTGACTCTGACACACGAAGAAATCGCGCAGATGATTGGGGCCTCCCGGGAGACGGTCACGCGGCTGTTTGCCGACTTCAAGAAGAGACAGTTCCTTGAAGTGAAGGGCTCGACTTTGGTGATCCGGGACAAGTCTAAGTTGCAGCATCTGCTTGGCGATTAGAATTGGGAACAGTTGTCGTATCGAACGATCGAACATTATTTGCTTGAATTCTGATTTTGCAGAGGTTAAAGTACCCGCTCATTAGCAGCTCAGTTTCCAGGTTTTTAGAACTGCTGATTTACCCCCCTTCCAGAAGTATTAGGCCCCGAAAATTGAATAATTAGTGGGATTTGGGCTGTCGTGACAAGAGTCACGGAGAATTGTGATTTGGGTCACAGCATTCTGTTTCAGAACGGGGCATATTGCGCCTCGTTGCGGCAACGCCTCGGCGACCGCTTTAGTCAGGGGGGTGGATCCTATGAAACTAAGCTTGAGGTCGTGGGCACGCTTCACAATGCTGATCACGGGCCTCGCCAGTCTTTGCATATTTCCGAATCAAGTTTATAGCCAGAACAAAGCATCCGCACCTGCAAAGACCGGAGCGACCGCCTCATCGGAATACGCCGAGGTGGATGCCTGCAAGGCCTGCCACGATGAGGTTTACACGGCGTGGGAGAAAACGCCGCATTGGAGAACCACACTCGATACAAAGGGTGGTCCCTCCAAGATGGGCTGCCAGGGCTGCCACGGCCCGGCCGCCAACCACGTTGCTGATCCCAGCGACAAGTCGAAGCTTTTCCTGTTCGAGAAGGCTTCCGTCAAGGAAATCAACGACAAGTGCCTCTCCTGCCATGCCGGCGGCCCGCAGCATATGAACGCCCTGAACTCGGAGCACGAGAAGAGCGGAGTAAGCTGCATCTCCTGCCACTCACCGCACCATCCGGCGACCAGCGAGTTCCTGCTCTCGAAAAAGCAGCCGGAACTCTGCTACTCCTGCCACCTCACGCAAAGAGCCCAGTTCGAAATGCCCTTTCACCATCGCGTGAACGAGGGCTTGGTCCGGTGCTCCGATTGCCACAATGTGCATGGCACGGTGGGCCCGAAACAGGTGCGCACTTCTGGCGCTCAGGATGCGGTTTGCTTCAAGTGCCACACCGACAAGGAAGGGCCGTTCGTTTACGAGCACGCTCCCGTCAAGACGGACGGATGCACTTCTTGCCACAGTGTCCACGGCGGGCCGAACGCCCACATGCTCCGGCTGAGCAACGTGAATCTGCTCTGCCTGCAGTGCCACACCACGTCTAGCTTCAGTTCTGCGCCGGGCGCGCCTTCGTTCCACAATCAGGCAACTTTCTTCCAGGCGTGCACTTTGTGCCACATCGCCATCCACGGCTCTAACTTCAGTTCCACCTTCTTCAAATAGAGGGCGCCATGAAAACCTTAATGACGGCACAAGAAGGGAATGCGACCAAGGCCCAACCCGAGGCGGGCCAAAATTTCGGAACGGAGGGGAGAAAGACCATGAGGCGCTGGATAGCTGGCTCATTGAGTGGGGGAATTGCCCTGGCGATGTTGCTCTGGGCTCCCGTGTCCCGCGGCCAGGAGAGCAGTCTCGAGCCCGTGGGCGTCGATTACGGCAATTATCACATCCAGCAGGCGGTCGAATTCGGGTACCGGGACAACGAAGTGAACGGCAACAAGGATACCTACAACACCTTCGTCAATTTGGGTTCCGGCGTCCGCCTGTTCGATTACACGCTCGAAATCCGCTCGATCAATCACGCCGGGATCTTCTTCGATAATCTCAGCTTCAGCAACTTCGGATACGGCGGCGATCCCAACGATGTTTCGCGCCTGCGCGTCGAGAAGAACAAATGGTACGACTTCCGCGCCCTCTTCCGCCGCGACAAAAATTTCTGGGATTACAATCTCTGGGCCAATCCGTTCAATCCCGCGGCCCCCAACGCGTTCGGTGCCGCGACTTCGGGCTGCATTCTCAGCCCGCCCTCCACGGCGCCGAACAATGGAAAGCCCGGGTACTGCTCGAACCCGGCCATCGCGGACGCGAATTCACTCCACGCCGAAGATCTTGTCCGGCGCATGCAGGACTACGACCTTACGTTGTTCCCGCAATCGTGGATTCGTGTGCGCATGGGCTACTCGTACAATCGCAACCAAGGCCCGGGTTTTTTCACCACCGACAGCGGGACCATGCCGGACTTTCCGGAGAATTTCGAATACACGACCAATGTCGCCCGCGGCGGCGTGGATTTCCGCATCTTGCCGCGCACGACCATCTCCTACGATCAGTATTACAGCTATTTCAAGAAGGATAACGTCGTAACGGAAAATCCAGTGGCGACTCCCCAGCAGTTCGGATATCAGCTCCCGAACGGCACGCCCGTGGACCTGGGAGCCGTCTTTAGCACGTTGACCCCCGCGGAAGCGCTGCCTTGTTCTGCGGTCGTTGCTCCCATCATCAATGGCGCCACTGCGCCGCCTACGCTCACGCAGACTAACTGCAACGGCTTCTTCAGTTACAGTCAAGTGGGCCGGCCGCGGAATTCCATCCCCACCGAGAAGGTTCGCTTTCAATCGAACTATTTCAAAAAGTTCGAGACATCCGGTTCCTTCGGTTATAGTAGTTCCAACAATTCCATTCCCGATTTCAATGAGTTCCTCGATGGATACATCACTCGCACACTGACGCGCGAAAGCACCACGGGCGGACCGGCGAAGGCCAAGCGGGTCTCTGTGAACGCCGATTGGGCCGGCGTCTATTCGATCAACGACAAATTCCGCGTCGAGGATTTCTTCCGTTATGACAACTGGCGCATTCCCGGCTTCTGGGGGACATTCGAAACCAACCTCTTCGGCCAGGCCGGAGCAGGCGCTGGTGTCACTGGGTTGGCGCTGCCAATATCGATGTTCAGCGCCGTCTCCCCGGGAACTGCGGCTTTTTCAACGCTGTGCCCCGCCTTCCCCTATAACCAAGCGGGTTGCCCCCTGCACTCGGCAGGTTCCGGCGCGGACGTTACCAACGCAGTCACGTACCAGTTTTTGGGACAGCAGCTCAGGTCCAACACCTTCGAGGTCCAGTACGATTTCACTCCTCGCTTGAGCGCTCGAGTCGGTTATCTTTATACCTACAGGGTTATCTCCCAATTTGGGGCCACTTTTGAGACTGGCGAGACCTATTTCCCGGGCGGCGCTGCCGCAAGCGCTGGCAATGCCTATCTGGCCGGCCGCGGCGATTGCGCCTCGACGACGGGAGGAGGAGTCTATACGCCCCCTGTGGGTTGCACGTTGAATGCGGATGGCTCGATTACCGCTGGGTCCCCCGCAGATCTCTTCCCCGAGGGGGGCAACGATACTACGCGCTTGCTCACAACCATTAACGAGCACGCTGCGATCGCCGGGTTAACAGCACGCCCGATACACAATCTGACTGTCACCGGTGATTTCGAATTCGGCTACAACGACAAGTCCTACACAAGGATTGACCCCCGCCAGGTGCAGGGCTACAAGGTCCATGCCCTCTACAAGCCGAAGTCCTGGGCGAACCTCGACGGCTCGGCCGAGATTCACGAGAACCGCGACAACGTCTCGACGGTCAATAACCTCGAGCACGACCGCATGTACGCCTTCACGGCCATGCTCATACCCAATCAGCGCGTGATGATCAGTTTCGGTTACAACTATTGGGATGTTTACACCCGGTCCTTCCTCTGCTTTAACTATACGGTCTCTTATTCGCCACCCACTACACCATTCCAGACTTCGCCTCCAGGCGTCCCGACCGTGCCTTGCACGAGTGTAATTCCTAATGCTTCGGTGACTGCGGCTGGAGACGGAGTGCTCTCGACCTACTCCAGCACGGATCATTTCGCTCACGCGGACTTGATGTGGAAGCCGACCAAGCGAGTGACCGCGCTCGTCGGTTATGCCGGGAGCATCGTCCGTGGCAGCACCATATTCCTCAATCCACTGGCGCCGTCCGGCACGCTCGACTACAACTATCTCATGCCCTATGCCTCCGTCTCCGTCCAGATATACAAGGGCTTTAGCTACAAGACGTCGTGGAATTATTACGGCTTCAATCAGAAGAGCAATACGAACCCGTTTGGGCTTGCTCCCATTCAATTGCAGGATTTCAACGGAAGCAACGCCACCTTCTCGTTCCGGTATGCTTTCTGAGACCCAGGCAGACGGCAAACAACAGGGACTATGCTATCTTTTCGCATCCTCTTGAGGAGGGACACATGAAGCGAATGCTTACCCATTTCTTTTCCATCGGCCTTCTATTCGCCGGCGTTGTTCTTTTCTGCTCACCTTCACTGCACGCCCAGGGTGACGGCCCAGCCACCTTCAAGGCCAAATGCGCCGCCTGCCACGGCGCCGATGGCAGCGGCGACACGTCCATGGGCAAGAGCCTCAAGCTCCGCGATCTGCGCTCCGCCGACGTCCAGAAGCAACCGGACGCGGACTTGACGGGCATCATCACGAACGGGAAAGGCAAGATGCCTTCCTACAAAGGCAAGCTGACGGACGACCAGATTAAGGCGGTTGTCGCGACGATCCGCGACCTCGCCAAGAAGAAGTAGGCGAGCGCTGCAGTCCGACAAAGAACCTTTTAATTGGTGACTTTCGGTCTTCCTGAGGAGGAAAAATGACACGAGCCTTGGTTTGCGCGGCTGCGGCCGCGCTTCTATTGGCTGGCGTTATGGCTCTTACTGCACCACCGCTTCGCGCACAGAATGACGGCGCGGCGCTTTACAAATCGAAATGCGCCGTCTGCCACGGAGCGGACGGAAGCGGCGACACATCCATGGGCAAGTCCATGAAGCTCCGCGACCTGCGCTCTGAAGACGTCCAGAAACAAACCGACGCCCAATTGTTCGATATCACCGCCAACGGCAAGAACAAGATGCCGGCTTATAAGGGCAAGCTGACGGACGACCAGATCAAACAATTGGTCGCCTTCATGCGGGAATTGGCAAAGAAAAAGTAGCGCTTTGCAAGACCCATGGAGTGAAAGGCTGCAAGGAGGGTTCGCGTCTCATGCAGCTTTTCACCCCCTTCACTTATGAGCCTCCGCGACCGCATAGGCCAATCCCTTCGTCCTGCTGTCTATCTCGGCACGAACGCGCTTACCCTGACGGGCGCCGTTATCGCTACCAGCACGGCTCTCACCCTGCTCGGTTTCTGGTTTTTTGAAGCGTTCATTGGCGGGACGATTCATCCCTATGTCGGGCTGATCCTATTCCTCATTATGCCGAGCATTTTTGTGTTCGGCTTGATCCTCATTCCCATCGGCGTGCTCTTGCGCCGGCATCAACTGATTGCCGCCGGCGAGCTCCCGGAGGTTTATCCGAAAGTGGATTTCGCAGTGCCGACGCTCCGGCACGCTTTTTTTTGGACCAGCGGGCTGACACTCCTCAATATCCTGATTTTCAGCTTCGCTTCCTACCGCGGCGTGGCCTATATGGATACGCCTCAATTCTGCGGGGAGACATGCCACACAGTCATGCAGCCTGAGTTCACCGCCTACAGCAATTCTCCGCACCAGCGTGTCGAATGCGTCGGTTGCCACATCGGGCCGGGCGCCGGCTGGTTCGTGCGTTCGAAACTTTCCGGCGTACGTCAGGTATTCGCGGTCACGTTTCACACCTACGAAAGGCCGATTCCTTCGCCCGTGAAGCAGCTTCGACCGGCGCGAGAAACTTGCGAGCAGTGCCACTGGCCTCAAATGTTCACCGGCGACAAATTCCTCGTACTCAAGAAATACTCGGACGACGAGAAGAACACAGCGCTTACTACCGTGCTCCTCCTCAAAGTCGGGGGGCGGACGTGGCAAGGTGCCGTTGGCATTCACGGACGCCACCTCGATGTGAAGTCCAGAATCGAGTACGTTTCGACCGACCGGCAGCGGCAGGTGATTGCCCAGATCACTTACCTCGATGATTCCGGAAAGGAAGACGTTTACACTTCAACAGATACTAAACCCACGGCTGAACAACTGAAGACCGGCGAACACCGCACCATGGACTGCATGGATTGCCACAACCGCCCCACGCATATTTACCAGTTGCCCGAGGCCGCAGTGGACCGGGCCATGTCGGAAGGACGAATCAGCCCCGATCTGCCCTTTATCAAGAAGAAGGCTGTCGAAGTACTACGCGTGGATTATCCGGACCGCGATACAGCGGAACAAAAAATCGCCGCTCAGCTCGACGAATTTTACCGCGCGTCTTACCCGGATATCTTCCGAACTAAGAACGCGCTACTCTCCGTTGCCGTGGACCAAGTGCAGGCCATCTACTTGCGGAATATTTTCCCTGAAATGAAGGTCACCTGGGGGACCTATCCCAATAATCTCGGCCATCAGGATTTTCCGGGCTGTTTTCGCTGCCACGACGGCAGCCACTCCACTGCGGACGGGCGCACGATTCCCAATGATTGCGACACTTGCCACACGGTTCTTGCCATGGAGGAGCAAAATCCGAAAGTATTAGCCGACTTGGGAGTGAAATAGCCGCCGCCGATGCCGCACGGAACCCGGATCGCCATGGCCATGCCTCCTCGCACACGGACGTTCGCGCTTCTCGCTCTGGCACTGGTTCATTTCTCTCCGCCCGCCGTGGCGCAGGCGCAGAAATCATCTGCGCCGGACCCGGACGCCGATTGCCTCACCTGCCATAGCCAGCCGGACTTGAAATCGGAAAAGGGTCGCAGCGTTTTTGTGGACCCGGCCAAGCACAAAGCGAGCGTTCACGCGGATGTTCCTTGCACCAGCTGCCACGCGGACATCAAGGAATTTCTGCATCCTGCAAAAATTGCCAGGGTAAATTGTTCCACTTGCCACGAAGAGCCCGCTCACGACATTGTCAAGAGCGTTCACGACGCGCTCGGGCCGCAGGCATGCTCAAGCTGCCATGGTGCCGCGCATTATGCACAGCCTGCGGCGTCCGTCGCGCTGCAAGCCTGTAAGTCCTGTCACGCGGAGGAGGTGAAGGATTTCCTTTCGAGCATCCACGCGAAAGCCGCGAAAGATGGCGATTCGCAGGCGCCGACCTGTCTCGCCTGCCACGGCCCCGCACACAAAATCGTGTCGGCGCAAGATCCCGAATCGCGTGTCGCCAAGAGAAATCTGCCGGTCACGTGCGGCGACTGCCACTCGAATCCGGATTTTCTCGCCAAGCATGAAATTCCGTTCGCTCACCCCGTCGAAGCCTACCGGATGAGCGTGCATGCGCGCGCCATTGCCACCGGGAATCAGGCCGCGGCTTCCTGCTCGGATTGTCACGCGAGTCACGCTATTTATCCCGCGCGCGATCCGCGATCGAAAATCAACCACTGGAATGTCCCGGCCACATGTGGAGCTTGCCACACGGAAATCAAGAAGGTTTACGACGAGAGCGTGCACGGCCAAGCCGTCGCGCATGGCGCCCGCGCCGCTCCCGTCTGCACGGATTGCCATGGCGAACACACCATTCTCGCGCCGACGAATCCCGCATCGCCAGTGAACCCGGCGCGACTTTCCGGCTCCACGTGCGGGCGGTGCCACGACGATGAGCGTCTGAACGCGCGTTACAATCTTCCTGCCGACCGCGTGCCCAGCTTCGCCGGCAGTTTCCATGGCCTCGAGCTCCGCTCCGGGGGCCAGACCATCGCCAATTGCGCCTCCTGCCACGGCGCTCACAATATTTTTCCCTCGAGCGATCCGCGTTCCACCGTCAACCCCGCCAATCTCGCACGCACCTGCGGCGCTTGCCATCCCGGCGCGGGCAAAAATTTCGCCATCGGCCCCATTCATATCGTCTCCGAATCGCGCTCCGAACATCCTGTCGTGCGATTCATTCGCTGGACGTATTGGATCCTCATTCCCTTTGCCATCGGATTCATGCTGCTCCACCATCTGCTGGATTTACTGAGGAAATTTTTCAGCCGCCGTCGGCAGGTGGATTCCGGCGAAGAAGTGATGCGGATGAACTTGAATTTCCGCATCGCACACTGGCTGACGGTCGTAAGTTTTCCGGTGCTCGTCTTTACGGGCTTTGCTTTGAAGTTTCCGGAGTCGTGGTGGGCTCAGCCGCTGCTGTTGTGGGAGGGCAAATTCGCTTTTCGCGGGTTGGTGCACCGGGTTGCCGCGGTGGTGCTTCTATCTTCTGTCGCCTACCATTTCGCACATCTGATTCTCGTTCGCCGCGATCGCGCTATGCTGCGTTTCATCGTTCCGGGCATCCAGGACATGCACGACATGGTTGGTATGTTTCTCTATAACCTCAGCTTCTCGGATACGCGCCCGACGTTCGGCAAATTCAGTTATGTAGAAAAAATCGAATATCTGGCCTACATGTGGGGAACGGCGGTCATGGCTTTGACGGGATTCATTCTCTGGTTCAACAACCTTGCACTGCGTTATTTCCCGAAGTGGGTCTCCGACGCCGCGACTGCCCTCCATTACTACGAAGCCATCCTCGCCACATTCGCCATCCTCATCTGGCATATGTACACGGTCATCTTTGACCCCGATGTCTATCCGATGGACCGCTCGTGGATCACCGGCAAAGCTTCCGCCGACCATCTCCGCCACAGCCGCCCCGCCTACTACGCGGAGCTGCGCAGGCAAGAAGAACAAGCAAAAAATCCCACTCTCAAGGAACAACCTCCCGAGAAAAAGCGTTAAGCGCCTAGGGTTTTAGTTTCGCGCTTCCCCTCGCTGCCCTTTGCTATACTCCGGCGGGCGTTGCCAGCGACTGGAGATCAAAATAGAGATGTCCGCATCACACAAAACTGCTTTAAATGACCGCCGCGCCTTCCTCGGGTATTTTTCGGCCATAGGGCTTGGTTCGACGCTCTTCCCCGGTGTTCTCTGGAGCAAAGCTCAACAGCAGAATCCGCCCGCCATCACGAAGGAAATGCTACGAGAGGCGGCCGCGGTGGCGGGACTGACCTTCAAGGATGCCCAGCTCGACGCCATGCTCGCCGGGGTGAATAAACAGCTCCCTCGCTACGAGCAGCTCCGAAAATTACAAATCGACAACAGCGTCGCGCCGCCGCTCTACTTTAATCCCGTTGTTCCCGGCATGAAAATTGATCGTGTGAAGCGCGAATTTCGAATGAGCGCGGTGCCGCACGTCACCCGCCCGCGGAATCTCGAGGACGTTGCCTTTTGGCAAGTGACCCAGCTCGCCGAGTTGGTCCGCACGCGGCAAGTGAGTTCCGTCGAGCTGACGGAGATGTATCTTGCGCGCATAAAGCGCTACAACCCGAAGCTGCTGTGCGTCGTCACCGTCACCGAAGACCTGGCCATGCGCCAGGCGCGCGGGGCAGATTCGGAAATTGCCGCAGGACGGTACCGTGGACCGCTTCACGGGATTCCGTACGGCATAAAGGACCTCGCGTCCGTGAAGGGCTATCCAACCACTTGGGGCGCCGCGCCATTCAAGAATCGAATCATTGATCGCGACGCGACCGTCGTTTCCCGGCTGAAGGACGCCGGCGCCGTGCTCGTCGCCAAGCTCACGACCGGCGAACTTGCACTCGACGATATCTGGTTCGGGGGCCAGACAAAGAATCCCTGGGACTACTCGATGGGCTCTCAGGGCTCATCCGCCGGCCCGGGTTCGGCGACTGCGGGCGGTTTGGTCGGCTTTTCGGTCGGGACGGAAACCGGCGGCTCGATTGTCGCTCCTTCCGCCATTTGCGGCGTCACGGGATTTCGTCCAAGCTACGGCCGTGTGAGCCGCTATGGTGTGATGACTCTTAGCTGGAGCCTCGACAAGACCGGACCGATGTGCCGCAGCGTGGAGGATTGTGCCGTCGTCCTGAACGCCATTCAGGGGCCCGACGATCGCGACCTGGCCGTCCAGGACGTCCCATTCAATTGGGACGCGAACGCGGATGCGAGCAAGCTACGCGTCGGATACCTGAAGGCTGCCTTCTCGAACACGAAGCAAACTCCCCAGGTGGATGGCAACGATGCCGCCGCGCTCGCGAAAATCAGGAGCCTGGGATTCAATCTCATCGAAGTGGAAACGCCCGAGCACGCACGCGTACCTTTCGACATGATCATGTATGGCGAAGCCAATGCCGCGCTGCGCGATCCGATCGAGACGGAGACGGCCGATCTTGTGCGGCAGGACCGCGTCGCCGCTCAAAATTCCCTCCGGCTGCTTCCGGCTGCGGACTATTTGAATGCGAACCGCGAACGGGCGCTGCTTATGCGCGAAATGGCAAAAATCATGGAAGACGTCGATGTATACGTCCTTCCTTTCGACTACGCCGATTACACGCCCAACCCTGTCGCCACGTTGAACAATGCTGTTACGAATCTCACCGGCCAGCCCTCCACCGCTGTTCCGACCGGCTTTGATGAGAAGGGGCATCCCACGAGTCTTACATTCATCGGCAAGCTCTATGGCGATGCGGAGATGCTGCTGGTCGCAAGAGCTTACCAAAACTCAACGGAATGGCATCTGAAGCATCCGGAGATGAAATAGACGGCGGGACAGACTCAATTCGAAATTCTTGCGCCCGGCGCTGTCTTGCCTTGGGCATAGCTGTGGCCTTTGGGCAGGGAATCATTTATCGCGAGTTTCTGCAAGGTAAGCCGCCTCTGCCACCACTGGTTTTTTACTATCGTTTCCCACAACCGTGTTGTTTTTGGGTAGACAGATTGCCCCGTCTCAGTCAAATTATGGGCGCAGGGACGTGCGAACCCTCTGGGGGAGATAGGCGATGCGTCATCTGATGTTCGCTTGGGGATTGGTGTTGACGTTTGCTTTCGCAGCGGCGGCGCAGGAACCCGTGGCGCCGGAAAGCTCGATGCCGGAGAATCCGGCCTATGCTCGCCTGATGGCGACGCCATATTTTTCGCTCGTGCCGGGTTCGGGAGCAGCAGCGGCGTCCGCGCCACTGGGGATCATGCCCGGCATGCCAATTTCCACTCCGCCCGGGCCGGCAGGGAACGCTTCACCCGCTACCCCTGCGGCAGACCCACCGCAAGGCGTCCAGGGCGTCTTCGTGAATTACAACTGGCAGGCGTATTTTGGGTACACATTTACCCGGTTCTACCAGGTGCCGCACACGCAGTTGGACACCAACGGGTTCAACTATTCGATGGTGTATTACTTCCTCAACTGGTTTGGATTGGACGGAGAATTCGCTGCCACCCACACGTCGCAGTTTTCCTACGATGGGTGGCTGCTCTTCGGCGGAGGTGGCCCGCGATTCCGGTGGGAAGGCCCGCGGGGAATCGAGCTGTGGGGCCATGTGATGTTTGGCTACTCGCACTTTACGCCACAGACTTCGTTCGGCGCCCAGGACGCGTTCGCCTATACAGCCGGCGGCGGGGGCGATATCAACATACGGCACACACGCTGGGCCTTGCGCATGGGAGCGGAGATGCTGGCCACCAGATATTTCGGCACGTATCAATTCAGTCCCAAAGCATTCGGCGGAGTTGTCTTCAAGTTTTAGCCGTTCGAGGCCGGCTGGGCCTCGCCACCCATCACTCAGACAGGGTAGGGCTGCCCGATCAACATGAAGCCATAATCGAGCGTTGCTCCATCACAGCGACTTTCATCGAAAAGATTTCATCTAATCAAGAGTTCGGAAGCGGGACGATTAAAAAGTCGAATCCACCAGAAAATTGGAATCTGTGTGAATCTGTCCGAGGAGCATCTTGATGCACCTGTTTGAGGAGCTTGCAATTCGTGATGTAACACTTCGCAACCGCATCATAGTTTCTCCCATGTGCGAGTATTCGAGCACGGACGGCTTTGCCACAGACTGGCATTTGGTGCACCTCGGAAGCCGCGCCGTAGGAGGGGCCGCGGTGGTCTTCACGGAGGCCTGCGCGGTAACTCCCGAGGGCCGGATCAGCCCGCAGGACCTGGGAATCTGGAAGGATGAACACGTGGACCCTTTGGCGCGCATTACACGATTCATTCGCGGGCAGGGCGCCATTCCCGGG